>Ga0193726_1003034_pt1 | contig 10924 bp, 10 predicted proteins | sample H2c1metaG_FD_144928 | JGI IMG/M metagenome (GOLD analysis project Ga0193726, IMG submission 144928) | Soil microbial communities from a riparian zone of the East river system, Colorado, United States - H2c1 | ecosystem: Environmental > Terrestrial > Soil > Riparian zone | place: USA: East River... | reverse complement strand
CGGGTACTCGTTGTTACTCGTGTGCGTTCTACCACTACCAAGTGCACACGAGGCCGCGGGTGCCACGGGCATCCGGCGTTCCCCACGCCCTCTTTGGGCGGAAGATTCATCAACGCCTCGGGCGCATCGCGCCGCGAGGGCGTGAACGTGTGTTTGGAATTAGGAAACCGTCATTCCGGGATGCGCCACTTGGCGCAGGCCCGGAATCCATACTCCCCGCCGTGGTTATGGATTCCGGGCTCGCGCTTCGCGCGCCCCGGAATGACGGTGCGGTTGTTTGAAAATCGAATCGCTTAAAAATTCGCCGCGCTAATTCGCCAGCCGGGTGAGCTTGACGCTGATGGCGAGGACGAACAACATCTCGCCGCCATAGGCGAGATATTCCGGATGGTGACAAAACGTCTGCGACGCCGAGCACACCTCGCCGGCCCAGGATGTGCCGACATGAAGCTCGGCCGCTGCCTGCTTGAAGAGAAACGCCGCTCCCGCGAACAGCGCCGCCATCAGAAAAGATATTCCTGCCATTGATGACCCCAGCCTCGAATCAGGCAGCATTATGAATTGTTTGCAACCCGAAGTAATATCCGGGCGATCACGGGGGAGGTGGAGGGGTTAGACACCGTCATCGTCCGCGAACGCGGACGATCCAGTATTCCAGAGCGTTGGCGATTACCCGAAAAGCTGCGGCGTACTGGATCCCCCGCCGGAGCCTGTCATCGGGCGGCCATTCGGCCGACCCGTTGGCGGGGGATGACAGTTGGGCTCGAAGAGACGCAGTACGTTTATGCGGCTGAAAGTTTCGCCTTACTCCTGGTCCGGCTTCTTGCCGCCGATGTTCTTCAGCTTGGCGAATACGGCATCGACATTGAGGTCGTCGCGCTGCTTTTCGGATGGCTCGAATTCCGGCTCCTTGCGGGTGGTCTCGGAGGCCGGCAGCAAGGTGGCGCCGCCGTAGGCGGTGTCGATCGGCTTCTCCTTGGCCGCGCGCTGCACCTCGAAGTCGAGCTCGATCTGCGAGCACAGGCCGAGCGTCACCGGGTCCATCGGGGTCAGGGTCGAGGCGTTCCAATGTGTGCGGTCGCGCACACTGGCGATGGTGGTCTTGGTGGTGCCGACCAGGCGCATGATCTGGGCGTCCTTCAATTCCGGGTGATTGCGCACCAGCCACAGGATCGCGCTCGGCCGCTCGTGGCGGCGTGACACCGGGGTATAGCGCGGGCCCTTCTTCTTGGCCTGCGGCGGCAGCGTCACCTTGCTCTCGCCGAGCTTGAGGCGGTAATTGGCGTCCTTTTCGCCCCTCTCGATCTCGTCGCGGGTGAGCTGGCCGGTCGAAATCGGGTCCATGCCCTTGATGCCCTGGGCGGCGTCGCCGTCGGCGATAGCGCGGACCTCAAGCGGATGCATTTTGGTGAAATCCGCCACCTGATCGAAGGTCAGGGCGGTATTGTCGACCAGCCACACGGCAGTCGCCTTTGGCATCAGCGGTGCATTGCTCATGGCAAATCTCCTTAGCGCTTCGCCCGCCCCTTTTGGAGGCGAAGCCGTGGTCATCGGTGATGACGGGAATTACCCCCTATATAAGCCGTCTGGGGCTAACCGCGCAATGGTTTGCTGCCCGGCCTTGACAGCGCCCGAAAGGCGTCCCAAGTCCTTATTTGAATTGACCGTTCCCTCCGTGCCGGTGAGGGGTGATTCGGTCCGAGATCGCCCCTATGCCAGCTAAACCACCCCTGAAAATCGTGCTTTGCTCGCCCCGGGGCTTTTGCGCCGGCGTGGTGCGGGCGATCGACACCGTGGAGCGGGCGCTCACGATCTATGGCGCCCCGGTCTATGTTCGCCACGAGATCGTCCACAACCGCTATGTGGTCGACAGTCTGAGGGCCAAGGGCGCGATCTTTGTCGAGGAGCTGGCCGAGATCCCCGACAATACCAACGCGCCGGTGGTGTTTTCGGCCCATGGCGTTCCCAAGTCGGTGCCGGCGGATGCCCGGGCGCGCAATTTCTTTTCGCTCGACGCCACCTGTCCGCTGGTCACCAAGGTGCACCGCGAGGCGGCGATCCATTTCAAGCGCGGCCGCGAAATCCTGCTGATCGGGCATTCCCATCATCCGGAAGTGGTCGGCACGCTCGGGCAACTGCCTGCTGGAGCGGTGACGCTGATCGAGACTGCGGGCGATGCCGCGACCTTCACGCCGAAGGATCCCAACAATCTCGCCTTCGTCACCCAGACGACGCTGTCGATCGACGACACCGCCGAAATCGTCGCGATGCTGAAGGAGCGGTTTCCGAACATCTCGGGTCCGCACAAGGAAGACATCTGCTACGCCACCACCAACCGCCAACTCGCGGTGAAAAAGGTGGCGCCGGTGGTCGACGCCCTGATCGTGGTCGGCGCGCCGAACTCGTCGAATTCGCAGCGACTGCGCGAAGTCGCCGAACGCGAGGGTTGCCCGGTCTCGGTGCTGGCGCAGCGTGCCGCCGATCTCGACTGGAGCAGGTTCGAGGGCATCAAGAGCCTCGGCATCACCGCGGGCGCGTCGGCGCCGGAGGTGATCGTCGAAGAGATCATGGGTGCGTTCGCCGAGCGCTACGAATTGCATGTGGAGACGGTCTCGGCCGCGGAAGAGAATGAATTCTTTCCGTTGCCGCGGTCGCTGCGGCCCGACGCGGCAGAGTAACCGCGATGGCGGTTTACACCGACGTTGCCGCCGACGAGCTTGCGGAATTCCTTAAGCATTACGACATTGGCGAATTGCTGTCCTACAAGGGCATCGCCGAGGGCGTCGAGAATTCCAACTTCCTGCTCCACACCACGGCGGGATACTTCATCCTGACGCTGTACGAGAAGCGCGTCGCCAAAGGCGACCTGCCGTTCTTTCTCGGCCTGATGGCGCATCTGGCCTCGCACGGCATCAACTGTCCGCAGCCGGTGAAGAGCAAAAGCGGCGAAGCGCTCGGCACGCTGGCCGGCCGCCCCGCGGCGATCATCAATTTTTTGGAAGGCATCTGGCCGCGCAAGCCGAGCGCCGCGCACTGTGCCGGCGTGGGTCAGGCGCTGGCGAAAATGCATCTCGCCGGCCGCGATTTCGGCATGACGCGCGCCAACGCGCTGTCGGTGTCGGGCTGGCGTCCGCTGTTCGATGCGGCGGCATCGCGCGCCGATGAATTGCAGCACGGCTTGCGCGCGTTTATCGCCGCCGAGCTCGATCATCTGGAAAACAACGTCTGGCCGAGGAATTTGCCGCAGGGCGTGATTCACGCCGATCTGTTTCCGGACAATGTGTTCTTTCTCGGCGAGCAGCTGTCGGGTATCATCGATTTCACCTTCGCCTGCACCGACATGCTCGCCTACGACGTCGCGATCTGCCTCAACGCCTGGTGTTTCGAGAGCGATTATTCGTTCAATGTCACCAAGGCGCGGGCATTCCTCAACGCCTATGGCCGCGAGCGGAAACTGTCGGACGCCGAGCAGGATGCGCTGCCGCTGCTGGCGCGCGGCGCGGCGTTGCGCTTCCTGCTGACGCGGCTGGTCGATTTTCTCAACGTTCCCGAGGGCGCGCTGGTGCGGCCGAAGGATCCGCTCGAATATGCCCGCAAGCTGCGCTTTCAGCAGGGTGTGACCAGCATGCGCGATTATGGCGTCGCGGCCTCGGGGCTGGTGGCGTGAGTTCAGACAAGTCTGTCATCATTCACACCGACGGCGCGTGCTCGGGCAATCCCGGGCCCGGCGGCTGGGGCGCGATCCTGAAATTCGGCGACGTCGAGAAGGAATTGAAGGGCGGCGAGGCCCATACCACCAACAACCGCATGGAGCTGATGGCGGCGATCTCGGCGCTGGAGGCGCTGAAAAAGCCGTGTACGGTCGATCTCTACACCGACAGCCAGTATGTGCGTCAGGGCATCACCGGCTGGATCCATGGCTGGAAGAAGAACGGCTGGCGCACCTCGGACAAGAAACCGGTCAAGAACGTCGATCTGTGGCAGCGGCTGGATGCGTCGCTGCATCAGCACCAGGTGCGCTGGCACTGGGTCAAGGGCCACGCCGGCCACGACGCCAACGAACGCGCCGATCAACTGGCGCGCGAGGGCGTCGCCATGGCGCGCTTGAAGACGTAGCTGGAGGATTGAGGCAGTCGGTCCAACACACACCACCGTCATCGCCCGCGAATGCGGGCGATCCAGTATTCCGTGGCGGTCCCCGCTTATCACGAGCGCTCCGGAATACTGGATCACCCGCTTTCGCGGGTGACGACGATTGGTGATTGCAGCGAAATACTGAAGCCTTACAGCTGCCCGAGCAGCGTATCGCCGCCGGAAACCTCGACCTTGCCCGGCGCCGGTTCGAGATTGAATTTCTTCACCACGCCGTCGTCCACCAGCATCGAGTAGCGCTTGGAGCGGATGCCGAGGCCGTTGCCGGAGGCGTCGAGCTCCATGCCGATCGCCTTGGTGAATTCGGCGTTGCCGTCGGCGAGGAAGGTGGCTTCGTCGCGCTGGTCGGTGTCGCGCTTCCACGCGTTCATGACAAAGGCGTCGTTGACCGAAACGATCGCGATCGTGTTCACGCCCTTGTCCTTGATGGCATAGGCGTTCAGGAAAATGCTCGGCAAATGCATCTTGTGGCAGGTGCCGGTGTAGGCGCCGGGCACCGCGAACAGCGCCACCTTCTTGCCCTTGAAAATATCATCGGTGGTTTTGACCTGCGGACCTTCCGCCGTCATCACGCGAAACTTTGCCTCAGGCAGCTTGTCGCCAACATTGATGGTCATGTTTAATTCTCCCTAACTGTGCGGATGTGTCTTAAACCGGGCAGGCGGCGGGCACAATATTCGGCGCCACGGAAACGGCAATGGTGTTGGGTGTTCACCGTTCCGTCATCAGCCCCGAAATCCGCCACCGTCGAGAAAGGCCTGTTCCTCGGGCGTCGTCGCCCGCCCCAGGATGGGATTGCGGTGCGGAAAGCGCCCGAACCGGCGGATAATATCGGCATGATCCTCGGCGTATTTCAGATTGTCCGCATGGTCGGTGTTGCGGAAGAGTTCGACGCAACGCAGCTGGTCGGCCAGATGCTCCGAGTGCATGAACGGCAAGTAGAGAAATTCCAGCAATACCGGCTCGACGCGCCTGTCGGCACCGCCTGCGACGGCACGGCCCGCGACCTCGCGGGCCAGCGCATCGCTTGAATAGGTCCTGATATCGCCGCGAAACATGTTGCGTGGAAACTGATCAAGGATGATGACCAGCGCCAGCGCGCCCTCATCGGTCGTTTCCCACGATGACAGCTCGCCGGCAGCCGCCTTCCGCCACAGCTCAAGGAAGCGGCTGCGCACATCGGCGTCGAATGTATCGTCTGGCTCGTACCAGCGCTCGCGGCCAGCCGCGCGCCAGAAGGCGAGGATTTCGGCAGGCGCGACGCCGCAAGCCTCAGTCATGAACGGACGCCCGAGTCATGCCGGTTCAGGCGGCAGCCTTGTTTTCATCCCGCAATTCGCGGCGCAGGATTTTTCCGACATTGGTCTTCGGCAGGCCGGTCCTGAATTCGATCTGCTTGGGGACCTTGTAGTTGGTCAGTTGCGTGCCGCAGAACTTGATGATGTCCTCGGCGGTGACGTTTGGATCCTTCTTGACGACGAACGCCTTGACGGCTTCGCCCGAGCGCGCGTCCGCAACGCCGATCACGGCGCACTCCAGCACGCCGGGGTGACTGGCGATCACTTCCTCGATCTCGTTCGGATAGACGTTGAAGCCCGACACCAGGATCATATCCTTCTTGCGATCGACGATTTTGGTATAGCCGTCCGGTGTCATCACGCCGATGTCGCCGGTGCGGAAGTAGCCGTCCGAAGTCATCACATTCGCTGTCTCTTCGGGTCGGTTCCAGTAACCGGCCATCACCTGCGGGCCCTTGGCGCAGATTTCACCGGGCTCGCCGAGCGGCACTTCGTTGCCGTCGTCGTCGCGGATCGAGAGATAGGTCGACGGCATGGGAATGCCGATCGAGCCGCTAAAATTCTCGGCGGTAGCCAGATTGCAGGTCAGGGCAGGCGAGGTTTCCGACAACCCATATCCTTCCGCGATGCCGCAGCCGGTCAATTTCTTCCAGCGGTCTGCCACCGGGCGTTGAACGGCCATGCCGCCGCCGTTGGAAATTTTCAGCTTGGAGAAATCGATCTTGTCGAAACCGGGCGTGTTCAACAGGCCGTTATAGAGCGTGTTGACCGCCGGAAAGAAGTTGACCTGATATTTCATCAGCTCCTTGACGAAGCCCGCCATGTCGCGCGGGTTGGGAATCAATAGATTGGTGCCGCCCGCTCGCACCCCCAGCAGGAAGCACGCCGTCAGCGCGAAGATGTGATAGAGCGGCAGCGCGCACACGATGATCATGCGGTCGATATGCGGCGGCTGGCTCAGCGCAGGCTGCAGCCATGCGTCGTTCTGCAGCACGTTGGCGAGAATGTTGCGGTGGAGCAACGTGGCGCCCTTGGAGACGCCGGTGGTGCCGCCGGTATATTGCAGGAAGGCGACATCGTCGGGTCCGATAGGCGGCTGAGTGAGCGTCATGCGACGGCCGGCCGCGAGCGCATCGTTGAAGGTCGCCGCGCCCGGAATTGAATAGGCCGGCACCATTTTCTTGACGCGGCGCACCACCAGATTGACGATCACGCCCTTGAAGCCGAGCAGGTCGCCCATGCTGCCGACGATGACATGCTTCACCGCGGTCTTTGCGATCACCTGTTGCACGGTCGTGGCAAAATTCTCCAGAACGATGATCGCCTCGGCGCCGGAATCCTTGAGCTGGTGTTCGAGCTCGCGCGGGGTGTAGAGCGGATTGACGTTCACCACCGCATAGCCCGCACGCAGCACGGCGGCGGTCGATATCGGATACTGCAACACGTTCGGCATCATCAGCGCGACGCGCGCGCCTTTTTTCAGGCCCTTGCTCTGCAAATAGGCCGCGAGCGCCGCCGACATCGCGTCGAGATCGCGATAGCTGATCGACTTGTCCATGCAGATGAAGGCCTGGCGATCGCTGAATTTCGAAAAGCTTTCTTCCAGCAACTCGACGAGAGACTCGTACTGGGTCACATCGATGTCGGCGGGCACGCCGGCCGGGTATTGCTTAAGCCAGATGCGCTCCATGCTATTTCCCCTCTGGTTTACTTCCCCCGCTTCTTGGGGCGGGACGTCTGTTTTGGGCAGTATTGAGCAATGCGGCGGCCTGTGGCAAGCGGCTGCGCGTTATGGACGCATCGTTAACCAATCGAGCGGCGCGGCGGGTTTTTGATCCGCTGGCTTGGCCTAGCCGGTGGTGCTCTTGGGCGCAGGTTTAGCCGGGGGCTTTGCCGCAGCCTTGGGTTTGGCCGGCTTCGCAGGCTTATCGGTCGCGGCTGCCGGTTTTGCGCCAGCTTTCGGGGTGGCATTCGCTTGCTTGGGGGTGGCCGGTGAGGTCTCGGTATCAGGCTTTTTTGCCGCCACCCGCGACTTCTTTCCCCGATGCCGCGTCGCCTGCTTTTCGGCATCCTCGGCTACAGCGGCAATCAGGGCGACCCCGGTCTTGGTGGGACCGGTATAAACCACGATCGGCTCCGAAACCGCAGGCTCCGCCGCCAGCAGTTCCGATGGCTTCGCCATCGGCGGCTGCAGCCCGGCAGTATAGAACGCAACCGCGCTTTCGCCACTGCTTGCAGCGCCGGCGGCGTTGTTGGCGACGGTTTCCTCGTCCTCGTCGCTCGCGGGGCGTTTGCGTTTTCCCCCACACATCTCGTCGCGCAGGTTCGGCGGCGAGGCGTCGATCGGTACCAGATTTTCCACCGTGCCAAGCGAGGGGCGCAACCACGTCAGCGAATTGTTGGCAAAGCCGCGCTCAAGCAGCTGGGCTGCTCTGACCGCACGCATCTGGCCGGATGACGCGCCGAGCACGACCGCGATCAGCCGTTTGCCGTTGCGAGTGGCCGACGCAACCAGATTGTACCCGGAAGCGCAGATGAAGCCGGTCTTGAAGCCATCGGCCCCCGGGTAACGTCCGATCAGCTTGTTGAAGTTCTGCGTGACCCTGCGGCCGTAGCGGATCGAGGGGATGTGGACGAAATATTCATATTCCGGCAAATCGCGAATGATCGCACGCGCCAGGATCGCCAGATCGCGCGCCGACGTGATCTGGCCGTCCGCGGGCAGGCCGTTCGGATTGACGTAGCTCGACTGTGTCATGCCCAGCCGCTGCGCGGTCTGGTTCATTTGCTCGGAAAAACCGTCGATCGAACCACCGACGCCCTCGGCGAGCACCACGGCCATGTCATTGGCCGACTTCACCAGCATCATCTTGAGCGCGTTATCGACCGTGACCTGAATCCCGGGACGGAACCCCATCTTCGATGGCGATTGCGAGGCGGCGACGGGTGATACCGTCAGCAGGGTGTCGAGTGTGAGGCGTCCATCCTTGACGGCCTTGAGCGTGACATAGGCCGTCATCAGCTTGGTCACCGATGCGGGATACCAGGGATAGGTGGCGTTGTCGGCCTGCAGGACCTTGCCGGTATCGGCCTCAACGACCAGCAAGGCCTCCGCCTGGGCGACGCGCGGTGCAAAAATGGCGAACGCTGCGGCAACAACGATCCAACACAGCGATAATTTGCAACGTAACGGGCGAAGAAGCTGCACTATCCGATTCCGGTCCTTTGAGACCCGCCTTTGAAGAGGAGGTCCTGGCATGTGACGTTCGGGTTTCAAGCGTGTCCGGCGCCGTGGTTACGGCGGTGCCGAATCTATACCGGCTTGCCGGTCCAGAACAGAGGCTGCGCCACTAAATCGTGGACGAAATAGGCTGAATTTCGGCGCTCGCTAAATCTTGACAGTGCCGCTGTCAGTTTCCTTCACATGAACGCTGGCCCGCGCATGTTCCTGAACCATGAATTGGGCCCTCGCGAGTTCCGCAAAACGACCGCCTTGCGTCACCAGTTCATCGAAAGTTCCGCTTTCGATCACGTGGCCGCTGTCGAACATCAGAATGCGCGTGGCATGGCGAATGGTCGAGAGCCGGTGTGCGATCACGAAGGTCGTGCGTCCCTTCATGACTTCGTCGAGCGCGGCGTTGACCTTGGCTTCGGTGACCGCATCGAGCGCGCTGGTCGCCTCATCGAGGATCAGGATCGGTGGATCCTTCAATAATGCGCGTGCGATCGACAACCGCTGCCGCTCGCCGCCGGACAGCATGCGTCCGCGCTCGCCGGCACTGGTTTCGAAGCCCCGCTCGCCGCGCTCGATGAATTCCAGCGCCTGCGCGCGAGCGGCGGCGATCCGCATTTCCTCTTCGGTGGCGTCCGGCTTGCCGACGCGCAGATTGTCCGCGATCGAACGATTGAACAGCAGGGCCTCCTGAAACACCACTCCGATGTTTCGCCGCAGCGCCGTCAGCGTCAGGCCGCGAACATCCATGCCGTCGATCCTGATGAAGCCCGACTGCGGATCGAACGCGCGATGCAGCAAAGCGATGGCCGTCGACTTTCCGGCGCCGGTCGGACCGACCAAGGCGATGGTCTGACCGGGCAGCGCGGTGAAGGAGAGGTCTTCGACCGCTGGCCGCTTTCCGTCATATGAAAACGAGACGTCTTTGAATTCGACCAGGCCCGAGAGTCGCCCGGTATCGATCGCGTCGGGCCGGTCGCGGACCGCGGGCACGGCATCCAGTACGTTGAAGAATTCCTGCAGCCGCGGCGCTTCCATGAACACGTTGTTGATGAAGCTGACCACCTGTTCGAGCTTCTGGATCAGCATGGTTGCGAAACTCACGAACATCACGATCTCGCCGACTGACGTGAGGCCCTGAGCGTGCAGCGCGATACCGACGGTGAAGATCGCCAGCACGGTGATCGTGGTCGACGCCCTGGTGATGACGGTGACCACCGCCCACCACGACAGCACCGGCATCTGCACCGCCAGCAGCTTGTCGGCGACGAAGCGCAGCCCCTGCACCTCGACATCGATACGCACGAAGCTCTGCACCAGCGCCACATTGCCGAGCGCGTCCGAAGCGCGTGCGGAGAGATCGCTGTAATGCGCCTCGACCTCGCTTTGCATGCCGTAGGTCTTGCGCACCACCAGCGTGGTCAGCACCGTGAACACCACGCACAGCGCGAACAGCAGCACCGCCAGCCGCCAGTTGAGGTAGAGCGCCAGCGGCAGCAGCACCAGCAGCGACATGATCGCGGCGAAATGCTCGCGGAAAAATCCGAGCCACAACCGCCACAACGAGTCGGTACCATTCAACATCACCTTCATCAGGCGGCCGGAATGCGTGCCGGTGTGGAAGGTCAGCGGCAATTGCATGATGTGCTCGAAATAATTCGTCAGCACCGCCTGACGCTGACGGTGCGCCAGCCGGTCGGCATGCAGCGCGACCGCCGCGCTGCAACCTATGATGAACAGGCCGAACGCCGCCCAAGCCGCCAGCAGCGGCCACGCCGACGATGCCGCCAGCGGACCCGTGGAGGGTTTGCCGGAGAGAACATCGACGATGCGTCCGAACAGCACCGGCTCGGCGAATTGCGCGCCAGCCAGCAGCAGATTGGCGCCGGCGAGAATCCAGCCCAGCCGCGCCTCTTTGCCGAGCAGCTGAAGGACGCGCGTATAGAGGCGAAGCAGGGACATGCGAGGGCTCGGGGGTCGGCGGGGCGCCGTTGATCGATCGGACGTGCATTCTTATCAGGGATCGCCGGGGGAAATACAGCGTCTGCCGATTTTTTGCTCAATTGATCAGGCGGCCGTTCAGGGAAGGCAGGAACGCATCGTCGAAAATATCCGCCGCGGCGGGCCGCTTCTGGAATTTGAAATCCTCGGCGATTTGATCGATCGATCGCTCGAGGCGGGCCGGATCGATGCCGCCGATGCCGTTGCGCTTGACTTCGCCGGTGAGGATGTTGTCGCGGAT
>Ga0193726_1003033_pt1 | contig 10926 bp, 7 predicted proteins | sample H2c1metaG_FD_144928 | JGI IMG/M metagenome (GOLD analysis project Ga0193726, IMG submission 144928) | Soil microbial communities from a riparian zone of the East river system, Colorado, United States - H2c1 | ecosystem: Environmental > Terrestrial > Soil > Riparian zone | place: USA: East River... | reverse complement strand
CCTGCTTGAATACCCCGATGCCACACTGTTAGATATTCAGCCTCTTCTTACTGATACATTGCGCCGGGATAAGATTTTGGCGTATGTAAAGAACGAACACACCATTGCATTTTGGCAGAACGAGTTTTTGAAGTATTCTCCCACGCTTCGGGCTGAGGCCATCTCCCCGATATTGAACAAGACGGGATTGTTTTTAACGAGCATTCCGCTTCGCAATGTAGTCGGCCAAAAGACGCGAGGCTTCCGTATGCAGCAGGTATTGGACGGCAGTAAGATACTTATCTGCAATTTTAGCAAAGGAAAGATCGGAGAGGATGCGTGTACACTACTTGGCAGTATGCTTGTTACCTCTATTCAGCTTGCAGCTCTCTACAGGGTAAAACAGCCGGAACATACCCGCAAACCCTTCTTCCTGTACATTGACGAATGCCAAACATTCGTAACTCTCAGCTTTGCCGATATGCTTGCTGAGGCTCGTAAGTATGGATTGAGTGTTTTTATGGCTAATCAATTTTTAGATCAACTACACGAAAAAATCAGGGCTTCGATTTTTGGTAACTGCGGCACAATTATTTCTTTCCGTGTCGGCGCGAATGATGCTGAACTATTGGCAAAAGAGTTCTTTCCCGTGTTTGAAGCGATAGACTTGGTACATCTGCCTCGTTATTGCATGTACCTAAAACTAATGATTGATGGGGCTACATCACAGCCATTTAGTGCAGCATCTATTATGATTAATAAAAAGGCTATGTCATAATTTGACTTAGCCTTATGTTTTCTTATCCGTCTATTTCTTACGGAATTTTTCTCTCATCGATCTTATAACTTCACTGAGTAAATACCAGCAGACAAAAGCAATGCAAATAAACAATAATGGGTTTTTCATAATACTTATTTTAATGGTTTTCTTCAATCCCAACCCATAAAAAAATGTGTTAAGAATCTAAGAAAACCATTAAAATAAGTATTAATTATATATTTGCTTGCATACTACACCGAATACGTTCTGGGTGTCAATAGCTATTTGGAATATTATCTAACAACTATTTTTTTTAAACCTCTGAGGTATTTATCACTAATAGATGCCCCCAACCCGGTTTTCCTCGGCAGTGTAATTGTACCGTGATCCCCATATTTAATTCCATCAACTACCGGGTCTTCTAAAAACATTAAAGGGGTATCAAAATCATGATAAACAACGAAATCGCTTAAAAGAGCAAGATGTGTTGCTGCGGTAAACCCTAAACGAGATTCAAGGAATCCTCCAATTTGCATTTTCATTTTGACTTTTTCTGCCAGTCTAATTATTTTCAGAGCTTTAAATATTCCTGATGATTTGCCTAATTTAACGTTAAAAAGATCGCATGCTTTTAGTTGTATTAATCGTTTTGCATCATGATGATCGCAGCATGATTCATCAGCCATAATTGGTATCGGACTTTTCAATTTTACTTTTGAAAGTTCCATAAAGTTCCACCGTGCAATAGGTTCTTCGCAAAATTCTATATTGAACCTTTCAAGTTCAGTTAAAATAGAAATTGCAGTTTTAACATCCCAGCCTTGATTTGCGTCAATTCTAATTTGAGTTTTATTCCCAATTCGTTCTCTAATTAATCTTATTCGCTCAATATCATTTTTCTTAGTATCACCTAACTTCACCTTAATAATCTGAAACCCATTCTCTATTATTTTTTGAGCATCATCGGCCATAATATTTGGCTCATCTAAACTAACCGTATAGTCAGTGACAAGTTTTTGCCGTTTCGTGCGACCATTTAGGTATTTATATAATGGAAGTTCGGAATTCTGTGCGGCAATATCATACATCGCAATATCGAAAGCACTTTTGATGCTTGTATTACCATAAATAATATTATCCATTATTAGAGAACACTCCTCATGAAGTAATGGATTTTTACCGAGTAATCCAGTTGCTAAATATTTTCCGACAATAAAACAGGTATCAATGCTCTCACCATTAATTGTCATAAAGGGACTACATTCACCAAATCCAATAATCCCTTGATCGGTTTTAATTACAACAATAATATTTTCGGCATATTCTAATGGGCCTAAGGAAATAATAAACGGCTTAATCAGCTTAATTTTTAATTGAAAAATCTCAATCTGCTCTATTCTCATTAGTTGATTAACTTATAGTTATAACACAATTCTTTTAATTTTTTGAAGCGATTTTCATAGGTCTCTAGCATTTGCTCTCTAGGGTCATCAACTTTCATAACTATTAAATCACTCGGTTGAGACATCCCTAAATCAATGCCATCAATTTGAAAACATAACACTGATCTATCAAAAATTAAGAAAGTCCCAACATATTTATCAAATGGCAATACACCTACATATGCATTACTGCCACCATTAACGACTTTCTCACAATGGGCCTTTGTGGCAATACCTAAATTATTTTTTGTTTCTTTTGCTGACGTTGAGCGTGAATCTGATGTGGATAATTTGTCTGTCGTTACAAAAGAAATTTCAATTCGTTCATAGACAAAATTTGCGTCCTGGCTTAATTTATTTTCAATTGCTTCATGAAAGACATTCCTTGACTTAAGGTTTTGGATAATATCTAAATTACTAGTTACATTATCAACGATTTTCAATGAGGCTGAATTAGTTAATAAGCCAGTCAAATCCTTATACATTGTATCAACATCAAATTGTGCAGTATCACTCGACGTTTTTGGAGGAAGAATTTTCGATGTTATAAAACGAGTGTGAATACTTTCCTGATTAAAGCTCTTTATCCAGCTAATTAATGGACGAAAAAGAAACACCAGTATTAACATGATTAGCAGAACGGTCAAATTCACGATGTACTCTTCAACATGGAAAAGTTTCTTTGCAAGTATAGTTCCTATATAGCCGACTACGACAATAATTATTGCGCTTGCTAGCACTTCAGGAAGATCTTTAAATATTGATTTTTTCATATTGTTCGTTTTTTATTTAAAAGCATTTTCAAGTGCGATTCCTCTACTACCTTTCACTAAGAAAAAGAAATCTTTAAAGTTTTGTTTTATCAGCCAATCTTTCAAGTCAGAGGTTTTTTCAAAATGAATAAATGGTGAGTTATGTTTTTTAAATTCTTTACCAACTAATATAACATTATCAAGTTTTCTCTCAATAAGTAACCGAATCATTTCTTTGTGTTCTTCATCGCTATATTCACCTAATTCAAACATATCTCCAAGTATGACAATTTTATTCACTATAGGATACTTACTGAAATCTATAATCATAGCCGACATACTGCTAGGATTTGCATTATACGCATCAAGCAAAATCTTATTCCCGTTCCACTCAATAATCTGAGATCGGTTATTGGATGGCTTATACGATTCAATGGCGTCCCTTATCAAATTTTGATTCACTCCAAAATAATTACCGATAACAACGGCGCATGCAATATTATAAAACTGGAAACTACCCAAAAGATTACTTTGTATCGTTTGGTATTCATTTTGAAATTTAATAAAAGGGAATTCCTCAACTAATTTACCAGATATATTGCCATAAAAGACTCTTTGAATATTATTTGAAATATTCATCAGGGTTTCATCGTCCTGATTAACAAAAGCAATACCATGGTTATGTTTCAAATAATCGTAAACTTCTTTGTTAGATTTTATTACGCCTTCGATACTTCCAAAACCCTCTAAGTGATCCTTACCACAATTAGTGACAACAGCAAAATCCGGTTTTGCTAATTCACAAAGAAGTAGATTTTCGCAAATGTGATTTGCTCCGATTTCGATCACGGCGAAATCATAAGTACTGTTCAATTTAAGTAAACATATTGGAACTCCGATATGATTATTAAGATTTCCAATAGTAGCAAAGGTCTTAAATTTACTATTTAATACTCGATAAATAAGTTCTTTAGTAGTTGTCTTTCCATTAGAACCGGCAACACAAATTATTTTTGTTTTAAGTTGATTCCTGTGATGTTTTGCTAACGCTTGTAAGGCTACTAATACGTCGTCAACTAGAATAAATTTATCCGATGTTTTCTTTGCTGGATTCTGGATTACCGCATATGCAGCACCGCTATCTAATGCTTGCTGAGCAAAATTATTACCATCATACTTTTCTCCCTTTAAAGCAAAAAACAAACTACCAGGTTCAACCGTTCTCGTGTCGGTTGAAATAATAGGATGTTGTAGAAATACATCATATAAATCCATCGTTTTTCATATTATTCGTGAAGTAATTTTACTAAAAATAATTAATGTATAAATATATTGTTGTGCAGCATGCGTTTAATATTTTTTATTCTTTATTAGCAACTCGATGAATTGAGTTGGGAAAATTGGTTCTTTTTCAGCAAGACCTTGATGAAAAATCACTGTTGAGGGTGTAAGCCCAGGCAAGGTGTTTATTTCTATAATTGACACGTCTCCATTATCTTTATTAACAAAAGCATCTATCCGTGAATAACCAGTGATACCTATTTGATTAGCAACTAAACCGATTCGATTTTTAATGATTTTTAGTATTCTTGATGGTATTATTTCTTTTGGGGGTGGCGTGATATTTACACCAGTACCACCTTGAAATTTTTCTTCTACAGATAGAACTTCACCGTCTGCAATGGTAATACTTGGATTCATAACGACTAATTTATCGCTCATTATAACTACCCCAACGGTTATTTCAATCCATCCTGTCTTTTGTTCATAATTTATTCGTGTTCCTTTTATTGAAACCTTATCTGTCTCAATAAAATTTTCAAAAAGTATTTCACTAGTACTTTCATTTGGCAGCTCCACAATTTCCTTTTGATTTTTAAAGGTATTCGCTGAAATTCTTAGAGTGTCAGATTTGAGTAATGAAATATATTTTTCCAAATCATTTTTACTAAAAAGGCGTACTATACCAGTGGAACAGCCATCAGCTATTGGTTTCGCAATAACTGTTTTTGCCTTTAATTCCTTACACAACGACTTCCATAACTGATTAACATCTGCGGTATCAGCCATTTGAATTATCACTTGACTGGCAGTATATATACCCGGTATTTGCAATTTTCTAATTTCCACTCCGGTATGAAATTTATTCATGCAAATTTCAGAAACTCTTGAATTAGGCCCATTAAATTTTACCGATGCTATTTCGAGCATTTTCTGTAAAGTACCATCTTCGCCAAACCCACCATGTAAACCAATAAAAATAAACTTTGATTTTTTTATGAATGTTGAAAGTGAAAATTTTCTAGGCAAAAAGAATGCTTCATGGGTATCATCCTTGCCTACCCTTAGTGATTGATAAATCTTCCTTTTAAAAGGTTCTACTTTATTTTTTATTTCCGAAGCATGCTGAATATTTTCAATTATTTCTTCCACTGTGTGGGAAAGAATGAAAGAATAAGGTAACTCCCATACCATATTATTTTGATCTAGCAAAAATGGAACAGGCTCATATTTTTTAGACCTTTTTAATTTGAATATTATATTAGTCCCGCTCATTAAAGAAACTTGTCGCTCAGAAGTTGCACCACCAAATAAGACGTTAACAACTTTTTTCTTTCCTTTAGTAATCAATTTCTTAGGGGGAATTAATTTATAGCGCCAGCATGCATTCTTAATAATATAATGGAGTAAATCTTTGTGGGAAAAATTTATTCTTGCGCCAGCCTGAAATAGAAAACTATTTTGCTCCATACCAGAAATAGGGTTAATATCCGAAAAGAAAATTTCTCCGGTATTAAGAACCCAACCGTCAAGTCTAGCGAAATCACGTAACCCAATTAATTTGAAAATCTTTTCAGCTTGTTCTCGAATATCAGAAATAATTTTAGTTTCAAATCTGGGAGGTTGGTAATACATAGTTCCATGAGTTGGTAAATACTTTTTGCGAAAATCGAAAAAAGAATCATCTTCATAGGAAGTTTTTATTTCAATAGGAATAAGCGATACTGGCTCTCCTATCGGGTTTTCAAGAACAATACTGGTAAACTCAATACCATCAATAAATGGTTCGACAATTACCTCTGTATCTAACTGCCTATCGAAAATTTCTTTTGAATATTTTATTACATCGTTTGGGGATGTAGCTATATTTACACCAATTGAAGACCCGCCAGTTGCAGGTTTAACAACTACTTTGCTTGTATTTATTTTGCCGAAAAAATCTTTTATTGTTTCAAGTGAGATTGCAGTCTTACTATTTTTTATAATTATTGATGGAATAGTGTAAAAGCCATTTTGTTTTAAAAATTCAGTAGTTCTAAATTTATGAAAAGCTATGTTGCACGCTTGGGAAGGAGAAGCAATAAATGGTATGTTTTCACTTTCCAGTAATTTTTGAATTTCTCCGTCTTCGCCCATTTCTCCATGTATAATTGGAAAACATAAGTCGCATTTTTTTAGTTCGCGTATCAAATCTTTTTTGCTTAAAGATTTGGCGGTTTGTTTTAGTTTAAAATCAAAATCTGATGGTGTATTAGAATACAGTTGGGCTTTAGAAATTTTAAATGAATTCTTATTGTGGTCAAAATAGAAAGGAACAATTTCAACGGCATCATCCTCTAAGTGATCAAGTACACAGCGTGCCGAATTCAATGATATACCTCTTTCAAGCGAAGGACCTCCACAAAGTATTGATAGTATAAATTTTCTTTGATTTCTCATGAATAAATTGGATTACTCTAACTACAAGATTGGAATTAACCCCTAAAGTATAACATTTCTCAAACTTTAATGAATCACTCTGGCACTATTCTTTTTTTCCTGATTGAATCAGTAAAACTCTTAGCAACGTTCTCTTGTTTCTTTTCCATTTCGGATGGCATTGTGGTTTCAAACTCAACTTTCACCCGATAACCCTTTACAACTTTTTCAGTGCTGCTTTCCTGAACAATCTGTTTGTCAAAGTAGTGTATGACCTCCTGCGGTTCAAGGGTCAACACTTTTGCCAGTTGGTTTTTTGTTAGCTTGGTTTCAAGCTGTTCCCGGATGCGCTGTAAATTCTTAATGTCGCTAGAGCAAACAATTACTTCGTCATATCCCGCTGCAAAACATTTCTGTACATTGTGTGCCTCCCATTCATCGCTTGTGGTAACTGATATTTCGCAGGCAACCCGTTTTCCGGCTCGTTCGAGGCTTACATCAACTCTGCCTTTTCCGTCCGGTGTTCCGTCCTCAATGATAGCTTTGTAGCCTCGTGATTCTGCCATGCGCTTAATTAAGGTCTGTAAATAGCGGTGTTGGGTTTCTGTCTTTTTAGCGGGTGTTTCTTGCCTCGGTATTTCAACGGGTGTAAATGTCAGAGGGGCTGGCTCAGGTGGCTGGGGTGGGGCTTGCTGCACCACCTGCACCGGCTCAGATTCCTTGACCTGTTCCTTCTCCACTTTTCCTAAATGCTCTAAACTTTGCTCCACTATTTCTTTCGGTGTACCGTACTGCTCACGGGAATTGGCAATCACTAATTTTGCGGTTACGTTCGCCTCGTAAATATCTACCTCCGGCAACGGAATTGTGTTTAAGCTGAAATCAAAGTTGGGCTGCTCAATTCTGGCAATGGCTTCTCCAACATGCAAATTTTCCAAGTCGGCAGCATCAAAATATGAAAAGCCATTTGCAAAGCGTTTGGCATCTGTGTCTCCAAGCCTGAAACAAATCCGTGTCCCGGCGTTAACTGCAACTGAACTGGCTAACTCGGTATCATACTTTTGTAGCTGCTGCATATCCTGGTGTGCCAGTATCAATCCTAAGTGATATTTCCTTGCACCGCTCAGGATATGAGACATAGACGGGGTGATGAAATTCTGAAACTCGTCTATGTATAAAAAGAAATCGTTGCGCTCGGCTTTGCTTTTCGCTTGCCGTGCCATCGCAACCTGGTACATTTTGGAAACGAAAAATGTACCAAGCAAGAAGCTATTTTCCGCTCCGATCAATCCCTGTGATAATTTTACGAGTAATATTTTTCGGGTATCAAGTATGTTTTCAAAATCAAGCCCTTTCTTTTGAGCAACCATGTTGCGGATAAGTTTGGGGCGTAGGAATGTATCAAGCCTAGTAAGTATTGAGCCTATTGAATTGCTTTTAAGCAACGGATATTCGTGTTCCCAATAGTACACAACATGCGGGTCTGAAACTGTCTTTAGGTATGTGTCCCTAAAAGATTTTTCGACTAAGAATCTTCTCAGGTCAATAAGTGTGCCACCTTGTTTACTTTCCAAAAAAGCTAAGATTGCGTTTGCTAACACGCTATTCATTTGATCGCCCCAACTCGTACTGAGGCGTTTAAATGCGGCAACTAAATCTGACGAAAGTATATCTTTCTCAATTTCTGAATGAGCCGATAGGATATTGAACGCAACTGGAAATTCTCCGTCTGCGGGGTCTATCAGTATCACATCATTTACCCGCTCCCTCGGCACATACGCAAGTATGGATTCAATTAAATCTCCGTGGGGATCAAGTACGGCTAAGCCATTACCATGCTTCATATCTTGCGAAATCATGGAAAGCAGCAGGGTTGATTTGCCAGTGCCTGTCGCACCTATTATATGCGTATGCCTGAGGCGTAAACTCTCAGGTACGCTTACAAGTTCTTGTTGCCCGTGATATGTATTTAAGCCAATTACAAATTTATGACCGTGTGCGCTCTCCGGTGCGGCTTTTGTTTTCTTCGTGTCCCGTTCAACTTTCGGCGACACGATTTCAGGGGTCGGAAAATGCACTATTGTTGCCAATTCTCCGCCATTGAGCAACATACCTAAGCGATGGGATTCCCGCAGGAAAACATCGTCTATCATGTCGCTTAACGGGTAGCCCTCTTGCGATAGCATCCGCAATTTGTTACCCCTCGAACTAGTAAGGCGTATTAATGCCGTGCCTATATTCTTTGCAATATCAATAGCCCTATTGCTTCTCTCAGCTTGTCCGGCTACTTTGATACAGACGGAATATAACGGAGCGGATATTTTTTCTTGTGCATATTTCACCATCTCCGGCGCATTGGCAAAGAATGAGCCGCCTTTGTTGTCTGTTACGGAGCGCATAATACTCTCGCTCCACGGGTTCATTGCTCCCTTAAATAAAATCTGTATTACGCCTCGCTCTCCTTTAAGCAGGTGTTCAAGGGTGGCGAATAGCCCTATGTAGGGGTCTTGATCCACTTCCTCGGCCAAGCGGAGCGGGCGCATAAATTCCTCTGATAGTCCGAAATCAATAACACAGGTTGGGGTATTGTCGGCTAAAATATCCAGCCCTTTTTCAGACTTCGTAATTACCGCCGTTGGAAAGTATGCTTTGCATTGTCCGTACACATGGATTTCATCGCTTGCCCTGCAAGCGAATTGAATACCGATTGATGCGCTCGTAGCAATGATCTCAAAGCTGACCGGATGAGTTGTATATGAAAGCATGAGCAATAACTGCTCGATGTCCTCAACTGATAGCTTTTCATTTCTTGGTAACACAACGCTGTATGCCACAATCTTTTCATCACTCAGGTACACATAGGCATTTACAGGGGGTATTTCTGTAAAGATGTCGTCATTGGTTTGGGCAGGCTCTTGTTTGCTTGAAAACAGGCTAATGATGCCGCTAAACAGGGTGTGCCGCTTACCATCGTCTATGACTGGCGGAGCGGGTGCGAAATGACCAAAGAACGGGTAAAACTCCGGTTCAAGGTCAACGGAATTGTCAAAGACGTGCCAACCACGCCCTCGCTGCTCCCATTCATAGAAACGGGATGTAAGTACATCTGAAAGCGGCGCAATCATTACCTAAAATCTTTAAACTGTCTTTCAAGTTCGGTAAGTCCCCGTTTGCCTTTGGCTTCGGTCAAACTATTAACCGCCTCTATCACAGTGGTATGTACGGATGATCGAAACATTCCCTCAGTATCCATTTGGTAAAATGTCTTGTTGTTCCGGTCTTTACCCATCAACTTACTGAGTACCGGAATTTTGTTGATAAACTTTTCATCCTTGATGCAGAGCCACGATGAAAAAAATGTGCCTGTCCCATAGGGGGCGGCGCAGATGTAAAAAACATACTCATCTTGGATTACCCGCAAATACATGCGTTGGGCTGAAAATATGTGCTTTTCAAGAAAGGATTCCTGGGCAACATCAACATGGGTAATTTGGCGTTCTTGTAATCCGGCTTTGACTACATCGTAAAATTCACTAGCTGAAACTGAAAACCCATCAACGAAAGTTTGCCAATTATTTTTGATTGTAACGGGTGTCTTGCCTAAGACAATAACGGCTACAATAACGAAAAGTATTACAATGATAAATGCCATAACGTAGTTGTTTTTTACGTGAATAAATAATTGATACCGTTTGTTGCGATGCAGAAAAGTACAAAAAAGATTTTTTTATATCCAAATGTTTTTTATCAGAGTTTCAGTTTTGGACTTGGTAAGCAACCACTAATCACTCACGGGAATGAATGCAAGGTTTTACTAAAAAGAATACGAGTGCAATAGACCGCCTGAAAGGACAACAATGTTAGCATCTGGAGATTGTTTTTTGTAAACCTGCAAACACAGGGATACCGAAGTGCAGACCTTGCAGTCATTCATGGGAGTGCGTACCTTCGCTGTGGCATAGCCCAAAACATATTACTCTTTTAGACTGTCAATAAAATTTTATAAATGACTGAGAAGGAAATTATTCAAATAGAGAATGAAATTTTCACCAAGCTTGTGATTGATACTTTAAAACAGCAGCGCACCGATGGCGTTGCCATTAAGGATTATTTACTTGATAAGTATGAGATAGACCGCATAACGAAAGAGCGATTAAAAAAATTATTAAGCGAACAAAGACAGTAATTGTCAAGGGTTGCAAAATGTGCCGCACGGAGTATTGTGTACGTGGATCATGTGAAGAATAGCGCGACTTCTTCAATTATTAATTGGGCTACATTATTAACACACGAA
>Ga0193726_1003032_pt1 | contig 10929 bp, 13 predicted proteins | sample H2c1metaG_FD_144928 | JGI IMG/M metagenome (GOLD analysis project Ga0193726, IMG submission 144928) | Soil microbial communities from a riparian zone of the East river system, Colorado, United States - H2c1 | ecosystem: Environmental > Terrestrial > Soil > Riparian zone | place: USA: East River... | reverse complement strand
TACCTGCGAATCCACGGGCTTAAAATTCTGGCGCGCAATCTGCGCTGCAAGGCGGGCGAGATTGATCTGGTGTGCCTCGATGGCAGCGTACTGGCCATCGTCGAAGTCCGGCAGCGGGAAAGCGCTGAATTCGGCGGCGCGCTTGCCTCTGTCACCTGGTCGAAGCGGCGCAAGATCATCCTGGCCACACAATATTTTCTGCAACGCGAGAAGCAGTGGAGAAACTTCTCCCTGCGTTTCGATGTACTCGCCGTGCATGGCCTGCCGGACGGCGCGCACCGCGTTGAATGGGTGAAAGACGCGTTTCGCCTCGGTTCTACTTGACCACCTGCAGCTTCGGCCGCTTCGGTGCGGCCGTGCTCGATTTTCCGGCAGCCGGCGCGGCCGGCGGGCTGTCGGTTGGATCCGGATCCGCATCGCCCTCCGGAAATATCATGCCCTGCCCGGTCTCGCGGGCATAGATCCCCAAGATCGCGCGCACCGGAACTTGCACCGCGAATCCGACGCCGCCGAAGCGTGCCTCGAAACTGACGAAATCATTTCCCAGTTTCAGCATCTGCGTGGCGGAGAAGCTCACGTTGAGCACGATTTTACCGTCCTTGACGTACTGGCGCGGCACGGTCACGCCCTCGGCGGCCGCATCGACCACGATATGCGGAGTCTCTCCGCTGTCGGATATCCACTCGTGCAGTGCGCGCAGCAGGTAGGGGCGCCGCGGCTTCAATGACGCATTTCCCGTTCGACGTCGGTCAAGCAGGCGCGGAATGTGGAGCGCGCGAATATGGAATTCATGTACTTGGTGATCGGTGCCGCCTGCGCGGGAAGCTCGATGCCATAGATCCGCAGGCGCCACAGAATCGGCGCAATGCTGGCATCGACCAGCGAGAATTCATCGCTCAGAAAAAACGGCTTCGCCTTGAACACCTCGGCACTGGCGCAAATGGCCTCGCCCAGGACTTTGCGGCTGTGCTCGGCGGTTTTGCTGTGCGGATCGAGCTCGATGTCGTGCGCCAGCGCATACCAGTCGCGCTCCACCCGATACAGTGCCACGCGAAACTGCGCGCGGGTCACAGGATCAATGGGCATCAGCGGCGGATGCGGAAAGCGCTCATCCAGGTATTCGATGATGACGCGCGAGTCGTACAGCACCAGATCGCGATCCACCAGCGTGGGCACGCTGTGATAGGGATTCAAGTCGATCAGGTCCTCGGGCAAATCGTTCGGATCGACATTGACCAATTCAATGGCAATGCCCTTCTCGGCCAGGACCAGGCGCGTCCGATGGCTCCACGGGTCCGCCGGTGCTGAAAACAGGGTCATCACCGAACGACGTGCCAAGTGGACCTCCTAGCGATTACCAACGGGACGGTCCCCGCTGAGTCAGTGGACGTCCTTCCAATATTCTTTCTTCAACAGGTAGGCAAACACGAAAAGTACCAACAGAAATAGCATCACGAATATGCCCATCGATTGGCGCGTCGCCTTGATGGGCTCGGCGGCATAATCCAGGAAGTTGGCGATGTCCCGAACGAATTGATCATACTCCTCCGGCTTCATGGAGCCCGGAGTCATTGCTTCGACGCCCACCAGCACCATATTGGCGCTGCCGTGAGGGTCTTTCTCATTCTTGTATACCGGCTTCTGCAGGCCCTGCAGCGAGGCCAGGACATGAGGCATCGCCGTGCCGGCGAGGTAGAGATTGTTGACGCCCCAGGGCCGCTTCTTGTCTTGATAAAAGCCATGCAGGTACGAATAGATGTAGTCTGTGCCGCGCTCTCGGGCCATGAGCGTCAAGTCCGGCGGCTGCTTGCCGAACCAATCCGTGGCATCCGCCGGCATGGCGGTATTGATTTCCTCGAACGGCTTGGCCCCGGTGAAAATCAAATTCGGGCCAAGCTCCGACGCGGGGATCTTCAGGTCCTCGGCCAGGCGGTTGTAGCGCAAATATTTTAGCGAGTGGCAGCCCGAACAATAATTCATGAAATTGCGCGCGCCGCGCTGCAGGGACTCGGTGCTGTTGATGTCCGTGTTCGCTTCGAGCAGCCCCCCCTCTTCGGCCAGCGCCGTTCCGGCGCAGAGGAGCCCAATGGTGATCAATACGCTGGCTTTAAGCATGTCCCGTAACCCTTTCCGGCTCCGGCTTCACGCTGTCAAATTTCGTGTACCAGGGCATTAGCAAAAAGAATGCGAAATACAACGCGGTGCAGATTCTCGCCAGGATCGGGTAGATGCCCGACGGCGGCTTCATGCCGCATACCGCCAAGGTGATGAACGAGACGGAAAAGACCGCCAACATCACCTTGTAAATCGGCCCCTTGTAGCGTATCGAGCGCACCGGGGAGCGGTCCAGCCACGGTACGAAGAATAGCACCACGATGGCGGCGCCCATCACCATGACGCCCCACACCTGCGTGCCGAACGCAGAAGGTATGGCGCGCAACATGGCGTAGAAGGGCGTGAAATACCACACCGGCGTGATGTCGGGGGGTGTTTGCAGCGGATTGGCCGGTTCGAAGTTCGGCGACTCCAGAAATAAGCCGAAGAAATTGGGCGCAAAGAAAATGATTGCCGCGAATATCAGCAAAAATCCGGCGGCGCCCACCGTATCTTTCACCGTGTAGTAGGGATGAAAAGGGATGCCGTCGAGAGGATGCCCCTCGGCATCCTTGTATTTTTTGATGTCGATGCCGTCGGGGTTGTTGGAGCCCACTTCGTGCAGCGCCATGATGTGCGCGACCACCAAGAACACCAGCGCCAAGGGCAACGCCGCCACATGCAGCGCGAAGAAGCGGTTCAAGGTGGGATCGGCGATGTTGTAGTCGCCGCGAATCCACTCGACCAAAGTCCCGCCGATGACGGGCAAACTGCTGAACAGTGAGACGATCACCTGCGCGCCCCAGTAGCTCATGTTGCCCCACGGCAGCACATAGCCCATGAAGGCTTCAGCCATCAGCAACAGAAAGATCAAGCAGCCGAAAATCCAAACCAGCTCGCGCGGCTTGCGGTGCGAGCCGTATAAAAGCGCGCGGAACATGTGCAGATAAACCACGATAAAAAACGCAGAAGCGCCCGTGGAGTGCATGTAGCGGATCAGCCAGCCCCATTCGACATCCCGCATGATGTATTCCACCGAAGCGAATGCCTCGGCGGCCGAAGGCTTGTAGCTCATCGTCAGGAAAATACCCGTCACTATCTGGTTCGCGAGCACCAGCAGCGACAGCGCCCCAAAGTAGTACCAGAAATTGAAATTCTTCGGCGCGTAGTACTCGGCGGCATGGTCTTTCCAAAGTTTGGTCAGCGGGAATCGCTGATCGATCCAGCCAATCAATCCTTTGCCGGTGCCGGCGGACTCAGGTGCTGCGGCCATCGCTTACCTCTTGCTTTACGAAACGGGTTTGGACGCGTCGTCGACGCCGATGACAATGCGCGTATTCGCCGCGATTGAGTAAGGCGGAACGGTCAAGTTTTTCGGTGCCGGCATGTTCTTGAACACGCGGCCCGACAAATCGTACTTCGAGCCGTGGCAGGGGCAATAAAACCCTCCCGGCCAATTCGCGCCCAGGTCCGCACCCGCGACTTGGAACGAATCGTTTGGCTGGAATGCGCCCAAGGGCGAGCAGCCCAAATGCGTGCAAACCGCGAGGCCCACCCAGTACTCGGGGTTTCGCGCGCGCGCAGCCCCGCTTGATTTTATATAGTCCGGCTGCTTTGAGTCTTCGGACTTCGGATCCGCGAGCATGTCATCGTGGCCGCCCAATTGATCGACCACGCCTTTGACGCGCCTGACGACAAACACCGCTTGCCCGCGCCACACCACCTTCAACATCTGGCCGGCGTCGAGTTTCGATGCATCGACTTCGACGGGAGCGCCGAGCGCCTTGGCGCGCGCGCTGGGCTTCCATGACGCGATAAAAGGTATGGCCGCGAACGCAACGCCGATGACGCCCGTGCCGACCGTGGCGGCCGTCAACAAGCGGCGCCGGCTGTGGTCTACCTCTTCACTCATGCGATCGCCCTCGAAAACAGTTGACAATTCTTCACGCAAACCCCTATGGCGGCAGTGTTTCCCAATGAATATTGGGAGCGCATTATACACAGTTACGCGGATACCCTTTAAGGCTCGAGGAGCGACAACTAATTGCAGAACACTCGCGTCCTCGTGGGCTTCTTGGTCAGAGCGGTCGTGGTCGGCCTGGCCGTGGCATTTCTCGTGGTTTGGTGGAATCCCAAGCTGCTGGGTGCGCACACTGCGGCCGTGGCGCCCCCGGTGAATCCAGCGCCGCCCCCGCAGACCGTCTCGCCCAACCCGATCGCGGGCATGCAGAGTTTTGCCGATTCGGTCGCGCGCGCCTCGCCCGCCGTGGTCAATATTTACACCGCGCGACTCGTCCGCGAGCGCACCCAGGCGGCGCCGTTGAATCAATTGTTCGGCGACTACTGGCCGAGCTATCGCCGTCGCGTCGAACGCAGCTTGGGTTCAGGCGTGATCGTCGATGCGATGGGCACCATCGTGACCAATCAGCACGTCATCGCCGGGGCCGACTCCATCCGGGTACAGCTTGCCGACGGACGCATTGCGGACGCCACCGTCGTCGGCCAGGACCCGGATACCGATCTCGCGATTCTCGACCTCGAGATCGGCGATCTGCCCATCATGCCGATGGGCCGATCCGATACTTTGCGCGTCGGTGATATCGTGCTCGCCATCGGCAACCCCTATGGCATCGGTCAGACCGTCACACAGGGCATCGTGAGCGCCACCGGACGCGGTCAGCTCGGGCTGGCCACTTTTGAAAATTTTATACAGACCGACGCGGCCATCAATCTCGGCAACTCCGGCGGCGCGCTCATCGATGCGCACGGCGATTTGATCGGCATCAACACCGCCGTGCTCAACCGCACTTATGGAGGGCCTGAGGGCATCGGATTTGCCATTCCGGTCAACCTGGTGCGCGGGGTGATGGAACAGATCCTCTTGAACGGCCACGTGGTGCGCGGCTGGCTGGGTTTCGTGCCGCAGGATCTCACCGATGAGCAGTCCGCGCAGGTCGGAACCGCCGCCGGTGGGGTTACCGTGGTCAACATTTTGGTCAAGAGTCCGGCGTATGAGGCCGGGATGCGGCCCGGCGATTTGGTCACCACGTTGGCGGGCGAGCCGGTGCACAGCGCGCAAGATCTCGTCGCCCGTGTGTCCGCGCTCAAACCCGGCGCGGCGGTGGAACTCGAAGGCCGCCACGCGGCGCAAACTTACAAGATCAAATTGACGGTGTTGGAGCGCCCCACGCGGCCGGTCCAGGCCCAGTAACCGCCACGCCCGGCGCCGGCGCGCTTCAAGGTGTACGGCGGATTTTCGCACCCAATTGCTGCAGTTTTTCCTCGATCGCCGCATAGCCGCGATCGATGTGATAAATGCGTTCGATGTCGGTGCGCCCATCCGCCACCAAGGCGGCGAGCACCAGACTGGCTGAGGCACGCAGGTCGGTGGCCATCACCGGTGCCGCCGTCAGCCGCTCGACGCCCTTGATGATGGCGGTGTTGCCTTCGAGCCGGATTTCCGCCCCCATTCTGCGCATCTCCAGCATGTGCATGAAGCGATTCTCGAAAATCGTTTCGATGATGGTGCCCACGCCATTCGCCACCGTGTTGAGCGCCGCGAACTGCGCCTGCATGTCGGTCGGGAAAGCCGGATACGGGGCGGTACGAATGTCGATGGCCGTGGGCCTGCGGCCGCGCATATCGACCTCGATCCAGGAGTCGCCGACGCCGACCGTGGCACCGGCTTCCTTCAGCTTGTCGATGACGGCATCCAAGTGATCAGGCCGGGTGTTCTTCACCCGGATGTGGCCACCGGTAATGGCTCCGGCCACGAGATAGGTGCCGGTTTCAATTCTATCGGGCAGCACCTCATAGGCGGTCCCGTTCAAGCGCTTCACGCCCTCGATCACGATCCGGTCGGTGCCGGCGCCCTTGATTTTCGCACCCATGGCGATCAAGAAATTCGCCAGATCGACCACCTCGGGTTCGCGCGCGGCATTCTCCAGCACCGTCTCGCCATCGGCCAGGGTCGCGGCCATCATGAGATTTTCGGTGCCGGTGACCGTGACGGTTTCCAGCACCAGGCGCGCGCCCTTCAGGCGGTTGGCGCGGGCCTTGATGTAGCCGTTCTCGATATGGATATCGGCGCCCATGGCCTGCAGACCGGCGACATGGATATTGACCGGGCGCGCACCGATGGCACAACCGCCCGGCAGGGAAACATCCGCGGCGCCGAAGCGCGCCAACAGGGGACCCAGGACCAGTATCGAGGCGCGCATGGTCTTCACCAGCTGATAGGGCGCGAAATACTCTTTGATGGTCGAGGCATCGACCTCGATGCGCATCTTTTCATCGATGGTCACCGAAACGCCCATGCGTCCGAGCAGTTCGATCATGGTGGTGACGTCCTGCAGATGCGGCACATTCGACACCGTCACCGGCCCATCCGCCAATAAACAGCCCGCCAGAATCGGCAGCGTCGCATTCTTGGCGCCTGAAATGCGGATCTCGCCTTCGAGAGCGATGCCGCCGTGAATTTGTAACTTATCCACGTCCCTGCCTTGCGTATTCGTCGGGGGTAAATACTTGCAGCGCCAGCGCGTGAATTTCGTTGCCCACCGCAGCGCCCAGCGTGGAATACACCATCTGGTGCCGCTGTATCGGTTTCTTGCCGACGAAGGCCGGCGCAACCACGATGGCCTCGAAATGCACATTGTCGTCGCTGCTCACCATCGCATGGCTGCCGCCCAAGCCCGCCTCGATGATTTCCGCCACCTGTTGTGGATTCATGTCACCTCCTCAAAATTGCCCAAGCTTACGCTGTATCATTCGCGCATGAATCCTGACTACACCGACGAGGACCTCGTCGAACTGGGACGCCAGGCGCTCACCATCGAGATTGACGGATTGCGCGCGCAACTGCCGCGCTTGGGTAAGGATTTTGCACGTGCCTGCCGCATTTGTCTTAACTGCCGGGGCCGCATCGTCGTCACCGGCATGGGCAAGTCCGGTCATATCGGCGGCAAAATCGCGGCAACCCTCGCCAGCACCGGCACGCCGTCGTTTTTCGTACATCCCGGTGAGGCGAGCCACGGGGATGTCGGCATGATCACGCGGGATGATGTCGTGCTCGCCCTGTCGAATTCGGGCGAAACCGCGGAAATCCTCACCATCCTGCCGGTCATCAAGCGCCTCGGCGTGCCCTTGATCGCCTTCACGGGAAATTCGGATTCCGCGGTGGCGCGCGTCGCCACCGTCCACCTGGACATCCGGGTCCCGGCCGAGGCCTGTCCCTTGAATCTCGCGCCCACCGCCAGCACCACGGCGGCTCTTGGCGTCGGTGATGCGCTGGCCGTGGCGCTCTTGAAGGCACGCGGCTTCACCGAGGAGGACTTCGCGCGCTCGCATCCTGCCGGTGCCTTGGGCCGCCGGCTTTGGTACGTGAAGGACGTCATGCGCTCAGGGTTGGATGTGCCGGCGGTGCGAGCCGACGCGACGCTGGCGCAGGGCCTGATGGAGGTGACCTCCAAGCGATTGGGGATGACGGCCATCGTCGATGACTCCATGCACGTGCTCGGTGTGTTCACGGATGGAGATTTGCGGCGTGCGCTCGATCGCGGGACGGACCTGCATGGCACGCGCATGGATCAAGTCATGTCGCGCAGCCCCAAATCCGTGCGTCCGAACATGCTGGCGGCGGAAGCGGTGCATTTGATGGAGACGCACAGCATTACCTCCCTGGTGGTGCTCGACGCCGATGCCAAACTCATCGGTGCGCTCAATGTGCATGATTTGCTGCGTGCGGGCGTATTTTGAAAGCGCGCAGCGCCACGCCTCTGTCGAACATCCAGCTCCTGATCTTGGATGTCGACGGCGTGCTCACGGACGGGCGGCTGTACTTCGGCGCCAAAGGCGAGGCGCTTAAAGTGTTTCACGTCAGGGACGGCCACGGCATCAAACTGCTCATGGCCGCAGGTGTGCAGGTGGCGGCCTTCAGCGGCAGGCGTTCCGCAGCGACGGCGGCGCGCTTGCGCGAACTGCGCGTGCCCGCCGTCCAAGGATGCGCCGACAAGCTGGCCGCCTTCAACAAATTGACCAAACGACTCAAGGTAGATCCCTTGAACTGCGCCTGCATCGTCGATGACACACCTGATTTGCCCTTGATGTCCGCGGTCGGATTCGCGGCGGCGGTGGCGGATGCGCACCCCGTCGTGCTGTCTGCGGCCCATTGGATTGCACGTTCGCCGGGAGGCTTGGGCGCGGTGCGCGAACTGTGCGACGCCCTGTTGCGCGCGCGCGCCGGTGACCGTTAATGTTCTTCCGCGTATTTACGGTGCTTGCGGTCGCGGCTCTGGTGATCAGCACCTGGATATTGAGTTCACCCAGCCACCGCCCCTTGGCGCCAAGCGACGCCAAGCCGTCAGATCTCCCGGGCTACTACCTCAAGCACGCCATTCTCACCGACTACGATGAGGCGGGCGCGCCCAGCACCCGTATCGAGGCCGAACGCATCGATCAAATTGCGCATGGCAACGAAGTCGAGCTGTACAACGTGCGCGTGAATTACGATGCACCCGGCGGCCAGGCGTGGGTCCTGATCGGCGACACGGCCCATGTTCAACCCGGCGGCAAGGTCATCGATGTCTCCGGCAACGTGCGGCTGCAGGGCGAGAATCCGGGCACCCCGGGCACCGCGGTCGTCCGCACCGACCTTTTGAGCTACAACGTTTCTGAAGGCACCGCCAGCACCAAAAGCGACGTTCGCATCGATTATGGCGGCCACATTCTCACCGCGCGCGGTCTGAGTGCGAATTTAAAAGAGCGCACGATGCGCCTAGAATCGAAGGTCAATGGCCGTTTCCTGCCCCCGTAAACTCCTTGCGCTCGCCGCACTGCTTGCACCGCTGGCACAGGCGAACGCCGCACCCGTCGCCCGCGACGCCCGAGCGCCGATATTGCTCGACGCGCAGTCGACATCAATCGACCTTAAGACCAACAGCGCGGTCTTCAGCAAGATTCGCATCTCGCAAGGAGCCATGTCGATCACCGCCGATCAAGGTCAAGCAAGCCAACAGCGCTCCAAGGATTTGTATTTCGAAGACAATGTTTGGTATTTCCGCGGCAACGTCAAAATCACGGTCGAGCAAGGCCTGCTGTTCTCCGACGACGCGCAGATCACCTTCGTAAACAGCGTGCTGAGCAAGGCGGTGGCCAATGGCAAACCTGCCTCTTTCGAGCAGACCGTCGCCAAGACCGGAAAACTAGCCAAAGGCAACGCGGAGACCATCGACTATGATGCGGCAAAGCACTTGGTGCGGTTCTTGAAGAATGCCTATTTGAGCAACGGCGACAATGAGATCCGCGGGCAATTGCTGAAGTACGATGTTCTCGCGCAAAAGGTGATTGCCGAGGCCGAGGAACAGAACTCGCAACGGGTGCGCATCATCATCACGCCGCCGCCGCCCAAATCGCCGGCGCCGGCCAAAGCCCCGCCGGCCAACCCCAAGCCATGAGCGTATTGCGGGCCCTGAATCTCGCCAAAAGCTATAAATCGCGCCAGGTCGTGCGGGATTTGTCCCTGGAGGTCGAAAGCGGCGAAGTCGTCGGACTGCTGGGTCCCAACGGGGCCGGCAAGACCACGGCGTTCTACATGATCGTGGGACTGGCCAGCTGCGAACATGGTGAGATCTTTTTGGACAATCGCGATATCAGCCGCATGCCGATGCACCGGCGCGCGCAATTGGGTTTGGGGTATCTGCCGCAGGAACCCTCGGTTTTCCGCAAGCTATCGGTGGCCGACAACATCATGGCCATCCTCGAGACGCGGCCCGGGCTCGATGATTCCGGCCGCACCGCCCGCTTGAAGGAACTGCTGGGCGAGCTGCATATCGGCCATGTGCGGGATAGTCTTGGGCTTAGCCTGTCGGGCGGAGAGCGGCGCCGCGTGGAAATCGCCAGGGCATTGGCGGCAGATCCGCGGTTTATCCTCCTGGACGAGCCCTTTGCCGGGGTCGATCCCCTCTCGGTTGCCGATATTCAACGAATAATCAAGCACTTGTCTGACAAAGGCATCGGTGTATTGATTACGGATCATAATGTCAGAGAGACCTTGGGTATTTGCGCCAGAGCCTATATCGTCAGTCAAGGCAGCGTTCTTGCTTCGGGTTCTGCGGACCAGATTCTTGCCAACCCGCAGGTCCGTGAGGTGTACTTGGGCCACGATTTCAAACTATAGGTTGGGCCTAGTAGAAATATGTTGAAGCCAAGTCTGCAGCTTCGCATTGGTCAGCAGCTGACCATGACCCCGCAGCTGCAGCAGGCGATCCGGCTGTTGCAGCTGCCCTCGCTCGACCTGCAGGCTCATGTCCGCGAGACGCTCGAGACCAATGTGATGCTCGAGGGCGAGGACGAGGCGGAGACACCCGATACGGTGCGCGACCGCGAAGAGCTGCCGGTTCGCCTCGATGAGAAATATGCCGAGTTGGACGGCATCAGTACGCCGCTCGATCAGCGCGAGACTCCGGAAGTCGAAATTGCCGACGAAGCGTGGGGCGAGCAGACCAGCGGGCCATCCGACAGACCGTGGTCGGGTGATGACGATCGCAGCAGCGATTTCAGCGACCAGCACAGCCAAACCCTGCAAGAGCAGCTCATCGAACAGTTGGAACTCGCCAAGCTGTCCGCCATCGACATTGCGATAGCCCGCGTCATCTGCGACGCCATTACGGACGATGGCTATCTGAAGGACTCGCTCGAGGACGTGCGCCTGAGCCTGCTGCCGGAGATCGAGGCCACCTCGGACGAAGTGGAGCGGGTGCTGAAGATCGTGCAGTCGCTGGAGCCTCCGGGCGTGGGCGCCCGCAATTTGGGCGAGTGCATCGCACTGCAGCTTCG
>Ga0193726_1003031_pt1 | contig 10934 bp, 9 predicted proteins | sample H2c1metaG_FD_144928 | JGI IMG/M metagenome (GOLD analysis project Ga0193726, IMG submission 144928) | Soil microbial communities from a riparian zone of the East river system, Colorado, United States - H2c1 | ecosystem: Environmental > Terrestrial > Soil > Riparian zone | place: USA: East River... | reverse complement strand
TGATCACGCAGAACCGCAACCTGCGTCAGCGCGCCTTCTACTACACGCGCGTCTTCGCCGATCCCAAAGTCAAAGACACGGTGTACGAACTGAACGTCGGCTTCAACAAGTCGGTGGATGCCGGCAAGACGTGGACGACAATCCGGCCGCCGCACGGCGACAACCACGACATGTGGATCGCCCCGAACGATCCGCAGCGGATGATCGAATCGAACGACGGAGGCGCCAACGTCTCGGTGAACGGCGGGCAGACGTGGACGGCGGAAACGGTTCCGACCGCGCAGTTCTACCATGTGATCACGACCAACAAGGTGCCGTACGAAGTGTGCGGCGCGCAGCAGGACAACAGCACGGCGTGCGTCTCGAGCCGCGGAAACGGCAGCGAGCTCTACGACGTGGGCGGCGGCGAGAGCGGATACATCGCGGTCGATCCGCGCACCCGCGATGTGTTCTATGCGGGCAGCTACGGCGGTCTCATCACGCGCTACAACAGGGAGACCGGCCAGCAGCGCGCCATCGACCCGTATCCCGACAACCCGATGGGCTATCCGTCGCAGGACATCACCGAGCGATTCCAGTGGACGTTCCCGATTGTGTTCTCGCCGCTCGATCCGACGGCGTTGTTCGTCGGCTCGCAGCACGTCTGGAAGACAACGAACGGCGGCCAGAGCTGGGCGAGGATCAGTCCGGATCTGACGCGCCACGATCCCGCAACGATGGGGCCGTCGGGCGGGGTGATCACGAAGGACGAAACCGGCGTCGAGACCTACGCGACCGTCTTCACGATCGCACCGTCGCCGAAGGACGGCGACCTGATCTGGGCCGGGTCCGACGACGGCTACGTGCAGGTGACCCGCGACGGCGGCAAGGACTGGAAGAACGTGACGCCGAAGGGGATGCCCGACTTCGCGCGCATCAGCCTGATCGAGGCGTCGCCGTTCCGCCCGGGCACGGCGTACGTCGCGGCGAATCACTATCAGCGCGACGATTTCGCGCCGTACGTCTATCGCACCGACGACTACGGCGACACCTGGACGACGATCGTCGCCGGAGTGGACGCGCACGATTTCGCGCGCGCGATTCGCGAAGATCCGAGGCGCGCGAAGCTGCTGTACCTGGGCACCGAGCACGGGGTCTACGTGTCGTTCGACGACGGCGCGAAGTGGCAGTCGCTGAAGCAGAACCTGCCGGTGACGCCGGTGCACGACATCAAGGTCGAGGATCGCGATCTGGTGATCGCGACGCACGGCCGATCGTTCTACGTGATGGACAACATCTCGCCGCTGCGGCAGATGGGTGCCGAGCCCAGCAACGATGCGCTGCATCTCTACAAGCCGAGCGACGTGCTGCGCGGGCTCGATCGCGCGCTGTCGGTCGATTACTCGCTGAAAGCGGCGGCCGAAAAGGTGACGGTCGAGGTCCTCGACGCGCAGGGCAAGGTGATTCACACGTTCACCGGCGTGGCCGCGGATGCGGACCGCAAGCCGCCCGCGGCGCCGCCCAGCGACGACGATTTCCGGCGGCCACCGGATCCCAAGCCGTCCACGAAACCCGGACTCCATCGTCTGAACTGGGATCTGCGGTACCCGGGCGCGACCGATTTCACCGGGCTGATCATGTGGGCCGCGAGCACGCGCGGGCCGGTTGCGCCTCCGGGCTCGTATCAGGTGAAAGTGACCGCCGACGGCCAGAGTGCGACGGCGTCGTTCGCGATCAGGCGCGAGCCGACGCTGCTGGCCGACGTCACGGATGCCGAGCTGCAGAAGCAGTTCGATCTCGCGACGAAGATCCGCGACAAGACGAGCGAAGCGAACGAGGCGGTGCTGCTCGTGCGCGGCATCAGGCCGCAGATCGCGGATCGAAAGAGCAAGCTCGACGCGAAAGCCGGGCCGACCGCGAAGGCGCTCGACGACCTCGAGCACGCGCTGACGGCCGTCGAAGTCGAGGTCTACCAGGTCAAGAATCAGAGCGGCCAGGATCCGCTGAACTATCCGATCAAGTTGAACAACAAGATCGCCGCGCTCCAGGGCGTCGTCGAAAGCGCCGACACGGAACCGACGGAGCAGAGTTACGACGTGTTCAAGCTGCTGTCGGATCAGCTCAACGCGCAGCTGAAGAAGCTGGACGCCACGGTGAAGACGGACATCCCGAAGGTGAATCAGTTGCTGCAGCGCCAGAAGCAGCAGCCGATCAAGGCGGAGCCGGCGAAATCAGAAAAATAATTATTTCGCCAGGTGGAACGGGACGCTCGTCACGACGGTGTTCGGGCGGAAGAGCAGGGCGCCCTTGATGAGCAGCGCGCGCTGGTTGTGGAGCAGGTGCTGCCACCACTTCGCCGGCACGAACTCGGGGAGGATGACGGTGACGTAGTCGTCGGGGCGCTCGGCCTCGACCTGTTCGATGTATTCGAGCAGCGGCTCCATCATCGACCGGTACGGCGACGAGAGGACGACGAGGTTCACCTTGCCGCCCCAGACTTCCCAGTCGCGCCGCAGCTGCTCGGTTGACGCCGCGTCCACGTCCACGTACACCGCCCGCACGTCGTCCGACAGCGTCTCCGCGTAGCGCAGCGCCTCGACGACCGCGCGCTGGATCCCGCCAATCGGCATGAGCACCGTGTTGTGGATGCGGGGCTGCGCGACGTACCCCTTGAGCGTCAGCTGCGCGGCGACCTTGTCGTAGTGCCGCCGCGTTTCCTTGAACACCGCCACGATCATCGGGATCAGAATCAGGACGATCCACGCGCCTTCGAGCGTTTTCGTGATCGTGACGATGATCAGCACCACGCCGGTGACCAGCGCGCCGAACCCGTTGATGAAGGCGCTCGACTTCCAGCCCGGCTCCTTCGCGTGCCGCCAGTGGATCACCATGCCGGCTTGCGACAGCGTGAACGACACGAACACGCCGATCATGTAGAGCGGCAGCAGCGACTGCGTGTCGCCGCGGAACACGATGATGAGCACCGCCGCGAACAGCGACAGCACGATGATGCCGTTCGAGAAGGCGAGCCGGTCGCCCTGGTTCATGAACTGGCGGGGCAGATAGCGATCGCGCGAGACGATCGACGCGAGGCGTGGGAAGTCGGCGTACGCCGTGTTCGCCGCAAGGACGAGGATCAGCGTCGTCGCGGCCTGCACGAGGTAGTACAGGAACGTGTGATAGCCGAAGATCGCGCGGGCGAGCTGCGAGACGCCCGACTCCGCAGCCGTCGGCATCACCTTGTAGATGTGCGCGAGAAAGGTGATGCCGAGGAACATCGTCACGGCCAGTACGGCCATCGCGACGAGCGTCCCGGACGCGTTCTTCGCCTCCGGCGGGCGAAATGCCGGCACGCCGTTCGAGACGGCCTCGACGCCGGTCATCGCGGTGCACCCGTTGGCGAACGCGGTCAGGAGCAGGAAGGTCGTCAGCGTTTTGGAGCCGGCGAACGACGGGAGCGGAGCGTCCACCGGCGCGATGGTGTTCGTGAGGTAGTGGTACAGGCCGATCGCGATCAGCACGAAGATGCTGACCACGAAGAAATACGTCGGTACCGCAAAGATGCGGCCCGATTCGCGGATGCCGCGCAGGTTGCCGACCATCAGGACGACGAGGAACGCGAGGCACATCTCGACGCGATACACGTCCGTCCGCGGAAACGCCGACGTGATCGCGAGGACGCCGGCGGAGATGCTGACCGCGACCGTCAGCGTGTAGTCGACGAGCAGCGACGCGGCGGCCACGAGGCCCGCCGTCGGCCCGATGTTCTCTTTCGCGACGATGTACGCGCCGCCGCCGGTCGGGTACGCATGAATCGTCTGGCGGTACGAAAACGCGACCACCGCCAGCAGTGAGGCGATGACAATGCTGATCGGGATCGCGTAGCCGAGGGCGGCCGCGCCGGCGACGACGAGGGTGGCGACGATGAAGTCGGTGGCATACGCGACCGACGAGAGCGCGTCGGACGAGAGCACGGCGAGACCGGTGACGCGGGACAGCCGCTCGTGGTGCGCAAGCGACGACGGGATCGGTTTGCCGAGAAAGAAACGCTTCAGCGAGGGGAACGAGGATTCTTCAGCCACGGCACCTGTCGGTTACGGGAAAGGCGGGATGGTATCATAACCGGCCGTTTCGACTCGGCTGCTGTATGCTTCGCGCGCGAGGATATCTGGTCGGCGGGCGTGTGCAAGGCGTCGGCTTCCGCTTCTTCACGGAAGCGGCGGCGGCGCGCGAAGGGCTGCACGGCTTCGTCCGGAATCTGCCGGACGGCCGGGTGGAAATCGCCGCGGAAGGCGACGCGGAGGCGCTCGAGCGGTTCGAGCGTCACGTGAGGCACGGGCCGCCGGGCGCGGACGTCGAACGCGTCGACGTGGAAGAGCGCGTGCCGGACGGACGCCACAGCGGATTCAGCATTCGATGACCATGGACGATCTCAAAAGCAAGATTCGCAGCGTGCCCGACTTCCCGAAGGCGGGCATCCTCTTTTACGACATCACGACGCTGCTGCAGGAGCCGGTGGGCTTCCGCCTGGCGATCGACGCCGTCGCCCTGCCGTTCAAAGGCAAGGGCATCGACGTCGTCGTCGGCATCGAGAGCCGCGGGTTCATCTTCGGCGCGGCGGTCGCGGACCGCATCGACGCCGGGTTCATTCCCGTGCGCAAGCCGGGCAAGCTGCCGTCGAAGACGATCCGCGAGAGCTACTCGCTCGAATACGGGACCGATTCCCTCGAGATGCACGCCGATGCCGTGCGCCACGGCCAGCGCGTGCTGATCGTGGACGACCTGCTGGCGACCGGCGGCACCGCGCGCGCGACGCTGAACCTGGTGAAGCAGCTTGGCGGCACCGTGCACGGGCTCGCGTTCATGATCGAGCTGCTGGCGCTCAAGGGACGCGATCGCCTGCCCGGTGAGCAGATTCACACCGTTCTGAAATACTGATCTGATGGCGGCGTCGCTGCTCGTCACGGTTGTGGCTCTCGTCGTGGCCGGCGCCGTGGCGTGGGGCGCGAGCGCGATCGCGCGGGAAATTCGCGCCGCGCGAGAAGAGTCGGCGCGCATGCGGGCGCTGCAGCTGCTGGAGCTGTTCGCGCCGGCGGTCTCGGCCGCGCAGACGGATCCGCGTGCGTTGCTGGCGTGGCAGCCGCTGATCCGCACCGCGCGAACGATCTTTCCCGACGTGAGCGCCGAACTCGACCGCGCATCCGGCGGTACGTTTCCCTTCCCGGATGCGCAGGTCCAGGCGGCGCACGCACAGTGGACGGCGGACTGGCTGGCGTGGGAACGGACGCACGACGGCGAGTTCAAGCGAAAGGCCGCGGAGGCCGAGCATGAACTCGCCGCGTCAGGTGGATCGCCGCTGATGCGCGCGCGCCTCGATGCGATCGAGAACGAGAAGTTGGACCTGTATCAGCGCCGGTACGCGGACTACGTGCGCGTCGCGAAAGCGCTGCAGGCGCTGATTGCGCGTCCCTAATCGGGATGCTGGTGGCGCCAGTTCCAGTACTCGTTCTGGCGCGTCCGGCTCAGCCGCTGAATGCCGACGTACTTCCGGTGGTGCTCTTCCAGGTACCGGCGGTAGGCCCGGTCCTCCCGGTCGTCCCACACGTGACGGTCCTTGTGGGCGCGATCGTAAATCCGCACTTCAGCGTGAACCTGGCCCATTGGCGTGGACACGGCGGCCTGGCCCACTGTCGGCGCGAGAACGGCTCCTGCGAGAATGATGGCACTAAGCTGATGAGGTGTTCTCATCGGTGGTTACCTCCTGCCTCCTCTTACGCAAGGTATCGGCCATTCCAGACACCGCACCTCAGCTAGCGTCACTTGACGATGGCGCCGGTTTCGAAACGCTTGAAGTCGCTGTAACTCGCGGTCGCGGTGATCATCGCTTGATCGGTCGTCGTCGACGACGTCCTGTTCGATCTCCCAAGCGACACGACGTGGAGAGTCCCCGTGTACTCTTCGTTCATCGTCGCGGGCAGCCACAGAGCGAGGCGCGAATCGCGCGCGTATGTGACGTCGATGGTGGAGTGGCTCCCCTGACCGGCAAAGCCCGAGAGGTGGGCCGGCTCTTCCTCGAAGTCGACGTCCCACGCGTCCACCCAAGGGCGCGCATGGGCACCTCGGAAGGCAGGCGGGGCAGTATAGCAGCCGCGACACGACCTGTTACACTAACGGTTCCGTCCGCAGGCGCCCGTAGCTCAGTTGGATAGAGCATCGGTTTCCTAAACCGGGGGTCGCAGGTTCAAGTCCTGCCGGGCGCACCAACCTTCGCTCACGTTGCCCGCGAGCTACGGTTGGCAAGCCAGGCGAAGGTTCAGGCCCGAGCGCGCCGAAGCTCGAAGAGCGAAGGCGGGCCGGGCGCACCAACCTTCGCTCACGTTGCCCGCGAGCTACGGTTGGCAAGCCAGGCGAAGGTTCAGGCCCGAGCGCGCCGAAGCTCGAAGAGCGAAGGCGGGCCGGGCGCACCATGCACTCCTATATATTGCGGATTGCGGATTTGTGATTGCGGATTAGAAGGTTATGAAACGAACAGAACGTCAGCATCTGAAGAGGAACGAGGTCCAGAACTTCACGCGGCAGGCGCGCGAGGTCCTCGAGGCGAAGCCGCGCGAGGTCACCGCCGTGGCCGCGGCCGTGGTCGTCATCGCCGCGCTCGCGATTGGCTACTACGCCTGGACTCAGCACGTGCAGGGCCAGGCACACGACATGCTCGCCCAGGCGCTCGTCATCGAGAGCGCGCGCGTGGCGCCGCCGGTCGCGCCGGGCGGGACGGCCGTGGTCGCGCCGGGCAGCTATCCGAACGAGCAGGCAAGGTCGGAAGCGGCGATTGCGAAGCTGAAGACGGTGGCCGACATGTACCCGTCTACGGACGCGGGCCTGTTCGCGCGCTATCAGCAGGCGGCGTTGCTCGTCGGGACCGGACGCGCGGCGGATGCGATTCCTCTGTACAACGACGTCATCGCGCGCGCGGGCGACAGCTTCTACGGTCAGGTCTCGCGGCTCGGCATCGCCGAAGCGCACGCGCGCACCGGACAGTTCGATCAGGCCATCAACGACTTCAAGGAACTGGCGCAGCGGAAAGACGGTCCGCTTCCGATCGACGGCATCCTGATGCACCTCGGGCGGACGTACATCGAGGCGGGGAAGAAGAGCGACGCGCAGCAGACGTTCAATCGGATCGTCGAGGAGTTCCCGAACTCACCGTACTCCGGCGAAGCGCGCCAGCAGGTAGATTCGCTGAAGAAGGGTTAGCGCTTCACCTCGTTGCCGAAGCGGTACGACAGGATCTTATAGATCAGCTTCGCGCACAGGAAATTCGGCGCGACATGGCCGGGCATCGGCGAGAGCTCGACGATGTCGCAGCCGACGACGCGCCGCGCGTCGATGACGCGGCGCAGCAGCGCGAGCAGCTCGAACCACGTCAGCCCGCCCGGCTCCGGCGTCCCGGTCGCCGGCATGATCGCCGGGTCCAATCCGTCCACATCAATCGTGATGTACACCGTCTCGCTCAGCGAGTCGACGACGCGTTCCATCCAGTCGTCGTGCTGCCGCATGTTGAAGTCGTAGAAAATCTCGGTCGGCAGCGTCGGCGCGGCCTCGGCCTCCTCGGCCGACAGGCTGCGGATGCCGACCTGCGTGCAGCGCGCGTACTCGAGGACGCGTCGCATCGCGCACGCGTGATTGTGCTTCGTCCCCATGAAGGTCTCGCGCAGGTCCGCGTGCGCATCGATCTGCAGGACGGAGACCCCCGGATACTTCGCCGCGATCGCCGCCACGACGGGCGGCGTGATCGAATGCTCGCCGCCGAGCACGACCGGGAACTTGTCGTGCTTGACGACCTCCGCGGTCACACGGCGGATCTCCTTGACGACTTCGTCCATCGTGCTGAACGGGAACTCCATCTCCGGCAGCGTGTAGATGCCGATGCTGTGAACGTCGGTTTCCGTCTCCTCGTCCCACAACTCCATGTGCGACGATGCCACGAGGATTTCGTGCGGGCCGTTGCGCGTGCCCGGCACGTACGACGTCGTGCGGTCCAGCGGGATCGGCAGGATGACGACGCGGGCGTTGTCGAAGTCGGTCGTGGTGGGCTTGGTGCCGCCGAATTCCCCGGGCGTGACGGACTCGTACTCAAACGGATGGCTCATTCCTGTCCTCGAAACGATCGGAAGGTACCGTCTGGCCGTCGATGGTCATCACGCGTGCCAGGGTGAACGCCGGCGCTTTTCGCCGGGCGAGAGTCTTGGGCGCGGAGCTGGCGAGCGCCGACGCGAGGATCGGCAGCGCGATCGTCGCGTCCGCCTGTACCGAGGCGCGCGCCGAATCGCCGGCCAGCTTGCCCCAGCTTTCCGCTTCCTCGAGGCTCGAGCCCGACGCGCCGCCGAAATGGGGCACGTCGGTCACGATCTGCAGCGCGTAGCTGTGCCCGCCGACCTCCGGGCTGTAGAACTCGGCCTGCACGCTCGCCTGATTGATGAAGTTCTTCGGCGTCCCGCCGCCGAGGACCACCGACGCCGTTCTCGGACGCCTGATGATCAGGTTCGCCGACTCGACGATGTCGCCGATGATGTCGATGGTGCCGGCGCCGGCCTTTTTCTGCCGCGCCTGCGAGAGGCCCATGCCGATCGACGAATCGGCAATGGCTGGGCAGAAGATCGGCACCTTGGCGCGGTAGGCGGCAGTCAGGATTCCGTCGCGCCCGGTCGTGTCCCACAGATGCCCGCCGAGCAGGTGCAGGAACTCCCTGGTCGTGTACGGCCGCGGGTCGATCGACGCGGCGAAGTCGGCGATCCAGTTGTCGTTGCCGATGAACTCTTCCTCGTCGGCGTAGGTGTCGTATACGCGGTCGATGCGGTCCTCGGCCAGCGCGCTGTCGTCGCTGTGCGGCGAGCCAATGTAGTGCCGCTGGCCGCGCGTTTCGTGCAGATCGTGATACAGATTCGCGCCCGTGGACACGAGGCAGTCGACGTAGCGATTCGAAATGAGGTGCGCGACGATCAGCCGCAGGCCGCCGGCGCTCAGCGCGCCAGCCATCCCCATGAAAATCGTCACATCGTCCTCGAGCATCTTGAGCCAGACGCGGTGCGCCGTCGCGAGATTGCGTCCCTGAAATGAGATCCGCTCCATCCGCGTGAGGATGTCTTCGGCGCTCAGCCCTGCTTCCACGGCGAACGGTTCGACCGGCGTCTGCAGGAAACGTGATTTCTTCTTCATGCGCGGCTCATTAAATCATACCTTCGCATCAAAACGCGTGGCCGATGCGGACGTACACCGTGGCCCGATCGGCCACGGTGTGGCTGCCGTCGTGGCCCCACGCCGCGCCGCCGACGGCGGTGAATGGGAGCGAGTAGCCGGCGACGACGTCCATCGAGAGCTCGGCGCCGGCGGACGTCTTGAGATCGCGGGCGTTGAAGGTACGGATCCACGCGTGACCGGCGTCGGCGAAGACAGCGGCGTGGACGGTGTGCACGAAGAAGGGCCAGGGGCCGATCCCGCGCTGAGGGCGCGCGAGCGGCCAGCGGTAGTCGGCGTTCAGGAGCGCCACGCGCGTGCCGGCAAACGTGTCCGGCCCGAAGCCGCGCAGCAGGCTGATCGCCTCGCGTCCGAAATCGAGCGTGTTGAGGTTGCCCTGGCCGCCGCCCAGATCGAACGCGCGTTGAAGCGTGCGGTCGCCGTTCGACAGCCCGCCGGCGGCGCGCAGCGCGAGGACGTGGTGCGGGGCAAGCCCCGGCGCGTACAGGCGCGCGTCCGCCGTGAGGGCGCTCGCGTCGGCCGACGAACCGAGGACGGTCGGCACGACCTCCGCGGTCGCGCCGAACGTGATCCCGCGCTCGGGGCTGATGGAATAGCCGTAGGAGAGCGCGTTGCTCGCCGACCAGCCGGCTCGCGCGGCCGTGCGATCCCGTGAGATGACGCGGTCCGTGAAGGTGAAGTCGTCGAGCGCGCGGTCGAGCGACGCGATGAACGTCTGCGCCGAAGAGACGCGGCGGACCGGGAACACCAGGCCGGCCTGGATTTCCCGTTCGTGCAGTGTGCCGCTCGCCGGGATGCCGGTGTCGGTCGGCGGGCCGGCAAAGAACGACGTGTCGCGCGAGACCGAGGCAAAGAACGTCGGCACCCAGCGATCGTAGACGTACGTCAGCTGCCAGTTCGGCGTCCCGGCGTCGACGGCAGGCGCATCCGCCGGGCTCGACACGAGCCACGTGGTGGACAGGCTGTAGCTGTGATAACCGAGGACGTCCGCGCCGCCGGTGAAGGCACCGATCCGGATCGAATAGCGATCGCCGTCGACGATCGGCGACCAGAACGTCGGTTTCAGCGTCGACAACGGCGAGTACGCGTCGGTCCGGTGCGAGTCCGCGTCGGCCGCGTGTGAATCCGCGTCGTGTAGTGGCCGAGCTTGCTCGGCCATTACATCCCCGCCTTCGGGCCGGGCAAGCTCGGCCCCTACACCTACGCTTGGATACGGCATCGTGAACAGATCGAACCCGCTCGTGGTGTATCCGACGTAGACGATCGAGCGCCCATCGGGCGAGACATCAGGCCACGTGGCGCCGCCCGTCGTGTCCGTCAGCTGACGGCGCGCCTTTGACGCGTCGAGCGGAATCTCGTAGAGATTGAAGGGACCCTCATGGAGATCCGCGGCGGCGATGATCGCGCGCCCGTCCGGGCGCCACGTCGGCGTCACCCACCGCGTGTGAGGATCGCTCGCGAGCACGCGAACGGCGTGTGTCGCCACGTCCACGATGACGATCGACGTGTCCTCGGACAGCCGGTGGCGCTGCACGACGATCGACCGGCCGTCCGGCGACCACCGCGGCGCGTCGAACTGCGTCTCTGGCTCTGAGAGAATCGTCGTGATCGCTCCGCTGTCGACTGGCCTTGTCGTGCCGAAGCCCCGAAGGGGCGAAGGCGGACGGACCGTCACGAGATCCCGCGCTCCAGGTCTGTTCTGA
>Ga0193726_1003030_pt1 | contig 10934 bp, 13 predicted proteins | sample H2c1metaG_FD_144928 | JGI IMG/M metagenome (GOLD analysis project Ga0193726, IMG submission 144928) | Soil microbial communities from a riparian zone of the East river system, Colorado, United States - H2c1 | ecosystem: Environmental > Terrestrial > Soil > Riparian zone | place: USA: East River... | reverse complement strand
CGACTAACTGGAAAATCCTACTGAAAGGAGCGATTTTCGCCTCGGTTGCCCTTGGTACTGCTAAGTTGCTTGCCGTGGTGATCTTCCCCGACAACACGAAGACTTATTCCCAATACGCAAAGGAGGTGCTCGCAAGCGATGCGCCTGAGCGGCATGCACACACGCAGACAGACCAAATTAGAGCCGAATTGGTCGCATCCTCGTCACAAATCGACTGGCGCGCCGCCGAGACATTCCTTGCAACATGCGTACGCAGCGAGATGACCCAATGGCTCACAGACAAAAGTGATCCGCGCCAAAACGAAGATATCAGGACGGGTGACTGGAAGGCTTGGGCCAAGGAATTTAACGGCGATTGTCTCCACAAGATCCCTGTCGGCACGGGACTTGAGCTTGATCCGATTCAAAGGTGATGTAGTTTATTACTTTAAATAAGGATAGTATCAGCTTAGAAAAGCGAAGAGTGCGTTTAGCCCCGATGTGATCGTTATCGCGATCACAGACCAGAGCATATATCTAGCCGTCTTAACAATTCCTTCCGTTTGTCGCCGCAGCATCTCAACATGAACCGCTTGCGGGTCGCGTGACCCCGGGTCTCCTGTGGAGCTTGCTAGGTCACAGAGGTTCATTTTTGCCCATTTATACGCCATAGCGCGCCTCTCAATCCTCGCCTTCACGGTCAGTCTGACACAAGTTTGGCACGCAACAACCAGCTATGAATAACCTGCCATTTATCGCCTGGTGCTCTGAACGTCAGCAAGTGGTAGCGCTCTTTCTGGAGAAATTCAAAGAAAAGCAAGCCATCCGCGCCCTTGGCGTTGTTTGAGCTCGTTGCCGCCGCCCATAAGTGCCACTCTTTCAAAATTGCTTGCTTAGCGTCTTCCTGCCCCATGGTGGTGTCCTCCCGGAACACTCATTTGAGCACGTCGCCGGCATTGAGGTGGTCGAACACACAGCGCAACTGCGCCCGTTCGGTCTTGGCTCCGCTTGCGAACTCCCGGAACACCTTATAGGCTCCGGCGGCCGTCAGCGCGGCAACTGGCGCCGTGACGCTCTGCCCGTCCGTCGATACCCGTGCATACTCGTAAAACATCCCAGAAATATGCAGCTGATTTCCGCAGCAGAAAAGCCTCGTCGTTTCAGGCCCTAGGTTTGCTGCGAAATTCTTGATTAACGAACCAAGACCAACCCACCGGCCACACCGGTAGCGAAGGTCCGTGGGGTCCCGAGAAAAGACTCTGTCTGCCTACTGCGCGCTTCACTGAATCTCACGCCCCTTCTCTCAATCCAACTCAGTCCTCGCCAACCGCGGCGGTCTTGCGTGGACGCCCCCCAGGTCTGCCGTTCTCGCGCGAAGCCGCTGCCTTGGCGGCACTGCGGGTCCGCCCACCCGCTGCCCCAAGTTGGGCCGCCACCCACCGCGTGGATCCCAACACACCCGCCAGCAAAGCCGGCACGTAAAGGTCCGCGTCGATTGTCGGAAAATGTATGCCCAGGCCGAACGCCTGCACCTCGACCCCTTTCAGATCGTCGGTCGAGGCGTTTCGCAAGCCTTCCACGTCCCGCGGCGCGAAGCCGATTTCGACCCCCGTCGTCAACCGCACGATAATGCGGTTCCGCCCGGCATCGTAATGAGCGCACGTGGCACGCGGGCCGCGCATACGGGCCTCCCCGTGCGCCTTGGCCGCCTTGAATTGCTCGGTGGTCAGTTTAGCCATGGAAACCTCTCCATGCGTCCATCAGTGTTCCCGCGTGGCGAGCGACCAGTCGCAGCGCCCTGCGGGCCTCACGCTCGTCGCAACCAATTGTCTCGCGAACCTCTAATCCGAGGAGATTGAACACAACAACCCACCCGGGCCCGAGAACATGGACATGAGCGGGCGGATGGTCGTTCGGGTAGATCACGACCCGCAAGCCATCGAGGCGCAGGACCGGTGGCTTGGCCGATCCTGGCGAAACCCGGGCGGTTAGGAAACCCTTATGATATACACTGCGTCTTGCCGCCCGCAGAATAATGGTCGTGCGCGACGTCAAGCCTGCTGGCGGCGAGGCGATGGCGAGTTATGATTCTGTCCTGACATGAAATCGGCCCATGGCAAGATCAATACGGCGATGCACCACACGTGTGGGCGAAACCGGGCACCGCTGGACGCCATGGGGCGCATTGGGTGAAGGACGGGTCCACCCAAATTAGTCATGGCCCTATTGTTCGGGCCACCTCTCGCGGCACAGCACTGGGTCAGGTGGCCCGGACGAGCTTGTCCTTGGGCCGGGCCATGACGGCGGCAATAGGGGACCGACGGTCCGTTACAGTTTCGCAACCCCGGCGCTCGCGCAGTCCTCATCCTCCTGCGCCGTTCCGCCACCCACGCCGCACGCGCCTTCGACAATCCCATCGCGGATGATCGGCACGGCGCCCTGCCCCATGATCATATGACCGCCCTCGGCGGCGGCGATCCCGGCCGGCGTGGGTTGGCTCGCCCGTTCCGCCAGCACACCGCTTGGACGCCCGAACGCCGCCGACGCTACAGCCTTGCCCTGGCTGCCGTAAGCGCTCGCCCATATCGCATTTGTCATGCGTTGAAACGCCATCAACCGGCCACCCGCGTCACAGACCGCGACACTTACCCGGATGTTGAGTTCGCGTGCCTTGCCAATCGCACCTTCGACGATGCGATTGGCCTCTTCCAATGTCAGAGCCATGATCGAACTCCTGTCTCAGTTCCGGTGATTCGCGCGGTACCACGGATTGCGCAGCACCCGGCCCGGAAGCGCTCCGCTGTGCTTGCCCTCTTCCAGCAGAATCTGGCCGTTGACGACCGTCATGTGGATGCCCTGCGCCGGCTCCCGGATACGCATGGCGCCGTTCGGGAAATCGTGCACCACCTCGTGCGGCAGCGGCTTCACCGTGTCCGGATCGAATATCACGATATCCGCCACCATGCCTGGCTGCAGCAAGCCGCGGTCATGCAGCCCGAACAGCGAGGCCGACTCGAACGTCAGCCGCCGCACCGCCGTTTCCAGCGACATGATGTGCTTCTCGCGCACCCACTCGCCCAACAGCCGCGTGCTGAAGCCGAAGCCGCTCTGGAACTGCACATGCGCGCCGCCGTCCGACAGACCGATGATCGAATTCGGATAGTTCAGGATCGCCGCGACCGCCTCGTCATCGACGTTGTTTTCGCCATGCAGGAACGCGGTCTGCAGATCCTCCTCGACCGCGAGATCGAGGAACGCGTCGATGATCCCCTTGTCTTGCGCTTTGGCGATCTCGCCCACGGTCTTGCCGACGAGCCCCTGATTCTTCGGCAACACGGCGTGCTGCACCGTCATGTAATCCCACCACGTCCGCGAGATCCCCGGCGGATCGCGTTCGACCTTGAACTCGACCGCCTCGGCGTGCAGCTTCTTGCGAACTGCCGGATCGCTGTAGGCGCGCATCTTTTCTTCGTGCGAGGCAAGCTGGATCGGATGCCAGACCGGCAGCCCGCGGAAGGTCTGCGTGTTGTCCATCGTGAAAAAATCGGTGATGCGGTTGGGCGTGCTGGTCGGATAAGCGCGAATACCTCTGGCGACCGTCTCATCGACATGCGCCATCTGCTCTTTCCACTCGCCCGGACGGCGCGCCGATTGATTGAGGTTGTTGTAAACGACCGGACGGCCGGTGGCCTCGGACAGCCGGCTCATCAGGCTGTTTTTCATTTCGATGCCGTTGCCGCCACCGCTTTGAATGATCCCGGTGCCGAGTTCGCGCAGCACGTCGCCCAACGCGAACATCTCTTTCTCGTCCGCCCACAGCGCCGGAACGTGAACGCCTTGCGGATCGTAATGACCCTGGTTGCGAGAGACCGAAATGCCGAGCGCTCCGGCCCGCATGCCATCCCGCACGAGGTCCTGCATCGCTTTGATTTCGGAGTCGGTCGCCGTGCGCTTCTGGCACTCGTCGCCCATGACGTAGTAACGAACCGCCGAGTGGCCGATCAGATTGCCGACGTTCACGCCGAGATCGTGGTCGAGTTGCTCGATGTATTGCGGCACCGTCTCCCAGCCGAATTTAACCGTGCGCAACACGTCCATCGGGATCGCTTCGACGTACGACAGGAACTCGGCCAGCCGGTCCGACTTGCCGGGCCGCACCGGCGCCAGCGACAGCGAGCAATTGCCGAAGATCACTGACGTCGCCCCGTGATCGCACGAATACGAACACATCGGATCCCACGTCACCTGAGCGTCATAGTGGCAATGATTGTCGATGAAGCCGGGCGCCACCACCGCGCCGCCGGCATCGACGGTCCGGGCCGCCGCCCCGCTGAGTTTGCCCATCTCGACGATCTTGCCGTCCTTGACCCCGACGTCGCCGCGATACGCGGGCATCCCCGAGCCATCGACGATCCGGCCATTACGGATCAACAGATCATATGCCATTGGATTACTCCCTTGTCTGGTTCGCTCAGCGTTAACCACCGTTTCCAGCCGCGAATGTAGCGCACCCGTGGTGCGATGCATACCCCGCCTCGGCGCAACCTATGCGGGTTATGTGGTCAGAACACTTGCGGCACGACGGCCTGCAGGTGCAGCGGCGCGGGACCGGTGACGATATCGTCCACGCCCTCGACGGTCTGCACCACCGCGTCGTTTCGCACACCATCGACGATGCGCCGGTGATTGGAGCGGTAGGTGTTGGTGCCCCAGATCGCTTGTTTACCGGCCCAGTCCTCGACGTAAAGACTTGTGGCGCCCTGGTGAAATCGATATTCCGCGTAGGCACTCGCCCAGGTGGGATGGGCATCGAGGTTGTATCCGCTGATTTGTCCCTTAAATCCCAGCGCCTTCGCGAACGCTTTGAGTTCGGCTTTCCAGGAGTCAGCCGCGACCGGATCGTAACCGCGCCGTCCCACGAATGCGCATCCGTACAAATGCAGCCCGGCGGCGCCGTGCAGGAAATGCGAACTCACGAAATCCGCGAAAAGTTGAGCCCGGATCTTGAACTTGGCGGTCGCGCTGCCGCCGTAGTTGTGGTACCCGTAAAGTCCGACTTCCGTTGCGTAGACGATCCCATGGCAACCCATCAGGCTTGGGAAGCCCATCTTTTCGCCATCGAACACAACGTCGTGCATGTTCACATATTGCATCGCAATTCCCCAAAAAGTGCCCGTTATCCGAAAGCTGGTCCGCGGCGATAGGTAACGTTCCCCCCAGGCCGGCCTCCAGGATGATCGCATTGGGTATCGCGGGCAACAGCGCATGGCCACCCGCCCCCGCCGCCGAATCAACCAAAACCGCTCCCTCTTGTTACCGCGCGCCACCGCCTGATACGAACGCTCGCCACCGTGAAAGGCTCTGCCATGCCCGACTTCCCTGCCCTCCGAGCCGAGCGCGCCGCCCTCGAGCAAACCATCGAGGCACGGCAACGCGAGCTTGGCCCCGACCATCCCGACCTCGCCGCCGACATCCGCGCGCTGGGACGCCTCGCGCACGAGCTGGGAGATTTCCAGGACGCCCAGTCGCTGTTGCACCGCGCATTGGCGCTGTACACGGAATCGGCGGGCGCCGAGCATCCGGAAACCGCCACCTGCATCAACCACATCGGCCTCGTGCTGCACGATCTGGGCGACCTGGACGCTGCGGCTGCGGCGTTCGAGCGGGCGCTGGCGCTCGATGAACAGGCGCTTGGCCACGACCACGTCAATGTCGCGCGCGACTGCAACAATCTTGGCGGCGTGTTGCGCGACATGGGTGACCGCTTCGCCGCGAAAGAAGCGCTCGACTGGGCTTTATCGGTTTACCTGGCACAACTGGGACCGGATCACCCGACGACCAAATCGGTGAAACGCAACCGTTCGTTGCTCGGATGAACCAAACCAGCGAACGCGCCGTCCTGCTCGACCTGGACGGCACGCTGTCCGACTCGCGGCCTGGGATCTCCGCCTGTTTCCGCCATACGCTCGTCGAACTCGGCCACGATCCCGCCGCCGCCGGAGACATCACCTGGGCCGTCGGCCCACCGATCGCGGTGTCATTGCAACGATTGCTGGCACCGTTCGGCGACGACCGGGTGGAAGCCGCGCTGACGATCTACCGGGAACGCTATTCCGCCGTGGGGATCTATGATTGTTCGGTCTACCCGGGTGTCGTGGCCATGCTGGACGGGCTGCGAGACAAGGGCCGCGTGATGTGCATCGCGACCTCCAAACGGCGGGACTTCGCCGAGCGGGTCATCGATTATCTGGGACTGCGCGGCTATGTCCGAGGCGTGTACGGCGCCGAACCAGGCGGCGCGCTGGACCGCAAGCAGGATCTGTTGGCGCACATCCTCACCGTCGAACATTTCGCCGCGGACGCCTGCGTCATGCTGGGCGATCGCTACCACGACATCGAGGCGGCGAAGGCGAACGCGATCGATTCAATCGGCGCGCTTTGGGGCTATGGCGGACGCGAAGAACTGGAAAACGCCGGAGCGGGCGCCATCGCGACGGCGCCCGCTGAGGTCGTGAAGCTGGTTTCCGGTTGAACGCCGACGCGCGGCGTTCCGCCCGTCAGGCCTCCGAGGTCGTTGACCGGCGGCGCCGTTGACGGATCATTCCCACGCCGGCGAGACCCACCCCGAACAATGCCAGTGACCGCGGCTCGGGCAATTCGCCGTCGATGTTGAACACGGCGACGAAATCCCCGGGGTTGGAAACCGAGTCGAGCGCACCGGGCGTGCCCGCCCAACTGAGGTTGATGACGCCGTCAACCGTGAGTTCGACCGTGAGGTCCGGCGAGAAGCTGGACGACACCAACGTGAGCAGCGGAAACGGATTCGACGTGTCGGTAAAACTCATTCCCCAGCCGCAGGCGAGGTCGGAAACGTTTGCCTCGACGGTCAGTCCGGTCGCCGAGAATGTCGCCGTGTCAACGTTGGAGCCATCGTCGAACCCGAACGCGAGCGGCGCCGTGCCTGACTGACCCGCCGGAGATTGGAACTGATTGCCGCCGTTGCCGAGTGTGCAGAAGTTCAGGGTGCCGCTGATGGTATCGGCGGTCAGGCTGGCGGCCCGCGACGGCGAGGAGCCGAGCGATGCGCCGACGAGGCCGCACACCAGCGCGAGTCCGCCCAGAAATGTCCGCGTCCTGAACCATGCAATCATCGGCTTCATCCTTCCCCGGGCCTAAAATATGCGGCGCTGACCGACTTGCGACCGGCGTGATCATCGCCGATTTTCGGTTACCGGCCGATTTCAGGATCGGGTCGGTGGCGCGAAGTGCGGCCTGAATGCCGGCCAGTGCGCGATCCGCGGCGGGGGTTTGCGATCCGCGGTGGGGCGCGTTAGAAACCTCCAGGATTCCGTGAAAGCTCAGGGAGGCCGCATTGGACGAGATTGTTTCCGGCGCTTACGTCTTCACCGTCGAACGGTCGGCGCGCAGCTATGCCCTCAATAAAATGGCCAACTCGCTGAGTTCACCCGAGGCCCGCGCGACATTCCAGGCCGACGAGCCAGGCTACATGCGCGGCCTCGGCTGTTCCGGCACGGAAATCGACCTCGTGGAGCGGCGCGACTGGAAAGGCATGATGGAACACGGGGCGAGCATCTATCTACTGCTGAAAATCGGCGCGGCGGTCGGCGCGCCGTTGCCGGAGATCGGCGCTCACACCGCCGGGCTGACGCTGGCCGAGTTTCACGCGCGAAAGGCACACTGAACATGGCAACCGTTATCGGCGGCATTGGCACCTCTCACGCGCCCACGATCGGCGTGGCCTGGGATCGCGGACAGCAGAAGGAGCCCATGTGGGCGCCGTTGTTCGACGGTTACGTTCCGGCACGGCAATGGCTGGACGAGGTCCGGCCGGATTTGTTTCTGATCGTTTACAACGACCACGTGAACCAGTTCTTCTTCGACGCGTACCCGACCTTCGCGCTCGGGGTTGGCGCGATGCACGCGCAGGCCGACGAGGGTTGGGGCAAGCGGCCGTTGCCGGACCTGCCCGGCGATCCGGATTTCGCCTGGCACCTCGCGCGCTCGCTGGTCGAGCAGGAATTCGATCCGACGATCTGCCAGGAGATGGCGCTCGATCACGGCGTGCTGTCGTTCCTGCCATTGTTGACCGATACCAACTGGAAGGTCCCGGTCGTTCCGCTGGCGGTGAATGTGATCCAGCATCCGATCCCGACCCCGCGGCGGTTGTATCATCTTGGCGCGGCGTTACGGCAAGCGATCGAGTCCTATCCGAAGGATCGCCGCATCGTCGTATTCGGCACCGGCGGGCTGACCCATCAGTTGCACGGCACGAAATTCGGCACCAAGAACGCCGCCTGGGACAACGAGTTCATGGACCGGCTGGAAACCGAGCCCGCGCCGCTGTCCGAACTTTCAACCCAGGACTACATGGAACGCGGTGGTACCGAAGGCGTCGAAATGATCATGTGGCTGGCGATGCGCGGCGCTCTGGGCAAGTCCGTGAAGCGGGTACACCGGAACTACACGGCGCCGATGACCACGGGTTACGGGTTGCTGGTGCTGGAGACCTGAAAGCGGGAAACCCAATCGGGTCGCAACAGCGCGTACAGGTGGGGTGAACGCGGCTCGCCGGATACGAACATCCAGTCCCGCATCAGACCTTCGCGTTCAAACCCCAGCCACTCCGCGAGCCGGACCGATGGCGTGTTTTCGGCTTCGATCCGGGCCTCGATCCGGTGCGTGTCGAGGTGTTCGAAACAGTGCTTCAGCAACGCGGACGCCGCTTCGCGCATGATGCCGCGATGCTGCCACGCCGGTAGCAGGATCCAGCCGACGGCGAGGCGATGGTGCTCCGGACGCCGTTCATGATAGTTGACCATGCCGACCGGCTCGCCGCTGTCGCGCGAGGTAACCGCGAAGGCGGCGTGGATCTCGGAATCCACAGCTAATGACCCACTAATCATGGCGGCTGTTTCAGCCAGATCGCGGCTCGCCGGGAAGGACCAGAATCGCATGGCCGCCGGGTCGCCAAACGCCGTGTGCAACGCCGCGGCGTCAGACTCCGCCCATGCGCGCAGGCGCAATCGCGGCGTTTGCAATTCGGACAGCGCGAGCGGCTGGGACAATTACCGGCCTTCGCCCGCGAACCCCGCCCGCAGCGCCGCCAGCCGCGCCAGTGCCGCTGCCGGAAGTGGTCCTTTTCGCACCGCCGCCAGCGACCCCTCGAATTCATCTACCGTCGCCATGCCGACCAGGATCGTGCCCATCGCCGGATGGGCGATGGCGAACCGGGTCGCCGCCTCCGGCAGACTGGCGGCGAACCCTTCTGTCACCAACGGCATCAGTCGCCGCGCCCGCGCCAGGTCGGCGTCGTAGCTGGACGCGGTGCCGATCGGCTCCGGCGGCGGCGAGGCGATCGGATGGCGTTGCTCGGACCCGCTCAACGCGCCGCCCGCGATGACGCGAATGCCGACGACACCCACGCCGGCCTTTTGCGTGTGGTCGAACATCCGGCCGTAGTCCTGCGCCGGATAGCCTGCCGGCAGAGCCTCGCCCGCCGACGGATTGAGCATGTTGTAACTGACCTGCGCGCTGTCGAATTTCGCCGCGTCGATGACCCGCAACAGCGCCGCGGTCTCGCCGTTGGCGGTGATGCCGAGGAACCGGGTCTTGCCGGCCTTGCGCAACATCTCAAAGGCGGGAACAACTTCGTTCAACACCTGTGCCGCGCTCAAAGTGTCGCCGCCGCCGTTCACCGTGATGGCATTGTGCAGATGGAATATGTCGACATGATCCATCTGCAACCGCGCCAAACTGCCGTCCAGCGATTCCGTCACCGCTTCGGCGACGCGGCCAAAATCCGCTGCCGGCAACCGGACCTTCGTGCCCACGAACACCCCCGCCGGCTTCAATGATTTCAGCGTGCGTCCCAAATTCGTTTCGGACGCGCCCATCCCATATTGCACGGCCGTATCGAAATAATTGATACCGGCGTCCAGTGCCCGTCCGACCGCTTTCTCCTGATCCGCCGTCGCGCCGCGCACCATCAGACCGCCCACCGCGCCGCAGCCAAACCCCAGGATCGAGATGTTCATGCCGGTGCGGCCGTAAATGCGCATTTCCATGTCGTCAGCTCCCATAAAGGCCCGAGGCCTTGGCTCGTAGTTTGCAAAGCGCCACCAACAGGTCGAGGGTCGGCGTCGGCACACCGGCGATCCGTGCCAGCGCCAGCGGTGCATCGAACAGCCCGTCGATCTCCATCGGACGGCCGAGTTCGAGATCTTGCAGAATGCTTGGCTTGTGATCCATGGCGCTCTGGCTGTTGACCCGGCCCTCATGGTTGGTCCCCGGCCGGGCGCCCAACGCCTGAGCGATCGCCGTCGCTTCATGCATGACGCGCAAGGCCGCTTCCCTCCCGGCGGGTTCGGTATAAACCGTCTTCGGCGCCACGCCGGAAAGCACCGCCAGCGTGCCGCCGGCGAGGTTACCGATCAGCTTGTTCCAGATCTCGGTGCGGATTTCCGTCGTCATCTCGCCGCTGATGCCGCCTTTGGTGATCAGTTCGGCCAACGCGGCGACCCGCGGGCTGACCGTGCCGTTGGGTTCACCGAGGACAACGCGGCTTTTCGGCTGCTCCACTTCGATCACGCCGGGATCGATGACTGCACTGGCGGAGTAAACCACGCCTCCGATCGCCCGGTCGGGACCAACCGCCTTCAGCAGGACGCTATCGGGATCGACCCGCGGCAATTCGCGGCCGTCGTGCGGGCCACCAAGATGCAGAAAGAACCACCATGGAATGCCGTTCATCACGAACGGCACGGCGGTATCCTGTTTCAGCAACGGACCGATCCCGGCGGCCACCGCCGGCAGTGCCGGAGCTTTCACGGTGACGAACACCGCGTCCACCGGGCCGACCGTGCGCGGATCGTCGGTCGCCTGGAGCTTGATCTTGTGCACGCCGTCGATCGCGTGGACCTCCAGCCCGTTGGCCT
>Ga0193726_1003029_pt1 | contig 10935 bp, 11 predicted proteins | sample H2c1metaG_FD_144928 | JGI IMG/M metagenome (GOLD analysis project Ga0193726, IMG submission 144928) | Soil microbial communities from a riparian zone of the East river system, Colorado, United States - H2c1 | ecosystem: Environmental > Terrestrial > Soil > Riparian zone | place: USA: East River... | reverse complement strand
CGCCTTGGTCAGGCCGGGGAAGAGTGCCTGGTAGCTCGCGTTCCAGGCGAGCGCGTCGTAGCGGCCGTTGTAGACAACGGCGGGCAGCGGCGTGAGTGCGTCGAGAACGGTCTGGACCTCCGCCGGCAGCGTGTCATTGGGGATTTCGGAGACGGTCGGAACGTCTGCCAGCCGGTAGAGGTGCTCTCGCTCGGTCTGATCGAGCCGGAGGGTCCGTGCGATCGCATCCAGCACTTGGACGCTGGCGTTGATCGACCGACCCTGCTCCAACCACGTATACCAAGTGACGCCGACACCGGCGAGCTGTGCGACTTCTTCCCGACGGAGCCCTGGCGTACGCCTGCGGAGCCCCGGCGGCAGGCCGACGTCGCCCGGGGTCAGGCGGGCGCGACGGTTGCGGAGAAACTGCCCGAGTTCGTCGCGGCGGTTGGTCGTCGTGGTCACATCTGTCATCCTCGCGCGCTTTGTGGGGTGATGCCAGGTGCTATCAGTACCAGGATAACCAGGCTCTACACACTGGTATCAGAATCGCCGCAAGCTATTGAGCATGACGACATTAACGCTTACGAAGCCAGTGTCCACCGGTGTTGCTCAGCCCGTCCGTACCACCGCGATCTTGATTGTCCTTCTGACCGCGCAGTTGATGGCTGTCCTCGATGCCAACATCGTCAATGTCGCCGGTGCCACCATCCGGACTGACCTCCACGCGAGCGGGGCCGGTCTCCAACTGATCATCGCGGGGTTCACGATCGCCTACGCGGTCTCGCTCATCACCGGTGCACGTGTCGGCGGCATCGCCGGTCATCGCCGCGTCTTCCTCGCCGGGCTGGCCGCCTTCACGGCCGCGTCGCTGGCGTGTGGCCTCGCGGATACTAGCACCGGCCTGATCGCCTTCCGGTTCGTCCAGGGCGTCGGTGCGGCATTCATGATTCCGCAGGTCTTCAGCCTGATCCAGAGGCACTTCACCGGTCCGGCGCGGGCCCGGGCGATCGGTCGATATGCCGCTGTCATCGCCGGCGGTGTCGTGGCCGGTCAGGTGCTGGGCGGTGTGATCGTCGATGCAGACCTGTGGGGTACGGGTTGGCGACCGGTGTTCTGGATCAATGTGCCGATCGGCGCGATCCTCCTGGTTGCAGGTGCCCGGGTGCTGCCGCGGGATGAGGCAGCCGAACCGCGGCGCCTCGATGTCGGTGGTCTCACCACGCTGATGGCCACGGTGCTCGCGCTCGTCGTGCCGCTGGTGTTCGGCCACGACCAGGGCTGGCCGCTCTGGTCCTGGCTGAGCCTCGCCGGTTCGGTGGCGCTGTTCACCGCGTTCATGGCGGTGCAGCGGCGGGTTCAAGCGCCACTGATGCCGGCCCGGGTGGTGCGGGCACCGGGCATGCTGGCCGCGCTCGGGGCGATGTTCCTGATGATGACGGCTTACAGCGGCTATCTGTTCGCACTCGCCCTGCACCTGCAGACGGCGCTGCACTACTCGCCGATGCGGGCCGGGCTCACCTTCGTGCCGATGGCAGTTGCGTTTGCGGCAGCGAGTCTCAACTGGCGCCGGCTGCCGGAGCATTGGCACGGCCGGATGAGTGCTGTCGGCCTGCTGGTTGCGGGGCTGAGCATCGGCCTGATCGGGCTCGCGCTGCATCTGCACGCATCGCCCGGCGCGCTGTTCTTCATCGTCCAGGTCCCGTTCGGGCTCGGATCCGGAGTCGCGTATTCGCCGCTGGTGGCGCGAGCGCTTGCGGCGGTCGCGCCGGCCGATGCCGCGGACGCGAGTGGACTGGTGACGACGTCGGTCCAGCTAGCCCAGGTAGTCGGGTTGGCCGTGATCGGATCGCTCTACCTGGCGCTCGCGGCCGGGCATGGTTCTAACCTGGCTGCGCCGGCGACGTTGGTGGTCGACGGCGCGATAGCACTCGCTGCGGCGGCATGCGCATGGCTGGTTCCGCGCGCGACTAGCACGCACGCGTAGCTATAACAGCACCACAGTTACAAGACAGTCGATGAGCACCAGGCCGTCAGGCCTGTGTGCTCATCGCGTCGTAACGAGTCGAGAACCCGCCTCAGCGGGGCCGTTGGGCCCAGCGGGCGACTTCGTCTTCGGAATCTTTGTCGTCCTCGTCGGACTCATCGTCATCCGAGTCTTCGAACTCGTCGAATTCGTCATTCGACGTACCGGTTCCAAGCTCGCGTTGCAACGCGGAAAGGTCGGTGTTGGGAGTGTGATATTTCAGCTCCCGGGCAACCTTTGTCTGCTTGGCCTTAGCACGGCCGCGCCCCATGGCTCGACCCCCTCGCACAGAATTACGGGGCAGCCCATTCCAGGCGGGCCCCGATGACGTCAGGCTTCTCTCGTGGCTCATACGGTACATGTCGAGGACGACATCCGACACCTCGGCCCTCCGTCATCCGGTCCTTACTGTGCGACTTCCCACAGCAGTTGTGGCATGACGTGACACCTTGACCGTAATGTCCGGCTGATCGGCGCGTCAGAATCGCCGGCCAGCCGGACCAAAAACTTTATAAGCGGATGGTACGGAGTCGACCGACCTCGGCCATCCGGCGCTCGGCCATCCGGTCGGCGGCGACCGACGGCGGAACTCCTTCGGCCGCAGCGAGCTCGAGCAGCTGCTTCGTGGTGTCGAAGATCTTGGTCGCCCGCAGCTTGGCACGATCGAAATTGAAGCCCTCGATCTCGTCGGCCACCTGGATGACGCCGCCGGCGTTGACCACGTAATCCGGCGCGTAGAGGATGCCGCGGTCGGCCAGGCTCTTGTCGATCCCTGGGTGTGCGAGCTGGTTGTTCGCGGCACCCGCGATGATCTTCGCGCGGAGGACCGGAACGGTGTCGTCGTTGAGCGCGAAACCGAGCGCGCACGGCGCGTAGACGTCGATGTCGCTCGCGACCAGCGTGGCGGTGTCGTCCACGAGATCAACCTGAGGATAAGTCGTCTTTGCCCATTCGAGGGCCCGGGGGGAGACGTCGGTCGCAACCACCGAAGCACCGTCATCCAGCAGGTGAGCGGTCAGGTAACGACCGACCTTGCCGAGGCCGGAGATGCCCACGCAGCGACCGGCCAGCGATGGTGAGCCGTGCAAGTGCTCGGCCGCGGCTCGCATGCCCTGGAACACGCCCCAGGCGGTCAGGATCGAGCTGTCGCCGGCGCCGCCGTGCTCGACGCTGCGGCCGGTGACGAAGTCGGTCTCGCGGGCAATGATGTCCATGTCCTGGACGTAGGTGCCGACGTCGCAGGCGGTGTAGTAGCGGCCGCGTAGCGACTGGACCATCCGTCCGTACGCGCGAAGGAGTGCTTCGGTCTTGATCTTTTCGGGATCGCCCCAGATGATCGCCTTGCCGCCGCCCAGGTCGAGGCCGGCGAGCGCGTTCTTATACGCCATGCCGCGGGACAACTCGAGGACGTCGTGGAGTGCATCGTCCTCGGACGCATACGGATAGAACCGCGTCCCGCCGAGCGCCGGGCCGAGCGCGGTCGAGTAGATCCCGATGATCGCGCGGAGGCCGGACGGCTTGTCCTGGCAGAAGACGACCTGCTCGTGGCCGGTATCGCTGGTGAAAACACCCATTTCGTGAGCTCCTGGTTGGCGGTGCGCGACTCCTTTGTGGGGGCGCGCGGGGTTGCTGGTTGTTGATCCAACGGGGGTGTGCCGGATCATTGAAAAGACTATCCGGCTGGTCCAGCTTGTACACCTGCGCAGTAAATGCACGCGTTGACGGCGGCTACCGGTGTCATCCGCACGCTCGGCGTGGCACGATCCGTTCGTGCCCTCCAATTTCGCCGCTTATCTGCGTGTCTACGAACCGCTCACCGCTTTCGACCGGGAACGGCAGGTCTACTGGCGCCGTTACGTCAAGGACGGACGCGCGATCGCGCCGGTCGACGGGCCCGGCCGGCAGCGGACAGCGGTGCTGGAAGCGCTGGGAGCCGGGTGGACCCGCCTGCCCGATCTGCCCGAGGACGCCTACGTTCTTGAGGTCGAGGACACGCTGCTGGTCTGCCCATGGAACCTGCGTGTCCGGGTCGCTGAGGCGGCTCTGATGGCACGTGACGGCGTTCCGCCGATCCTGGCCGATGCCTTCGTTCCGCCGATCCTCGCGGGCCTCGCCAAATCGGTCGTGGACGATTGGCGCAGCGGGTCGCAGGTGCTCGAGCGCGGCATGCCTCGCGTGCATGAGCAAATCGCGACATGGGGCATTCCATTGCGATGGTTTGTCTTTATCGACCTGTCCGAGCGGGAGTTGATCCTGGAGCCCGGAAATCGCATCCTGCGTTATCGCACGGAGATTTCGAAGGCTCGCCGCCGGGCGCACCGGGCGCACTCGGTCCTCAAGAAGACGCTGGGCAAGGTCGCCGTCACCGACGCGGTCGAGGAGGGCGCTCGGTGGCTCGAAGAATTCCATCCCCGATCGATCGTCGAGTTGGATTATGGCGGCCTCGTCGGGCTGTTGCCGGATGAGACTCTGCGGGCAGATGATTCACCTGGATTGGTCGCGGCCGGTTTAGCGGCTTTATCCCGAGGAGAGTCAGATGCGGCTTCTGACACTTATGAGCAAATTGTCACGAGATGGCGTGCCATTCAGTTACTCGAAAGAAGTAATTAGAATCGAGAACGCTTCGTGTTGAGTCACTTGCAGAGCGTGACTATAGGCCCAAATAAGACATGATGTGTGTTTAAGAAACATGATAAATCGGGCATTCATCATCCTTCCGTCTATGTACGTTCATCCGTTCGGACCATGTCGGACATCGGGGACTAGCCGGACTATGGAAACGCGCTGGCCGGAGGGACCCCGGCCTTCGTTTTTAGGCGAAATGTGGAGGAGTGACCGATGGCATCGCGTACGCACGAGCCAGAGCCCTTGCTGACCCCGGCTGAGGTGGCGTCGATGTTTCGCGTCGACCCGAAGACCGTTACCCGGTGGGCAAAGGCTGGCAAGTTGAGCGCAATCCGTACGCTCGGCGGACACCGCCGTTACCGCGAATCTGAGGTTCGCGCATTGCTGCAGGGTCAAATCCCGCAGCAGCGTCAGGGTGACTAAGAAATAGCACTTCGAAAAGGGTACGCGCCTTATGGCACGTACCCTTTTTCAATGAATGCGGCATTCACTAGTCCCACCCAGACCCCCGTTGATCATGTGGTTAGTTGCACGTTCGACGGCGTTTCGCCCCTCTAACCTCATGATCAACGCGGCAAGCCGCGGATTCGGGTTCAAAGATCGCCCTCCGGGCGATAACGTGAGCTATGGGGTACGGACGGCGGCGCCTGTTCCGTAACCTCTGGGGAAGTCTCGCGGTAGTCGGAGTGATCGCCGGCATCGGTTGGGGCTTGCCGGCGATCAACAGCGAGATCCCCGCCGAGCGTCCAGTCTCGGCCTCCCGGCCCTACCCGGTTGGTGCCGGCGTCACGGTGGTCCCTCCGAGGGGAACATCCCTTGATGCCACGCAGACGGCTCCGGGTGTCACCGGCGGTCAGGTTCTCTTCTACATCGGCGGCGTGCGCTATGCCGTCGTCGTAGGCCCCTTTACGGGCACCCTGAGTGCTGCGGCGGCGAAGTTGCGAGCGCAGATCACATCAACCCGCGGTTATCAGGTGACCGGCCCGGAGAGCGCCATCGTCACCCGCGCCGGTGTGGTCGGGCGGCAGGGCATGTATGCGTCGTCCGGACGGGACGGCCGCTACGCGGTCTTCGTCGATCGTGATCTCGCAGTCAACGTGACCCTCGCCGGCAACGACGTCGACCTGCGCCCGCTGCTGCGCAAGATCGAGTCGAGCGTCATGACGATCTCGTTCGGCGCGACGTGACCAGCGCCGACGCCACGCACGGCCGCAGTGCCGTCAGCGCACCGGTCCGGCCGACGCCCACCGGCACCCGCGGCCGGGCCTCGCTCGGGTTGCCCGCGTTCTGGCTGCTGCTGGTGCTGCTGGCGATCGGGGCATGGAGAGTCTCGACACTCGTCGGTACGGCGTTCACCTCCTATCCGGTCGCCACAGTGCTTGCTGCCGTGCTCTTCACGCTCTACGCCGTACCCTTCGTGATCGTTGCTCGTAGTGTCGACTTCCTCGAGCGAGAACCACCTCTGCTGCTCGCGGCCGCGCTCGGCTGGGGCGGGATGGTCGCGACAACTACCGCGATCGCGGGCAACGGCGCCGTACACGATCTGCTTGCGAAGCTGGTCTCGCCTGCGTTTGCGGCGTCCTGGGGTCCGGCGATCTCGGCGCCGGCGATCGAGGAGTTGCTCAAGACCCTCGGCGTCGTGGTCGTCGTGCTGGTGGCGCGCAAGCAGGTCAACAGCGTGGTCGACGGCGCGGTCTACGGTGCCTTCGTCGGCCTCGGGTTTCAGGTCGTCGAGGATTTCATCTACGCCGTGAACGCCGTCGCGATTGCCGGTCGAGGGGATCACGTCGGCCCGGTGATCGTGACGTTCTTCCTGCGCGGGTTCCTGGGCGGCCTCTGGAGTCACACGCTGTTCTCGGCACTCGCGGGCGCGGGTATCGCCTATTTCGTCGTCCGGCAGAACCGGCCGCTCTGGCGCCGGCTCGCGGTCGCGTTCGGGTGTCTGCTCGGAGCGTGGGCGTTCCACTTTGTCTGGAATTCGCCGTGGCTGTCGGACGGCCTCGGATATGGCGGTCTAGGCGTCCTTGCCGCGCTCTTGGTCAAGGGCATCCCGCCGTTTCTGATGGTGATGTTGTTGCTGCGGGCGGCCAGTGGCAGCGAAGCCGACTTCTACCTCGCCGAACTCGTCGGAGATCCCGACGTCGCGACGTCGAAGGAGCTCGCGGCGCTGCGGACGGGACGGCGGCGGATGGCGGCGCGGCGCTATGCCTATGCGCGGTGCGGGCGGAAGGGCGCCAACGCCGTACGCATGCTCCAGAAGGCACAAGCGGAGCTGGCCGTCGAGCTGTCCCGTGGTGGCGATCGGGTGCCTGAGCTGCGGGAAGCCGTCCTCGTCCAGCGCCGGCGGCTGATCGCATTCGGGCATCCGGAAGCGGCGGATCCGCCGGATCGGCGGCGGGCATGGGGCAGTTGGGCGGTCGGGATAGGGCTGAGCGCTGCGGTCGCGATCGCAGCGGCGATCGCGATCAACGCACTGGGTGGTAGCTAAACCAACCGCCAGCGTCTCCGCGCCGAACCGCGTCTCCCGCGCCGAAACCCTCTGTTGATCATGAGGTTAGGAGCTCGACACGCCGTCGAGTGTGCAACTAACCACATGATCAACAGGGGGCAGGGGGTTGGCGGGTTACGCCGGGGCGTGGCCGCCGTCGCCGTCTACGACCTTGTCCGGGGTGCCGTCCTGGTTGCTGTCGACCATGGTGAGATCAACGGCGCCATCGCCATCCGTGTCGAACTGGAACAGGTCGGCCTTTCCGTCACCGTCGGTGTCCGAGACCCACAGGTCGGCTTTGCCGTCCTGGTTGGTGTCGCCGGTGATCAGGTCGACGCGCTGGTCGCCACGGGTCTCTACGTTTTCGTGCTCGCCCATCTGCAGGGGCCTTCCTGTTGCGGGGAGTGACTGGAATCGGTTCACGGTAGGCCCACCATGCTCGCGTGGCTATATGGCAGGGCACAATCGGCCGGGTGAACGAACGTTTCGTAGTTGTGGGTGGCGGCACCATGGGCGCCGGGATCGCATATGTCGCTGCCACGTCGGGCTTCGACGTCGTACTCGTGGAGGTCGATCCGGCTCGTTCGGCCACGGCGGTCGAGATGCTGGACAAACGCTGGGCCGATGGCGTGACCCGGGGAAAGCTCTCGGGGGCAGATGCGGCGGCGGCCCAAGACCGGCTAGGCACGGCCGGGAGCCTCGATGACGTCGCCCCGGAGCCTGCAGTCATCGTCGAAGCCGTCCCGGAGCGCCTCGATCTGAAGCGCAGCCTGCTCGCGGCGGCAGCGGAAAAGCGACCCGCGTTGCTCGCGTCGAATACATCCAGCATCTCGATCGAGACGCTCGCCGCCGGCCTGCCCGCGCCCGGACGCTTCATCGGGTTGCACTTCTTCAACCCGGTCTGGGCGATGGCGCTGCTCGAGATCGTGGTCGGCCCGGGCACATCGGAGGAGACGACCGCAGCGGCGGTCACGCTCGCGGCGCGGTTGGGGAAAGATCCAGTTGTGGTACGGGACATGCCCGGCTTTGCCACGTCCCGTCTCGGCGTCACGATCGGTCTCGAGGCGATCCGCATGGTCGCCGATGGTGTCGCCAGTGCAGCCGATATCGACAAGGCGATGATGCTTGGCTACCGGCACCCGATGGGCCCGCTGGAGTTGACCGATGTCGTCGGTCTGGACGTGCGGCTGGACATCGCCCGGACGCTGCAGGCGGCCTACGGGTCCCGTTTCGAGCCGCCGGCACTCCTGGTCGAGATGGTCAGGGCCGGGAAACTCGGCCGCAAGTCAGGACAGGGCTTCTACACGTGGGTGGACGGGACGAAGTCATGACGGCGCCGTTGAAGATCGAGGAGCGCGACGACCGGATCGTCGTCACGCTCGACCGGCCGGAGAAGCGCAACGCGATCGACGCGGATCTCGTTGAGGCGCTGCACGCGGTCTGCGCCGACCTGGAGCAACACCCGAGATTGCTGTTGCTGACCGGTGGGGAGGAGGGCGTCTTCGCGGGCGGAGCCGACATCGCAGAGTTGCGTGAACGCGGCCGGCTCGACGCCTTGGCCTCGATCAACATGGGCCTCTTCGAGCGGATCCGCAAGCTGCCGATGCCCTCTGTAGCAGCGATCGACGGCCCTGCCCTTGGCGGGGGCGCAGAGCTCGCTTACGCTTGTGACCTGCGAGTTTGCACGTCACGGGCGTTTTTCGGCCAGCCCGAGGTGCGACTCGGGATCATCGCCGGCGCCGGCGCGTGTTATCGGCTCCCGGCCCTGGTCGGCGAGGGTCTCGCGAAGGAGCTTCTCTTCACCGGGCGTCGGGTGGCCGCCGCCGAGGCGCTGGCGGTCCGACTGGTGAACCGGGTCGTCGATGCGCCCGAGGAGTTGCTGGCGGCCGCGCACGCGATGCTGGACGAGATCGCAGTCGCGTCGCCGCTGGCGGTACGCCTTACGAAGATCGCGGTCGACGCGCCGGCCGGCGCCCATCCGCACCTCGATCTGGCCAGCCAGGCGGTGCTCTTCGAAGACGACGAGAAGCGCGCCCGGATGACCGCGTTCCTCGAGCGGCGCCGTTAGCAGCGGCCCCGTCAGCGTCGCCTCAGGAAGCCTTGAACGTCAGATGGTCGGCGGCCATCGCCTTGATCACGCCGGCGATCTCGTCATAGCCGATCATCAGCACGGCGTCCGCGTTGAAGGTCTTGATCGTGCCGGCGATCTGGGTGAACGTCGACGTGTCGTTAACGGACGGGTCCACCGAGTATTCGGCGGTCGCCAGGTTGCCGCTGTCGATCCCGTCGTCTTTCAGCGCTTGTGCGACGTCGTGCTCCAGGCCGGTGCCGTAGCTGTCACTGCGCGCCACGATGAAGACGCGCTGGGCGCCGCTGCGCAGGATGACATCGGCAACTGCCTGCGCCTGCAGGATGTCGGACGGAGCGGTCCGGAAGAACAGCGTGTGGTCGTCCACGGTGGACAGATCGGCGGAAGTCGCCGAGGGCGTGATCTCGATGATGCCGGCCGCGACCACGAGCGGCACGACATCGGCTGCGGCCTGCGAGAAACTCGGCCCGACAATCGCGCTGACGCCGTCGGCGATCAGCTTCCTCGCACCAGCCACCGCCACCTTGTCGTCGGTGGCGTCGTCCTTGAACTCGGTCACGATCGGCTTGCCCAGCACACCGCCGTCGGCGTTGATGTCTTTGACGGCCAACTCGACGCCCGCGATGATCGGCTTGCCCTGCGCTCCCAGCGCGCCGGTCTTCGGCAGCAGCAGCCCGAGCTTCAGAGGTGGCCCGCCGTAGTAGCTGATCGGCGCCGCAGCCGGTGATTTCTGGGTGCTGGCGCTGCTCGGGTCGCCGGCGTTGACGTATTCGGTCTTCCGGTCGTCGATGTGATTGTTGGTGCCGAAATGCAGCGTGCCGTAACTCGCGGTTGACGGCTCGCCGACGTTCGTGAACCCGTTGGTCACGGCGATGCCGCGGTAGGCGATGTTCTTACCCTTGGCGATGTCGGTCAGGCAGCTCGCAATGTCGTCGCATTCCGTCTGCGCGGCGAGCGCCGTGATCACGACGGCGTCGTAGGCCTGCCCGGCGTAGTTGAAATCGTCGAGCGACGGGTCGATCGCCTTCAGCCGGCTGACGAACGCCGGACTCAACGGGTCGATCGCAGCGGTGCCGGACATGCCGTTCAGGAGTCCGGGCACTTTCAGGTCATCGCCGAAGGAGTTGTCCATGACGCCGTCGGTGCCAAAGAGGGAGATCCCTTCGCTCGCCGCGGTCGGCGTGTTGGCGGTCGCGTTTTTCGAGCATGCGGCCGTTGCCAACGTGAGTGTCGCGGCCAAAGCTGCCGCCACCATCATGGTCTTGCGAGACCGCATCGGGCACTCCTAACAACCGACAGTTCGCACACGCACACGCTGCGTGGCCATCGCTCCGCACGTACTCCGGGCTGCACACTAGCGTGCCGGACCGTAAATGTGTGATGGCGGTCGCGGCGACGTTTCTGGCTTGCCGGGTAACGTGCGTTCATGACTTCGAATACGGAGGCGATCGATGGGCTCGCGCTCGCCGGTCCAGGGACGCTGGCGGCGCGGATGGGCATCGTGATCGTGGAGGCGACGCCTGAGCGGGTCGTCGGCACGATGCCGGTCGAGGGCAACACCCAGCCGTACGGGCTCTTGCACGGCGGCGCGTCCTGCGTGCTGGCCGAGACGCTCGGATCGATCGGCGCGGCCCTGCACGCGCTCGCGCTCCACGGCGGCATCACGGTCGGCGTCGATATCAATGCAACCCATCACAAAGGGGTACGGTCGGGCCTCGTCACCGGTGT
>Ga0193726_1003028_pt1 | contig 10939 bp, 8 predicted proteins | sample H2c1metaG_FD_144928 | JGI IMG/M metagenome (GOLD analysis project Ga0193726, IMG submission 144928) | Soil microbial communities from a riparian zone of the East river system, Colorado, United States - H2c1 | ecosystem: Environmental > Terrestrial > Soil > Riparian zone | place: USA: East River... | reverse complement strand
ATGCTGGCTGTGATTTTGGTACTCGTAGTCGGCACCATCAGGCTAATCGGAACCAACGCTAATAGCGCTTTCTCGAGCGTCGCCAGTTCCATCCAACCGTAGATTTGGTTGGAAACTGGCTGAGCCGGAGATCGCGGCTTAGTTCATTTGGGTCAGCTCGGAGCCTTCGCCGTCCTGCAGCCGAAGTTCGTCTGGAAATCTGGCGCTGCTCCGGGCAGTTTGCCCCCCGTGCCTTGTACCGACAGCTCCTACACAATTTAGCCGATGTTTTCTATTTGATCCTGCGCCAGGAGTGTACGCCAACGTAGATGTTCGCCCCCGTCACCAGCGCTTCGGGAAGAATCCAAAGCGGATTGTGTCTTCGCTTCATGCGGTAGCTCAGATAGGCAACGGCAAAATCGGCCGGAATACCGATTCCGTACATTGCCGTGCGGCTTGAAAGCGCCGGAGGAAGAAAGCTGCAGGTCTTCTGCTCGATGCAACGCGCGGTCAATTCCGCGTTGATCACGCTGGCGCCAAACATGGATCCGGTCAGGCTCGAATATTTCCAGTCGATCACGCTGCGATCCACCGAAAACCGGCCTCCCACAGCGGCGGGCGGAGTGTTCTGATGGTAAACCTTGCTCGAATCTTGCGTGGGTGCGGCCGCCTGGCTCTGGCTGGCGCTCGGGGCATCCGGCAGGGAAGCATCGCTGGCCCGCAATGGGAGCACGGATGTCAGAGCCAAAATGGAAATCGTGAAGATCGTTCGGTAGTGAGTTCGCACCCTTAATTTCCTCCGGTCTTGTTCTTCCCTTGTTTCGCCCCGTCGTAAAACCGATTCCCCACAATTGCAGGATGTGAAGTGCTAAATCGAGAAATAGAGACACTGAGCGAGCACATTAGTGCACTTTGATGTCCGAGCTTAGCCTTGATCATTCTTGCTGGCTAGTAGCCAAGGCCGTAGCACTTTGGACTAGAGTCCGGCCCGCAGATGACGATGCCTAAATCTCTTTCTTCACTGTGCCTTAGCCGGTTTCCTGTTACGAATTCCGAACACTCTTGCGAGCATTCCCAGCCAGGATTCAGTTCCGTAGGCGACGTTTTCCGTCTCGCCCGACGGTCGTTCTGAGACAAAACTGTCCCGATTCCCGGAACTCTGTCTTGACTTGAGACAGAATTCCAATTCTCAATCCGACACCGCGCCCACAAATCCCCGCAAAACATGCGTTTTAACTAGCTTTCCAGAATGGCCCTAGGTCTGCTAGGTATTGGGTACTGAAAGCATGTAGGTGACTACTTACATCTGCAGAGTCCGCCGAACAAACACCACGCGGCAGGCGTAAGAACGGCAAGCGCAAGCTAATTAGCCGCGAATGCCACACAACTCAACCACGAAAAACAGCGCTGACCTAAGCGAGAGGGGCGAAGCCTTGCCAGAAATCCGAACCATGATGGAGACCACGAGCGCCGGCCTGCTATCCGATACCGCGCACTTGACGAGCCATCCACCGCGGCAACCCGTCCCCCACTGGTATGCGATCTACACCAGTCCGCGGCACGAAAAACGGGTTCACGAACATCTGTCTTATCGCAACCTCGAATGCTTCCTGCCGCTCTGCCGCACCATCCATCGCTGGAAAAACGGCTGCAAACCATTGGTCGAGCTTCCCTTGTTCCCCGGTTATCTCTTCGTAAAAATCGGCCAACCCGAGAGAGTTCGGGTGCTGGATGTTCCGGGCGTCCTTGCCTTCGTCGGGCCCAGAGCGGAACCCGCCCGCCTCTCGAACTTTGAAATCGAAACCCTTCGTTCGGGTTTGCACTTACAGAAGGCGGAACCCTACCGCGACCTCGCGGTTGGTCAAAGCGTGCGCATCAAGGCAGGGCCGCTGACGGGATTGGTCGGAGTGCTGCTGCGGCACAACAATAGTTACCGGGTCGTGCTCACCCTCGAACTGATCCGGCAAAGCGTCGCCGTCGAACTCGATGCGGGCGATGTTGAACCCATCCGGTAGACCACTTCCTCTTCACCCCATCGTTCGCGAGGAGCAACAAGACACCGCAATGTCCATCACCAAAGACCGAAACAAAAACTCCACTCAAGACCGCATCGTTGAAGCGGCCGTGCAACTGTTCTCACGGCAGGGCTTCAACGGTGGCAGCACGTCAGAGATCGCCCGCCTGGCGGGCGTGAGTGAAGTCACGGTGTTTCGCCACTTCCACCGCAAGAAAGACCTTTTCTGGGCGGCCATCGAGTCCCGTCTTCGCCGGCTGCGCATTAGCAAGGAGCTTCTCGGACGGCTTGCCGCAGACGAACATCCCCGTACCGCATTGTCGGGAATCATTGCGCTCCTGGTCGAAACTGTGCGCCATCAACCGGAAACCATCCGCCTGCTCTACGTCGCGCTGTTTGAACTCGATCACGGATCCGAGCGTGTCCTGCGCAAACACTTGAATATGCTTTTTGAGCCGGTGCGCGAATACCTCTCGCGCTGCGCCTCCAAGGGATTGATCCGCGATCTCGAGCCGGGAGTCGCGACCTTGGGTCTCGCCGCATCGGTCGCTGCTCATCACAGTCTGAATCCCATGCTGAGCGATGGCGAAGGCCTTTGCGTCAACACCGACGAAGCCATTGCCGCCTACACCGATTTCTGGATGAAGGCGCTGGTTCCCGAAGCGGCATTAGTAAGCGTCGAACTCACACTCAACCAAGTCGCGGTGCTGGCTTGATCAGAATCACCGCGACTGAAGCTAGGCTGGCGAAATAGTGGACGAATCCTTGATTTCTACAAAAGTCGGCACAGAGGGGGGCTGGAAGCCATCGCTTGCCCTCTCCGCGGCTGACGCATTGGACGTAATTACGCTGCACGAAATCTGGCGTGTGCTGCGGAAACGGAGGCTGCTCGTCTTGGGATGTCTTATCGGGACGGTTGGGCTTGCCGGCGCGCTTTCGGCGGTTTTGCCAAGCCGCTATGAAGCAGTAGCGCGAGTGCTGGTAAATCCGCAGGATTCGAATGCACTGGGGTTGAGTCCCATGGATGCACTGGCAGGGAACGGTTTGAGCAATGACATTGTTCAACAGACCCAGGTACGAGTCCTGCAATCCAATCCGGTGGCGTGGGATGTGATCAAACAGCTGCGGCTCGACCAGCGCAAAGACTTTGCCGGCAAATTGGCCAGTACTCCTGACGAAGCCATCGAGCGGGTACCAGGCCCGCGAAAAGTATTACTGCTTTCGGCCTTTCAAGCAGGACTCCGCGTAGAGGCGGTGCCCAAAACGGAATTGATTGAGGTGCGCTTTCGAGCGCACGACCCGCAACTCGCCGCCAATGTGGCGAATGCCATCACCGGCGCCTACATAGAACGTACATTCCGCACTCGCTACGAAGCGACCGTACAGGCTTCCGATTGGCTGTCCAAGCAACTGGACGATCTAAAGAAGAATGTGGAGAACTCTCAGCAACGCTTCACGGAATACCAAAAGAAAAGCGGAATCATCGGGACCGATGAAACACACAACATCTTCATGGTCCAGCTTGAGGAGCTGAACAAACAGATGGCAGGGGCTAAAGGAGAACGTATTTTGCGCGAGGCTCGCTACCGGGTAGCTTCAGCCGGTAATCCTGAGCTCATCGCAGACATCGCTCCAACCAGTACGCTGGCCATTCTGCGCGCGCAGCAAGCCGATCTCAAGAATCAATACGCGCAGCTTACCGCCAAGTACGGCAGTGCTTACCCACGCGTGGAGCAAGTGGGCACGCAACTGAACCAGGTCGAAGGAAGCATCACTGCCCAGGTCGCTGAGATTCGTGAAAGATTCCAAAAGGAATATCGCGCAGCCTTGGAGACCGAGCTCGGGCTCAATACGGAACTCGAGAAAGAAAAACAGGAAGCCTACCGTATGAATGATGCGGGCATCCAGTTTGCCATTCTTAAGCGTGACTTCGAGTCCAGTCGCGATCTGTACGAAGATTTAATGAAGAAGTTGAAGGAGTCGGGCATCGTGGCCGGCCTCCACTCGACCAATGTTGACGTGATCGATCCTGCCGAGGTGCCCAGTAAGCCTGCGGAACCCCGTGTGCTGCTGAACATTGCAGTGGGGTTGATGCTGGGGATGTTCGCCGGCATGGGATTGGCGTTTCTGCTGGAGAATCTGGATACCACGATCACTGCGCCAGAAAATGGCGACAAATTGGCGAATCTACCGGTACTGGGAGTGGTGCCCCACATGAGCCTTAACGCGAGCCGAGGTCACAAGGCGCTTTCGAATGAGGAAAAACTGCTGCCGTTTCTTCTCTCGCGACCGGAGTCGCATTTTGCGGAAGCCTTTCGTGCTCTGCGCACGACCCTGCTGCTCTCTTCGCCCGGTGCGCCTCCTAAAGTCATGATTATTAGCAGCGCCGCACCCGGCGAGGGCAAGACAACCGTGAGCGTCAACTGCGCCCTGGCGCTGGCCCAGAAAGGGTCAAGGGTCCTGCTGGTAGACGCGGACATGCGGCGGCCTAGAGTTCAAGGACGTTTAGGCCTGCCGGGAGAGTTAGGCCTGAGCAGCTGCCTGACAGGCACCCTAGAATCCGCCCCGCTTATCAGACCGTTACCCGGTGGAATGGGACTCGACGTTCTGCCTGCAGGTCAGCATCCCCCCAACCCAGTTGAGTTGCTCGATTCCTCGCGCATGCGGAGTTTGCTCGACCAATGGCGCAGAGAGTACGACCACGTCATCATTGACACCCCGCCCCTGGTTGGCCTGTCCGACGCGCTGGTGCTCTCCCCATTCGCGGACGCCGTACTCCTCGTTGCGCGCTCAGGAAAAACCACCCGGCAATCGCTGCGTCGTGCGCGTGAAACGCTGACTCGCGTAAATGCCCACATCGCCGGCGTAATTATCAACGATCTGAACGTCGACTCAGTCGACTACTACGGATACTACGGTTATTACGGCTCGGCGTACGAGGATTACCACATGCAAGACGCGAAGGATTGAACGGTCATGAACCATTTGGAACGGACATTCTGGATCGCTGCGCTGCTATCAGTCTCTGCCTGCTCCTGGGGACAGCAGTCCTACAATTCACCCAGTCCCCGGGTGCTGACGACTCCAGCGCAAGTACAGTCACCCGAACCGGGCACCCAGACGCCGGTCTTGCCCTCCTTGCCGCCGATGTCGCCTTTGTCGACCACCATGACGGCTGCCCCCGTCCTCCTAGGTCCGGGAGACCTATTGGAAATCGGAGTCTTCGACACCCCTGAACTGACGGCCAAGTTCCGGGTAAATAGCGATGGCAAGATTACACTGCCTCTAATCGGCGAGATTCACGTCGGTGGTCTGTCACCCGAGCAGGTGCAGGACTTAGTGGCGACGAGCCTACGCGATCAGAACTTCGTCAAGGATGCTCAGGTCTCCGTTTTCGTCGCGGAGTATGCCAGCCAGGCTGTGTACGTGATCGGAGAAGTCATGAAGCCCGGTCCTTATCCCCTGATGGGCTCCCACCGCATGCTCGACTTCATCTCAGCGGCCGGGGGATTCACGCCACGCGCAGGTAAGACGGTCACTATTAAAACGAGTGTCGATCCTGGCCACCCACAAACGATCGGTCCCGCCTCCGCCGAGAAGGATGCCAACCCCGAGATCGGGGCGGGCGACTCGATCATCATTTCGCAGGCAGGAATTGTTTACGTGCTGGGAGATGTAACCCGGCCCGGCGGTTTCATGCTCGATCGAGAGGACACCCTCACCATCATGCAGGCGCTCGCGCTGGCTCAGGGCACCCTTTCCACTGCGGCAAAATCTTCCGCCAAACTGATCCGCACAACGGCCAAAGGGCGCGAGGAAATTCCCGTCAACTTGAAAGCAATCCTGAAGTCGAAGAGCACCGACCTAGCAATGCAAAGTAATGACATTCTGTTCGTCCCCGGGAGCACGACCAAGGGCGTGTTGAAGGGCGTCCAAGGTGTGCTGCCGGCGGCTGCCTCAGCAAGTGTTTATCGGATTCCGTAGCCCCACGGCCTCCATCCAATCACAATGTCATCCACTCTATCCATCCCGGTCCAGCAAGCTCGAGTGCAGCCGATCACAGTTCCGCCGCTACGGGTTTCGTTCAGTTGGACTCTGGCTGGGAACGCAATCTATGCGGCGACGCAGTTTGGGACATTGTCAGCGCTGGCGAAGCTGGGGAGCCCGGCAGTGGTCGGACAGTATGCGCTGGCACTCGCGATTACCGCCCCCATCTTCATGTTCACCAATCTTCAACTTCGAGGCGTGCAAGCAACAGACGCACGCAACGAATATCAGTTCGCGGACTACTTCACCTTGCGGTGCCTCTCGACCGTGTTGGGGGTTCTCGCGGTGGGTTTCATCGTAGCCATTGCTCATTACGACCGAACCACATCTTTGGTCGTCTTGCTCGTGACCGCAGCCAAATCCATCGAGACGTTTAGTGACGTCATCGCCGGACATCTACAGAAATTCGAGCGGCTGGATCAAGTGGCTCGAGCACTGATGCTTCGCGGACTGGCATCCGTTTCAACATTCGCCCTCACCTTCTGGAGCACGCGGAGCCTTGTATTCTCCGTCCTCTCGCTCGCCGCTACCTGGCTGGTAGTCATCGGATTCTACGATTTTCGGGTTGTCTTGTCCGTATTGCATGATCGAGTGTTCTTCCGCTACTCCACCTCGGTTCTACGCCGTTTGATTTGGCTCAGCCTACCTTTGGGTTTGGTCATGGCTCTCATCTCCCTGAGCGCCAACATTCCTCGTTATCTCTTGCAGCGGAAGCTGGGAACAGCGGAGCTGGGCATCTTCGTTTCCATGGCCTACCTGATGACGGCCATGAATTTGATCGTGGGTGCGCTCGGCCAGTCCGTATGCGCACGCCTGTCGAGGTTCTTTGCGGACGGCGATGTGCACCATTTCAAAATGCTGATCTGGAAGCTGATCGGGCTGTCGCTCGTCCTAGGATCCGTGGGAGTCGCCGGCGCCGCCACATTTGGCAAACAGATCCTGACCGTTGTCTATCGTGCCGAGTATGCAAGTCACGCTAGCTTACTGGTCGTATTGGCAATCGCCGCGACAGTAAGTGCCGTTGCATCTTTTCTCGGATATGGCATGACCGCTGCTCGGTGCTTCCGGGCACAAGTTCCCATCATTGTCCTAGTCAGTTTGACGTCAGCCGGGCTGACTGTGGCCCTGCTTCCGTCGCGCGCACTGATGGGTGCCGGATATGCTCTCCTCGGCGCCGCGATCGTGCAGGTGGGCGCAAGTGTTCTCGTTCTTAGTTCCGCAATCAGGAAGCAGGCACTTCTGTGATCCGCATCCTACACGTGCTCGGAAAACTAGATCGCGGCGGGGTTGAGACATGGCTGGTCCAAGTCCTTCGCAACATCGACCGAAAGAAATATCAGATGGACTTCATGGTGCACACGACTGACCCTGGAGCGCACGACGAAGAAGTGCGTGCTCTGGGAGCACGAATCATTCCCTGCGAGGGTGTTTCAAACCCACTCCAGTATGCGTCTAGTTTCCGACGTATTGCGCGGGACAACAGCCCCTATGACGTGGTCCACAGCCATGTGCACCACTTTAGTGGCTATGTGCTCATGCTCGCTGCACTGGCAGGAGTGAAAGTACGAATTGCGCACAGCCATACCAGCGCTCCGGAGTACTCCGCTGGACTCCCTCGCTGCGCATACTTGGCGGTCATGCGCCATCTCATAAAGCGTTACACCACAGTCGGAATCACGGTGAGTAGGTTGGCGGGCGACTCGCTGATGTCAGGATGGGAAACTGACAATCGCTGGCATTTGATGCCATACGGTCTTGAAATTGAACCATTTGGCATCCGTGCCAATTCAGTTGCGCTGCGAAAGGAATTGGGCCTACCCCCTGAGGCGGCGGTCGTCGGCCACGTGGGACGCTTTGTCGACGCAAAGAACCACAACCTAATTGTTTCGGTCGCTTCAGAGCTCATCAAACTAAGGCCAAACGTATCTTTCCTCCTTATTGGAGATGGACCCATGCGCTTGGCAATCGAGACGAACCTGCGTAACTCCGGCCTGACCGACCGCTTTGTGCTCACCGGGACACGCGACGACATTCCCATGCTCATGAAAAGTGCAATGGATGTCTTCCTGTTCCCCTCGAAGTACGAAGGCCTTGGGATTGTCTTAATGGAAGCTCAACTCGCAGGCTTGTGTTCCGTAGTGTCTGACGTAATTCCAGTCGAAGCTGATCTGACCAACGACGCTGTCAGTCGATTGCCGCTATCTGCGCAACCTCGTCAGTGGGCTGAGGCGCTGAACGCAATCTTAGAAGCAAGATCCCACTGCATCGTTTCCGACGATGTGCGAAAGCAGCGTTCGATCTCCGAATCTGTTTTGCAATTGACGAATCTGTACGACTCTGCATGTCAGCAAACCCGCACCGTTGGCGAAAACGAAAAGAAATTAACTCTCACGAATAAGAATGAGGATCTATGCGCACCTTAATCACTGGTGGAGCTGGCTTCATCGGCTCCCATCTCTCCGACCACCTCCTTGCGTTGGGTCACAACGTTACGATCATCGACGATCTGTCTACCGGCAGCATGGCCAACATTGCCTCGGCCAGGCAACACATAAACTTCCACTATCACATTGACACTATCTTCAATAGGTCTCTGCTTGCCGAATTAATCGACGATGCTGATGCTATATTTCATCTTGCGGCAGCCGTCGGCGTCTTGAATATCGTCGAGTCACCGGTCCGAACGATCGAAACAAATGTCGCAGGATCGGAATTGGTACTGCAGTTGGCGTCCAAGAAGAAAAAACGCATGTTGATCGCATCAACGTCCGAAGTGTATGGCAAAGCAAGCAAATTTCCGTTCTGTGAGGGCGACGACTTAGTCTTGGGGCCCAGCACAAAGGGACGATGGAGCTACGCATGCTCGAAGCTCGTTGATGAATTTCTGGCAATCGCCTACTACCGTGAGAGGAAGTTGCCTGTCTCTGTCGTGCGCTTGTTCAACACGGTTGGCCCACGTCAGACTGGACGATATGGGATGGTACTTCCGACTTTTGCCAATCAAGCGATAGCGGGTGAGCCGTTAACAATATTTGGCTCAGGCGATCAGTCACGCTGTTTCGGTCATGTCAGGGACATCATTGTTGGTCTGGCACAGTGCATCGCGAGTGATTTAACGGTGGGCGAGGTATTTAATCTCGGCAGCACCCAAGAAGTCACGATTAACGATCTCGCGCGCAAGGTGATTAAAGCCGCAGACTCCACAAGTAGCGTCGAGTATCTCACTTATGACGAAGTATACGGTGTTGGGTTCGAAGACATGCAGCGCCGCGTGCCCGACATCGCAAAGGCTCACAAGGTATTCGGATTTGAGCCCACAAAGCCACTCGACTGCATCATTGACGATGTGCTCTGCCACGTTCGCTCGACCATCAAGTTGAGGACATCTCCCGCACGTATGGCTGCAGCCGCCGCCCTTTAAAAGCGTAACCGGAATACAAATGAACCTCTCCGCAGGAAGTGTCCGGATACCGGACACGACACCTCCACCGCGTCTCATAAACAGCACAGACCTCATATTGTCTGCTTGTGTTTCGGGAGTTATTTCTGCCGTGTGCTGCATTCTGCAGCCAGGAACGATGCTTCACTGGTTCATGATTCCGGTTTATATATCCGGAGTAATGATCGGGCTAGATTGTCTCGCTTGGCTTGGCGGTCGCTTGGACTTGTTTGACCCAGTAGGATGGGTGGGGGCGTACGGGTACTACTTTTTTTTTATAGCACCTCTTTTAACCGTCCTGTGGGGCTATCACACTGCGGAGCTGGGAGATGCGCCACACTGGCGCGACTGGATTGGATGGATGGCGGTGCTCAACAGTTGTGGAATAGCGGTGTACCGTTTCGGCAGACGGTTTTTAAACCGACCACGGGCATGGAACACCGTTATGCTCTTTGATTACAGACGTTTAACCCACGTAATGTGTTTGATCCTGCCTCTGACTTTTGGAATGCAAGTCATTGTTTTTATCAAGTTTGGCGGCATTTGGGGATTCATGGAAACATTTGCCGCCCGCGATGGGGCCTTCGAGGGTATGGGCTGGCAATTTTTGATTGCAGAATCCTTTCCAATGCTATTGGTCATATTCATTCTGGTCCGCAAGCGACAAATCTTGACGAGGGCATCGTGGACGACCATTGCTTTTCTGATCGCCGCTTTGTTCATTATAAAAATGTTTTTCGGGGGTCTACGTGGGAGTCGCTCAAATACTATATGGCCCATGTTCTGGCTATTGGGTGCTATTCACCTCTGGATTAGGCCAGTACCACGGCGGTTTCTGATCGCCGGTATTCCACTACTCATGATCTTCATGTATTTGTACGGCTTTTACAAAACAGGAGGTACTGATGCTGTACAGACCGTTCAAAGTTTCGATGACATGCAGTCTACGTCAGACACATCCGGCAGAACGCTCGAGGCCGCGTTGTTAGGAGACTTGGCCAGGTCCGACATCCAGGCGTACGAACTATATAGGCTCACCGAAGTGGGCGGTTACAACTACGCGGGTGGGGCTACTTACCTTAGCGCACTAGCCGTCGTTGTGCCAAAAAGCATACGCCCCGGTTGGATTCCGTCCAAAGTGGAAAAGGGCACCGAAGCACTACACGGCAACAACAGCTACTCCCTGGACTTCAGAGCATCTCAGGTGTACGGTCTTGCGGGTGAAGCGATGTTGAACTTCACCCCTCTGAGCGTTCCCCTAGTTTTCGTTGCCTTGGCGTGGGTAGTGGTCACGATACGTCGGATGCTTTCTCTTCATCCCGATGACGTGCGCCGATTGTACCTTCCACTCCTTGTGCTTGGGTGTATCGTCGTGCTGAGTTCCGATCTCGACAATGTCGTCGTTTTTCTGCTCACTACAGTTCTTCCCATCTCACTAGTCTTAAAGCTATCTACTAGAT
>Ga0193726_1003027_pt1 | contig 10940 bp, 13 predicted proteins | sample H2c1metaG_FD_144928 | JGI IMG/M metagenome (GOLD analysis project Ga0193726, IMG submission 144928) | Soil microbial communities from a riparian zone of the East river system, Colorado, United States - H2c1 | ecosystem: Environmental > Terrestrial > Soil > Riparian zone | place: USA: East River... | reverse complement strand
GAGGCGCCGGCAACCACATCGGAGCAAAGAAGATCACGAGGTTTGTGATCAGAAAGAACCACAGCAGGGCCCTTGCCTGCCACGCGGGCGCGACAACGCGCCTGCGAAACAGACTCTGCGCGATGGTGATCAGGCCGTTGCCAATCCACGCCGTTCCGATGATCAAGGAATCGAGATGGTGGCTTATTGTACGCGGCAGCAGCCCGCCGGCCAGCATCACGCATCCACTGGCAAACGATTGCATGCCGCACGACCAGAGCGTCTCGCGAGCGTCATCGCCCTGTAGACGCCGGCGCAGGTTGGGCCACGTCGACGCGACTGCCTGACGCCAGTACCAATGCCGCGCTGCAGGCTCGCCCGCGGTGACGACGAGATCGCGGAACTCCTCCTGGAGATCGCCCATCACTGCAGACCGTTCCCAAGGGGCCAGCGACCACTTCACGAGACGCTCGGCTCGTGCCGGCGGGTTGGCGTGGTTCACGATCGGCTCCTTCTTGGAGTCAGCTGAACACCGGCCCACATACGCGTCAGAAACTCGCGCGACTGCTTGAGCGCGCCGCGCCCCTCAGGCGTCAGCCGGAAATGCCGCTTCGAGCGGCCGCCCCGCTGCGGCGTCGGATCGGACAGCGTCGAGCTGACATAGCCCTTGCGCTCCAGGCGCTCGAGCGCCGTGTACAGCGCACCGATCGCGATCGCGCGGCGCGTCCGCGCCTCAATCTCGCGGCGGATCGTCACGCCGTACGCCTCGTCGTCGAGGTGCGCGACTGCCAGCAGCACGGCTTGTTCGAACTCCCCCAACGCGTCGTGACGTCTCATTTACTACGCAGCGCAGTAGATATAGCACGGCTGAGGCCGGCCGAGGTAGGAAATTTCATCCCCAAGTGGCAGAGCGAGTAGTCGTAGCGCACGGGATCGGCGGGATCCAGCCTGCGCAGGGATGCCGTGATGTCCCTTGCCATCTTCCAGCCCGGGCTCGTGTACTTCGTCAAACGCAGCGATTTGCCGACGCGAATGACGTGCGTGTCGAGCGGCACGATGAGCTTGGCGGGCGAGACGCGCGTCCAGACGCCCAGATCGAGCGCGTCGCGCCGCACCATCCATCGAATGAACAGGTTCAGGCGCTTGCACGCCGAGCCGGCCGACGGCCGCGGAAAGAAATAGCAGACGCCGGGCCGCTTCGGAACGCGCCCGTACGCGGCCTTGAGGTCGAGCGCGAGCGCGCGCGTCGAGAACGAATCGAGCGCGCCCTCGACATCCTCGGCGAGCGGATCGTACCCCTCGAGAAAGAATCCCTCGATCGATCCTGCGCGATCGATCATCTGTTTCATCACCCACACGAGCGCGACCAGATCCGGGCCGCGCGTCCAGCGGTGGCCGAGAAGCGCGAATGCGGGCGCGTCACGGCGCGGATCGAACTGCCGCACGTACGCCGCCGGCGCCGGACCCATCACGGCCAGCAGGCGGCTGATCGACTGCAGCACGCTCGCGACACGCCCGAACGCCAGCGACGCCGCGCAGAAGCCGACGACCTCGCGATCGTCGTCCCGCGAAAACCGCCGAACGATCTGGATCGGATCCGCCGCCGAATCGGCGTAGTTGTAGCTCGCGTACAGCTTCTCGAGCGCAATCCGCAATCCGCCATCATCAATCCGCAATGTGACTATGATTCTGACATGCGAGGCTTCCTGCTGAAAGCGCTCGCGGCGATCGTCCTGCTGGCCGTCGCCGCCGGCCTGGCCGTGTTCGCCTCGCTGCGGCAATCGCTGCCGCTCGTGAACGGCGCCGTGGTCGTCCCTGGACTCTCGGGCCCGATCGACATCGTGCGCGATGCGGACGCCGTGCCGCACATTTTCGCCGCCACCGAGTCCGATGCGCTGTTCGGCCTGGGCTACGTCCACGCCCAGGATCGCCTGTGGCAGATGGAATTCCAGCGCCGCGTCGGACTCGGACGCCTCTCGGAGATCTTCGGCGACGCCACCCTGCCCCAGGATCGCTTTCTGCGCACGGTTGGCTACGCGCGCGCCGCGCGCTCGGCGTGGGCGTCGATGCCCGACAACGCCAGGCGGCAGGTGAACGCCTACGTCGCCGGCGTCAACGCGTTCCTCGCGGATCATCACGCCAGCGCGCTTCCACCGGAATTCCGTCTGCTGCGCTTCGAGCCCGAACCCTGGACCGGCGTCGACGTCGTCGTGTGGGTGAAGATGATGGCGTGGGATCTGAGCGCGAACTATTCGTTCGAGCTGTTGCGCCACGATCTCGCGGCCGCCGTCGGCCAGGAGAAACTCGCGCAGTTGATGCCCCCCCTGGCTGACGAGGGTTTGAGCATCCTCACCAGCTCCGCCCCTACACCTCTCCTGCAAGGGAGACCGCTCCTGGATGCATTCACGCGGGCGCTCTCCAAGGGCCAGCCGGCGGTCGCGGACTTCCTGCTCGGCGGCGCGACGACCGAATCGCTTGGCTCCAACAATTGGGTCGTGGACGGGTCGCGCACCGCGACCGGGAAGCCGCTGCTCGCCAACGATCCGCATCTCGGGTCGAAAATCCCCTCGCTGTGGTATCTCGCGCACATGTCGGCGGGGACGTTCGACGTCATCGGCGCGACGCTGCCCGGCGGCCCCGCTGTCGTCCTCGGGCGCAACCGCTTCATCGCCTGGGGCATGACCAACGTGGCCGCGGACGTCGAGGATCTCTATCGAGAGACGCTCGATCCCAGCGGCCGCTTCGCCGAGTTTCGCGGCGCACAGGAGCCGCTGCAGATCGTTCCGGAAACGATCGGCGTCAAGGGACGCGCGCCGGTCACCATCGACGTGCGCATCTCGCGCCACGGTCCGCTCGTCTCCGACGCGATCAACATGACCAACGACGAGCAGCCGCCAGGCCGGCGCCGCGCGGCGCTCGAGCCGCTCGCGTTCCGCTGGACGGCCCTCGACGCCACGGACATGACCACGGCCTCGATCCTCGAGCTCGATACGGCACGGAATTGGAACGAGTTCGTGTCGGCGCTCTCGGACTTCGTCGTCCCGTCGCAGAACTTCGTGTACGCGGACGTGGACGGCCACATCGGCTACTACGCGCCCGGTCGGATTCCGATCCGCGCGCACGGTGACGGCTCACAGCCGGCGGACGGCGCGAGCGGCGCGAACGAATGGACCGGCTGGGTTCCTTTCGCACAGCTTCCCCACGTCTTCGATCCGCCGGAACATTTCATCGTAACGGCCAACCAGCGCCCCGCCCCGCCGGGCTATCCATATTTGCTCGGCAGCGATTGGCCGGAACCGTACCGCGCGCAGCGCATCACCGATCTGATCCGCCAGAAGCGCTCGCTCACGCCAGACGATTTCGCCGCGATGCAGGCGGACACCGTTTCCCTCCACGCGCAGGCGCTCGTGCCGCTGCTCGTCGCGCACGCGCATCCCGCGGACGACGCCGATACGCAGGCGCTGTCACTCGTGCGACAGTGGAATGACGACGCGCGGGGCGACAGCGCGGCCGCGGCAATCTTCGAAGCGTGGTTTCTGCAGCTCGTTCCCGCGATCGCCGGCGACGATCTCGGTCCGCGGCTGACGGCGAGTTACGAAGGCCGATACAGTTTCGTCACGCGCTTCATCATCCATACGCTCGAGGCGAACGACGCCGCGTGGTGTGACGACCGGAGGACGCCCGCGCACGAGAGCTGCGACGATGCGGTGACGAAGGCGCTGCATGTGGCTGTCGCCGAGCTCACGAAACGGCTCGGCAGCGGTCCCTGGCACTGGCGATGGGACGCCGTCCACCGCGCGACGTTTCCGCATCAGGGACTCGACGCGGTGCCCGGGCTTCGATTTCTCCTGAGCCGATCGATGCCGAGCGCCGGCGACTGGAGCACGATCGACGTCGGCGCCGTCGCGACGGATCATCCGTACGAGCAGCATTCGGTGGCGAGCTATCGCGAGATCATCGATCTCTCGCCGCGCGGCGACAGCCGGTTCATCGACGCGGTCGGGGAATCAGGGAATCCGCTGTCGGCGCACTACGATGACTTCCTGAAGGACTGGAAGGCCGTGAAATTCCGCCCGATGCGCATGGATCGCGCGGATGCGGAACGCGGCGCGATTGGACACCTCCGACTCTCGCCTCGCTGATCCCCAGGCACAGCCGTTGCGTCGTCAGGACGATGCTAGAATGGCGGTCCGCTCGCCGCCATCTTTTTCCTGGAGATGCGGCTGATGGACGACGACATGATTGCGACACATCTCGAAAACCTCGATCGCCGGCTGTCGACGGTGGAGCAGATTCTGCCAACCTTGGCCACCAAGGACGACCTCCTTTCGCTGGCCACCAAGGAGGAGCTCCGGGTCGCCATTGCACCTCTCGCGACCAAGGAGGAGCTCCGCCTCGCCGTCGCACCCCTCGCAACCAAAGAAGAAGTCCGCGCGGAGGCCGAGCGGTCTCGCCTGCATATGACCATGCTCATCGAGCATCGAGACAGCAAGATCGAGCTGCTCGCCGAGCATGTGTTGGCGGCGCTACAGAAGCATCACGAAGGATGAAGAAGACTCGGAGGGCGCTCAGAATCTGGTGATTGGCGTCCCGGCTTTGCAGAGCGGACAGTCGCTCGCTTTGAAGTTCTCCGGCGCCTTGAAATCGGCCAGCGCGACGTTGGGGACGCCGAGATCCTTGATCGATTCCAGCCGATCGTAAATCTCCACGGTCGCGACGACGGAGCCGCCGGCGTCGGCGACGAGTTTCGCACAGCGCGCGAACGTGTCGCCGGTGTTCCGCACATCGTCCGCCAGCAGGACGCGTTTGCCGTTCAGCTCGCGCCGGTAGAACGGCCGCAGCGCAAACCCGCCTGAAGGATCGTAGTTGAACGGCGCGAAGCTGCAGGGCGGATGCGTCAGGCTGCGCCGGCTGTCGAGCAGCCCCGCGATCGTGTGCGCGAGCAGCGCGCCGCCGGTCACCGGGCCCGCGACGACTTCGGTCCGCTCGACGAGCTCGCTCGGCAGCAGGTCGATCAGATCCTGCGCGAAGCGCCAGATCGTCGACGGATGCCTGAACAGCTGATGCGCGTTCAGATACACGCGCCCGTGGTAGCCGTTGCCGTAGTCGAAATGCCCGTCCATCATGAGGACCTCCGACTGCTGGAGATCCTTCAGCGCCTTCTCGCGAATGTCCGCGTGCTTGTCCACTCTCACAACCTCAGTTTCGCGTCGTCGTTCCGATAGACGATCCGTCCGCCCACAATCGTCGCGGCGACGCCGCCGCGCAGCTGCCAGCCGTCGAACGGCGTGTTCTTCGCCTTCGACCGCATGGTCGCCACCGAGACCGTCACCGGCAGATCGGGCGCGAGGATCGTGATGTCCGCGGGCGCGCCGGCGGCCAGCGATCCGCCCGCCACGCCGAGGATCTTGGCGGGATTCATCGACAGGAGCTCGATGAGCCGCGGCAGCGAGACCACGCCCGCGTGCACGAGGCGATCGAAGCACAACGACACCGCCGTCTCGAGCCCGGTGATGCCGAACGGCGCGCGATCGAACTCCGCCTGTTTCTCGTCGTAGTGGTGCGGCGCGTGGTCGGTCGCGATGACGTCGATGCTGCCGTCAGCCAGGCCCGCGAGCATCGCGTCGCGATCCTTGGCCTCGCGGAGCGGCGGGTTCATCTTGACGTTCGTATCGTACGGAATCGGCGCGCCCAGCATCTCGTCGGTGAGCACGACATGGTGCGGCGTCACCTCGCACGTGACGTGCACGCCGCGCGACTTGCCGTAGCGGACGGCGTCGAGCGTCTGGCGCGCGCTCATGTGCGCGATGTGGACGCAGCCGCCCGTCAGCTCGGCGAGCGAGATGTCGCGCAGCGCCATGATCGACTCGGCCTCGCCAGGCATCCCGCGCAGGCCGAGCGTCGACGCCTGAAAGCCTTCGTGCGCGACGCCGTCGGCCTTGAGCGACGGATCCTCGCAGTGCTCGATGACCGGCATCTTGAACATGCCGGCGTACTCCAGCGCGCGACGCATCAGCAGCGCCGTCTTCACGGGCCGTCCGTCGTCGGTCAGTGCGACGCAGCCGGCCTGGCGCAGCTCGGCGATGTCGGCGAGCTGCTCGCCGTCCTGGCCGCGCGAGACCGCGCCAATCGGATACACGCGCGCGAGATTCGCCTCCGCCGCCTTCTTGAGGATGTACTCGGTGACGCCGGCGTTGTCGTTCACCGGATTCGTGTTCGGCATGCACGCGACCGCCGTGAACCCGCCGGCGACGGCCGCCGCGGTGCCGGTCGCGACCGTTTCCTTGTGCTCCTGCCCCGGCTCGCGCAGGTGCACGTGCATGTCGATCAACCCCGGGCAGACGACGAAGCCGGATGGGATTTCGACGATCACCGTGTCGGCGTCGACGTCAAGGTCACGGCCGACGCGAAGGATCCGGTCGTCGTCGATCAGCACGTCGAACACGCCGTCGCGGCCGTTCGCCGGATCGACGACCCGCCCGCCCTTCAGTAACCGCTTCATGTACACGTCACCTCAATCGCCTTCCGACTCGCCCGCCAGGAGATACAACACCGCCATGCGGACCGCCACGCCGTTGGCGACCTGCTCGAGAATCACCGAATACGGACCGTCGGCGACGTCGGAGGCGATCGCGACGCCGCGGTTCATCGGCCCGGGGTGCATGATGATCACGTCCGGCTTCGCGTGCGCGACGCGCGCGGCGGTCATGCCGAAGACGTTGAAGTACTCGCGCAGCGACGGGAAGAACGCGCCCTGCATCCGCTCCTGCTGGATGCGCAGCATCATGATCACGTCGGCGTCGGCCACCGCTTCGTCCACCGACGTCGTGACGCGCACGCCGAACTGCTCCATCCCGGCGGGCACGAGCGTCTGCGGTCCGCAGACCCAGACGTCGGCGCCGAGCTTCGTCAGCAGCAGCACGTTCGAGCGCAGCACGCGGCTGTGCAGCAGGTCGCCGACGATCGCGACCTTCAGCCCGGCGATGGTCTTCTTGTGCTCGCGAATCGTGAACGCGTCGAGCAGCGCCTGCGTCGGGTGCTCGTGCATGCCGTCGCCGGCGTTGATGATCCGCGATTTGCAGATGCGCGCGAGCAGGTGCGCGGCGCCGGACGAGGCGTGGCGGACGACGATCATGTCGGGCGACATCGCTTCGATGTTCATCGCGGTGTCGACGAGTGTTTCGCCCTTCAGCACGCTCGACGTCGCCACGGCGATCGACAGCGTGTCGGCGCTCAGCCGCTTCTCCGCGATTTCGAACGACGTCCGCGTCCGCGTGCTCGGCTCGAAGAAGAGGTTCACTACCGTCTTGCCGCGCATGGTCGGCACTTTCTTGATCGGCCGCTGGCCGATTTCGCGCATCGCCTCGGCGGTATCGAGAACGAGAAGGATTTCCTCGGACGAGAGCTCCGCGATGCCGAGAAGATCCTTCTTCATCCCTGGATCTCCACTTCGTCGCGGCCGTCGATCTCGAGCAGGTGCACCTGGATGCTCTGCGCGAGCGACGTCGGCAGGTTCTTGCCGACGTAGTCGGCCTTGATCGGCAGCTCGCGGTGCCCGCGGTCGACGAGCACGACCAGCTGAATCGCTTTCGGGCGGCCGAAATCAATCAGCGCGTCGAGCGCGGCGCGGATCGTCCGGCCGGTATAGAGCACGTCGTCGACGAGCAGGATCCGCTTGTCGTCGATGGAGAACGGAATTTCCGTCTTGCGGACGAGCGGCTGCGGGCCGACGGCGTGGCGCATCAGATCGTCGCGGTAGAGCGTGATGTCGAGCGCGCCGGTCGGCACCTCGTGGCCGTTGATGCCGTGGATCACCTGCGCGATCCGGCGCGCGATCGGCACGCCGCGCGTGCGGATGCCGACGAGCGCCAGATCGGCGACGTCCGCCGGCGCCGTGTTGCGTTCGAGGATCTCGTGGGCGATGCGCGTGAGGGTCCGCCCCATGCGGTCGGCGTCCATCACTACGGCCATGGGGACACCCACGGCGAGATGTGAGGATGGATGGATGTGCGGATGTGCGGAGGTAACATCGGCGCCTCTTCGCACTCTCGCAGGAGCGCGTTAAAGAGTGAACGGCGGAACAGAACTACCGGAGATTATAGCCTAGTTGGCCACGCCGACAAGGATCCACGAAAGAGAAGGATATACTGGCCGCCATGCCGCCCGTCGACGTGGCCGCGGAAGTCACGTCCAACCAGCCGCTCTCCGCCGACTACAACGTGCTCACGCTCGCGGCGCCGTCGATCGCCGCGGCCGCCTTGCCCGGACAATTCGTCATGGTGAAGGCCGGAGCGGGCCACGATCCGCTGCTGCGCCGCCCATTTTCAGTGTTCGAAGTGGTGCGCGACTCGCGCGGCCAGCCGAACGCGCTGTCGATACTCAACAAACGGATCGGCGTGTCGACGGCGCGCTTGTACGACGCGCGGCCGGGCCAGCGCATCGCGTGCCTCGGTCCGCTCGGCCAGCCGTTCGTGCCGGTCGAAGCACCGGCCGGCGCATGGATGGTCGCCGGCGGCGTCGGCCTCGCGCCGTTCGCCGCGCTCGCGGAGGCGCTCGGCGCGCGCAGCGTCAGGACGACGTTGTTTTACGGAGCGCGCCGGGCCGAAGAACTGTTCTACCTGGATTTCTTCCGCAAGCTCGGCGTCGAGCTGGTGCTGACGACCGAGGACGGCACCGCCGGCGAACACGGCCGCATTACGGCGCCGCTCGAGCGCGCGCTCGCGGCGCGTGCCGCCGGCGCGCCGCCGACGATCTACGTCTGCGGCCCCGAGCCGATGATGGCGGCGGCGGCCAAGCTGGCCATGCGCCACGACGCCCCATGTTTCGTCTCGATGGAGCGCACGATGGGCTGCGGTCTCGGCGGCTGTTACAGCTGCGTCGTTCCGCTCCGCGGAGGGAAAAAGGGATACCACCACGTGCGATCGTGCATCGCGGGACCGGTGATGGCGGGGGACCAGATTCTGTGGGACTAGGGGCTGGGGGCTCGATGATGGATCTGTCGGTTCGCATCGGCTCTCTCACACTTCACAATCCGCTGATCGCGGCGAGCGGCTGCTTCGGCTACGGCGTCGAGTACGCGGAGATGGGGACCTCGCGTCGCTCGGCGGCGTCGCGGTGAAGGGCCTGTTTCTCGAGGAGCGCGAAGGCCATCCCGCGCCGCGCATCGTCGAAACGCCGGCGGGCATGCTGAATGCGATCGGCCTGCAGGGGATCGGCGTCCGCCGGTTCATCGACGAAAAGCTGCCCGAGCTGCGCGCGCGCCAAGCGACGGTGCTCGTCAACATCTGCGGCACGACGCTCGACGAGTACGTGGAGCTGGCGCGGATCCTGTCCGACGCCGAGGGCGTGGGCGCGCTCGAGCTGAATATCTCGTGCCCGAACATCAAAGAAGGCGGCATCACGTTCGGCTGCAGCCTCAACGGCACGTTCGACGTCGTGTCCGCCGTTCGCAAGGTGACGAAGCTGCCCGTCGTCCCGAAGCTGACGCCGAACGTCACCGACGTCGCGTCATTTGCGCGCGCGGCGGAAGACGCGGGCGCCGACGCCGTGTCGCTCGTCAACACGTTCCTCGCGATGGCGATCGACGTCGAGACGCGCCGGCCGAAGCTCTCGAACATCGTCGGCGGCCTCAGCGGACCGGCGATCCGGCCGATCGCCGTCCGGATGGTCTACGAGTGCCGCCAGGTGGTGAAGATTCCGATCATCGGCATGGGCGGGATCGCCGACGCGCGCGACGCGATCGAGTTCATCGTGGCGGGCGCGTCCGCGGTGCAGGTCGGCACGGCGAATTTCGTCGATCCGTTCGTCTGGCCGAAGCTGCTGGACGGGATCCGCGACTACATGCGGCGCCACAAGATCGAACGCATCAGCGACCTCGTGGGGACCGTCGATACGCGCTCGCGGGACAAGGAATGGATCAGCTCTTAGTCGCGCTCGACGTGGCTACCGCCCGCGAGGCGCGCGCGCTGGCCGATCAGCTGCGCGGCGTCGCCGGCGGCTTCAAGATCGGGAGCCGGCTGTTCACGAGCCACGGGCCGTCCATCGTCGAGGAGCTCGCGGCGCGCGGCGACCGCGTCTTCCTCGATCTGAAATTTCACGACATCCCGAACACGGTCGCTGGTGCGATTGCCGCGGCGACGCGGCTCGGCGTCTGGATGGTGAACGTCCACGCGTCCGGCGGCGACGCGATGATGCGCGCCGCGCGGGATGCCGCGCGGGAAGAATCGGCGCGGATGTCGCGCCCGGCGCCGCTCGTGATTGCCGTGACCGTCCTCACAAGCCTGACCGACTCCGTGCTCGAATCGACTGGCGTCCGCGCGACGACGACCGACCAGGTCGTGCGCCTCGCGGCGCTCGCCCAGGCGGCAGGCCTCGACGGGGTCGTCGCCTCTCCGCAGGAGATCGGCCTGATCCGGGCGCGCTGCGGCGCCGGCTTCGCGATCGTCACGCCGGGCGTCCGGGGCGGCGCGGCGCAAGCGGTGAAAAGCGCCGCGGCCCAAGTAGTGAAAGATGATCAGCAGCGGACGATGGCCGCCGGCGAGGCGGTGGCGGCTGGCGCGAGTTATCTCGTCGTCGGACGGCCGATCATCGCCGCCGCCGATCCGCGCGCGGCCGCCGAGCAGATCGCGGCCGAGTGCCGCGCCGCGCACGCATCGTGATCGCGCTCACCTTGTACAGCCGTCCCGGCTGCCACCTCTGTGACGTCATGAAGGAGACGATCACACGCGTGGCGCAGGACGTGCCGCTCACGATCGAGGAAGTGGACATCTCCACCGACCCGGCGCTCGAAGCACGCTACGGCCTGGAGATTCCGGTACTGCTGCGGGAGGGAAAGAAGGTCGCGAAATACCGGATCGCTGAAGACGAACTGAGGCGCGCGTTGAAAGCAAGGGCGGGCGGGGCGGGATAGCCCGTCCCGCCTGTCCTGCCCTTCCTGTCTATTTCGCCGTCACCATGAAGTG
>Ga0193726_1003026_pt1 | contig 10942 bp, 12 predicted proteins | sample H2c1metaG_FD_144928 | JGI IMG/M metagenome (GOLD analysis project Ga0193726, IMG submission 144928) | Soil microbial communities from a riparian zone of the East river system, Colorado, United States - H2c1 | ecosystem: Environmental > Terrestrial > Soil > Riparian zone | place: USA: East River... | reverse complement strand
CAAAACGGTGTCGATTATTAATCCGGGCGAACCATCAAAGGATATTACGTTGGACAAATTGCCGGAAATTACTCGCGCGATGCTCAGTCCGGATGGCCGCTGGCTGGCCGCGGCTTTTCTCACATCCGGCCATGTTCCGGAAGGCGATCCCAAACTTTGGGATGCAAGCAATGGTCAGTTGGTGCGCACGTTCACGGACCGCGCGAACGGAGATGTGGCCTTCAGTCCGGGCGGTCATTTTATTCTCGTGATGGGCGGGAGCGACGATCCTGCGCGAAACTGCGTCCTTCGTTTGCCGGATTTCAAACCTTGTCCGCAACTTCCCGTTGTCACGACTGGCGGATATTTTTCCGGAGACGATTCGCTTCTTGCCGCGGAGGTTGACGCGGACATGGCCCTTATTCGGACAGACGACTGGAAATTGCTCGGCAATCTCCCATCCGGAATCGGCACCATCGTACGCTTTTCGTCCGACGGCAAAATTCTCTACACCATGTGGGGCGCACGTGTCATTGCCTGGGATCTAAAGGCACTTCGGCGCGAACTCTCGGAGATCGGTTTGGATTGGAATTGAATGGTTCCGTCGTTATTCCATTCTTGGTCCGCCAAGTTCCGTCGCTCGCGGTAAATTGAGAGAAACAAACTACTCATGCATTGGCCTTCTCCCATCGCGTTCCGAAGAGCGCCAGCGCTTTTGATGCTAGTCTTCCTGCCGCTCGTTCATCTTTTTGCGCAAGGATCACCCGATGCCGGTCCGCCGCCCAGCCCAGCGCCCGTGCCTGATCTGGCCGCTTTTCTTGCCGCCCATCCCAACGTGACCAGCGCCATGGTCTGCCAGTTTCCAAACGCGACTCGGAGTTATAAGGATTGGACGCCGGCAGAGAAGAAACGCCTGGACTACACCTTTGACAGGGCCTGGCGCGGTTTGCCCAGCGGTTTGCCCGATCCGTTGCCGAATGCTTTTCCGCTCCGGGACGACGAACACGTGCGCCAAGGTTTGAACGAGCAGAACGCGTTGCGGCTCTACTTTATCAATATTGGGTGGAGCCTCGCCTGCGAAATGCGGCACACGGTGTCGTGGACTGTTCTGGATGACACGCCAGAAGAGTTGGCCGTTCTCTTTGATAGCCGCCAGATGTTTCAACCGATCCCGCAGGCAAAGGGGACAAAAGCCGCCGCGATCTACGAGATCAATAACCTCGTCTCTGGCTATAGTCTCCCGGCACCGCCGGAGGTCAGCATCGCCTTTATTCGGCGCCACTCGCTTTTGGGTTCGACCCAGTTAGAGACCGTAAGCCGTCTTCTCCACTGGTGCGAAGGCCTGTCCCATTTCACCGGGGGCTTTGAGACCGGAAACATGCGGACGAACTGGCATTACGACGGATTTCCGCCGGAGTCGCGCATCATTTCCGGCACCATCTACGACGATGGAAAGCGCAAGCCGTCGAACGTAGTCTCGCATTTCACCCTCGGTTGTCATGGCACCAGCGGGTTTCTCCGCTCCGTCCTGCGTAGCATAAATATTCCGGTTGAGAACGTTCAGCTCGCCGGTCATGCCCTGCCATACTTTCCGACTCTCCACCTCCACATGACGCATGGGGACGATCCTTACAACCTGCTCTTTCGCACCATGCAGCCCGCCCTGAAGGCGGACCTGCTCCTGATCGGTCCCGCGAGATACGAGCAGCTTTTCGGCGCCAAAGTCAGTCCGGATAAAGTCAAGGCGGACGTGGGCAGCCGGCCGCGCGAACTCGCCCTCGAGCACCTCCCCATGGCCCTTCTCAAACATTATCTGGACGATCAAAGCGCGGGAAAAGGTCATGCCGATGGCGAGGTTGCGAAAGAGTTTGCGGGCGAAGGAACAGTTCCGCAGTTAGAAGCGCGCAATCTCTGGTCGCGGATGGACGCCCGCATCGCCGAGCTCGGCGGCGCGGAAAAGGTGCGCCAGCTCTATAAACAATTGTTCGAGAGCACGAACAATCACGAGGCCGAATAGAAACTGCGGACCATTACCGCCCTCAACCACTAACAAACTGGACCGCGAAGAGGTTAGTTAGGCATTTTCGCCAGGATTTCGCGCGCTGCTTTTTCCTGAATGGCAGTGTCGGGATTTTTAAATGTGCCCGCCGAAATGATCAACCAGTTCGCGCCCTTCAGAATATCAAGTTGCGCCGGATTTTTAGTGCGATAAGCCGCGTCGCCAAGACCGGAAACATCTTCTCCGTGAAAAGTCGCCTTGCTTGATTCGAAGATGGTTTTCGCGTCCGCGGCGGCAGGGGCGTGGCGAATGAGCAGAGATATCTCCGGCGCCGAAGCGGCTCCCGTTTTCGCATGATAGGAGACACGGCTGACCCATGTCTGTCCTATTTCGGTATCGGCCATGCCGCTCCCTCCCGCTTGAACGGGCACCCCGAGGATTTTTTGCGCGAGCTCGGCAGTGAATATCTTGCTGGCGCGCGTGGCGTTGTCAGCTCGAGCGATCGGGATCGAACAAAGCGATAGAACGACGGAAAGTATGGGTAGCGATATTTTCATAAGTTGAAGCCTCACGACCCTACATTCGGACAAGCTCAACCCGGCGGTTCTTCGCGCGGCCTTCTTCGGTATCGTTTGAGGCCGCGGGCGCGGCGAAACTGACGCCGAAAGGAAAAAGGCGCTCGTTCGAGATGTTGTAATGAGTGACGAGTTCACCAACAACAGCTTGGGCGCGGCGTTCGGACAAAGTGCGATTCGATTCAAAGCTGCCAACGTTGTCGGTGTGGCCCGTGACCAAAAGCTTCATGGCCGTGTCCGAACGAAGCAGCTTCGCAATTTGTTCCAAGGTGGCGGCCGACTCCGGTTTCACGTCGGACTTATTGAAGTCGAAATAAATTCCGTAGAGCGCGACCCGTCCCGTGTCTTGAATGCTTGAAGCCATTTTCTCCGCGGTGACATTCACCATCTTCTCTTCCATCGATTTGGTTTCCACGATGTCCACCTGCACCACCGTCTGATTTGGTTCGAGCTTGAGGTCGGCGGTCGTGCCGTAGCGGTAGCCGGTTACGAACACAGCCGCATACACATCGCCGGCAGGCTGGGAGAGTTTCGCGGCAAGGAAACGCGGATTGAAGTCGGCGGCCCCGAAGACCTGAGAGTAAATGTCAGCGTAGCGGCGTTGAAACTCATAACCCAACTCTTCCTTGCTCCCCGTGAAGAGCGTCTGGAAACCCTTCGCCTTCAGTTCGTTCTCGTAATTCCGGAAAACTTCGAGGGTGGAGCGGCCATTTGGCGCAACATACGAAATGCGCGTGACGCGGCCTTCGACCGTCTGCTCCTTCTCGATTTTCTTGTCCGTGCCGGAAGGATTGAGCGCTTTGCCAAGAGCGAGCGCATATTCGTCAAATTCCTTTTGTGAATACTGGAAAATGATCGATCCCTCGTAGCGTTTGAGGAGCGGATTGTCCTTTGCGCCAGGAATATCGCTGGTGATCGGATCGGAACAGAGCGCCGCGGTGACACCAAGAAACGTGAGCAGAAGCGGGAGAATCCCTTTGGTCGCCATAATGTGAGTGCGAGCTGGTTGTTAGCCTAATCGAATTTCGCCGGGAAAATTTTAGCCGGACAATCGGGATGCCTGCTCATGAATTGTGCGCACCACGCGCGGTAAGCCGCCTCAGGATTGTCCGCGGGCGCGACTTCGTCGGAAATAAATTCCACGACCTGCCAGCGCCCTCCCTTTTCGTGCATGACGCCTGTGAGCGGCTCAATGATATGTTTGCCATCCTCGGTTTGCGGGGAAGCCACTACCCAGGCCCAACCCTTCAAGTTCCGGATCGCGACGTGACTGAAAATGACTTTTGCTTTCCATTCGGAGCCAAGCCGTCCGACCACCTCGTTCTCACGCAATCCGTCCAAAATCGCCTTACGCGCGGGTGAGCCCGCCGCGGGTTGCTGCGCCTCTTGGGCGACGGCGATACTCGCCAACGTGGTAAAGAAAAGCAGGACAGGAATGGTTTTCATTATGGCTTGCTCAAGGTGGTGTAAATCAGCGTCGAAAACGTATAGGGATTGACCCATTCGCTATTCGTCATAACGACAACGCTATTGTTTTTTCTCGGATAAATAACAAAGTCTGTCCGCGTTTTTTCCTGTTTGCCGTCATGAAACACCTGGATCAACTGGCCATCCTTGATTCGTAATTCGAAGCCAAGACCTCGATCCGTGGTTTTCCCGTCGTTAGTCTTTTGCGGCTCCCACATCCGGGCCTCCGTTTCCTTGTTGACTAACTTGCCGTTGATCAACCCCTCGGCGAATCCCGCGAAGTCGCCGATAGTGGAGATATAGGCCCCGCCGCCCCACTTCCAGCTTTGGTCCGTATTGGTCCCGGGAACAACCTTGCCATCCTTCAAAGCGTAACCAGCCGCGCGATTGGCAATGTTAACCCATTGATAGTCCGGTTGCAGCGTCGTTAGGCCTAACGGATTTGCAATCCGTTCCTTGACTTGGTCGGCGAACTTCCCCTTGCCCGCACGCTCCACCACGGCGCTCAGCAACAAGTAGGCAAACGACGAATAGGAAACTTTCTCGCCAGGCTTAAAGAGGAGCGGTGAATCCTTAAAATTGTCCAGCGACACCACCGGGTCGGAAAAGGGATGCGGCGCGCTGTACTGGCGCTTCGTTCGGATGACCTTGCCGTTATTGTAATGAACAATCCCGCTCTGGTGACAAAGAATTTTCCGCGAGGTAATGACTACGCCCTTATCGGGAAACTCAGGAACGTACTTCCGCACGTCGGCGTCGAGATCGAGCTGGCCCTTTTCGGCCAGCTGCAGCGCCGCAATCGCCGCGATGGGTTTCGTGCACGACGCCCAGCGAAACATCGTCTCCGTCGTGACCGGCATATTTTTCTCGCGATCGGCAAGGCCGTAGCCTTTCAAATATGTGAGCTGGCCTTTCTCGATAATTCCGATGGCCATTCCAACCACTTGCTCCTTTTGCATCTCCGCCTGCACCGCTGCGTCCACGGCCGCCGCTCTCTCCGGCGCGAGCGGCAAAGCAATTGGCGCGCGGGCGAAAGCGGAGCTTGCCGGGAGCAACGCGGCAAGAACGCACGCGAAGAGATATGCCTGACTCAACTGAGTCCTTTGATTTGTTTTGTGCCGATTTCATCGCAAATCGCCTCGTCACACTTACCTACAAGAAAAGCGACCCCCGGTTACAATGAATCACAATCTCTTTCATATCGACCCGGGCGCCACAGAACATCGCGCTTTGCTCAGCGCGCCCTAATGGCGCCATCAGCCGCGATCTCCACTTTAAACAAGAGGCGCTTCGTTGGCTTGGAACCAAAATCTTCGGTCTCGATATCGAGCGTTTTGCCGGAAAGCCGTTCCACTCGAATAAAGTCTGTGTCGATCTTCTGGGCACTCGCAGGCGCGGCTTTGCCAATTTTCTGATTCACGTTTTTGATTTCGATGAATCGTCCGTCGGCTCCTTTCATGTATAGGTGAACAAAACTTGTCTTCGTCATCGGTTGCTCGTTCACGGCGATGAGCGACCCGTCAGCGTTGGCAAAAGGAGTCTGCGACGTAGGATTCGAGCTGGGTCCGAGCAATCCTTTGCCAGCAGGCAAGCTAAACGTCTGGCCATTCGGAAATGTGAGCACGGTTGATCCATCGTCGCCGCGGCGAACGACAGGCTCGCCCGCGGCGTGGAGCCGGGACGAGGCTGATGCAACGGCAAAGAAGATGATGGCAAGGCGGATCGTTTTGTATGTGTTCATAGTTGGGGTCCGCATTGCAGCTTCCTAACGAAAGGTGGCTTCTTTACAATTGCGCGCACAACTGAAACAAAGTCCAGACGATGCCGTTCCTGCAAATAGCCGTTGCCGCAACTTCTCATTCCGCAGTCGGTCCCTATTTGTTCGGGCTCGGTTTTATCCTGCTGTTCGTCTGGCTGGTGCGCTGGGGTGGTCGCATCGGCAAGGAACGCGCCGCCGCACTCGCCCAGGTCGCGGCCGCGCAGGGTTTGCAATTTTCCGCCAAAGGCAGTCCCGAAGTTCCGGGCGCCCCGGCGCATTTGATCATGCCCTACACGCGGCGGGGCAAGTTCGACAATTTCTTCACCGGGCAAATCGAGCAAATTGAAGTGCGATTCTTCGATTGCACGCAAATCAGAAGCGGCCCGACGAGTCTGGCCGATCTCATGACGGTGACCGTGTTTCGTTTTGCAGGAGGGGCCATTCCGGATTTTCACCTGGAAGGGAGGAACGTGGCCGATATCGCGGCGCCGGCCGTGCTTCAGCATTGGGCACTGACGCAGCATGGCCTGAAGACAGTTGTTCCTCTCGATTTCATCCCGACCGGTTCCGCGGCCGAGCAAATTCGAAACCTGCCAAACCGTTACGTTCTGCTCGGAGATGACGCCGATGCCGTTCGCGGGTTTTTTACTCCGGCCCGCGTTCGTCTCATCGAATCGGCCGACACCGAATTCTATCCCTGGAACATTCACGCTTCGGGCCCGTGGATTCTTCTCGGGCGGGCAGGTTGAGCCCGACGCCTATCCGGCGTTTATAGCTCGGGCCCGTACCCTGGCGACGAGGTTGATTACCTAACGACTTACCATTCGAAACTCCTCGTGCCCGGCGCGTGCTGTAGCGGCGGTCTATCCCCAAAGCTCGCGCGAGGGTAGTCCAACTCTGCCGTTCTCATACCTGAGTCCGTGGGGTCGATCCTTTGCCAGTAATAATGGCCCGTCGAGATCAACGAGATCGTTAGGGTGGGCGAGGATCCGTGCCGGCGCAATGCCTAACGAAGTCGAAACCATACAACCAAACAGCAGCGTCAGACCAGCCTGCCGGCCACACTCGACGAGGACCAGCGCTTCGGTCAATCCGCCGGTCTTATCGAGCTTGATGTTGATCGCATCGTATCGGCCGGCAATTCGCGCAAGATCAGCGCTCGTATGGCAGCTTTCGTCGGCGCAGACCGGGATTGGCCGATCCAGTTCGGCGAGCGCGCTGTCGTCCTTTGCCGGAAATGGCTGCTCGATCAGCTCTACGCCAAGGCGCGACAATTCCGGAACGACTTTTCGGTAGTGTTGCGGCGACCACGATTCATTGGCGTCGATCATCAAGCGCGCGGAGGGCGCGTTCGCCCGCACCGCCTCGACACGAGCGACGTCTTTATCGTCTCCTCCAAGCTTCAGTTTAAGAATCGGCAGATGGCTATTCTCGCGCGCGACCGCGCCTGTCGGAGCCGGTGCATCGAGACCGATGGTGAATGAAGTTTGAACTTCATCGAGCGGCGAAATGTTCGAGAGCTCCCAGACGCGTTTGCCTGATCGCTTCGCCTCCAGATCCCACAAGGCGCAGTCGAGCGCATTTCGGGCGGCGCCGGGTGGAAGGCGTTTCTGAATCTCCTGTCGATCGAGATCCGGGTGCTGCTTCATCGGCTCAAGCGCCGCGAGCGCACTTTCGATAGTTTGACCGTAACGAGCGGATGGCACGGCTTCACCTCGCCCGATGATTTCGCCATCGCGCACCGCAACCGAGATCACGTGAGCTTCGGAAGTGCTGCCGCGTGAAATAATAAATGGCCGTTTCAACGGCCAGGTTTCTAGGCGTGCATCAATGCTGAGGCTCATGCGCAAACGCTGATACTGGCTCACTGCGCCAGCGCGACGGCGACCGGTCCGGGACGCGAATCGTGCCATTCGTCCAACCAACCCATGACCCGTGCGCCGAAATCGCTCGGCCGCTCCGCGAAAAATCTTTCGGCCAGATCCGCCGCGCCACGTTGCAAATCCTGCTGGCTCACCTCAATCACGGCCAGAAGCTTGTCGCCTTCCCTGCGCCAGCCGCCATTTCCCTGATCGGCTGAAACTCGCTCGCCAAGGAATGTCAGATCGTGTGCACGCCCGAGAAGAGCATTCACTGCCTTCAATTCGTCGGTGACCGTCTTAAGCACGACCCGATTGATCGGCCTGAGGATGCGCAAGTGATACCAGAGCGTCTTCGCCTGTTTCCGCACTTCGTGAAAATTTTCCACCGTGGGATGGTTGCGCGCGTGAGCGAGAGTATTCCGCGCGCACTTGTAAGTCGATTGCACGGCACAACAGAGATCACACGCGCCGAAGTGATCCAATGCCCAATGGTCCGTGGCCATGCGCACTTTTTCGAGCATTGGAAGCGCCTGGGTCTGCCAGTCGGCAAACGCGCCAATGAAACTCTCCAGTTCCATCATCAACGCCAGTTCCACCGATCGATACGCGGCTCTTCCCGAATGACGAACAATGCTTTGCAATTCACGAACCGTCTGGAGCCGCACTTCCGCGTCACGAACTTCCGAAATCAGGCGGCCGGCATCGCGCAAACAATGGTCCTGCTGGCGAAACAGTCCACGGCCGATCTCCTTGCGCACGAGGCGCATGGCCGCGCGCGCCTTTTTGAGATGTTTGCGAACCTCGTGAACGGGTGTGTCCTCGCTTACTCTGTCACCGCGCACAATCGCTTCCGCGTTTTCGATTTGTTTTCGAAAAATCCGCTTCAAGCTCTCGCCAAGCGTCTCATCCGAATGCAATTCGTAGCTCATAGGTGATTATTCGGTGGCGAGCCGAACATTACTGTACTTCTTCTGCCCCGTAACCTCGCGGCCGAACCACTTGGGCGGTTTAAACCTCCGGCAGCTCGACAGGTTCGGGAACTCCACCTCCGCGACCATTAACCCCTGATTGCAGCCACGATAAATATCGACCTCTATGGTCAGTTTTTTCCACGGGATTTCGTAGCGCACCTTGGTAAGCCTGCGTCCAACGGTTGCGGGCCAGAGAATGGCAAATTGCTTCGCGCTCAGGGTAATTTCGCGCTCTTCGCGCGCGATTGAGCGGCCGACTTTGAAGGTCAGCGTGGCGCGGTTGCCTTTCTTGCGCAGGCGGACGTGCCGGCCGCCGGGCTCGTTCGAGAGATACCCCTGGGCAATCCGGTAGTGGCGCGAGCGCAAAATCTGTGGTGGAAGTAGGTCGATCACGAATTTGCGCTCGATCTCACGATTAGAAACGTGATGGCTCCGGCCCACGTCTTTGACTGAATCTCATCGGACCACACCGCGCCAAGCACTAAATGGCGGCGCCAAAGTGGCGCAAGCGTCCCGCTTGCGATCTGTCCCAAAAGCAAACCGGAGGCTCGCTCCACTCTAAGAGAGGTGAACACGTTCAAAATGTGACAATTGCGTGACAAGAACAGTTTCGGCGTGCCACCCACTGGGGCCTCGTGAAAGATTTGCTTCGTCCGCCGGCTTTCCGTTCGACTCCTCAAACGCACTAAGGCAGCTCACTCCCTGATGCTATGTCGCTGATCGTCGTCCTTTTCTGCCTCCTGGCGGTCTTCGCATTTTATTTCGCGAACAATCCGCTTCGGCACGGACGCGCCTTTATGAACCGGCGCTTCCTTAACTGGCTTCCGCTGGGGATGACCTACGCCTTCCTTTATATGGGGCGGTACAACCTCGCCGTGGCCAAAAACTCGCTCGGCACGCTCATGCCGAACGAGGATTTCGGTTTTATTTTCGCCGCCGGCACAGCGGTTTACGCGTTCTCCTTCCTCATCAACGGGCCGCTGGTCGACCGCATCGGCGGCAAACGCGGAATCCTCATTGCAGCCGTTGGCGCAGCCGCCGCTAACGTCGCCATGGGAGTGGTGACATGGCTGGTTCTAACCAATCGACTGCACATCCGACTTCTCTGGATTTTCTCGGCGATCTACGCGCTCAATATGTACTTTCAGAGCTACGGGGCCGTTTCGATTATCAAGGTTAAAGCGTATTGGTTTCATGTGCGCGAACGGGGCGTGTTCGGCGGCATCTTCGGCACGTTGATTTCCTTTGGCGTCTATTTCGCCTTCGATTGGGGAGGGGCCATCATCAACCTGATGAAAGCCCAACCGACCTTTGCGCCTGGCCCGGTTGCCAGTTTTGTCCGTTCACTGTTCGCGGTCGGAACCACCGTCAACGCCACCTGGGCCGTCTTTTTTATTCCGGCAGGCATCCTTTGCATCTGGGCGCTGATCGATTTGTGGCTGATCAAAGACACACCGCAAGATGCCGGCTTCCCCGAGCTGGAAACTTACGATGCCTCCTTCGGTCACATGCACGAGCAATACAGCGCGGTTGATCTCCTGAAGAAGGTTTTCCTCAGTCCGCTGATGCTCACGTTCGCATTCATCGAGCTAACCTCAGGTGCGCTTCGGAACGGAATCATGCAGTGGTACCTCGTCTTCGCCGATCAAGTGAAGCAGACGGGTAACGAGGCCATCGTGGGACATTGGGGTTTGTTGCTCTGCATTTTTGGGATCATCGGCGGCTTCGCCAGCGGAACTGTTTCTGACAAACTCTTCCAGTCGCGGCGCGCTCCGCCAGCGGCAGTGTTTTCCACCTTCATGTTCGTCATGGCCGCGGTCATGGCGATGACGCTCTTCAGCCACCCTTTCGTCGCCGGTGTCGCCGCCTTGCTGATTGTCGCCGCCGTCACGGGTGTGCATTCGCTCATGTCAGGAACGGCCGCGGCTGATTTCGGAGGCCGTAAAGCAACCGCCACCTGTTCCGGCGTGGTCGATGGTTTCGTTTATCTCGGCAGCGCCATCGAGTCAGCCTGTATCGGACTGCTAACCAGCGAACATTGGGCGCATCATAGTTGGTTGTGGTGGCCGATCTTCCTGATGCCATGCGCGCTTATCGGCGCGATCCTCGCGTGGCGAATCTGGAACGAATTGCCAGGAGCGACGCGCCATTACGTCGAAACGATGGAAGGCCAGCTGCTTTCTCCGGTTCCAACGGCCCTCTATTCATTGCCGGTCAATGAAACCCCCGGAGCTCTCTCCGGTGCTCAAAGCAACAGCACCTTCCAGGTCAGCAACAGATAGCTAAAACTTCGATCGCACCGCGCTCGAAGTGTACGTGGTGGCTGCGCC
>Ga0193726_1003025_pt1 | contig 10943 bp, 18 predicted proteins | sample H2c1metaG_FD_144928 | JGI IMG/M metagenome (GOLD analysis project Ga0193726, IMG submission 144928) | Soil microbial communities from a riparian zone of the East river system, Colorado, United States - H2c1 | ecosystem: Environmental > Terrestrial > Soil > Riparian zone | place: USA: East River... | reverse complement strand
CGACTCCGGCCTGTCGGCCAAGCTGGGCATCCCCTTCACCTACCTGCGCCGCCTGCGCAGCGAGGGCATCGCCCACGTCCTGGACTTCAACGTCAACGGCCTGCTGCACGAGTACAGGGACGCGGACGGCAGCGTCCTGCGCCCGGCCGACGACCGCAAGTTCCTGGTGCGCCTGTTCACCGGCGCGGACGGCGCCCAGGGCGTGGCCCGCGCGCTGCTCTCTGACAAGTACCGGATGATCGAGAACCTGGACGTCCTGATGGCCGCCCTGGACGGGGTCAACCAGACCGGCGTGCAGGTCGAGATCCAGGGCGCGGACCTGACCGACTCCCGGATGTACGTCCGGATCGCGGCCCCCGGTATCCAGGCCCTGGCGCCGGAGCTGCTCAAGGACTACCGCTCCCCCTTCACCGGGAACCGGGGCGCGGACAACCCGGTGGTCTTCGCCGGATTCGTCATCTCCAACTCCGAGACGGGCGGGGGCTCCTTCACCGTCACCCCGCGCATCACCTTCCAGGTGTGCACCAACGGCATGACGGTCACCACCGACGCCATGCGCGCCGTGCACCTGGGTGGCCGCCAGGACGACGGGATCGTCAACTGGTCGGAGCGCACCAACAGGCTCTCCCTGGCCCTGGTCCGCAGCCGGACGGCCGACATGGTCCGCACCTGCCTGAACAAGGACTACATGGAGTCCGTCATCCGCAAGGCCACCGAGAAGGCCGGGAAGCCGGTGGACAAGCCGGTGGATGAGATCAAGGTGGTGGGCAAGGCGCTCGGCTACACCCAGGCGGAGCAGGACGGCATCCTGTCCCATTTCATCAAGGGCTCCGACCTGACCGCGGGCGGCCTCATGAACGCGGTCACCAGCTGGGCCCAGGAGGTGGAGGACGCCGACCGCGCCAGCGAGCTGGAGAACAGCGCGCTGCGGGTCCTGACCGCAGTCCGCTAGGGAGCACGGCGGGGCCCGGCGACCACCGGGCCCCGCACCCCGGCGCCAGCCGCGAGGCGGGGCGCGGGCCGGGTCCGACTCCCGGCCGGGGGCGCAGGACGGAACGACGACCGGAGGAGAAGGACATGTCACCGAGAATGGTCCGCCACCTGGCGGACGCGGCCAGGAACACCAGCGGGTGGTACGCCGCCAGCATCCCCAACGGCGGGGGCTCCGCCGGGGCGCTGCTGGCCGAGGGGCTGATCGAGTTCCGCGTAGGGGAGGACGGCCACCAGCGCAGCGGCTACTACCTGACCGCTGCGGGCCGCACCGCCGCGCAGGCCAGCTGATGGCGCGCCGCAGGGTCCAGACGGTCCGTGTGGCCCCTTCCCGGGGCACCGGGCCCTGGCGTACCGCTGTCGTCGTGGCCGCGCTCCTGGCGGCCATCTGGCTGGCGGGGAAGGGCGGCCTGCTCACCCCGGCGTCCGCCCACCACCCGGCGGTGCACAGCACGGCGCCGGAGCACAGCGCGAAGCACCACTGAACCACCGGCCCGGGAACGGGCCGCCAGCCCCGCTAGCTCAGCTGGCAGAGCAGCCGCTTCGTAAGCGGCAGGCCGCAGGTTCGAACCCTGCGCGGGGCCCGCAGCCGGAGGACGCTCCGGCAGCTGGAGTCCGGCAGGCATGCCGGATATGCCGCTATCGAGGGAGCCCGACCCAACTGCCCGCCTGGCGGGTCAGCGGGAGGGGGTGCGGGGTTCGATTCCCCGCAGCGGTTCGACAGTGTCCGATACGAAGACCGAAGGAGCAGGGGCCATGGAGCAGTACTCAGCCGGGACGATCGTGAAGGCCGGGGTGCACCACCCCATCTTCGTCAACGACGCGGGCCGCTGGCTGGCCTACCCGGACGGCGTAGACAACCGGCCGATCCGCGCGGAGAGCCGGGAGAACCTAGAGAGGGCGCTCACGTCCGCGCTGCGCAAGCAGCGGGTGGCCGTGGCGGTCCCGTTCAGCTGGAGCTACGGCACGGCCATCAAGTCCGGAGTGGTGACCGGGCGCCACGCCGGGAGCGGGAACATGCTGGTGACCTGGTCCGACGGGAGCAAGTCGCAGATGGGTCAGTACGGTGACCGCGGGACGCTCACCGGGCCGCTGGACGCCGACGGGACCGCACAGTGGGCAGAGCTGCTGCGCGTGGCGCAGGACGCGAACGTCGCCGTGTCCCGGTTCACCAGCAGCCATCGGATCGACCTGGGCCGCGTCGTGGACGCTGCCATCGTGGCGGCCGTGGCCGCGCAGTACGAAGCAGGGGAGTAGCCGTGGGCGTTGGGTTCTTCGTCGGCGACGAATACCAGGCGGGGGCCAGCTTCAACTACGGGTCCTTCTCCCGGTTCCGCCGTGAGCTGGCCGCCCATGAAGGGTTCGACCTGGGGGACATGCAGGGGTTCGGCGGCCAGCAGCTGCCGTGGCGGGGCATCCGGACGCCCCTGCGCCCGCTGCTCCACCACGCGGACGACACCGGGAGGATAGGTCCCCGAAACTGCGCCAGGGTGGCCGCCAGGCTGCGCGAGGTGATCCCGGAGATCTATCCGTACGCCTCCGACGGCCGCAGGCTCAGGGCGGAGGCCCTGGCGCTGGCCATGGAGCGGGCGGCCGAACGCGGCACACCGCTGATTTTCAGCTGAACGCAGCACGGTGGCCGGTGCCCTGCGGGGCGCCGGTCGGCCGCGGGTGTTCAGCCCGGGACCGAAGGAGTAAAGGCATGGGCAACGTACTGAACCTGCACAAGCTGGTCCGCGAGACGGCGGACGAATTCCCGGAGACGGCCGACCCCGGCGTCCTGGCTGACAAGGTGTTCGGCCTGATCGAGCCGTCCCAGTACGCGACTGCCCTGCGCACCATGCTGCGGTCCTACGTCCGCAAGGTGATGACGGAGGACCGGGCGTTCCGAATCCCGGCCCCGCCTGCCGGGACCGTCCCGCAGCAGCCGAAGGGCAAGCAGCCCGCGCCGCGCTCCGGGTACATGGAGGCGATGCGCGCCGGGGCCTGGCGGTCCCGGCTGGCGGAGCGCACCCACGGGGCCGACGGCTGGCTGCTGCTGCGCGACTGCACCCGGGACGACCTGGAGGCCGCCGCGAGCGAGCGCCGGGGCCTGGCCGTGGCCAACGCCAAGGCTGCGACGACCTACGACACGCTGGCCTCACTGCTCACGGCCCACGCCGTGGCGGTGGTCGGCAGCCTCCCGGAGTCGGCCCTGGCGGAGGCGCTGGCCGACTGACCCCTAGACCCCCGCTGGCCATGATCGTCGCGATACCCACTGCTTCGCCGCCAGCGGGGCCCCACACTTCCGGTCGGCCATTGATCTCGCGGTACCCAACGGCGTACCGCCGACCGGAGCACAACCGTCCCACCCCACAGACTCCCCGCTGGCCAGTGGACCACCAATAACCATGCAGTTTGCGCCAGCGGGGCCCATACTTCCGGTCGGCCAAGACACCACCGATACCCAAAGGGCGCACGCTGACCGGGGCACGACCGTTCCACCCCACAGACTCCCCGCTGGCCAAGGATCTCTCGATACCCAGGATCCCAACGCCAGCGGGGCCCACACTTCCGGTCGGCCATATGAGTGACGACACCCAGGTGGCGGTCTCCGACCGGAGCACACGAGAGGACCCACGATGCAGGACGACACCACGGCAGTCCTCCGGTTCCAGGCCGAGGTCCTGGACGACCTGGAGGGGCTGCGCATCGCCAACGAGAACCGGATGCGGCAGATCATGAGGCCGACCGGCGAACTGGACGCCGACGGCCACGGGCGCGGCCTGGGCATGACCCTGGAGGACCCGGCCGTCAAGGCGCTGTCCAGGCTGCTGGACAGGATCTCCGAGCTGGAGCATGAGGCGGTGCTGGAACTCCAGCGCGCGGTGCGCAAGCACCCTCTGTACCCGTGGATCAAGGCGCAGCGCGGGATCGGCGAGAAGCAGTGCGCCCGGCTGCTGGCCGCGACCGGCGACCCCTGGTGGAACGGCCTGCACGACCGGCCCCGCACCGTGTCCGAATTGTGGGCATATTGTGGTTATCACACTCTGCCGACCAGCGGTGACGGCTCCTATCAGACGGCCGCCAAGCGGGCCAAGGGGCAGCGGGCCAACTGGTCCGCCACCGCGAAGATGCGCGCCTACCTGATCGCGGAGTCCGTGGTGAAGTCCGGAGGGCCGTGGCGCGAGGTCTACGACAGGCGCAAGGCGTCCACGGCCGACCACGTCCACATGGTGGCGTGCGTGCGCTGCGGGCCGTCCGGCAAGCCTGCGCTGCCCGGGTCCGACTGGTCCGCCGGGCACCGCCACGCGGACGCCCTGCGGGTCATCGCGAAGGAGATCCTCAAAGGCCTGTGGCTCGCCTCCCGCGACGTCCGCAGCGGAGAGAAGGAGACATGAGCAAGGCAGTCGTGCACCAGGTGCCCGGGGCAGCGGCCCCCGGCACGTCCAATCACCTGATGGTCCTCCAGCTGGGAGCGCGCTACGCCCGGCCGCAGGACGACGCCACAGTGCTATCCGTCTTCCACCGGACCACCGACGGCAGCGTCTCGGTACTGCTGGAGCGCGACGACTTCACCGTGCTCGCGCAGTGGCTGCGCGGTGAGGCGCAGGACGCCGTCACCGGCGGCCCCCGGCCGGGTGTGGAGGATGACCGCTACTACCAGGAGCGGATCGTGCGCCAGCACGTCCTTGCGTTCCGGGGCCACCAGACCAAAGCGGTGCTGTCGCGGCCGACCCTGGCCGGGGGCATGGACGTGCGGATCTACTGGAACAGCAGCGGCCGGACCGCCCGCGTCCACCTGGACGACGCGCAGGTGCTGGAGCTGGCGGCCTGGGCCGCGGAGCACGACGCACAGGGGTGGGCGGCGTGGCGCTCCGGCACCACGGCGTGATCAGCGACCCGGCCCCACCGGCCGGGCACGACGGGTGCAGCCACCCCGGCTGTACCCGGACCTGCCTGAACCACTACTGGGCCCACCTGCAGGCGCAGACCGACGGCTGGTTCTTCCAGCGCAACCACACGGCATGGTGCCCCGACCACGTCCCGGACTGGGTGCCGGGGTGGCGGGCGAAGCGAGAGGAGGAGAACAGATCATGAGCACAGACGAAGTCCCGGCCAAGGTCCGGGAGCGCTGGCTGGCGCAGCTGTCCGACGGCAACGGCGCCTACGACGGGCGGCCGTTCCGGGTGGTGATGACGGACTCCGAGGGGCTGACCGGCATCGCCCTGGAGTGCACCGCCCCGCGGCACCCGGGCATCCTGGGCATGGACATCGTCCGGAACGGCTACGGGGTGTACGGCTGCTGCCCGACGGCGCTGTTCCTGGAGGTCCACAACGAAGGGGCCGCAGCGTTCCTGTGCGCCCTGCTGAACGCCGACCGGCGCAGCCAGCTGCGCGGCACGGCCGCGGTGCCCGGCGTCGTCGCGGACCGGTACCTGTGCACCGCCACGGCGCCGGTGACGGTGCACTGGGGCGCGCGTACGGAGCCCGGGGCGGTCGGCGTGTCCGGTCCCGCCGGGGAGCGCGACCTGTTCGGCCTGGTACAGCACGACAACCCGTTGCGGCTTTCCTTCATGAGCTACGGCCTGGACTACTTCTCCCCGGCCCGTGCCCTGGAGGGGTGCCGCGACGGGTGGTTCCACTTCCGGGTGGACTCCGGCCGGTACGGCGATGTCAAGGTGTCCGTGGTGGACCTGCGCCGGGCCCTGGGCCTCCTGGGGCTGCTCCCGTGAGGACGCTCGGAGTGTACGTGCGTACCGGCCCGGTCCGGCGGCTCCCCCAGGGACCGCCGTGGCCGGGCCACGGACCGGACTCCCCGGTGCACGACCGGGCCACCGGTGAGCTGCACTGGCTCACCCACCGGAACGGCATCGTCTCCTGCGAGTCCTGCGGACCCCTGGGACGTCAGCGTCGGCGCGACCGACTGGACCCCTACGGGCACCGGATGCGGCGCAGACGTCGGCCGTCCGTGCCGATGCCCCTGTTCATCCGGCTGTACCTGTGGGTGGTCTGCTGCTCCGCGCTGGGCCTGTGCGTCCTCGGTGCCGTTACCGGTGGCCGGTGAGTAGCACAGAACAGCACGGTGTGAGAGACTTGAAACGCAGCACAGGGATTTGAGTACGACGGACCGACGACCGAAGGAGCGCACGATGCGGAACCCCGCGAAGCTGGCACACGACATGGGCCGGGCGGTCGTCCGGCAGCAGCCGGTGACCATCACCTACACCACGGCGTCCGGCACCGAGACGGTGCGCACGATCGAGCCCTACGCGATCGAGGGCACCGCCAAGGGCGACCGCATCGTCCGCTCCATGGACCGCGAGTCCGGCGAGTTCCGCAGCTGGCGCCTGGACCGGATCACGGCCCACACGCTGCACCGGGGCGCATTCCGGGTCAAGCGGCCCACCACCTTCACGGACACCACGCTCACCTACCCGCTGCCCGTGCGCGAGCCCGCGCCGGTCGTGGACTGGGCCGCCGCGTGGGGCGACTGGTTCGAGGCCACCTACGACCCGGACGGGGAACCGGCATGGGCCGCTACGGCATCGAACTGACCGCAGACCAGCGGCGCATCCTGGGCATCTCCTACGGCCGGTACAAGGACTGCGGGAGCAATGAGGGGTGGATCTTCCACCGCAAGGCCCATGAGGCGCCCTGCGGGGACTGCGTACGGGCGCGGGGACTCCACGTGGAGTCGCTGTGCGGCAGCTACGTCGGGTTCATGCTGCACCGCAACATGAAGACGGAGATCTGCGGCCGGTGCGCCGACGCGGCCCGGGACTACAACGCGGCCCGGCGTGCGATCAGCGCCCCGCAGGGGGACCTCTGCGGGACGAACGACGGATGGCTGCGGCACCGCCGGGCGCACACCGGTGTGTGCGGCCCGTGCGACGCGGCCCGGGACGCGTTCACCGCCGGGGCGCAGGACCGCAGGCTGGCGAGGCGCACCGCGTGGGCCCGCCAGCAGCTGGACGCCGGTGCGGTGCCCGGCGCCGCAGAGTACGCGGCGCACCTGGTCCGCTGCGGCTGGAACGCGGGCCGCGCGCTGGCCCACGCACGGACCGCGTACGACATCATGGCCCCGCACATCCGCGCGGCCGTGGAGCAGGAGGGAGAGGGAGATGGATATCGACTCCACAGCGCGTGACGCAGTGGTCGCGGCTGTCGGCACAGAGCTGGCCCGGCGCGCGTTCCGCGAAGAGCTGCGGGAGGCGGAGCAGCGCCTGCTGGCCTACGCCAACACGGAGGCCGTGCCGCACCGCGAGTTCGCGGGCCTGGGGACGGCCCTGGCCCTGGTCACGCCGGACCACCGGCGCGGGGAGCACACCACATGGGGGCTGCCGGAGGCCACGCACTGCGTGCACGGACAGCTCTTCGGCTGGCAGGGGCCCAACGCGGAACCGGTGTGCCCCGACTGCCGGGCGCAGGCCCGGGAGCGGCACGAACTGGTCTTGCGCGCCTACGTGAACCCGGCCACGGGCGTGTCCTGGACCCGGTGCCGCATGTGCACGAAGGCACCGTCCTACTACACGCACACCACCGACAGGATGATGGCGCAGACCCTGGCCGCCGCGGAGGCGCAGCTGGAAGAGACGGAGGAGTCGTGACCGACGTCCACGACCTGCTGGCCACCCTGCCGCCGGAGCCCCCGGCCCCGGACCGGGACGTCGTTGACTCCTGGAACGCGGCGTCCATGGATGCCCACCTGGAGGGGCTGGACCGGCGCGCGGCGTACGGTTCCGCCCGGCTGGCCGCTCTCTACCAGCAGCAGGGCCGTAGCCACCTGGACGTCATGCTGGCGCTGGCCGGGGCGGAGCACCGGTCCCCGACACCGGAGGAGCGGGCGTTCCACGCCGCGCGCCTGGACGCCTACGCGGCTGCCTACGGCCTGTCCGGCTGGTACCGGGGCATCGACGGCCACGGCCGCCCGTACGTCCAGGTGAACCGGCTCCGTACGGCGCAGGAGGGCGACGCGGGCCGGTGGTTCACCCACCGTGCCGACGAAGGGTGCCACGGCGCTGACGGCGCGTACTGGGTGGTGGACCGGGACACCGGCCGTACCGCCTTCCGCGCCCGCAGCTCCAAGGAAGCCGCAGCATGGATCACAGAGAACGGAGGCGACACGCTGTGAAGCGGCTCACGATGGCGGGGCTGTGCGCCGGGGCCGGTGGCCTGGAGATGGCCGTCAACCAGGTCACCGGAGCGGTCCCGTTGTGGCTCGCTGAGAACAGCGCCGACGCGTCGGTCGTCCTGGCCGAACGCTTCCCCAGGGTTCCCAACATCGGGGACATAACGTCCGTTGACTGGTCGTCACTGCCCCGGGTGGACATCCTGGCGGCTGGGTTCCCGTGTACGGACATCAGCAACGCCGGACTGCGGGCCGGGATCACAGGCCCCAAGTCGTCCGTGTGGAAGAACGTGGCGAAAGCCGTCTCCGTGCTGCGGCCGTCCCTGGTCATGCTGGAGAACGTGGCCGCCCTGCGGGGCCGCGGACTGGACACGGTCGTCACCGATCTGGCGTTCATCGGCTACGGGGTGCGGTGGACGACCGTGTACGCCTCCGACGTCAAGGCTCCGCACCCGCGCAGGCGGTGGTTCGGGGTGGCCGTGCCCCTGTCGGAGCACCCGCTGCCCGGATGGGACTCAATCCGGAAGCCCATGCCGTTCACAGGCGTGTTCACCGGCGGCCCTGTCCGCGTCACCCAGGGCCCGCAGTCCCGCAGCACGCCCTTGCCAAGGCTCCCGACCCCGAGGTCCCGCGACGGGAAAGGCACTGGGAATCTGGAGCGGCGCCCGATAGACCAGGACGATCTCCTGTCCAGGGTGGTCCGCACAGAGACAGGGTCGCTGCTCAAGACACCGACGTCCCACATGGCACTGCAATGGGGCTCCGGGCAGGATCCCCGGAAGAGGAAGGCCGGTGGGCACGGCCCGACACTCAACGACGAAGTGACCCACCTGCTGCCAACCCCGTGCGTGGCGGACGGTACTGGGGGCCACAAGACGCGTTCCGGAGCGCGAAGCGGAGAACTCCTCCTACCGGGCGTCGCAGTAAACCTGCTCCCCACACCGAAGGCGAGCGACGGGCCCCACGGGGGCCCGTCGCAGCGGGACGCGTCCGGCCATTTCTACCTGCCAGGTGTCGCCGGTCACCTGCTTCCCGCAGACGGAAGTGACTGGTCGTGGGTGTGTGCGGACGGCCGGGACTTCGGTCCGGCTGTCAAGCGCTGGCAGTTCGCCCTCCAGCAGGGGGCGCCGTGCCCCGTGATGAGGGGGCGCCGCGGAGGCCTGTCCCTGTCACCCGCGTTCGCCGAGTGGATGATGGGCTGGCCTCCGGGCCACGCCACACACACACACACACCGATCTCCCGGAGCGGTCAGCTGACGATCATCGGGAACGGTGTGGTACCCCGGCAGGCGGTCTACGCGTACCGGTTCCTGTTCGGCCAATGGAGAGAAGATGGAGGCGACACGCTGTGACCGACACCCGCGTCCCGGGCCACTGGAAGGAAGGCGACCCGGACGGCACCAACCATTTCGAGAGCGCACAGTGCACCGAGTGCGACTCCCACCGGTACCGGCGGCTCACCCTGGACCAGGCGGACGACTTCTACCGCACCGGCCGGATGAGCCAGGACTGGTTCGAGGCGTACATGCACGTGTGGGCCACCAGTGCCCACCGGTACAGCGGCCTGCACGCCGGGTGGACGCAGCCGCCGGAGAGTCCGGCCGTGATCGAGCGTACGGACCTCCTGCGCGCCCTGCTGGCGGTGCAGCCGTGAACCGGGGCGTGCTCCGCAGCTGCGGAGGTTGCGGCGGCTCCTTCCTGGGAGACGACCGGAACGAGATCTGGTTCTGCCCGGCGTGCACGGCGAAGTTCCCGCCGTTCGACCCGCAGCCCTACGCGAAGTGCCAGGGCCAGCCGGACAAGCAGTCCTGCCGCTACCGGGGGCAGCAGATGGTGGTCCTGGAGCGGGACGGCGACGACGTCACGGTGCGCCCGCTGGGCAGGCCGGACCTGGAGCCCTCCGTGGTCCATATCAGCAACCTGCGCCCGGTCTACATCACACCGGGCCGATGACGGGGGAACCGGTGACGGACGACCTGGAGACGCTGCGGTACAAGGTTCTGTTCCGCACCGCCGGTACGGACCGCGTGCGGGCACTGGGCAACCTGCTGGACGCCTGCGCCGCCGCGTCCCGCGCCCACAGCTCCAAGGAAGCCGCAGCATGGATCACGGAGAACGGAGGCGACACGCTGTGAGCACGATCCAACTCGCGTTCCCCGGCATCGGGCCGGAGGTGCTGGCCGCTGCCAAGGACGCGGACCTGTTCCGCACCGTCAAGGCCAAGGTGGCTGCCTACGACGCCGCACGGCACCAGGCGCTCAAGGACGCCGTGGCCACCGCACGGTCCGCCTACCTGGACGTGGACGCCCGCATCACCTACGCCCCGGGCAAGAGTGCGGGGCAACTGGCCGAGGATGAGGTGAACCGGGCTGAGAGACACAGGCTCCGCCAGCTGATAAGCGGGGCGGAAAGCGACCTGGCCGCGTACGGGGTGTTCCGCAAGAAGTGGCCGCGGACCGTGTGGACCGCACCGCAGACTCCCGCGCAGGCGCGCAGGGCCTCCCGGACCGCACCGCATGCGCCGCAGCCGTCCCGGAAGGCGTACGACGCCGGAAGCTGGGTGCGCTGGGAGGACCCGTTCACCGGGGCCGTACGCTTCGGCGTGGTCACCTCCGCCGGTTGGACGGAGGTCCGCGGCGAGACGACTCCGGCCGGATCGTCCAGGCACACGCGCTACGTCGTCCCGGCCGACGGTGGGGACGCCGTGGCCATGGTCCCCGCGTTCGCCCGGAACGTCTCCGACGGGGTCTGGGTGCTCTACGGGCGCGGCCCCTCGTATCCGCAGATGGACACACGGACGGTCCGGATCACCCCGGCCCTGGGCCAGGAAGGACTGTTCGAA
>Ga0193726_1003024_pt1 | contig 10948 bp, 7 predicted proteins | sample H2c1metaG_FD_144928 | JGI IMG/M metagenome (GOLD analysis project Ga0193726, IMG submission 144928) | Soil microbial communities from a riparian zone of the East river system, Colorado, United States - H2c1 | ecosystem: Environmental > Terrestrial > Soil > Riparian zone | place: USA: East River... | reverse complement strand
CGAAGCTGTCGCCGGGGCCCAGCTCCGCCAGCTTGATGCCTTCCTTGTTGAGAGGCGTCTCGCGCGTGACGATGCACTTGCCGGCAACCACGACATAGAAGAAATCGCCTTCGGTGCCCTGTTTGATGACGACATCGCCGGCGCGATAGTTGATGCGCTGCATGCGCATGAAAATGGCTTGAATATTGGCCGGCGGGATTCTATGAAACGCCTTGGTCTGCAGCAGCGTCGTCATCCAGTCGCCGGTAACGTCCAGTCCGTCGCCGCGCAATTCGGCGACCTCGTATTGACCGGTCTGGTCCCATGTCAGGAGCACATCCAGCAGATCGCTGTCGATCATGATGTATTCGATATCGATCGCGGCGCGGGCGGTAAATTTTCGCGGCAGTCCGGGCGCCAATGGCGCGCGCGCTTCCGGCGTGCCGGACCTGATCACGCCCATGATGCGCTCATCCGAGCGCAGCTCGATCTGGCCGGTGACCAGGTAGTAGGTGCGCTTGTCGGTGTCGCCTTCCTTGAACAACATTCGGCCGGCGCCGAGTTCGCGAATCACGGTTTTACGGGCAAGCGCGTGCAGGTTCTCTGCCTTCAGGCCGTCAAGCGGCGAGAAGGTCTTCAAAATAGCAAGGTCGACTGGTCGCTCGTCCATCTAAGATTTCTTCTGCCCCGGTTGGCTTAAACCCCATGATTTTGCCTGCGAATCGTACCATACGCGGCGGTAGCACCGACCACGCAGTGGTTCACATCGGATGGGTTGTCAGGAAATAAGTTCCCAGCCAGCGTCTGGGCGGAAACGCTCGCCGTAGCGGTCGGTCAGCTCTTGCAGCCGTTGTACGACGTTGGCGACGCCGCGATCCTTCGCATATTGCAGCGGGCCGCCGCGAAAAGGCGCGAAACCGGTCGCAAATACGGCGCCGGCGTCCAGCAGGTCCGCATCCTGCACAGTTCCCTCGCGAAGACAGGCGACGGCTTCGTTGAGCATGGATAAGATCAATCGGTCCTGCAAATCCGCAGGTACGGCCGCCTGCGGCATGTCACGCTTCTGAGCCTTGCCGTCGGCCCACCGGTAAAAGCCTTCGCCGCTCTTGCGGCCGAGCTTTTTCTGCTCGACCAGCTTGAGCAAGATCGGCGGGATTTCGCGGTGAAAAGCCGCGCTCAAGACCCGCCCGACATTCAGCGAAATATCCAGCCCGACCACATCGGTCAGTTCGATCGGGCCCATCGGCATGCCGAAGTCCACCGCGGCGCGATCGATGATTTCCGCCTCGATACCGCTCTCGAGCGCGAAAAGAGCCTCATTGACGTAAGGCGTGAGGATGCGATTTATCACGAAGCCCGGCGCGCTCTTGCACGGCAACGGCAGCTTGTCGAGCTTGCGTGCGAACTTGAGCGCGTCTTCGGCGACTTGCGCGCGTGTGTCGGCGCCGTGCACCACTTCCACGAGCTGCAGCTGCGCCACGGGGTTGAAAAAGTGAATGCCGACCAGCCGGGCCGGGTCGGCTAGACCTTGGCAGAGGGTCTCGATCTGAATGCTCGAGGTATTGGTCGCCAAAACAGCGTTGGGCCTGAGCTTCGGTTCGAGTGTTGCGTAGAGCGAGCGCTTCGCCTCGATATTTTCGAAAATCGCCTCGAGGACCAGGTCCGCGCCCGCGACGCCGTCGCCGTTGACATCCATCGTGAGTCGCGATGCCGCGGCGGCTGCGGCGGCGGGATCCTTGAGGCGCTTCTCGAAGAAGGCCCTGGCTCGATCCAGCGCAGGCTGAATCAATGCCTCGCTGCGATCTTGCAGCGTCACGTGCATGCCGCGAAACGCCGCCCAGGCGGCAATATCGCCTCCCATGACGCCTGCGCCGATGACATGCAGGTGCTTGAACTCGGCGCGCGAATCCCCGCCCAGCCCTTTGAGCCGGTCCTGCAGCAGAAATACCCGCACCAAATTGCGCGACGCCGGCGAGCACATCAATTCGCTGATCGAGCGGGCCTCGGCCTCATAGGCAACGGCGCCGCGCGCCCCATGGCGTTGCCAGAGATCGACGATGGCGTAGGGCGCCGGATAATGATCGCGCCGGGCTCTGTGGCGCAATGTTGCCCGCATTTGATTGCCGACCAGCGGCCGCGCGGCCCCGATGTTCATCAACCTATCGAGCAGCGGCGCAGCTTTCTTCGATGGGCGGCGCATGAGCAAGGACTTGGCACGGGCGGCGAGTTCGGCAGGCGGCGCGAGTTCGTCCAGCAGACCGGTTCGCAACGCGCGCGCAGCGCGAAATGGCCGGCCGGTGAGCATCAACTCGAGCGCCGCGCGCACGCCGATCAGCCGCACGCATCTGACCGTGCCGCCGAATCCCGGATGAATGCCGAGCATGACCTCGGGCAATCCCAGCGACAGCGCGGCATCATCGGCGCCGACGCGATAGGTGCAGGCCAGCGCCAGTTCCAGGCCGCCGCCAAGGGCGAAGCCGCGGATGGCGGCCGCCGTAGGGCAGGGCATGTCCTCGAGCTGCTGCATGACGGATTGGCCTGCGCGCACCAGTTCGTAGCCCTCCGCGGGCGTGCGAATTTTCACGAATTCCTTGATGTCGGCGCCGGCGATGAAGCCGCTGGTCTTTCCCGACTGCACGATCAATCCATGCGGGCGCAGCTGCGCTATTTCCGTCAATTTCTCCGACAACTCGCGCACCATCTCGCCGGACAGCACATTGGCCGAAGCTTGCGCCATGTCGCAGGTCAGCCAGGCGAAACGGTCGGCGTCGATGTGCAGCGACCAGTTGCTCATGCGGCTTTCTCGGCGGGTTTGAGCACGGTGAAGTCGCAGACCAACGGCAGGTGATCGGAAAATTGCACGTCCGGAATCTCGAACCGATTCACCGTGATTTGCGCACTGTGCAGAATGAAATCCAACTCCTTGCGGGGACTGCGGCTCGGGTAGGAAAACAGGCCCTCGGTATTGGCGCTCGTCAATCCGGCTGCCTGCGTGAACAGGTAGAGCTCATGATCGCCCCAGTAGGTGTTGAAGTCGCCTGCGACGATGACCGGCTTGGTGGTCTTGCGGATCAGGTCGTACAGGTAGCGCAGCTGGTATTGGCGGTGCCGGAACTTCAACGACAAATGCACCAAAAATATCGCGATGTCGTCGAGTTCCAATTCGATGATGAGCCGTTTGATGCCCGTATCGAAATAGTGGAAGCGCTCGCCGCGGACCCGCGGCGCTGCCAGGAACGCGTTGGCTTGCTTGCGCACGATGGGCACCAGGTGATTCACGGACGAGACCCCGTACTTGCACTCATAGGTCGAATAGTGCCCCAGGGACTGCGCAATGAAATCGGCTTGGTTGACCATGCCGGTTCGGATCGAGCCGGTGTCGACTTCGATGAGGCCGACGACGTCCGGATCCTGTTCCTTGATGAAGGCGGTAATGCGCGACAGCACCTGGCTGCTGGACCGCAGGTAGCCGGCGCCGGGCACGGGAAGGTGAAAAGCGGGCCCGGTCCCGGTGGCATAACGTATATTGTAGATCAGCAACCGCACCAGGCATTGTATCTGGCGGGCGATGCTTCGCGCATGCCCATCGTCACGTTACACTAAGCGCATGTCGGCCAATCCCATCCGCCTGTTCGTCACCCACGCCTGGGTGGAAAACGATGACTACACGCGAGTGTTCGAATATCTCGAGGCGTCGGGTACTTTTTACTATTTGAACACCAGCCAGCCTCAGGCGAAGCAGCCGATCGACAAGGAATCGCAGCGCGAGGATCTTCGCCGGCAAATTGCGCCGTGCGAAGTAGTCGTGGTGCTGCCGGCCGTGTATCGGCTGGCGCCCGAACTGGTGCTGTTTCAAATGAATTTTGCCAAGGCGGCGGATCGGCCCATCGTTGCCATGGAGAATTTCGGATCGACCGAGCCGCTGCCCAAAGCCATCAAGGATCTCGCCGACGAAGTCAGCGCATGGAATGAACGCAATTTGATCGACGCGCTGCGGCGCCAGGCGCGCCATCAAGAATCGACGCGCTGGGATACGATCGACTTCAAGCTCGACTGACAGGAACCGGCGCAACGCCGGCGGGCGCTTAATTGCTCGCGATCAGGGCGGCAGCCACGAACTCCTCGGTGTTGCGCTCCACGGCATGCAATTGCACCACCGTAGCGCCGCGTACCGAGCCGTGCTGCGTCTTGCACATGAGTCCGAAGATTTCTACGATTTGCGCGGCGCACTCGTCCGCTTCTTGATTGGACATCTTGCGCACCGAGGCAGCTACCGCATCTTCGCCCCGCTGCGGCTGTACACCGCAAAGACTGCGCATGACCTGGCCATAGGACTCGCGCATTTCCAGCGGAATATCTTCCGCCGGCAAGGAGGCGAGGTATCTACGATAGGCGCAGACCAAGCGTTGCTTGATCGGTGTCGAGCGCACCAATTCCAGAGTGGCGAAGTGGAAACATTCCCAAGCACTGATCATAAAGCCCCACGGCAAATAAAGACGTAAACCTAAAGTGGTTTCGAGGCTTGTGCCTCGCGGGGAGTCTTGTTAAATCAAGACTCTGCGACTGGAATATACAAGACAATCGCAGAAACGCAACGCGGATTTTGTAAAAGGTATGAACCACGTCCGCGTCGCGATTGTATGGCTATTTTTTGACCATTTCTAGAAGTGTATTGACATAGTTGATCTATGTCTTTGAATAGAAGAAACAAATGCTCGGGTACGGGCCTGATTCAGCCGCTGTGCTCATACCAGCCGCCGCCAAGCGCCTTGTACAAGGTGACGAGGTTTTGCAGGCGGGCAAGTTTGACGCCCACCAAGGATTGCTGGGCGGTGTAGAGCAGACGCTGTGAATCCAGAACTCCCAGGTAGTTGTCGACGCCGCCGGTGAAGCGCATGTTGGACAGCCGGAAACTCTCGCTGCTTGCCTGTACCAGCGCGGTATCCGCGGCCAGCTGCGAATCCAGCGTTGCGCGGCCCGCCAACGCGTCCGCGACTTCGCGGAACCCGCCTTGAACCGCTTGCTGGTACTGCGCCACCAAGATGTTCTTTTGGACTTTGGCAAGATCGAGGGAGGCGACATTCGCGCCGCCCGCAAAGATCGGCAAGCTGATCTGGGGCGAGAAGGTCCAGGCGGTCGAACCTTGCTTGAAAAGCCCCGACAGCTGGGTGCTGGCAGTGCCATACGAGCCGGTCAATAAAATACTGGGAAAAAATGCTGCGCGGGCGGCGCCGATGTTGGCGTTCGCGGCGATCAAATTGTGCTCGGCCGCGAGGATGTCCGGCCGCTGCACCAGAACGTCCGAAGGCACGCCTGCCGGCAGATCCGTGAGCAGACTTTCTTCATCGAGTTCAACGTCCGCAACGAATCCACCCGGCAGCGGCGCGCCCAGCAACACCACCAAGGCATTCTGATCTTGCGCCACTTGACGCCGATATTGCGCAAGGTTTGCCTGCGCCGTCGCCACGGTGGTTTCCGCCTGATGCAAATCGAGCGCTGTGCCGACGCCGCCGTCGAAGGTCAGCCGGATCAGCTTGAGAGATTCCTGCTGGCTGTTCAACGTATCTTCGGTGATGCGCAACAGCTTCTGGTCGGCCAGCCAGGTCAGATAGGCATTGGCCACTTCGGCAATGACGCTGATCTGGGTGCTGCGGCGGGTTTCCACGTAACCCAGGTACTGCTGCAATTTTGCATGGTTCAAGCTGCGAATGCGGCCGAACAAATCCAGTTCGTACGAGGTGAATCCTATGCCGACATCGAAGAAACGAAACACGCCGGAGCCGGATGCGGCGCCAATCCCTCCCGCACCGCTGCCGCTCGCCCCTGAGGCGAGGGGTGCAACCGCGGCCGGAAACTTCTCCACTGTTTCAGTCGCGGTTGCGGATATCTTGGGAAAAAGGTCCGCGCGCTGGATCTGGTACTGCGCGCGTGCGGCGGCAATGTTGAGCGTGGCGATTTGCGCGTCATAGTTGTGCTGCAGCGCCTGTTCGATCAGGGTCTGCAGCTTCGGATCGGTGAAGAATTCACGCCAGCCGATCTGCGCGGCACTGCGCTGGGAAGTGTCCGGCGCAGCTGCGGAAGGCGAGCCGGCGGAAGCGCCGGACGGCGGCGCCGCCTGCGGCATCGCCGGCCACTGCGGCGTAATCGCCGGTTGCGGGCGTTGGTAGTGGGGTTCCAGCGTGCAGCCTGCGAGATACAGCATCAGGCCGGCGCCCAGTAAGATTTGATTCTTCATGGCGAGCCCCGCGGTGTTGCGTCATCCGCCTCCGGGCTTGCGGCATGGTGAGGCGTCGCGCCCTTGAGCAATTTCAATGTGGCGACGAAAAATACCGGCACGAAGAAGATCGCCAAAACAGTTGCCGACAGCATGCCGCCGATGACTCCCGTGCCGATGGCATTCTGGCCTCCGGAGCCTGCGCCGCTGGAGATCGCCAGGGGCATGACACCGAGCATGAACGCCAGCGAGGTCATGAGTATGGGCCGCAGGCGCTGGCGCGCGGCATGCACGGTGGCTTCCACCAATTCCATGCCTCTATCGTGATTTTCCTTGGCGAATTCGACGATCAGAATCGCGTTTTTGGCCGACAGGCCGACCGTGGTGAGCAAGCCGACTTGAAAGAACACGTCGTTCTCGAGCCCGCGCAGCAGCGTGAAGAGGATGGCGCCAAACACCCCCAACGGCACCACCAGCATAACCGCCACCGGAATCGACCAGCTTTCGTAGAGCGCGGCCAGGCACAAGAAGACGACGATGAGCGAGATGGCGTAGAGCGCCGGCGCCTGCGAACCGGATAGCCGCTCTTCGAAGGATAGACCGGTCCATTGCACATCGAAACCCGGCGGCAACTCCTTCGCGTGCTTTTGGATGGCATCGAGCGCCGTGCCGGTGCTGATCCCGGCGATGGGCGCTCCGAGTATTTCCACCGACGGTATGCCGTTGAAGCGTTCCAGCTTGGGTGAACCGAAGCCCCAAACGGCGCCGGAGAAGGCCGAGAACGGCACCATTTGCTGCTGCGAATTGCGCACGTACCAGTTGGTCAGATCCTGCGGCAGCATGCGCGAGGGCGCGTCGCCTTGGATGAACACGCGTTTCACCCGGCCGCGGTCGACGAAATCATTGACGTACAGCGATCCCCAGGCCGCCGAGAGCGTGCTGTTGATGTCCGCAACGCTCAGTCCGAGGGCGCTGGCCTTCTCCCAATCTACATTGAAAAGATACTGCGGCTCATCGTCCAAGCCGTTGGCCCGCACCTGGGTCAACTGCGGATCCTTGCGCGCAAGATCCAGCAGCTGGTTGCGGGCTGCCATGAGCTTGTCGTGGCCTTGATTCGCAAGGTCGACGAGTTCCAAGTCGAAGCCGGTCGCGTTGCCCAGCTCGAGCGCAGCGGGAGGCGCGAAGGCGAAGGCCTGCGCATCCGCTATCTTGCCGAGTGCCGCATTGGCCCGCGCAGCCACCGCTTGCACGCGATTCTTTTTGCCGGGCCGGTCGCGCCAGTCCTTCATGCGGATGAAGACCAGGCCCGATGCCTGGCCGCGGGCTGCGAAACTGAAGCCCGGCACGGTGAACACGCCCATCACCGCGTCTTTTTCCTGGGTCAGAAAATATTCGCGTACCTGCGTGAGCGATTTTTGGGTGCGTTCCAGGGTCGCACCGGGCGGAGAAGTGACCTGCGCAAAAATGATTCCTTGATCCTCATCGGGCAGAAACGATTTGGGAATCCGGATGAACAACACCGCCATGAGGACGACTATCAGCCCAAAGATCAACAAGTAGCGTCCGGTACGATGCACCACGTGCACGACGCCGTTTTCGTATTTTTGATTGGCGCGGTCGAAGTTTCTGTTGAACCATCCGAACAACCCCGTGCGCGTGCGCGTCTGCTTCTTGGGCCGCAGCAGGGTGGCGCAAAGAGCCGGCGTGAAAATCAGGGCCACCAGCACCGACAGGGTCATGGCCGACACCATGGTCACGGAGAATTGCCGGTAGATGACGCCGGTGGAACCGCCGAAAAACGCCATGGGCAGGAACACGGCCGACAAAACCATCGCAATGCCGACCAGCGCGCCCGTGATCTGATGCATCGAATTGCGTGTGGCTTCCTTGGGGGAGAGGTTTTCCTCCTCCATTACACGCTCGACGTTTTCCACCACGACGATGGCGTCATCGACCAGCAGGCCGATTGCCAGCACCATGGCAAACATGGTCAGCACATTGATCGAGTAGCCGAAAAACTTGAGTACGCCAAAGGTGCCGAGCAGCACCACCGGCACCGCGATGGTGGGAATCAAAGTCGCGCGCAGGTTTTGCAAGAAAAGCAGCATGACCAGAAACACCAGGCCGATCGCTTCGAACAGGGTCTTTACGTCTTCGATAGAGATTCGAATGAAAGGCGTGCTGTCGTTGGGATAGATCACCTGCAAACCGGGCGGCAGAGTCGGTTTGAGTTTGTCCATGGTGGCGCGGATGGCGGCAGCGGCATCCAGCGCGTTTGCGCCGGTCGCCAGCCGCACGGCGATGCCGGAGGCCGGATGTCCGTTCCATTGCACACCGGCGAACTGATAGTTCTCGCTGCCGAGTTCGATTCGGGCCACATCCCGCAGGCGCACTTGCGACGCATCCGGATTCACCTTGAGCAGGATGGCGCCGAACTGCGTTGGCGTATTCAGCCGGGTGGGGCCGATGATGGTGGCATTGAGCTGCTGTCCCGCCACTTGCGGAAGGCCGCCAAGTTCGCCCGATGCGATTTGGATGTTTTGCGCCGTAATCGCGGCGGCAACGTCAACCGGCGTCAGGTTGAAATTATTGAGTTTGGCCGGATCGAGCCAAATGCGCATCGAATATTGCGCGCCGAAGACTTGATAGTCGCCGACCCCGGCGGTACGGCTCAAGGGATCCTGCACGTTCGATGCAATGAAATCGCCGATGTCGCCGCTCGACATGGAGCCGTCTTCGGAGAAAAACCCGATCACCAGCAGGAAATTGCGGGTCGACTTCGCGACGCGGATGCCTTGCAGCTGCACTTCGGGCGGCAACAACGGCGTCGCGAGCTGCAGCTTGTTCTGCACCTGAACCTGGGCGATGTCGGGGTTGGTGCCCTGCTCGAAGCTGAGCGTGATGGTCATGCTGCCGTCTTTGTCGCTCTCCGAGGAGAAGTACAGCAGATGGTCGATGCCGGAGAGCTGTTGCTCGATTACTTGCACGACCGTGCTTTGCACCGTGGCCGCCGAGGCGCCGGGATAGATCACGCTGATTGCAATGGCGGGCGGCGCGATGCTCGGGTACTGTGCGATGGGCAGAGTTTTTATCGCCAGGCCCCCGCCAAGCATGATGACAATGGCGAGAACCCAGGCAAAAATCGGCCGCTCAATGAAAAAATCGGACACGGCGGATTACTTCTTCTGCTGCGCCGACGCCGGCGCAGCGGTATTGAGTTCTTCGGCCGTCACTTCGTGCGGGTGCACCATGCTGCCTGGGCGCGCCGACTGGATGCCGACCATGACGACCTTGTCGCCCGGCGCAACGCCCGCGCTCACCAACCATTGATCGCCGACCGCACGGTCGGTTTTGATGACGCGCACTGCGGCCTTGTTGTCATCGCCGACGACCGTGACCGTCGCCTCGCCGAGGCTGTTGTGGCCGACGGCGCGCTGCGGCACGAGCAAACCTTTCTCGTTGATTCCTTCTTCCAACCGCTCACGCACGAACATGCCGGGCAACAAGGTACTTTGCGGATTGGGAAAGACCGCCCGCAGGGTCACCGATCCCGTGCCTGGATCGACCGTGACTTCGGTAAATTGCAGCTTGCCGGTCAGCGGGTAGGGCGAGCTATCCTCCAAAATCAATTTGGCCTCCGCTTGGGCATCGCCGACCTTTTTTAGTTGTCCTTCCGAGAAAGCACGCTGCAAATGCAACAGCACCGTGCTTGCCTGCGTCGCATCGACGTAAATCGGATCAAGCTGTTGGATCACCACCAAGGCGTTGGTCTGATTCGCGCTTACCAACGCGCCCTCGGTGACCGAGGAACGTCCGGTTCGGCCTGAAATCGGCGCGAACACGCGGGTATAAGCCAGATTGATGCGCGCAGTCTCCAGCGCGGCTTTGGCCGAAGCCACATCCGCGGCGGCCTGGTCTTGCCCGGCCACCGCGTTGTCATAATCCTGTTGACTGACGGCGCGCGCCTCGCTCAAGGGTTTGTAGCGCTGTGCCAGCAAGCGGGTCGATGTGGCAGCAGCTTGCGCGCGCTCGAGTGCGGCGCGCGCACTGTCATAGCTGGCCTGAAACGGCGCCGGATCTATCTGATAGAGCTGTTGACCCGCCTTGACCTGGCTTCCTTCGACGAACAGCCGCTTCAATACGACTCCGTTGACCTGCGGACGAACCTCCGCGACCCGAAATGCCGTGGTGCGGGCGGGGAGCTCGGTGACGATGACCACTGCTTCAGTTCGCAAGGTGAGGACCGCGACTTCAGGCGGCGGGGGCGGCGGGGGCGCGCCCTTGTGCGAGCAGGCGGCGGCGGTCAAGACGAAACTGGCGAGAATGAATTTTCGCATAGGGTCCGTTTGGCCGATCGGTCAGCCAACCAAAAAGAGGGGGTGATCGAATAGTAAGGCTTTCGGGCGGTTCCGGCCGCTAAACCAACAGATATTTGCGCAATAGATATTCACTTGATAAAATATATATTACTGAATAGTTAGTATGCAAATGAATAATTCATCCTCCCAATTCGAGTTGATGGAGGAAAACCTCCAGAACTTGACCCAGCGCATGCCAAATTTGCCGGTCACCGGCATTTTGCTGTGCCGTCTGTTGCTGCACGTCGGGCGGGATATGGCGGCGAAATTCGAACAGCAGATCCGCCCGTTTGGTCTTGCGGAAGCGGAATTTCGCGTTCTAACCACCCTGTTTTCCCAGCCCGACGGAGTCGCTCATCCCAGCGATCTCTGTGTGCGCGCCTCGCAAAGTCCGGCC
>Ga0193726_1003023_pt1 | contig 10950 bp, 7 predicted proteins | sample H2c1metaG_FD_144928 | JGI IMG/M metagenome (GOLD analysis project Ga0193726, IMG submission 144928) | Soil microbial communities from a riparian zone of the East river system, Colorado, United States - H2c1 | ecosystem: Environmental > Terrestrial > Soil > Riparian zone | place: USA: East River... | reverse complement strand
TGAGCTGATCACATCGGGGCGGGCGGCGGTGCCCGGTGAGCGATGGCTGGAAGAGGCGCAGCCAGTCAGAGAAGCTGCGAGGCAAAGACCAGCGACCGGAACCCAATGCAATTGCCGCATTCCACCCTCCGGGGAAGCAGCCCACAACCTTCGGCAACCTAGGCCTCGTCACGCGCAACCGCCAGACCAATCTTGCGAAGTCGGCGCAATGACCCGGGTGGGTTTCGAACCCACGACCTACGGATTAAAAGTCCGTTGCTCTACCAACTGAGCTACCGGGTCTGAGTGGCGTACAAGATACAATAACGACCGCATCCAGTCAGCCGATTACGCGCGGGTGTTTTGAGTTCGAACCCCAGCCATCGGGAGTCCTGGGAACGCATCGTCCCCAATCCCGGAGTGAAGCAAGCAAATATCACAAATCTGCGTTAGGTATGGCTAGCGGCACCTCCGCAGATCGGGACGGCCGCTGGAGTGGCCCGGCGCGGGAACGAATCGTCTTCCAGATACCCGGGACTGCGGGCGCGATGATGCCATTTACCTTCTCGAAAGTCAACGCAGTATTCCGTGCTGTGAGGATGTCACGCCAGCGCGAGGTTGCGGCTGCGCGCATGGCTGCGCTCGAGGAGAGCAATCATCTCCTTCAGTCGCAGGCCCGCCAGCTCGAGCACCAGACCAGCGAAGCCCGTGAGCTCGCACACGAGCTCGCCCTCACCAACGAGGAGCTGCGCGCTGTCATCAGCGAGGCCAGAAAGGCCTGGGCCGCCGCCGACTCGGCCAACCGCTCGAAGGCCGAGTTCCTCACTGTGATGAGTCACGAGCTCCGGACTCCGTTGAACTCCATCGGCGGATATGTGGATCTGCTGGAGATGGAGCTGCGCGGACCGCTCACAGACGAACAGAAATCTGATCTCGCACGCATCAAGCGGAGCCAGGAGCATCTGCTCGGCATCATCACCGACATTCTGAACTTCACACGGCTCGAAGCCACTGAAGTGAAATACGACGTCATCGATGTGCCGCTCCGCCCGCTGATCGCCGACCTCGACGCCGTCGTGAGCTCCCTCGCGCGAGCCAAATCACTCTCCTATCAGTGCGATTCTCCCGCGGGCACTTTGTTCGCGCGGACCGATCCTGACAAGCTGCGGCAGATCATGATCAACCTGGTGTCCAACGCCGTGAAATTCACGCCGGTTGGGGGACGCATCCGGGTTTCATGTACACTGAGGGAAAAGTCGGTTTCGATTCACGTCGAAGACAATGGGCCGGGCATCCCGCGCGAAAAACACGAAGCGATATTCGAGCCGTTCGTTCAGCTCGATCGCGGGCTGACCAGGACTACCGACGGGACTGGGCTCGGCCTCGCAATCAGCCGCGGTCTGGCGCGTGGCATGGGTGGCGACATCCAGGTCAGAAGCGATGTCGACGTCGGATCGGTGTTCACCGTGACGATCCCGCTCGCGGGACCACGCTCCTCGTTGCTCGAGGAGAGCAGCGCGTCAGCGCCCAGAGCAGCGCGGGCAGACTAGAATTACGACGGCCTTGCTCTCCTCGCAGGGCGTTCATCTGGCCCGGCTCTCATCGGTCACGCCCCTCTCCGCGCACACAAATCGTTCCTTACTTGCCTTGATTCTTGCAGTATTGATACCCCGTGAGCGCGTCCCCAGCAGCGCTTATTCCCGCGAATCGAACCCGATTTCTCATCTCCACACCCCTACTTGCCCCACGAACAGGCGTTGACGAGCCCCGTCAGGCTCGCTGCTCTCTATAATTCAGGACTTCTCGAGACGGCTGCGGATGACCGCCTGGATGTATTCACGCGGCTTGCGGCGCAATTGCTCGACGTTCCCACCGTTCTCATCTCGCTCGTCGACGCCAAGCGTCAATACTTCAAGAGCGTAACCTCCAGGAATGGCGCTCCATCCCTTGGCTGGCAGCCCCTCGAGGCGTCGTTTTGCCAGGACGTCGTCGGCACCGCAATGCCGCTCGTGATGGCAGATGCTTGGGGCGACGCCACCCTCGCCGAGCGCGGCACCAAGGCCCGGGGATACGCCGGCATCCCTCTAACGTCAGACGAGGGCCACGTCCTGGGCGCACTCTGCGCCTTCGACGAGAATCCGCGGGAGTGGAGCGAGCGCGACATCGGCGTGCTGACCGCGCTCGCCGGGGCGGTCATGTCCGAGATTCAGCGGCGCATTGCGATGCGCGCGGTGCACGACACGCAGCTCCGCCTCGTCGCCGAGCGGACTCTCGCGCACTCGGTTCAGCAGCAAATGCCCGTGGGAGTCGTCGTGGCCGAAGTTCCGTCGGGACGGCTGATTTCGGTGAACGCCCAGATGACGGAGATCTTCCGGACTTCGTTCACGCCGTCGCCGGACCTGCACAGCTATAACGAGTGGGTTGGGTTTCGTGAGAGCGGCACGCCGCTGTCCGCGCTCGAGTGGCCGTTGGCCCGCACTGTAATCACGAAGGAGAAGGTGCGCGGCGAGGAAATCCGGATTCTGCGCGGTGATGGCAGCGATGGGTTCATTCGAATGAGCTCCGCTCCCGTGCAGGATGCCAATGGCAAGGTTGTCGCGGCAGTGGCGATCGTCGTCGATGTGACCGACCAGCGGAAGGCCGAGCGCGCGATACGCTCGACCGATGAGCGCTTTCGCTTCGTGGCAAAGGCAACGAACGACGTCATCTGGGACTGGGACATCACAACGAACGCGCTCGTCTGGAATGACTCCGTCGAGCACGTTTTCGGGCACAAGCAGAACAAGATCTTCCCGGAGGTCCAGTGGTGGTACGATCACATCCATCCGGAAGATCACAATCGAGTCATTGCCGGAATTCACGGAGTGCTGGATCACGGTGGGACGAACTGGAGCGATTCGTACCGCTACCGCCGCGCCGACGGAACGTACGCAAACGTGATGGATCGCGGATACATCGCGCGCGACGAGATGGGGACCGCCACCCGAATGCTCGGCGCAATGACGGATGTGACCGAGCGCTCCCGTTCGGAGGCGGCGATCAGGTTTCAGGCGCAGCTGCTCAACGCCGTTCAACAGGCCGTCGTAGCTACAGACCCGGAAGGGATCGTGATCTTCTGGAACGCTTTCGCGGAAAGCCTCTACGGTTGGGCTCCGGAGGAAGCCGTTGGAAAGTCGATCCAGGAGCTGACGCCATCCCCCTTCCTCCGCGATCACGGTGGCGAAATTGGACAGCGTGGAGCAGCGAGTGAGAGCTGGACCGGGGAGTATCTCGTCCACGGAAAATCGGGGAAGGCGTTCCCAGCCCTCCTCACCACGGCTCCGGTTCGTGACGAACGCGGCGTCGTCGTCGGGTACGTTCGAGTATCGATCGATCTGACGGAACGGCGAAATCTCGAGGAGCAATTCCGCCAGTCGCAAAAGATGGATGCAGTCGGACGCCTGGCCGGAGGAATCGCGCACGATTTCAACAACCTTCTCACGGTGATCAGGCTCAATACCGAGCTCATCATGGAGGGGTTCGACCCGACGGACCCGCGCAGTGAAGACGTGAGACAGATCAAAAGCGCGGCAGAGAGGGCCTCGACACTCACGAAGCAGCTGCTGGCGTTCAGCCGCAAGCAGATTCTCCAGCCGCGAGTGCTCGACATGAACAGCGTGGTGGCGACCGTCGAGCCGATGCTGCGCCGCCTCATCGGCGAGGATGTCACGATCGTATCGAGCTGCGCCGCGCGCGGCTACGTCGTCGCCGATCCAGGTCAGCTCGAGCAGATCCTCGTCAATCTCGTCGTGAATGCCCGTGACGCGATGCCGCAGGGCGGAACGATCAACATCGAGACCCTCAACGTCGAGCTCGACGAGAACTACACCAGCGAGCACGCACCGGTGATACCGGGGCGCTACGTAATGCTGTCGGTGGGGGACACCGGCATCGGAATGAGCGTCGACACGAGGGAGCACGCGTTCGATCCGTTTTTCACCACCAAGGACGCCGGAAAAGGGACGGGGCTGGGCCTGGCAACCGTGTACGGCATCGTGAAACAGTCGGGGGGCTACGTCTGGATTTACAGCGAGCAAGGCCTGGGAACTTCGCTCAAGCTCTATTTCCCCGAGGTCAGCGCCGCAGCTGCGTTTCAGCCGGGCGAATACAAGCCGGCCACGAGAGAAGCCACGCGCGGATCAGAAACAATTCTCCTCGTCGAAGACGAGCCTGCGGTGCGCGGGCTCGCGTGCCGCATTCTCGAGAAGCAGGGATACCGCGTTCTGCCGGCGCAGCACGGACGCGAAGCAATGGACATCGCGACGAAAGAGACGGGCAAGATTGATCTTGTGCTCACCGACGTCGTGATGCCCGGCATGAATGGCAGGGGTCTGGTGGAGCGTCTAGCGGGGATTCGTCCTACGATGAAATCACTCTACATGTCTGGTTACACCGACGACGACATCATCCGCCGCGGGTTCATCGAGCCGTCGAAGAGTTTTCTGCAGAAACCCTTCACCACCGAAGCTCTGCTCCAAACTGTGCGAAAGGTTCTCGACGAGGGCTGAGCCCGCTGCGCGGTTGAGCGCGCCCGTACCGTTCCGTATATAGAGGCATGAACTCGAACGCTATCGGCGTGGCGGCGGTGATGATCTCACTCGCGCCGCTCGTAAATCGCGCCGACGCCCAGGATACGACGGTGGCCAAGCTCGAGCCGGTGGTCGTGGAAGTCGGGCGTGGGGCACACACGTCGCCCCTCGAGCTTCCTTTCGCCGTGACGGTTCAGACCCCCGATTCGCTGCGGCCGGGTCAGCGTCATCTTTCACTCGACGAGACTCTCTGGCTGATTCCCGGCCTCTCGGTCTCGAATCGCAACAACCCGTCGCAGGACCCGCGCATCTCCATTCGCGGATTCGGCGCGCGATCCGCGTTCGGCGTGCGGGGGATTCGAGTACTCCGCGATGGAATTCCGTTCACGCTCCCCGACGGGCAGACGCCGGTCGATTACCTCGACCTCGAGTCGGTGGGACGCGTGGAGGTGATGCGCGGAAGTGCTTCCTCGCTCTATGGAAATGCGGGAGGCGGCGTCGTCGACATCCGAACCAGCGATCCCCCACAGGTCCCCGTGTCGGGCGCGGTTCGGATGTGGAACGGAGGATTTGGTTCGCGCCGGCTCGTCGCGAAGGCCGGCGGCGCCTCCGCTGGATTCGGATATCAGGCCAACGTCGCGCGAACAGAAAGCGATGGCTATCGCGACTACTCCCGCCAGCGGATGACCAACGGATTTGGCCGCATATCCTACGACAACGTCGAGGGATCTTATGCTCTCGAATGGCTCGGAGTGAACACGCCTGTTGCGGAGAATCCAGGAGCGCTTACGCGGGCGCAATTCGATTCGGATCCTCGACTGGCGGATCCGCTCTCCATCAGAAAGGGCGCCCGCAAGGCAGTGACTCAGTCCCAGCTGGGATTGACGGGCCGTCACACCATCGCGCGCGGGGTTGTCGAGGCGGCTGCCTACGTCGGCACACGAACCCTCGATAATCCGCTCACCTTTGCCGTCGTAGATGTCGGCCGGACGATGTCGGGGGGAAACCTGCGGGCAACCCTTCCCTTCTCGATGCTTGGCGTCGATCACCGATTCACGGCGGGGACGGAGCTGCAGCTGCAGAACGACCTGCGCCGGAATTTCACCAATTGCAACGATGCTCCGGCACCCACCGTTTCGACGACGACCTGCCCTGTCCTCGGCGTTGAACGCGGGACAGTCACGCTGAATCAGCGCGAAATCGTTTCGTCGTTCGGATCGTATGTCCGCGACGAGGTGGATTTCGGAAGGCGATATACCCTCACGGCATCTGCGCGTACCGATGCGGACAAGCTGATCAACGCGACCAACCCGGACGATTCGGGGGAGCGGCCTCTCGATGCAGTGAGTCCGATGGTCGGCGTGCTCGCGCGTCTTTCCGATTCGCACAGCGCCTACGCCAACATCTCGTCAGCGTTCGAGACGCCAACCGCGACGGAGCTTGGAAACCAGCCGAGCGGTGCTGCCGGGATAAATCGCGACCTGAAGCCGCAGCGCTCGACGACTTATGAAGTGGGAGTGAAGGGTATCGGGGCGAGCGGTCTGCAATACAACGCCGCGCTGTTCGCCACGGGTGTACACGACGAGCTGATTCCGTTCGATATTCCCGGCGGAGGAGGAAGAAGATACTTCCGGAACGCGGGGCGTACGTCGCGCCGTGGGATCGAGCTGGGCCTGGGGGCTGCAATCAGTCGCCTCGAGCTCGGCGGAGCATACACGTACGCCAACTATCGCTTCGTCGATTTTACAGTGGACACCGCGCACTACGCCGGGAACAGGATTCCTGGGATTCCGCGGCAGACGCTTCAGGCGAGTGCATCGCTGCGCGGCGCGCTGGCGACACTGGTCACTGAAGCGATATTCGCCGACAGAATGTTCGTCAACGATGCGAACTCGGAAAGCTCGCCCGGCTACGGGATCCTGAACGCGAGAGTGGTTTCGAGCGCGCTCTGGAATGGATCCGGCGCGGAGCTAACGCTCGGCGCCCAGAATCTGTTCAATACGCGCTACATCTCTTCGGTCAGCGTGAACGCTGCGGGCGGCAAGTTCTACGAGCCGGGGACTCAGCGATCTATCTACATCGGCTTGAGTCTTCTTGCCGCCTTGCGCCCCCCGCGATGAATGCTGACTACAACTGAACGAGAGGGAAGCTGGAAGCTTTGAAGCGTGAAGCTGCAAGCATCACTACGCCGGGACGTTCCTGAGCGCGAGTCGTGGCACAATCAACTGCCTTTACCATCACGCCATCTTGTAACGTCCCGACGTCTGCAGCTTACAGCTAAAAGCTTGGGTCAGCTTAGAGCTTCCCTCTCGTTCAGTTTGCAGTTCCTGCTTTACTGTTTCCGCAGCTCGATGCTGCCGTTGACGCTGCTCGCCCGGACATCGCGCCCACCGCTCCCGATCGTACCCGACGCATGGCGCGGCCCCCAGCGGCCCGAGATTGTCATCGGGAAATCGCTCTCGATTCCACCGGACACCGTATCGAAACGGAACTTGCCGCCGAAGTTTGCGGGCACATAGATCGACACCGATCCATTTACGGTCTTGAAGTTCATGTCGTCGTCACCCTGCAGTGACGCCATGCGCGCATCGACATTCCCGTTCACCGTCTCCGCGGTTACGGGGCCGGCCGCCGTATTGACGTTGACGCCGCCGTTCACCGTCGACGCCCGCACTGGGCCGCTGGTGTTGCGTACCATGACGCCGCCGTTTACGGTGCTCGCCTTCGCCTCAGCACCGACGTCGCGCACCGAGACGCCGCCATTTACAGAGTGCGCACCGATCTTGACGGCGCGGGGCACCTGAACGGTGAACTTGACGTTCGAGTGATTGTTGTTGTTGCCGTTGTGGCGAAACGACTCAACTCCGCCATCTTCGCACCGCGAGTTGTTGTTCCAGATGGCGCAGATCGTGACGTTGCCGCCGGCCTGGACGACTTCATAGTGAATGTCGTCCATCTCACGGCCGTTCGATTTCTTCTCGGCGATGAGATGAACCATGTTGTCCGGGCTCGGTCCAAAGTCCACCGAGCCGTTGACGTTGAACACGTTCATCCAGTGGCCTGCATCCACCCGGCCGTCCCACTTCCAGACATCAGAGTCGCGGCCAAACTGCTGCTGCGCACCGAGCGCGGGCGCCGCGACCAGTACGGCGAGCGCCGCAAAAAGTCTCATCTTATTCATCATCTCTCCGGGTGGTTGAGTCTGAACCGTTGTTGATAATTATGCTGCCGCTGAACGTCTGTGCAGTAACCTTTGCTCTGCCGTCACCGACCGTAAACTCCACGCGACCTTCTTTTCTCAGTGAGCCTCCCGGGACCGTCACCGGGAAATCGGTTTGGAGGTCGCCGCTGAACGTCTCGACGCTGAACTGCGCCCCTGCCCCACGCGGGATGTTGAGTCGCAACGTCCCCGAATGAGACTCGAAGCCGTATCTGCCCGACGCCTCGATGGTCCCGTTGTAAACGATGTCACCGCTTACGGTTTCAGTGCGCACATCCTTCGACTGAATGCCCACCAGCCGGATGCTACCGCTAACCGAGCTTGCCTCGAGGTCGCCAGTCACGTTCTCGACGCGAAGGTCGCCACTCACCGTCTCGGTTCGCAGGCTCCCGTTCACCTGTGCGGCGTGCACGTTTCCCGACACAGACTCGGCGCTGACCGCGCGTACTCCGTCGGTCACATCTACGTCGCCGCTCACACTCGACGCTTCGATTTCGCCCTGTGAGCCCTTCGCCGTTATGTCGCCCGACACTGCTTCCAGTATGAGGCGCGATCCGCGCGGAACCGATACTTCGTAGCGGGCGTCACCGACGTTGTTGTTGTGCCTGCGCCCTCTCCGGTCGTCATTGTCGGAGTCATCCACGCTCAGGCTGACCCTCGACGAATTGGAGCTGAAGCGGAGCCGGCCACTTTCGATGGTCGCCGAGATCTTCACCTCGGCGCGGTCCCATCCCGTGACGCGCATCCTTCCGGAGATGAGTGAGAGGTCTACGGCACCGCCACGATCCAGCCGCACCGTAGTGTCTATCTGTGTGACGCCTCGTATCTGGATCCCTGGCTCGTCCTGCGCCATTGCGGCAAACGGCAGGGCCATCGCTACCATCGCGGTAACCACGAGTCGTGACAGCTTCATTTCATTTCTCATTTTATGTGCTTGCCGGCAGCATTGCCGCCGTCCGTAGAAGCTCGACTTTCTTGTCGAGCGAATGTGTCAGCTGTTCGTCGAGCATGCGGCTGGCCGGGTCTTCGGCAAGTGCCGCCCTGCTCTGCGCGATCGCTGCATCTATGATCCGAAGATTCCGCTCGATTATCGCCACTGTCGATGAGTCGAGCTGAACCCTTCGGCGGCTCACGATGTTTTGAAGCATCTCGATCTCTCTTCCGTACACGAGATCGGAATGCGCCCGGTCAGATGTGGTCTGGCTCGCGAGCTGGGCGGGTACACCACCCTGGCGAGTGGGGACGTCAGGCCGCGGTCGGAGCGATGGTGTCACGCTGGGCTGAGTGCCGGCGCCGCCAATATCCGTCGGCGAGGGCGCTGTCGAGGTCGCCGGCGCTACAGTCTCCGTGCCGTTGTTCGGCTGCGCCGGACTCGTGGACGGTATGACCTGCGCGACAGTGGGGTTCCCGGCAGACCGCATCGAATTCGCGGTAAGCATGTAGGTGATGCCGGCCGTACTCGCGATCAGCGCCGCCGCCGCAACTCCCATCCAGGCCGGCGCCACGCGTCTCTGACGCTCGGGCCGAGCGGCGAGTGGAATCACGGGCGCCGCTATGCGCGCCTCGATTCCCTGCCACAGGTCGCGCGACGGGACCATGTCCGGCATCGCCGCCGCTTCCTTCTGAATGTTCTCGATATCTCTCAGCAGACTGGCGCAACGCACGCACTCGCTCAAATGCCCTTCGACTGCCACGCGACGCGAATCGTCCAGCGCCCCCTCGAGATAATCGGGGAGCGCGGTATCGAACGCTTCGCAGGTCATGTTGGAGCTCGTCATCGTTCCAGTGCCTCTCTCAAAAGAAGTCTCGCGCGATGCAGCTGCGCCTTACTCCCGCCCGAGGTGATGCCCATCATCTCCGCAATCTCCTCGTGCTTGTAGCCTTCGACATCGTGGAGCACGAAAATCTTTCGCGCTCCCGCCGGCAGACCCGCAATCGCATTCGTCAGGTCCATCCGTTCTATGTGCATCGGAGCGCGGGCTGCTTGATCCCACCGCTCGTCGTCAACTTCTCCATCGTCCGTTCTCGAGGCGTGCCTGCCCTCGGTCTTTCGCGCGTTCAACACCACGTTCACAGCGAGACGGTGCAGCCAGGTCGAAAATGCGCTCTCACCCCTGAACTGCGGGAGCTTCTCCCATGTCCTCACAAACACATCCTGGGTCAGCTCCTCGCCCTTCGTCCTGCTTCCGGACATCCGCGCGCAGATCGAGAACACCCGGTTCGAGTGCGTCCGGTACAGCCGCTCGAAGGCCTGACGGTCCCCGCCCGCGGCAAGCGCCACGTCCGTGGAATCACCCATTGCTGCGTGTGCCAGGTTTGATGCCGCCGCCATTCGATCGTTGTCCCTGTCTTGTTGCGTGATTGGATAGCTCGAATGGCTCAAAGGTTTGAATGCGGGGCAATCGGCTTTTCCTGTGGCTGCGGATATGACAGTCTGGGCTGGTCCATTGGTTTGAACCAGCTTCGGGAGCGTTTCGGAGACCTCATTGGAGCCTCCGAGAGGGGGATTACCCGTCGCCCTTACCCAGGCCCAGGGCCAGCCGCAGGGCGTTCGAGCCCGCCTCCAGCCCCGCCGCGGTCTCAGCCACGAGCGTGACATGGCCGACCTTCCGCTTCTCCGTGGGCGCCTTTCCGTAGAGGTGCAGGTGCGCTCCCTCTACCGCCACTACGCGTGCAATCGGCGGGATGTGTCCGATGATGTTGAACATCAGGGCATTCCCGCGCATGGTCGTCGCGCCGAGCGGAAGCGATAGCACTGCGCGGAGGTGATTCTCGAACTGACTGGTCTCCGCGCCCTCGATCGTCCAGTGACCCGAATTGTGAACGCGGGGCGCCATTTCGTTGGCGAACAATTCTCCGTCAACGGAAAAGAGCTCCAGCGCGAGGACGCCCACGTAGGCCAGGCGCTCCATCAGCATTTGACAATAGTTGATCGCCACCCCGGCGAGCTGCGGCGTGACACTCGGCGCGGGCGCGGTGGATTTTCTCAAAATCCCTTCGCGATGGACGTTCTCGATGGGCGGATAGAACAGGGCGCGACCAGTAGTGTCACGGACGCCGATCACAGAGAGCTCGTACCGAAATTCGACGTACTTCTCGACCAGTAGCGGTGATCCCTCGAGCAGCTGCCAGGCGGCTTCGAGCGACATCGTGTCGCGAATCACCGCTTGTCCCTTGCCGTCG
>Ga0193726_1003022_pt1 | contig 10952 bp, 7 predicted proteins | sample H2c1metaG_FD_144928 | JGI IMG/M metagenome (GOLD analysis project Ga0193726, IMG submission 144928) | Soil microbial communities from a riparian zone of the East river system, Colorado, United States - H2c1 | ecosystem: Environmental > Terrestrial > Soil > Riparian zone | place: USA: East River... | reverse complement strand
GGTCACCAGGGGAATCCTGCTGCTGTCCGTTTATTCCCTGGGCCTGGCCGTGCCCTTTCTGCTGACCGCCTTAGGGATCGAGCGCTTCCTCAAGTTCTACAGTCGCTTTCGGGCCCACATGCACGCTGTCGAAGTGGCCAGCGGCGGCTTGCTCATCGCGTTGGGAATTTTGCTGGTGCTGGGAAAGTTCACCTTGCTGGCCAACTACTTTTCTGGCCTCAGCCGATTTGTGCTGTAGTAGGAGCTATTTGTGAAACGAGATCCGATTGTCATTGTTGTGGTCGCGATGGTGATTTCGCTGCTGCTGGTCTTCGGGGTCGCGAAGGCGCGCCACCGGGGCGATTCGCTTCCGCAAGCGGGAAGCACCCTGAAGAATCAGATGGCGCCAGACTTTTCGCTGGCTTCGCTCGATGGCAAGACCACGATTCGCCTTTCCGACTATCGTGGAAAAGCCGTGCTGCTCAACTTCTGGGCCACCTGGTGCGTCCCCTGCAAGATCGAGATGCCATGGTTTGTCGACCTGCAGAATCAGTATGGCTCGCAAGGATTGCAGGTGGTCGGCGTGGCCATGGATGACGCCAGCCCCGAGGACATCGCAAGATTCGCCAAAGATATGGGCGTCAACTATCCGATCGCGGTGGGCAAGGAATCGGTGGGGGACGCCTACGGTGGAGTGCAGTTTCTTCCCGCGACGTTCTACATCGGCCGTGACGGCAGGGTGATCGACAAAGTTTTCGGCCTCAAGGGCAAGCACGAGATTCAGGACGACATCAAGAAAGCCCTCGCCCAGAGCACCGCGTCGGTGCCTCCTTCGGCATCGCTGAGCCCGGCGGCTCCGGGAAAGGCAACGAACTGATGATGCGGAATCGAGCTGCAGTCCGCGCCGCGGCAGGGACCTCGCTGCTGGTTTCGTTGTTCTGCGGGCAACTGCGCTCCCAGGAGGACATCCCGGGCAAAAAAGCGCCCTCGATTACCATGATCGATGCGCCCGTCACCGTAGTGATCCGCGGCAAAGGCGCTTCGGTTGATCTGCAATTCCGCATCGGCTCCGGCTTTCACGTCAACTCCAACACTCCCACCCAGGAATATTTGATTCCGACGTCGCTCAAACTGAACGCTCCCACCGACATCGTGGTGGGAAGAATCACCTATCCGCACGGCGAGCAGGTGACGTTCCCGTTCGCTCCCGATGAAAAGCTGAGCGTCTACAGCGGAGCCTTCACGGTCGGAGTCATCGTGCGCCCGCTGGCCAGTGTGTTGCCCGGCAAGTACCAGTTCCGTGGCAAACTGAAATATCAGGCGTGCGACAAAGCGGCCTGCTATCCGCCCAAGGAGTTGCCGGTGGAGTTTCAGGTCAAGGTGGTGAAGAACGCTCCGCCACCCAGGAAGAACCCGGGGCAGAGCCCGCACGTGCATACCTAGGGGCGACTTGGGGAAGAATCAGCCGGGGCGGGGCGGATTTTAAGGGCGTCGAGAGTTCCGCTCCGGGCATGGCTGGGTAGCGGTGTTTGTCACTTTGTCCGGCGTGGCGAACACCAGCATCTCGATGCCATAAAACTGCTTCTTGATTCGATGGCGTCAACTCTTTAGTTTGTTTAGCGTCGCGGTCAGCGAACAGGCGAGGGCTTTTTTTCGCCAAGAGGGTTCTCTCCCAGATCCTTACTTGCGCTCACAGGCGACAAGATCCGGCCATCTTTGCTTCGCGAGCAGAACACCAAGCCCCTGAAATCTCGTTCCCTCTTCTTATTTGAGATCAGTTCGTCGAGCGCTTTTTCGATCTCGGACCTGAGACCGCCATTGCTTGCACTATTTCAAGACGGCACCTACGCGAAGAGAAGCATCTTTCAGCCACTCTCCCTGAAACCTACATACAGGGACTTGGAGAGCACGGACGGCGCTGTAGAGACATACAGGCACCCGGGTAGTTCACATTACGTGCTTGCAACCTGATTGCAGAATTTTGATAGCCCTGCCTCGGCGCAACGTTGCGTCGCGGTTACGCCAGCTCGGCCGACACGAATTGTTCTCTGCCCGGTAGCCCTGCTCACCCGAATGTCGCGGGAAGGCAGTGCAGTTTGAGCTTCAGGTAGCGTCGGGTGCGAGTTTTGGGTTGCGCGGGGTCTGGTAAGGGACCAGCAGACTGCCTAAGAGTCGTTCGCACAAGATTCTGCTTCCTGGTGATGTCCGACGATAGTGAGCAATTGTGAGCAGGCACATCCCGAGCAAGCCTTTATCCTCATCCTCTATTGGGAATCCGGACAGTATTAGAGGGCGGCCCAGGTTTTTGTCGTTTCCCTGGCTTGGACCCGTCCGAAGCGGACGACTATCAGGCGGGTCACGCTTCCCAATTCCCGGTTAACGTTCGTGCGAAGGGAGGATCACTGTGTTGATACTGATAATCATCTTGGTGTTGGTTTTAGGAGGCGGTGGCGGGTATTACGGTCACAGCCGCTGGGGTTACGGCGGAGGTGCGGGCGTAGGGCTGGGCACCATACTATTGATTCTCCTCGTAGCGTACATGCTGGGGATCTTCCACTAGGGTGAAGTCCGCTTAGCGCGGTTTGATCTGTTTCTCACGCAAGGAGAAGTTGCTTCCGCTCGGCGAGCCACTCCTCTGGTGAAACGATCGGTGGATGCGGAATTGCGCTTGTTGCCATCGATGACGCTCCTTTGAAGAATTATTGCAGCGACGGGCGAGCTGCCCACGCACCACCACCGCCCGCGATCCGTAATGTGGTACCGACAAGAGCCCGAATACCACCGTCCGCGGCTGGAAGGATCCGCGCCCACGCTGCAGCCGCTAAAACGTCGGGCTCATATCGCTTGAGGTCCCGCCCGCCGCCGGAACGTAACACTTTAGCGCATAGTCCATGACCATGCGATCGGCATTGAAGCGCCAGCCCAGAGTGCGGATCGTCCGCTTCATGCGCTTGATCCAGCCTCGCGGCAGGCCGTCGCGGTCACGCTGATAGTAGAGGGGAATCACTTCTTCAAGCAGGACGCGATACAACTCCTCTCCGTCGCGCGAGTCATGAATGCTCATGCTGGAGTGGGTACGCCCGGTCCCGATGGCGAAGCCGTTCAGCCCGTCGTATGCTTCCGCCCACCAGCCGTCGAGAACAGAGAGATTCAGTCCGCCATTCAGCACAACTTTCTGTCCGCTGGTGCCGGAAGCTTCGAGCGGCCGTCGCGGATTGTTCAACCACACGTCGACGCCCTGGACGAAATGACGTCCTACGTTGATGTCGTAGTCTTCGACGAATACAAATTTTTCAGCAAACTTCGGATCGCGCATCATCTGGGCAATCTGTTGCAGCACGCCTTTGCCGGGTTCGTCGCGAGGATGAGCCTTGCCGGCGAAAACAAACTGCACCGGACGCTTGGGATCGTTCACCATCGATGCCAGCCTGGCGATGTCCTCCAGGATCAGATCTGCTCTCTTGTAAGTGGCAAAGCGCCGCGCAAATCCGATGGTCAGGGCATCGGGACTGAGCACGCGTGCAAGCCTTTGCAGCGTCTCCGGCGACTCCCCGCGAGGCTTGGCTTGTTCGACGGCGCGGTGCCGCACAAAATCGAGAAGCCTGGATTTCAAATGCAGATGGGTTTCCCAGAGTTCGCCATCATCAACGTTTTCAATTCCCTCCCACATCTTGGCCTCGGCGCTGTGCTGCTGCCAATCCGATCCCAAGTGGCGGTCGTAGAGGCGAAACATCTGCGGTGCCAGCCAGGAGGGAACATGCACGCCATTGGTGATGTGTCCGATGGGAACAGCGTCTTCGGCCTTGCCGGGAAACAGGCCCGTCCACATGGCGCGCGACACTTCGCCGTGCAAAGCGGAGACAGCGTTCGCCCGCCGCGCCAGTTTCAGCCCCAGCACGGTCATGCAAAACTCTTCCTGCTGATTGCCGGGGTTCTCGCGCCCCAGCGCCATGAGCCTTTCGAGCGAGAGGCCCAGCGCCTCCCGCAGGGGTCCGAGATGTTCTTCGATGAGGTCCGAGTTGAAGCGGTCGTGGCCCGCCGGCACCGGAGTGTGCGTGGTGAAAACAACTTCGCGGGAAACCCGCGACACCGCCTGTTCGAAGATCAAGCCTTCCTCTTCCATGCGACTGCGAATCGCTTCGAGCACGGCGAATCCGCTGTGCCCTTCATTCAGATGAAGGACTCCGGGCGTAATGCCCATGGCGCTCAAAGCGCGGAAGCCTCCGATGCCCAGGAGCAGTTCCTGCCGGATGCGGATGCGCCCGTCGCCACCGTACAAACGCGAGGTAAGTTCGCGGTCTTCCGGAACACTCCCTTCGACGTTCGAATCCAGAAGCAGGAGATCACAACGCCCCACTTTCATGCGCCAGACTTTGGCGCGAATGGGGCCGCCTCGGGTCTCGATCTGCACCGTGACCGGCTCGCCGTTGATTCCGATGGCGGGTTCCATGGGCAGTTGATTCACGTCGGTCTGGATATATTCTTCCTGCTGCCAGCCGTTTTGATCGAGGCGCTGCCGGAAATACCCCTGGCCATAGAACAAACCAATGCCAACCAAAGGAATCCCCAGGTCGGAAGCGCTCTTGATGTGATCGCCCGCCAGAATCCCCAGGCCACCCGAATATTCCGGGATGGAAACATGCAAGCCGAACTCCGCGGAAAAATATGCCACCGGACGCGGCCTCAGAATGCCCGCATGCCTTGCGCCCCAGGTGCGGTCCCTTTCCAGATATTCCCGCTGGCGACGGTACGCGTAGTTGATCCGCCCGTGCAAGACCAGCTCCCGCGCGCGTTGCTCCATTTGCGCCAAAGGAATCTCCGCCAGCAGGGAGACGGGATTGTGATTGAGCTGCCGCCAGCGTGTGGGATCGAGATCGCGGAACAAACTGCTGGTGTCGTGGTCCCAACACCACCACACGTTGCGGGCCAGGGCCCAAAGCCGCTCTTGCGAAGGAGCGATGAAGCGATCGAGAGTGCGGGCCTCGCTGACGACAGGCGCGACTTGAGCAGCAGCCTCGGCCAACATGCGGATCTCGTCGTCGTGAAAAATCCTGGCCGCGATGGTTTGCACCACCAGAACGCCCTGCAAGACGCCACGATCGACCAGCGGAACTCCGAGGAAGGATTGGTACTCATCTTCGCCGGCTTCGGGAAAATATTTGAAGCGCGGATGATTCTTGACCTGCTCTACCGCCACGGGCCGCACTTGCTCGGCAACCAACCCGGCCAAACCCTCGTGAACTCCCATGCGAAGCGTGCCAACACACTGCTGGCGCAAGCCCAGCGTGGCGGCTAATACCAGATTGGCGCGGTCCGGTTCAAGTAGGTACGCTGAACAAACCTCGGTGCGAAAACGCGCGGCAATGAGGGCAACAACGTTCATCAGAGTCTCGGCCGGCTTGCCGCCCTCTTTGGCGAGGTTCCGGATTTCCTCCAGCGTAAGAACGTAGCTGGCATCGCGTTGGTACGAAGATTTTTCGTCGACCTTGAGATTGTCTAACGCCATCGTTTGTGCACCTTTAGGAGTTCGAGAGTGGGTTGGGCAATCGGTGCACCAACCGAAGGCCCGTATTTTTAACAGCCAACTTTAGGTCGCGGACGTATGGCTGTCCAATCGACATTATTGATCGGCAACATCAGTGACGCATCGCTCAGACGGCAGCATGACCATCGCTCTTCCCTGTATCTTCCTTACTATTTGTCTATCGTCGGGCGCCTACTTCTTTTTCTCGCTCTTCTTTTCGATCTTCGCCCAGGCATCCTTCAAAGCCACCGTGCGATTGAACACCGGCCTGCCCGGAGCCGAATCCGGATCGACGCAGAAGTACCCCAGACGCTCGAATTGATAGCGGCCCTCGACCGCCGCATTCCCTAGCGACGGCTCGAGCTTTGCAGAACTCAGCACTTGCAGCGAATTCGGATTGAGATTCACGGTAAAGGGCTGCCCCGCTTCGGCCTGGTTCGGATCTTCCCGGGTGAACAGATTCTCGTAGATGCGCACCTCGCCAGGGATGGCGTGCGCCGCCGAAACCCAGTGAATCGTCGACTTCACCTTACGCCCGTCGGGAGGTTGATTCCCTCCCCGGGTTTGGGGATCATAGGTGCAGTGAACTTCGACAAGCTCGCCTTTGTCGTCTTTCACAACCCCGGTGCAGGTCACAAAATAGGCATAGCGCAAGCGGACCTCCCGCCCGGGAGACAACCGGTAATACTGCTTGGGCGGATCTTCGCGAAAATCGTCCTGCTCGATGTAGAGCACGCGGGAGAACGGGACCCTGCGGCTTCCCGCCGCGGGGTCTTCGGGGTTGTTCACCGCATCCATTTCTTCGGTTTGGTTCTCGGGATAATTATCGATCACCACTCTCAACGGCCGTAGCACCGCCATCACCCGCAACGAACGCTTGTTCAGGTCTTCACGAACAAAGTGTTCCAGCATGGCCAGTTCAATCGAGCCGTTGGTTTTAGAAACCCCGATGGCAGCGCAGAAGTTGCGAATCGCCTGTGGAGTGAAGCCGCGCCGCCGGATCCCGGAAATCGTGGGCATGCGGGGATCATTCCATCCGCTCACGTGCCGTTCCTCCACCAACTGCAACAGTTTGCGCTTGCTCAAGACGGTGTAGGTGAGATTCAAGCGGTCGAATTCGATCTGCTGCGATGGAAAGATTCCCAGCCGTTCGATAAACCAGTTGTAGAGCGGGCGATGGTCGGCGAACTCGAGGGTGCAGATCGAATGCGTAATCTTCTCGAGAGAATCCGACTCGCCGTGGGCATAGTCATACATCGGATAGATCGGCCACTTGTTCCCGGTGCGGTGATGCTCGGCATGGAGAATGCGATACATCACGGGATCGCGCATGTTCAGGTTGGGTGAACTCATGTCGACCTTCGCCCGCAAAGTTCTGGAGCCATCGGGGAATTCGCCGGCACGCATCCGCTCGAACAGATTCAGATTTTCTTCGACGGAGCGATTCCTGTACGGGCTGTCCTTGCCGGGCTCGGTCAAGGTGCCGCGAGACTTCCGCATCTCGTCCGCTGTCAGGTCGTCGACGTAGGCCCTTTCGGCCTTGATCAGCTTGATGGCCCACTCATAAAGCTGGTCGAAATAATCGGACGCATAGTGGAGACTGTCCCAGGCGAACCCCAGCCACTTCACGTCCTGCTTGATCGAATCGACGTACTCGGTCTCTTCCTTCGAGGGGTTGGTATCGTCGAAACGCAGGTTGGTCTTGCCGCCAAACTCGGCGGCCAGCCCGAAATTCAGGCAAATCGATTTGGCGTGGCCCAGATGAAGATATCCATTCGGCTCGGGAGGAAAACGGGTCTGCACCCGTCCTGCATACTTGCTGCTTTTCAGGTCGTCGAGAATGATGTCACGAATGAAGTTGGAAGGGCCGGCCGCCGCCTCGGGCGGCGGGACGGAGCCAGCTTGGCTCTGTGGATGGATTGGATTCATTGCCCATTGATCTTATCGCACCGGCAGCTTCTGGGAATTCAGAATGCATCTTTCATGCGGTACAGCCAATCCGGCCCCCATCGCCTGTACTGCAGGGTCACGTCCGCCTGGACGGCCTTCGCCGTCCTGGCCGAGACCAGGTTGCTGAAGACAAGATAGTAGGTACCGGCGTCGTCCGGCAGCGCCGCCTGCAGGTGGCCCTGAAGGACCTTGCCGCTGTCGTAGTACGTGCTCGTGGAATATCCATTTCGCCAGGTGACGAAGGCCTCGTCGCTCAGCACATACACTTCAATCTCGTCGCCGGCATTGCCCTTCACCCCGAACTGCCCGGTCACGACGACGTTCGACGCTCCGGATGGGATGGTGAATTTGTTGGAAACAAAACCGCGCGCATGGATGGAAAAAGCGTTCTCGCTAAGGGTTTCAGCATGGGGCGGAGCAACGTAAGTCTCACGAAGGCGCTGCAGCTCCGCCCGGTCGCTGGAGGCCGCCCACCAAATTCCCAACCCCACCAGGCAGGCAAGAATCCAGATGGCGATCCGCGGCCGGGCGGGAGCGGACCTGGCCGTGTCCGGGATGGCGGCCGGGCGTCTTGCGGCCACGGTCTGCCCACAATCCATGCAGAAGTGTGCATCGTCGCGCAGAATCTTGCCGCACTTGCTACACCGCACGAGCGCCTCTTAGGAGAATGCGAATTCTAGCAAAGGCAGCGCCGGCGCGTCCTCATTTGTTGCGAATGTGGCAAACTGCTGGTAAGCGTTCCGGAAAAACAGATGGCCAATTGTGTTCAATGCGGTCGCAAACTTCCTGCATTCGTCCTGGGCAGGAAAATTTGCCAATGGTGCTTGCGCCACGAAGCCGCCCAACGCGGCGAAGAGCCGGAGGATGCGGTCCAGCCCCTCATGCGGGCGCCATGGGCGGGTGGCACTTCCCACTCCATGGCGCTGACGCAGGTGTTTTTCGGCATCAACGTGGCAGTTTTCGCGGGCATGGCGTTGGCGAAAGTTTCGCTGAGCGACCCCTCATCGTCAGACCTGCTGCACTGGGGGGCCAATGCGGGGCTCTACACCCTGGGAGGCGATTGGTGGAGGCTGATCACTTGCCTCTTTGTCCACGGCGGAATCATTCACATCGCAATCAACATGTGGTGTCTGTGGTCCCTGGGCAATCTTAGCGAGTCGCTTTACGGACACTGGACATTCGGCGCGGTGTACCTGATCTCCGGTTTTGGAGCGAGTCTCTCGAGCGTGGCATGGCGGCCGCACGGCCTCAGTGTCGGCGCCTCGGGAGCGATTTTCGGGCTGGCCGGGGCTCTGATCGCGTCGTATTCGCTGGGCGAATTCTCCATGCCGCGAGCGGAGGTGACGGCAACCCTGCGCAGCGTCGTGATCTTTGTGGGATACAGCCTCATATTTGGGTCGATGTCGGGCCGCACCGACAACGCTGCGCACATCGGAGGACTTGTGACCGGGCTGGCTTTGGGAGCGCTCATTGCCAAAGCCGCTCCCGACGGCAGCCAGTGGATTCGCCGGGTGGGCGTGCTCCTGGTCGTCCTGCTGGCGCTGTCGGGGGGATTCATGGCGTTAGAGCACTCGCAAGACAACGCCATGCGGGTGCAGCGTGCCGGCGAGTTTCTCGCCGACAACCATCCCGATCAGGCGATTACCGAACTCGAGCGCGCCATTCGACAGCATCCCAATGACGCGGCGGCGCACGCGGTTCTGGCAGAGGCCTACTCCAATCAGGGAGAGTTCGCCAAAGCCGAGGCTGAACTGCAACGCCTGCGAGAGTTGCTGCCGGGCGATGACCGTGCTGCCTACGATCTGGGCTTTCTCTATCTCAACGAGAATCGCCCTCAGCCAGCGCGAGAGATGTTTCTGCAGTTGCTGACCAGGCATCCGAATAGCGCGGGCGCTCATTTTGGCCTTGGACTCGCCAATGCTGCCGGGGAAAAATACCAGGAAGCGGTTCAGGAATTCCTCGTCGTTTCCAAATTGAATCCCAACTTCGAGGGACTTGGCTACCGACTCGGTCTGGCGCAAGCCAAGCTCAAAAACTATGACGATGCCATTGCGGCGTTTCGTGGCGAACAGCAGAAAGCGGGCGACAGCTACGAAATTGAAACTGCCCTGGCGGAAGCGTATCGCGCCAAAGCCATGACACAGCAGGCGGACGAGGCAATGCAAAAAGCTGCGCAGCTCAAATGAGGCCGGGGCGCTTCGACCGCGGGCAGAGGTGGCTCGAAGGGCAGGCGACCCCCACCGCAGCAGATTAAGGAAGCGGGGTTTTATCCCGAGCTGCTGGCAGACAGGGCCTTGGTGCCCATACGCAGCTGGAGTTCGGTAATTTTACCTGCCAGGAGTTCGGTGGAAAACGGCTTGTTCAGCAAGATCGCATCACTGCCGATCTGCGCGTTTTCGAGGATCACCGTTTCCGTATAACCGGACATGTAGATCACGCCAAATGGATCGCGCTTCTTTCGCAGATTTTCGACCAGCTCTGGGCCTCCCATGCGAGGCATCACCATGTCCGTCACCACGATGTCGATTCGCCCGGGATGTTGATCGGCGACCTTCAATGCTTCCAGCCCGTTGGCTGCCTGCAGCACGTGATAGCCAAGCCGCTTGAGGGATTCCCCTGCCAGCATGCGCAGCGCCGGCTCATCCTCGACGAGAAGGACCGTCCCGCAGCCCTTAGGCGCAACCGCAAGTTGCGGCGAGCCGGGCGCGCTGACCGATTTTTCAACCGAAGGAAGATAGATTTTGAAGGTGGTGCCGATGCCCAGTTCGCTGTAGACGGAAATGTGCCCGCGACTCTGTTTCACGATCCCGTAAACCGTCGCCAGGCCGAGACCGGTTCCTTTGCCCAGCTCTTTGGTGGTGAAAAATGGCTCGAAGATCTGCTCGAGCGTTTCTTTGCTCATTCCAGATCCGGAGTCGGTCACCGCGATCAGTACAAAGAGTCCAGGCGTCACTTCGGGATGGGTGGCGGCATAGGAGGCGTCGAGTTGGGCGGTGTTGGTCTCGATGATCAGCTTACCGCCCTTCGGCATGGCGTCGCGGGCATTGACCGCAAGATTCATCACCACTTGCTCAAGCTGACCAGGATCGGCCTGCACCCGCCCGATCTTGTCCGAGAAGTTGGTCAGCAGTTCAATGTCTTCTCCAATGAGCACGCGCAGCATCTTGGCCATGTTGCGCACACTTTGGTTGGGATCGAGCACCTGCGGCTCCAGCACCTGTTTGCGGCTGAAGGCCAGCAGTTGGCGGGTCAGTCCGCTGGCTCTGTCGCCCGCCAGCTTGATTTCCTCGAGATAAGGCCGCGACTCGTCCGTGGCTGCGTCGAGCAACAGATCGCTGTAGCCCTTGATAATCATGACCAGATTGTTGAAGTCGTGCGCCACTCCACCCGCCAGTCGTCCCACGGCTTCTAGTCGCGCCGAGCGCACCAGGCTCTCCCGCGATTGCCGCAGACCTTTCCGCATCTGTTCGAAGGAGCGCGTCAGGTCGGCGACTTCATC
>Ga0193726_1003021_pt1 | contig 10953 bp, 13 predicted proteins | sample H2c1metaG_FD_144928 | JGI IMG/M metagenome (GOLD analysis project Ga0193726, IMG submission 144928) | Soil microbial communities from a riparian zone of the East river system, Colorado, United States - H2c1 | ecosystem: Environmental > Terrestrial > Soil > Riparian zone | place: USA: East River... | reverse complement strand
CGTTGCTTCCTCGTGCGGGCTGAGCGGCGCGTCCAGACTTCTGGTCATGTAGGCCCCCGTCTCAGATGCCAAGTACCTCACGCTGGACCGGCGCTGACAAGCGCAATCGGCTGCAGGGGCAATGCGTGGACCCGGCCTCGTCATCGGCCCGTCATCGAACGGTCAGCAATCCGTAAGCGTCTTCGACATCAGGAAGGTCGACCCGTCTTCCCGCTCTTCGAACCGGATCAGGCGGTAACCGAGGCGTTCGTAGAAACCGCGGGCAGTGATCGACGACGACAGCTGCAGCTCGGCCACGCCGGCCTTGCGCGCATGCGCTTCGAGATGCGCGACCAGCCGCGCGCCGACGCCCTTGCCCTGCAGGCCGGGCTCGACGAACAGCGACCGGAGCTTGTCGCCGCCGAGGCCGATCGTGCCGACGATCCTGGGCCCGTCGAGGCAAACGAAGACGTCACGCTCGACCAGCCGTTGCGCGACCTTGTCCGGCGCATGGTTGGCGGCGATCAGCTCGACGACCGGGGCGGCGTAATCGCCTGAATTGGACAGCCGCACGGTCCGCCGGATGAGGTCGCTGAGCGCCGCCACGTCGGCGGCGGTGGCGGGGCGTATCGTCAACGCGTCCATGGCCTTATGCTACGCTGCCTTGGGGGAGAATTCAGTGACACATCGCATCCCGTTCGCCGCCGCCTGCGCGGCCATTGCCCTTGCAGCCTCGGCGTCGACCGCCGTTGCCGCCGATCCGGCCGTCGTCGCGCGCGGCAAATATCTGGTGACCATCGCGAGCTGCCACGACTGCCACACGCCGGGATACTTCCTCGGCAAGCCCGACATGGCGCGCTACCTCGGCGGTTCCGACGTCGGCTTCGAATTGCCCGGCCTCGGCGTCTTCCACGGCCCCAATCTCACGCCCGACAAGGAGACCGGCCTCGGCAACTGGACCGACGCGCAGGTCCTGACGGCGCTGCAGACCGGCGTGCGGCCGGATGGCCGCGTGCTGGCGCCGATCATGCCGTGGCGCGCTTTCGCGTCGCTCACCAGGCAGGATGCCGAGGCCATCGTCGCCTTCCGGCGCAGCGTGCCGCCGGTGAACCACAAGGCGCCCGGCCCGTTCGGCCCGACCGAGACGCCGACCTCGTTCGTCATGAAGGTCGTGCCGCCGCCCGCCAAGTAAGGGCCCGGCCCCTGCAACCGTTTGGCCGGTAGGGAAATGCCGTCGGCCAAGCCGTGATCATTGCGTTCCGCCCCGCCCGGCGGGGAACGCCTGCGCCCTTCCACCGTTGTCAGTCCAGTCGCCGACAAAAGGTGGCGCGAAGCAGGCAGGCGGCGGATGAAGAAGCGCAGTTTACTCATATTCGCAGTGGCGATGACGGTGGCAGGCGTCGCCAGCGCCTTTGCGTTGGGGCCCCAGGAGCCCGCTGCGCGCGACCTGTCGATGCCGGTCGCCACCAGGCAGCCTGTCGCCATCTCAGTGGCGCCCGCGCCCATCCCCGCGCCCGTCGCCAAGCAAGCGTCATTCGAGACCCGACGGGCCCCCGTGCCGCTGTTGATGAAGCCTCGCCCGACGATCGAGCAGCCGGTCTTCGATGCCGACGCCGTCGGCCCGGAGGTTCCGGCCAAGATCGGCGGCGGTTCCGGCGAGAGTGCCGTGAAGGCGGCCATCGAGGCCGATGGCTACAAGCGTGCCAAGGTGGTGCGCCAGGGCGACAACGGCATGTGGTACGCCAAGGCAATGCGCGGCACGACCGAGGTGTCGCTGACCGTCGACGCCGGGGGCCGCGTTTCGCTCGAATAGCGGAACGCGCCTAGGCGACCTGATCGATGAACTTGGCCAGCGCCACATCCTTGTCGCTCAGCCCGCCCGCGTCATGGGTCGAAAGCGTGATCTCGACCTTGTTGTAGACGTTGGACCATTCGGGATGGTGGTCGGCCTTCTCGGCCGCCAGCGCCACCTTGGTCATGAACCCCCAGGCATGGGTGAAGTCGGCGAACTTCAGGCTCCTCTGAATGGCATCGCGGCCCGGAACTTCCGTCCAATGCTTGAGGGCGGCGAGCGCGTCGCTGCGCGCCTTGCCGGTCAGTTTGCTGGCCATGGGAACTCCTCCTGTTGTGGCGCGAAGCTTGCCTCATCCGAGGCCAGCAGCCTAGGCTTGCCCAAACACAGGAGGCTTTTAGTGAAACTTTCCCGCCGTACCGCAATGCTCACGGCCGCCAGCGCGGCGGTGGCGCCGCCGGCCTTCGCCCAGAAGAGCGCCGACACCTTGCGCATCCAGTTCGTCGATGCCGTGCCCAACGTCGACATGTATTTCAACAGCCAGCGCACCGGGCTGATCCTGGCCCACCAGGCGTGGGATATGCTGGTGCACCGCGATCCCGCGACCTTCGAGATCAAGCCCTCGCTCGCCACCGACTGGCGCTTCGCCGAGGACAACTCGCTCGACCTCACCATCCGCCAGGGCGTGAAATTCCACGACGGCAGCACGCTCTCGCCCGACGACGTGGTCTACACCATCAACATGGCGGCCAATCCCGAGAGCAAGGTGGCGACGCCGTCGAACTATTCCTGGATCGACAAGGCCGAGAAGACCGGCGACTGGACCGTGCGCATCCATATGAAGCGGCCGACGCCGGCAGCGCTGGAATATCTCGCCATGGTGACGCCGATCCACCCCAAGGCCTATCGCGAGAAGGTCGGGCCCGATGGATTTGCCGCCAAGCCCGTTGGCGCCGGTCCCTACAAGATCGTCAAGAACGAGCAAGGCAAGGAAGTCGTCTTCGAACGCTTCGAGGACTACTGGACGGGCTCGCCCAAGGGCAAGCCCGCGATCAAGACGCTGCACGTGCGCTTCGTGCCCGAACTCGCCACCGAGGTGACGGAGCTGCTGGCGCAACAAACCGACTGGATCTGGAACATCAATCCCGACCAGATCGCCAGCGTCAACAAGATGCCGTACCTGCAGGCGGTGCAGCAGGAATCGATGCGCATCGGCTATCTGTCGATCGACGCCGCCGGCCGGTCCGGCGCGGGCAATCCCTTGACCAACCTCAAGGTGCGCCAGGCGATCTGGCACGCCATCAATCGCCAGGAGATGGCCGACAAGCTGGTGCAAGGCGGCAGCCGCGTGCCGATTGCGCCGTGCTTCCCGACGCAGTTCGGCTGCGACGCCGATGCGGCGGTGAAGTACGCCTACGATCCGGCCAAGGCCAAGGCGCTGCTCGCCGAGGCGGGCTTTCCCAACGGATTCGAGACCGAATTCCTGACCTCCGTGCAACCGACGTCGTGGAGTGGGGCGATCCAGAACTACCTTCAGGCGGTCGGCATCCGCACCAAGATCAACCAGATGCAGGTGGCGCCGGCGATCCAGAAGGCATGGCGCGGCGAGGCGCCGCTCTATCACCAAAGCTGGGGCAGCTACTCGATCAACGACGTCTCCGCGATCTTCCCGGTGATGTACGGCAAGGACGCCAACGACAACTACTCGCGCGATCCGGAGCTCGAGAAGCTGGTCGCCGAGGGTGGCGCCTCGTCTGACCCCGCCGCGCGCAAGAAGGCCTATTCGGCGGCCATCAAGCTGATGACCGACAAGGCCTATTGGATGCCGCTGTTCACCTACGTGAACGCCTACGCCTTCAGCAAGAGCCTCGACTTCAAGACCTACCCCGACGAGCTGCCGCGCTTCTACTTTGCGAAGTGGAAATAGCGCACGCTCTAAGGCACTAACAAACACTCCACCCCGCCCGCAGGCCGCGGCTTGAGCGGCGGCGTCTCGATGGCGCAGCGCGGCTCGGCGATCGGGCAGCGTGGATGAAAGCGGCAGCCCGGCGGGATGTTGGCGGGATCGGGCAGGATGTCGCCCAGCCCGACGTCGGGCACGCCCAAACCGGGCTCGGGCGTCAGCACCGAGGCGAGCAGCGCCTTGGTGTAGGGATGCTCGGGCGTACGGAACAGCGTCTCGGTCGGCGCGCGCTCGACGAAGCGGCCGAGATACATCACCGCCACTTCGCTCGCGACATGCTCGACGACGGCGAGGTTGTGGCTGATGAAGAGATAGGTGAGGCCGAGCTCGCGCCGCAGCTCGGCCAGAAGGTTCAGGATCTGCGCCTGGACCGAGACGTCGAGCGCGCTGGTCGGCTCGTCGCAGACGACGATACGCGGACGCAGGACGAGGGCGCGGGCGATGGCGACCCGCTGGCGCTGGCCGCCCGACAGTTCGGTGGGCAGGCGCTGGCCCATCTCGCTCGACAGGCCGACCCGCGCCAGCATCTCGTCGACCCGCTTTGCGGTCTCGTTGCGGTCGATGTTGCCCTGGGCCCGCAGCGGCATGGCGACGATGTCGCGCACGCGCGCCAGCGGGTTGAGCGAGGCGAAGGGATCCTGGAACACCGGCTGGATCAGGCGCGCGCGGGCTTTGCGATCCATGTCAATGACCCGCTGGCCTTCGACGGCGATGTCGCCGGCGCTGGGCTGGAGCAGGCCCAGGATCAGGCGGGCGAGGGTGGACTTGCCGCAGCCCGATTCGCCCACGACGCCCAAGACGCCGCCGGTCGGCACGGCGAAGGAGATGTCGTCGACGGCGACGACGTGCCGGTCGGTGCCCAGAAGACCGCCCTTCACCTTGAAAGTCTTGCGGACGGCCTTGACCTCGATGGCGGGAGCGGACGCGCTCATGCCGGCAGCCGGCACAGGAATTCGTGAGTGGGCCCGGTTGCGTGGCGCGGGATGGTGTGGGCGCAGGTCTGGTCGGCGAAGCTGCAGCGCTCGCGGAAGGCACAGCCCTCGAAGCCCGGACCGATGCGCGGGACGGTGCCGGGAATCGAACCGAGCGGCTCGTCGCGTCTTGTCTTGCCCGGCACCGGCACGCAGCGCAGCAGCCCCTGCGTGTAGGGATGCTTGGGATTGGCGAACAGCTCGGCGGTCGCAGCACTTTCGACCACTTCGCCGGCATACATGACCGAGACGCGATGGGCGACGCGGGCGACGATGCCGAGATCGTGGGTGATCAGGAGCATGCCGAGTCCGAGGTCGCGCTGGAGCTGGGCGAGCAGGCGCAGGATCTGGGCCTGCACCGTGACGTCGAGCGCCGTGGTCGGCTCGTCGGCGATCAGGAGCTTGGGCTCGCACATCAGCGCCATGGCGATCATCACGCGTTGGCGCAGGCCGCCCGAGAGCTGGTGCGGGAATTGGCCGAGTCTCATTCCCGGCGCGGTGATGCCGACGCGGGCCAGCAGATCCGCCGCGCGATCGGTGGCGACTTTCTGGCTGGCGTGCCGGTGACGGCGCAGCACCTCGGTCATCTGCGAGCCCACCGTGTAGGCGGGATTGAGGCTGGTCATCGGCTCCTGGAAGATCATGGCCATGGCGTTGCCGCGCAGACGCGCCATGCCACGGTCGGAGAGGCCCTGAAGATCCTGGCCCTCGAAGGCGAGCCGCCGGGCCGAGCGGCGTGCGCCGCGCGCCAGGAGATTCATCACCGACAGCGCCGTCACCGACTTGCCGCACCCGGACTCGCCCACCAGGCAGTGGGTTTCGCCGCGTTCGACGCTGAGCGAGGCGCCGCGCACCGCCGCGGTGCGGCCGCCGAAGCTCACCTCGAGCTGCTCGATCTCCAGCAGCGCGCTCATGGATCGGTCCGGGCGCCGAACAGATCGCGCAGGCCGTCGCCCAGGAGGTTGACGCCCAGCACGAGCACGAACAACGCCACGCCCGGGATGACGATCACCCAGGGGCTGAAGAACATGTAGTCCTTGGCCTCGGCGATCATCAGGCCCCACGACGGCAGCGGCGGCGGCACGCCCAGCCCGAGGAAGGAGAGGGTGGCTTCGAGCAGGATGGCGAGTGCGATCTCGAGCGTGGCCACGACCACAAGGTGACTCGCGATGTTGGGCAGGACTTCGCGGCTCAGGATGCGAAAGCGCGAACAGCCGGCGCACCAGGCGGCGGCGACGAAGTCAAGGTTGCGCACCTGCATGGTGGTCGAGCGCGCCACCACGGCAAAGCGGTCCCACAGCAGCAGGCCGAGCGTGATGACCAGCAAGGTCATCGAGCTGCCGAGCAGGCCGACGACGGCAAGCGCCACCAGGACGACGGGGATGGAGAGCCGTGTGGTTATCGCGAACAGCACGGCGTCGTCCACCCGGCCGCCTAAAAAGCCGCCCAGCACGCCGATCGTGATGCCGATCAGCGCCGACACGATCGTGACCGTGACGCCGATCAGCATGGAGATGCGGCAGCCCCAGATCAGGCGCGAGAGGTAGTCGCGGCCCAGCTGATCGGTGCCGAGCATGTAGTCGGGATTGTGACCCTCCATCCAGAACGGCACCAGCAGGCGCTTGCCGAGATCCTGGGCGAAGGGATCGTGCGGCACCAGAAGCGGGGCGAAGGCCGCGCAGATCGCCGCGGCACCCACGATCAGCGCGCCGACCCAGGTGCTGACGCTCCGCCAGCCGCGCTTGGGGCCGGCCGTGACGGCAGCCACGCTCATGGACCGCGCAGCCGGGGATCGAGCACGGCGTTCATCAGGTCGGCCAGCATGGTGAGCGCGACGTAGATCACCGCCAGCACCAGGACGACCGCCTGGACCACCGGGAAGTCGTTCTTGCCGATGCTCTCCCAGGCGAGGAAACCCACGCCGTGCAGGGCGAAGACCTGCTCGATCACGATCGAGCCGCCCAGCATGAAGCCGAGCTGAACGGCAGCAATTGCCACGACCGGGATGGCGGCATTGCGCAGCGCATGCTTCAGCAGGATCGAGGCACGCGACAGGCCCTTGGCGCGCGCCGTCCTTATATAGTCCGAGCCCATGGCCTGGATCATGCCGGCCCGGGTCAGCCGGGTGAGGGCGGGGATGGCCGAGAAGGCGAGCACGATGCCCGGCATCACGTAGTGCTCCCACGAGCCGGTGCCCGAGATCGGCAGCCAGCCGAGCTGCAGGCCGAGCGTGATCATCAGCAACAACCCCAGCCAGAAGGACGGCATGGCCTGGCCGAGCAGCGTCACAACCTGCACGGCGCGATCGAACGCGGTGTTCTCGCGCACCGCCGCCAGGATGCCGAGGGGCAGCGACACCACGAGGGCGATCACCAGCCCGGTCAGGCCGAGCGTGAGCGTCACCGGCATGCGTTCGGCGATCAGCGAGGAGACGCGGGTCTTGAAGAAGTAGCTGTCGCCCAGGTCGCCCGAGAGGGCGTTACCGACCCAATTGAAGAACTGGGTGATGAGCGGCTGGTCGAGTCCGTAGGCCTTGCGCACGGCCTCGACGTCGGCCTGCGTGGCGTTGGGTCCGGCGATGGAAATCGCGAGGTCGCCGGACAGGCGCGTCAAGACGAAAGCCAGTGTCATTACGGTGGCCGCCACGAGCACGGCCACGATCAGGCGGCGGACGAGAAATTGGAGCATGTTGCCGAAGCGAGATTAGAGGGGATCGATCCGAAACGCGACCATGCGAATCCCGCGCCAACCGGCAAGAAAAATTCGGCAAAGATTCGTCCACTTCGGCCCCTTGGCGCGCGCGCCATCGTCCTATATGGGGGAGTCATGCCGGTCTTCACCAATCCGCGGCGCACGCCCTGCTTCAGCACGGCGCCCACCCAGGAGGATTTCGAGGCCATCGCCGCCGAGGCGCTGGCCACGATCCCCGAGGAGTTCCGCCGGCATGTCGGCAACGTCCGCATCCAGATCGACGACTTCCCGTCCGACGAGGTCGAGCAGGAGATGGAGCTCGACACGCCGTTCGACCTGCTGGGACTTTATCAGGGCGTGTCGATGATGGAGCGCGGCGCGGGCCATGTCGCCAACGACATCGACCGCATCTTCCTCTATCGCCGTCCGATCCTCGACTACTGGTGCGAATCGGGCGAAGACCTGCCGCACATCGTGCGCCACGTGTTGATCCACGAGATCGGCCATCATTTCGGCCTGAGCGACGACGACATGGAAGCGATCGAAGCCAAGGCTGAGGAAGAATCCCGCCGCGCCCAGCCGGGCGCTTAGCTGGGCGCGCGCCCAGCAATCAGACTCGAATCGCCTCTCGATACAGCCGCTCGGGCGTCGTCCAGCGGATCATTGGCATGAAGCTGTCGACGTATTTGCCGACCTCGGCGCCGTAGTCCGTCGCGTAGGCGTGCTTGTCCATGTCGAGCACCAGCAACGGCACGCCGCCGGCCGGCGCCATGCCGTCGTCCCCGCACCAGTGATTGAATAGCCGCTTGTCGCGCGGCGCATAGGTCAGGATCACCCAGCCCGAGCCGCCGTCCAGTGCCTTGCCGGTGGCGGCGAACTCCGCCCTCCAGCGATCGAGGCTGCCGAAGTCGCGCGCCAACGCCTCGGCGAACACGCCCGACGGGCGGGTCGGCGCCTCGCCCAGGCTCTCGAAATAGAGCTCGTGCAGAATCGTCGAATTGTAGACGCTATGCTCCTCACGCTTGAGCTCGCTGATCGTGGCGGCCGGAGTCGCGGCGAAGTCGAGCTTGGCGAGCTGTTCGCTCAAGGCATTGAGACGATTCACCGCGGCCGCGTAGTGCTCGCCGTGATGACTTGCGATCGCCTTGGCCGACAGGCTGCTGATCTTCTCTGGATTGAAGCTGAGCGGCTGTACCCGGAACTTGGGCGTCGTGGCGGCGGCCATTTGCTGGGCGCTGGCGGGCAATGTCATGGCGCCGACCAACAGGCCGGCACCCGCGCCCAAGGTGGCGCGGCGGGAGATATCGGGCATGGGGGAGCTCCTGAAGACCGCTTATTCGGAACCTAACGCCGCTCACGGCGGAGAGTTGCGCTTTACCCCCGGCACGCGATAGCGCCCCTCGCTCAGCGCGGCGTCGGGCTCGTAGGCGCGCAGCACCAGCGACATCGGCCCGGCCGGCGCGGGTAGCCAGTTGGCCGCGCGCTCGCCGGCCGGCCGGTCGTGCTGCAGATAAAGCGTGAGCGAACCATCGCCCGCTTTCTGCAGGTCCCGTGTGCGATCGCCGATGGTGTAGCGACCGATCGGATTGTCGGCGAAAAACGCGCGCCCGTCCGGCGTCACTTGGTACACGGCGAGCGACCAGAAGGCGCGGGCCGGCGGCAGGCCGTCGGCCGCAAAGGTGAGTTCGTAATGGTTGGCGCCGAGGAGCGGCCTGCCGCCAGAGTCGGTGTGGCAGGAAACGTAGACCGCTTCGGCCTGTTCCAGGGCGCCCAGCCCGCCGAGGGCGGTCGCCGCACGGTAAAGATAGTCGTCGCCGAAATTGCCGAGATGGCGCTCGCCGTAGGTCCAGCCGTCCGCGCTCTTGCCGGAGTGGCCGACGGCGGCGCGGATGTCGGCATGGCCCTGCTCGATGCCGCCGCGCAGCGCGCGACGTTCGGCCTCGCTGAAGGCACGCAGGTCGAACTTGCGCCCGGGACGAAGTCGCAGCGGCGCAAAGCCTTCCAGCACCACGCGATCGCGTTCGGACAGCGGGCTTTCCCCCAGCGCGCGGGCGCCGACTTCGAACAGGTCGAACGGATCGCCGCGATTGGGGGCGGGCCAATCCGCCACCGACTCGGGCGGTGCAATGGTGCGCTGGCGCATCAGCTCGCGGGTTTCCAGGATGCGCCGTTCATTCCTCATGTCGGGCGTCTCGAGCAGCACGCGGGCCTGCAGGATGCGCAGGCGGTCGAGCTCCTCGGGTCCGTCGACCAGGATCCTGCCGATCAGCCACACCGAGTTGGTCGGCGCGCGCAAGAGCTTCACCTCCGACGACGCATCGCCGTTCCACTTCGGTCCGACGATCATGTGGGTTGGCGGCTGGCCGCCATGCAGGCGGTGGCTGACATAGCCGAAGTTGTTGGTGAACAGGTCGAGGAAGGCATAGCTGTAATAGAGGTCGCCGACCGGCGGCACGGTGAGGAACAGCGGCTCGATCGACAGATCGAGCCAGGCCGACGAGTAGAGCGTGTCGGGATTGGGCGTCGTCACCGCCCGTGCGCGATGGTCGGCCAGGTCCGGCAGGTGGCGGAAGCGGTTCAGCTTCTGGCGCTGCGGATTGGCATCGTTGGCCGTCGCCTGCCAGCGCGTGCGGTACATCTCGTAGACCGGAAAAAGATAGATCGTGGCCCGCCGCGCGAGCTCGCGCAGCGTCGCGGGACTTTCCTGCGCGCGCGCGACCGCCGGCGCCGAGAGTGCACCGGCCAGGAGGGTGCGGCGTCCCAATCTCAAGCTGCGCGTTCTCATGCCGCGCGCTCGCGTCTCTGCCGGCGCTCGGCCACGAAGGCTCCGACGTCGCGCCACGGCGCGAGCGTCCAGAAGGAGCGGGCGCGGCCGGACGGCGAGGCGAGCACGAAGGCGACCGCGCCTTCCAGCAGCTCGGCCTGCTGGCCGTAGGCCGGCGCCTTGACGCCAAGCGCCAGCGACGCGGCGTTCTTGCTGGTGAAGGCGATGGCGGCCGGCCGGAAGCGGCGCAGCTTGGCGTGCAGCGCGCGCGCATCCATGGCCTGGGCAGACAGCTCGTGGTCGGAGCCATACTCGGTCTTGTTGAGATCGGTGAGACCGATACCAAGCGCCAGCAGCTCGGGATAGCGGTCGGGCGAGAACCGCTCCGGCGTGAGGCCGACGGCGTTCAGCGTCGGCCAGAAGGCGTTGCCGGGATTGGCATAGTAGGCGCGCGCCTTGAAGGAGGCAGGACTGGGCGCGGTGCCGCAGAACACCAGGTCGAGGCCTGGCGCCAGAAGGTCGGGGACGAGATGCTTATTGTGGCTGGATGCCCGCGGCACGGATGACCTCGCCCCAACGCTTGTATTCGGCCTTGATGAAGGCATCGACTTCGGCAAGCGGCAGGACGCCTGGCTCGAAGCCGCCTTGGCGCATGCTGTCGATGACGTCGGGTGACTGAAGCGCGCGCTCAGTCGCGACCTTGAGCTTCTCCCTGGCCTTGGCCGGCGTGCCGGTCGGCGCGGCCCACAGTGACCATGACGTGACCACGAGGTCGGGATAACCCGCCTCGGCG
>Ga0193726_1003020_pt1 | contig 10955 bp, 9 predicted proteins | sample H2c1metaG_FD_144928 | JGI IMG/M metagenome (GOLD analysis project Ga0193726, IMG submission 144928) | Soil microbial communities from a riparian zone of the East river system, Colorado, United States - H2c1 | ecosystem: Environmental > Terrestrial > Soil > Riparian zone | place: USA: East River... | reverse complement strand
TCGAATTCCTCTTTCCCGCCTGCCGGCGCCGCTGATTGATCATAGTCTTCGCGCGGCGGTGCCCCGGCGGCCGAGCCACGCTCGCCGCCGCCACCAGCGGCTGCGCCGGCGCCGCCCGCGCGGCCGCCGAGCATTTGCATATTATCGGCGATGATTTCCGTGGTAAATCGGTCATTGCCCTGTTTGTCCTGCCACTTGCGGGTTCGCAGCTTGCCTTCGACAAAGACCTGCGATCCCTTGCGCAGGTATTCGGCGGCGATTTCGCCCAGACGGCCGAATAGCGCGATGCTGTGCCATTCCGTGCGCTCTTGTTGAGCTCCGGAGGCCTTGTCCTTCCAGGATTCGCTGGTGGCGATCCGGATATTCGTCACCGTCATCCCGCTCGGCATGGAACGGGTCTCAGGGTCAGCGCCTAAGTTTCCGACCAGAATCACTTTATTTACACCACGCGCCATATCCTGTCCCCTAAAAATTAAGTACTTAGCAAAACCTCAGCTTTGCCTCCACAGACTTGCATCATGCCGTCTCGTCGGCGAAATAGCGCCTGTCAATTAGATGCCAGAATCACCACATATTACCTTAGACCACCGCAGCCGACGCGAATGGTGAATCTCGGGATATCCTCGCCCAATACCCTAGTGCAATCGAACCGCAAGGAGCTCGACATGAACAGCGCTTACGACGTCATCGTCATCGGCGGCGGCCCGGCTGGCGAGCACTGCGCCGGCGCGCTCGCAGAGGGCGGGCTGCGTGTCGCACTCGTCGAGCGCGAATTGGTGGGCGGCGAGTGCTCCTACTGGGCGTGCATCCCGTCCAAGACGCTGCTACGCCCAGGGGAAGCAGTGCACGGCGCGAATAACGCGGCGGCGACCGCGAAGGTCGACATCGAGGCGGCGCTAGCCTGGCGCGACTACATGGTTTCGAACTACTCCGACGCCGGCCCGCAGCGCTGGCTCGCCGCTCATGGCATCGACCTGATTCGCGGGCGCGGGCAACTGGCGGGAACCGGCGTGGTCGACGTCGGCGGCATTCGCTACACCGCCCAACACATTGTCGTGGCGACCGGTTCGGAGCCGATCATCCCGCCGGTGCCGGGCCTGCGCGGCCTCGAGGGAATCTGGACTAATCGGGAGGTGACCGGCATGAAGGCCGTCCCCCGCCGGCTGCTGGTCCTCGGAGGCGGGCCGGTCGGCGTCGAGATGGCGCAGGCCGTTCGTCGGCTGGGCGGCGAGGTGGCGCTCGTCGAGGGCACCGCGCACCTGCTGCCTCGCGAGCCTCGGCCGTTGGGCGAGGCACTCGGCGAGGTCCTGCGCCGCGATGGTGTCGAACTCGCCTTAGGCGTGCATGCGACTGCCGCGGGTCGCGAGGGCGGGCACTACTTCCTGGAACTCGACGACGGCAGGAAGCTGAGCGGCGATCGGCTGCTCGTCGCCACGGGCCGGCGTCCGCGCATCGATGGGCTCGGCCTCGAGACGGTGGGCCTCGAGACCGCCGGCCTCAAAGCCAACGGCCGCGGCATCCCGGTCGACGCACACTTGAGAGCGGGCGAACGGCTGTGGGCGATCGGCGATGTCAACGCCGTCTGGCAGCTGACGCACGTCGGCAAGTATCAGGCTCGGATCGTCGCGGCGAACATCCTGGGCGAGCCGCGCGAGGCCAACTACGAGGCCGTGCCGCGTGTGACTTACACCGATCCGCAGGCGGCATCGGTCGGCGCCGCCGAGGCCGCCTTCAGCGCGACTGCCCGCGTATCAGAAGTGGCGAAAACCGCCACCTACACGCGCGCCTACGACGAGTCGAACGGATTCATGACCCTGCTCAGCGACGGCGAGCGGCTGACCGGCGCCTATGCGCTCGGCCCCGAGGCCGGCGAGTGGCTGCAGCAGGCCACGCTTGCGATCCGCGCCAGCGTGCCGCTCGAGGTGCTGCGCGACACCATCCAGCCTTTCCCCACGTTCTCTGAGATCTATGTCGACGCGCTGAAAGGCCTGCATGGCCAGATCACGACAGCAGTGCGTTTTACCCGCACTTGACGCGGCGCGTATAGTAATCGGTTAGATGCAAAATATCCGAATCCGGGGTGCCCGGACCCATAACTTGAAGAATATCGATCTCGACCTGCCGCGGGACCGGTTGATTGTATTCACCGGCCTGTCGGGGTCCGGCAAGTCCTCCCTGGCCTTCGACACGATTTATGCCGAAGGCCAACGGCGTTATGTGGAATCGCTGTCCACGTACGCCCGGCAGTTCTTATCGATGATGGAGAAGCCCGACATCGACACCATCGAGGGTCTGTCGCCGGCCATCTCCATCGAGCAAAAATCGACCTCGCACAATCCGCGCTCCACCGTGGGCACGGTCACCGAGATTCACGACTATCTGCGCCTTCTATTCGCGCGCGCCGGCACGCCGCGCTGCCCCGATCACCACATCGATCTTGCCGCCCAAACCGTCAGCCAAATGGTGGACGCCGTCCTGCAGCATCCCGAAGGGACGGCCTTGATGCTGCTCGCGCCGGCCATTGCCGAGCGCAAGGGCGAGCATGTCGAGCTCATCGAAGAATTGCAGGCAGGCGGCTTTGTGCGGGCGAGAATCGACGGCAAGGTGGTGGAGTTGGATCAGGCGCCAAAACTCGACGTGCGCCGCAAGCACACCGTCGAAGCCATCGTCGATCGATTCAAAGTGCGGCCGGACTTGGGTCAGCGCCTGGCGGAATCCTTCGAAACCGCGCTGCGATTGGGCCAGGGAGTCGCGCGCATCGCCTATATGGACGATCCGGAGCGCGCGGAACTGGTGTTCTCGGATAAATTTGCCTGCCCGATTTGCAATTACTCCTTGAGCGAACTTGAACCCCGGTTGTTCTCGTTCAACAGTCCCATTGGCGCTTGCCCCACCTGCGACGGTCTCGGCACCCAGGATTTTTTCGATCCGGCCAAAATAGTCGCCAATCCCCATTTGTCCCTGGCGGGCGGCGCGGTACGCGGCTGGGACCGCCGCAACGCCTACTATTTTCAATTGATTCAATCCCTGGCGCGCTACGCAAAGTTCGACATCGAGGCGTCATTCGAAAGCCTGCCGCAGAAGATCAAAGATCTGGTGTTGTTCGGCAGCGGCGAAGACGAGATCGAATTCAAATACCTGGACGGCAAGGGCGGCACGGTATCGCGCAGGCACACCTTCGAGGGCATTGTCAGGAATCTCGAGCGCCGCTACAACGAGACCGAATCGGTGGCGGTGCGTGAGGAACTCGCCAAGTACCGCTCCTCCAGGCCCTGCCCCGACTGCGAAGGAACCCGCTTGAATCGCGCCGCGCGAAATGTATTTGTCGACGGCAAGAACGTGCCGGAAATCTCGGCGTTGTCGGTGGCGCGGGCGCTGGAGTTCTTCGGCAAGCTCAAGCTTGCCGGCTGGCGCGGCGAAATAGCGGTCAAGATCGTCAAGGAAATAAACGATCGTTTGGGATTCTTGGGCAATGTCGGACTTGGCTATCTCACCTTGAACCGCAGCGCCGATACCTTGTCGGGTGGCGAGGCGCAGCGCATTCGGCTCGCCAGTCAAATCGGTTCCGGATTGGTCGGCGTGATGTACATTCTGGATGAGCCCTCGATCGGTTTGCATCAGCGCGACAACCAGCGTCTGCTCGACACCTTGGTCAATCTGCGCGATCTCGGCAACACCGTGATCGTGGTCGAGCATGATGAAGATGCCATCCGCCAGGCCGACTACGTGGTCGACTTGGGGCCGGGCGCAGGTGTGCATGGCGGCAACATCGTCGCGCAAGGAACGGCCGCCGAAGTCGCGGCGCACCCCGAGTCCATCACCGGGCAGTACTTGAGCGGCCGGCGCCGCATCGAGATTCCGGGCTTGAGGCATGTTCCGGATCCGAAGCGCATGCTGCGCGTGATCGGCGCCACGGCCAACAACTTGAAGAAAGTCACGGCGGAGTTTCCGTTGGGACTGATGACCTGCGTCACGGGCGTCTCCGGTTCGGGCAAATCAACCCTGATCAACGACACGCTGTTTCGCGCCGTGGCGACGTCGCTCAATCATGCGTCGGCCGGCAGCGCGCACTTCGATCGCATCGAGGGCTTGGATTACATTGACCGGGTGATCGAGATCGACCAAAGCCCGATCGGGCGCACGCCGCGTTCCAACCCGGCGACGTATACCGGCCTGTTCGCGCCGATTCGCGAAATCTTTGCCGCCGTGCCCGAGGCCCGCGCACGCGGCTATGAAGCGGGCCGCTTCAGTTTCAACGTCAAGGGAGGACGCTGCGAGGCATGCCAGGGGGACGGCGTCATCAAAGTCGAGATGCATTTCCTGGCCGACGTCTATGTGCCCTGCGATGTGTGCAAAGGCAAACGCTACAATCGCGAGACATTGGAGATCCGCTTCAAAGGAAAGAATATTCAGGAAATCCTCGACCTCACGGTCGAGGATGCATTGCCATTCTTTGCGGCGATACCCACCGTGCAGCCAAAATTACAGACGCTGCTCGACGTGGGTCTCTCGTATGTGCGCCTGGGCCAGAGCGCGACCACGCTCTCGGGCGGCGAGGCGCAGCGCGTCAAGCTGGCCAAGGAACTCTCGAAGCGCGCCACGGGGCGCACGCTCTATATTCTCGATGAGCCGACCACCGGCCTGCACTTCGCGGATATCGCGCAGCTGCTCCTGGTACTGCAACGCCTGCGCGACGAGGGCAACACGGTCATCGTGATCGAACACAATCTGGACGTCATCAAGACTGCCGATTGGGTGGTGGATTTGGGTCCCGAGGGCGGCGACAACGGCGGGCGCATCATCGCAGTCGGCACACCGGAACAAATTGCCGCCAACAAGGCTTCCTACACGGGACACTATCTGCGTGCCACGCTGGCAGCGGCGCGTGGCTTCGAACGTAAACGGGCATGACGGCACAGTGCGCGTGACCGGCCCGCTTGCGCCGCTCATCGGTGCACTGATCGGGGCCTTGGGCGGAGCCGTCTATTGGCTCGCAGCGCAAATTTGGCCCTCGAGTGTCGCGATGATTCTGTCGATGGCGGCGACTGCCCTGCTCACCACCGAGATGCGCAGCGCATTGCCCGCAACACGGCTCGATGTCGTGAGCCGTGTGCTGTGTCTGCTGATCAAGTACAACGCTCTGATGGCCTTGTCAGCGGCGAAACTGCCCTTCACCGTTCCGCCGAACGTGCCGCCGGCGTTGATCATGATTTGCGGATATTCGGCCAGTTTCGCGCTGGCCGTGTCGGTCATGGCCACCCGGCCCGAGAAGTCCATGCCCGTGAGCGGCGGGGCCTTGGCTCTTGCTCTGTTGATCGGATTTGCACCGGCAGGGCTCCTGGGTATTCCCGGGCTCATCGGACTGACCGCCGCCATCATCGCGGCTCTTAGTATCATTGCAGTCCTCAAGCTCAAGCGCGCCGGCGGATCGAAGGATGTTCTCGACATGACGCAACTACTCACCGAAGTGCTGTTCTATCTGGGCGCGCTGGCAACCTGGAGTTACGTTTGAGACGCGCCGCTGCGGCAATCGCGGCTGCCGGGATGCCGATGCTCACACGGCTCGATCCGGAATTGGCCCATGATCTGGGGTTGGCCGGACTGAAAGTGATGCGGCCGCTGTGGCCGGCGTGGTCTTTCCCCGCCGAATGTTCCGTGCGTTGTTTTGGATTGCAATTTGCCCATTCGGTGGGGCTCGCGGCGGGCTTCGACAAGAATGGCGACTACTTGGATGCCCTGGGTGCCCTGGGCTTCAGTCACATAGAGTTGGGCACTGTGACCCCGCGTCCCCAGCCCGGCAATCCCAAGCCCCGCATGTTTCGAATTCCGGGCAACCTCGCGCTGATCAATCGCATGGGCTTCAACAATAAGGGCGTCGATCACCTGATCAGCCGCCTCTCCGGCAGCCGCTATCGGGGAATCCGCGGCATCAGCATCGGCAAGAATTTCGATACGCCCATCGAGAACGCCCAGGACGACTACCTTGCATGCCTGCGCAAGGTCTACCCGCATGCCGACTACGTGGCTGTCAATGTCTCGTCGCCCAACACCGCCCGTTTGCGCGAGCTGCAGGATCGCGATGGCCTGCAACGCATACTTGGCACGCTCCTCGAGGAGCGGGTCGCGCTGCAGGAGCGTCACGGCAAGCGTGTGCCCTTGCTGGTCAAGGTCGCGCCCGACTTGAGCGAAGCGCAAGTTTCCGAACTGGCGCAGCAGTTACGCTCGCTGCAGCCGGACGGCGTGATCGCCACCAACACGTCGAGCGACTTGAACGTACTGGGCAAGCCTGCCGCGGAACACCGCGGGGGCTTGAGCGGAGCTCCGCTGCACTCTTTGTCCGTCAAGGTCATAGCCCAACTGCGCGCCGAACTGGGCGCGGACTTTCCCATTATCGGGGTCGGCGGCATCGTGAGCGCCGCCAACGCCCGCGAGACCTTGCGTGCGGGAGCAAACCTGCTGCAGGTTTATACGGGCTTCGCCTACCGAGGCACGGAATTGCTCGACGAGCTGATCGGCTCGCCCGAATAATCACCCGCTCTACCCGGTGCTAACGCAAAATCGCCGTCAGCGTAATCTCCGGGACGCTTGCCAGCGCCTTGGAGAGCGGGCAATCCTGTTTCGCCTTGGCAGCAATTTTCTGAAACGTCGCCTCGTCAATCCCGGGAACGCTGGCCTCGAGACGCAAGCCGATGTGCTCAATCGAGAAGCCCCCGCCCTTCAGCACCAATCGCACCGCAGCCTGGGTATCGACGGCCGCCGTGGCGAAGCCCGCTGCATCGCAGCCGAACGAAAACGCCATGGTGAAACAGGCGGCATGCGCCGCTGCCAATAGCTCCTCGGGATTGGTGCCGCGCCGGTCGTCCTCGAAGCGGCTGGCAAATCCGTAGGGGTAGGATTTCAGCGCGTCGGTCTGGGTGCTGATCTTGCCGACGCCCTGCTTGCCCCGTCCTTCCCAATGTACAGTTGCAGTTTTATCGCTCATATTGAGACTCCAGCGTTGTCGTGTTGCCAATGCCCTCAATCGGGCGGCAGCGGAATGAACTCGGTCTCGCCCGGGACCGGCGCGAATTGACGATTGGCCCAACGATCCTTGGCGAGCGCGATCCGCTCCGGGGATGACGCCACGAAATTCCACCATATGAATCGGGGAGTGGGAAAGCGTTTGCCTCCCAATAGCATGGCATTCGTTTCACCGGCGGCGCGCAGTGTGAGTTTCTTTCCGGGTTCCAGCACGGCGAGCTGACCCTCGATGATCTTGGCCCCGCCCACCTCGAGTTCGCCGCTCACCACATAAATGGCGCGCTCGTCATGGTCTGACGGCATCTCGAGGGCCGCTCCCGGAGCAAAGCCGGCGTGCACGTAAAGCGTCGGCCACAAGCTCAACACCGGCGAGCGCAAGCCGAATGCTTCGCCCGCAACGACCGACAAGGCGACTCCGTCGAGGGTGCGCTGCGGCAGCACAGCCACGGGATAGTGCGTAAAACTCGGTTCGATGTCCTCGTGGCCATCGGGCAGCGCAACCCAGCTTTGGATGCCGTGAATCTTCCCGCCCGCCGCCCGCGCGAGGTGCGGTGTCCTCTCCGAATGCGCAATGCCGCTCCCCGCCGTCATCCAGTTCACGTCCCCCGGCCGGATCTCGCGCACATTGCCGAGACTATCGCGATGCTCGAGCGAGCCTGAGAACAAATAGGTCACGGTGGCCAGCGCGATGTGAGGGTGGGGCCGGACGTCGATTCCATGGCCCGGCTCGAATTGAGTAGGGCCCATATGGTCAAAGAAGATAAAAGGCCCGACCATCTGCCGTCCCTGTGCGGGAAGCACTCGGCGCACGACGAAGCCGCCCAAATCTCGCTCCCGTGCATGTACCAATTGTAAAATTGCCATATAGCGCTCGCCGGGAATTGTGCTTCGGTCATTATGGCATTGGAGGGCGCGCGATCCGTCGAAATTCGCCATCGCAATGTGTCGTTAAACGCTGACACGCACGCTCTTTGAGCAACGCTTGATGATATCTTTCTTCCCCCTGGAGGCAAGCGATGACGGAGATCGAGATCTGGACGAAGTGGGAGAGTCAAATTGTCAACGGACTCTTCCCCTTGCGCCGCTTTCTCGGAAGGTCGAACCACAGCGTGGTATTCCTGACCGAGTTTCGCGCGCAAAATCTCCCCAAAGCCGCGATCAAGCTCGTGCCGGCGGATCCGGCGGTGGACGAGTCGCAACTCGCGCGCTGGCAAAGGATCGCCGCCCTGTCCCATCCCCACCTGATTCGCGTTCTCGACTCGGGCCGGTGCAAGCTCGGAGGACACCCCTTTCTATTCGTAGTCATGGAATACGCCGAGCAGACGCTCGCTCAGATTCTTCCGCACCGGCCGCTGACACCAGATGAGGTGCGGGAAATGCTGACCCCAACCCTCGACGCCTTGGCATACCTGCACCGCAAAAACTTGGTGCAGGGTCAGCTGAAACCGGTGAACTTTCTCGTCGTCAATGACCAGCTCAAGCTGGCGAGCGATACCATCCGGTCCGCCGGCGATCCCGCCATCGCCAGCGCAAAACCTTCGGTGTACGATCCTCCCGAAGCAAAAAACAGCGCGATTGAGGCCACCGGCGATGTCTGGAGTCTCGGCATCACCCTGGTTGAGGCGCTGACACAGAACCCTGCGGCGGCTCTTGGAGAGTCATCCGACCCATTGACGGGCGTCGTGCGGCGCTGCTTGACTCCCAACCCGGCCGGCCGTCCAACGATCTCTGACCTGCAGGCCCAATTTAGTCCGGCATCGCCGGTGCCGGCATCGGCGGTGCCCGCATCGGCGGCGCCCGCATCGGCGGCGCTCGCATCGCCGGCACCAGCTTCGGCGGCGCCCGCATCGGCGGTGGCGCCCACTTCGCCGGTTCCCCGGCTGCCTGCCGACATGAAAGTACCCGGCAAACCTGCCCCTGCTGCCAGTCCATCCAAGCTTCGTTTGCTCGTCCCCGCCATCGCCGTGGGCGTTATCGTGTTGGTGGCCATTTGGGCCGGCATGCGGCCGTTTCGGAGCCACCCGAACTCCCAACCGCCCACATCGAGCACCGCTCAATCATCATCGCAGCCCTCGGTCGCGCCGGCGGCCGCTTCACAGAGTCCGGCAACGCCGATGTCCGCGGCGGCTGCCGTGCTTCATCAAGAAATGCCGGTGCTCTCGCACGGAACACGCAATTCCATTCGCGGCCAGATCAAGGTCACGGTTCTGGTCACCGTCGACCGCTCCGGAAGTGTCGTCGGCGAGACGCTGGAGAATCAGGGTTCAAGCAAATATTTCGCGCGCTTAGCCCTAGAGGCCGCAAAAAAATGGAAGTTCACCCCCGCGGACAACCAGGACTCTCGGCAATGGCTGCTGCAGTTCGAGTTCGCTCGCAGCGGCGCGGCTGGACAGGCAGTCCCCCGCACTCCTCGATAGTGCGCACACGCAAGAGTGTGCACACGCCAGCGATCTCGCCGCCCGTCATGGAGCCGGCGTCGTGAGCGCCTTGAGGAACTGGTAATAAAACTCGACGCCCGTGTAGTAGGCATCGATTTTGACGCGCTCGTCCCGGCCGTGCGCCCGGTCATCTGCTCGCTCGATCGCGACGCCTGAAATGCCGTAGCTGGGTATTCCGGCATTCATGGTGTAAATGCTGTCAGAGGCGCCGGCTTCCATGATCGGCAACACCGTGAAACCCGGCCAAAACTTGGCGGCAACGCTGCGCAATGAATTCATGACATCGTCCCGCAGCGGCGGCGGCGCCATGGCTTTGCGATCCGATCCATGATCCATCAATTCGCCGGTGTCGCTGCGGTAGCGCACCGTGAGTTGCGGATCGTTGAACAGCTTGACCAACTGCAGGCGGATCTCCTCCTGGGAATGGCCGGGGAAAATGCGGCAGTTCACGTTGGCTTCGGCCCGCCCCGGCAACGCGTTGGGGGCGTGCCCGCCGCTCAACATGGTCGCGACGCAGGTTGTGCGCATGACCGCGTTCGTGTGCGTATCCTGCGACAGCCGCTCGACCGCCTTCTCATCCGGCGCCGTCGCCAGGATGGCGCGTAGATCGGCGGCCCGCTGCCCGGTTTCGATCTTGGCCATTTGGGCGAAATACTCGCGCGTGACGGCATTCAGCTCGAACGGAAAAGTCCACTTCTGCAAAGCCGCGAGTGCATTGGCCACGTGGTAAATCGCGTTGTTGGGTGTAGGCAGCGAACTGTGGCCGCCCGGGTTCGTGGCGAGCACCTGAAAGTCGCCGTAGAGTTTCTCGGTTGCTTCGAATCCCACAATCTGGGGCTTGTCCGGCCGCACGCCGCCCGAGTCGGGGTTCAAGGCAAATTCCGCATCGATGAGTTCGCGGTGATTCTTGAGCAGCCAGTCGACGCCGTTGGACTTGCCATTTTCTTCGTCGGCCGTCAGCGCCAGGATGATGTCGCGGTTGGGAACGAATCCTTCCTTCTTCATGGGAATGGATCGGTGCTCCAGTCTTCGCGCTTCGCTTCGACGACGTCCAAATGCGCGATGATCAGGACCGGCTTCAATTTCGAGCCCGCTTTGCCGCGATAACGCGCGACCATATTGCCCTTGCGATCATTGGGGCCGAGCACGACGACATCCGCTTTGGGAAATCCGGCATCCAACAGCCGCTGCGCCATGGCCTGCGCCGCCACAGTCGTGCTGCCGACCGAATCGGTGGTGTTGATTTCGATCAGCTGCTTGAAGATGTCGTGCGCATTCTTTCGCGTGACGGCATCGCTCTCGGGAGCCGCGCAGATGGCCTGCGCGCACAGAGCGAAAACCATGGCGCAGAGCCCAATGCTGGATTGGTGATTCAAGGATTATTCCCCAGTGAAAGCTTCGGAAGGCTGACTTGTGCCGTCATGTTATCGTAATGTGACGATTCAACGCGCGGCGATGGAGATCGGGATGCCGGCACGCGCGTTGAATCGTCACATT
>Ga0193726_1003019_pt1 | contig 10957 bp, 10 predicted proteins | sample H2c1metaG_FD_144928 | JGI IMG/M metagenome (GOLD analysis project Ga0193726, IMG submission 144928) | Soil microbial communities from a riparian zone of the East river system, Colorado, United States - H2c1 | ecosystem: Environmental > Terrestrial > Soil > Riparian zone | place: USA: East River... | reverse complement strand
TTGCTGCATATCGATCCCCATCCACTTGCGCAATCGATCGCCACTGGCGTCTTGAAACGGAATCCCGCTGGCGTGTACTTTGCTGCCCGGCGCCTGACCGGCAATCAAGACCCTCGCCTTCGGATCCATCTGCAGCACCGGACGCGGTCCTAACGGCAGTTGCGCGGCACACAGTGTGCACGCGCGCACGTCCGTCAGGAGTCGTTCGGTCGCTGCGGAGGCAGTATGGGCAGGACTTGTCATTCGACCGATCCTTATTTTACGACCAGCACGCCGAGCATCGTCGGATGATAGGCGCAGGCGTAGTGGAATATCCCCATTTTCCTGGCGACCAAACGCCACTCCTGCCCGGCGCCGAGGTTCTTGGAGTCGAACGCCCGAGTGCCGTGGATCGTATGCGGCACGATGTCCACGTTGCGCCAGATGACGATGTCGCCGACCAACACGCTCAGTTGTGCCGGAACAAATTGCAACCCCTTAATCTCGATGGTGTAGACCTTCGGGGCTGCACGCGGCGGCGGTGGCTTCCGCCCGCTCACATCTGCCATCCATATCCGCTCGTGCGCTTGGGCGTCATCACCCGAAGTGGGAGGCGGATGCGGTAATGCCGCTCGTCCGGATCTGTGGAGGGGGTGTTCAGCAATGGGCATCTCGACTCCAACTTTGGAAATGAGGGATGAAATCAACGCAAGAATTTTGAAGCGCGTCGAGCGTCGCTTAGGCGGCGAGAGCCTGCGCAGCGTTGACGAGCGGGAAGTCGATGACAGTTTTGGCCACGTGATTAAAGTAGTTGGTGAACACGTTCATGCCCACGTGTGCCACGATTTCGACAATCTCGGCGTCGTTGTAGCCGGCGACACGCACGGCCGCGAGCTGAGTGTCAGTCACATGCCCACGATTCTTGAGCACCGCTTTCGCAAAATCGAGTGCGGCTTGGGTCTTAGTTTCATGCCGTGCAGCTCTGAGGCGTCGCTTTGAGGGCCCTCACCGCTGAAGTCCCGTCCGCGACGTCGGTCGTGCCAAGGGCCACTCGCAACTTCAGTCGCGCACGATATAGACGGCTCAGCACCGCACTTCGGGTGAGCCCCATCTGCCGGGCGATCTCCTCCGTGGAGTAGCCCATCAGGGCTTGCAGTACCAAGGGTTTGCGATAATCGGTATCCAATGAAGAGATGGCGGCGCCGATGTCTGAGTCCTCGCTCGGCACTGAGGCCAGCGCAGGATCATCGTTGGCGATAAGATCATCCAAATGGACGGTGGTATGACGCTTGCGCTCGTACAGCCGAGCATGTTCGCGCCGCGCGATGGCGAGTAGCCAAGACCGTGCCGCTTCCGGATCAGCAAGGGAGTCTATCGCACGCCACGCACGCAGGAATGTCTCCTGAACGACGTCCTCCGCAATTGCGCCGTCGCACGCGAGCCAAAGGGCAAAGCGAAAGACATCAGGTCGGTATCGGGCGCACAGCCCTTCAAACCGCGCACTGGAGGTCGTCTTGGATATGCACGCATACATGTCTAGCGTCAACATAGCCTTCCCCCTTCCCTAACTCGCGTCTTAGCTGGCGATTTCCAAGTGGCTTTTGGTTACCGCTTGAACGACAGCGTAGTTCGAGCGCGACGGTCAGTCGATCGTACGGAGGTAGGAGTGCGAGGCTCCTAGTTGTAGGGGCGAGCCTATACGTAGGTTCAGAAGAGCGCACCGGATCGGTGGCGACAATTCTTGAAGGGTTGCTCACCTGGCCGTCGGGTCGCGATGTGTCCCCAGAGCTGCCTCGACACATCTGATCAAAATGGAACCGTCGAAGGGCTTGTCCAGGAAGCAAATTGCTCCCTCACTTAACGCTCGCACGCGCACCGCCTCTTTGGGAAACGCCGTGATGAAAATGAACGGCAAGCTGCGTCCCTGCTTGCGCAGAAGGGTTTGCAGTTCGATACCACTCATGGCCGGCATTTGTACATCCGAAATCACACAGGAGGTCTCATCCAACTGGGGCGAATGTAAGAACTCTGCAGCTGATGCAAATGAATAGACGGTGTATCCGTGTGCGCTGAGAAGATTGTCGGTGGCACTGCGGAAGGACGCATCGTCGTCAATAACCGAGATCAGTGCAGGCGTATGCAGAGCGGCTTGTCCTTGAGGTGTGACCCATCGTAGCGTGGCCCAAGGGCAAGCGCGCCGCAGAGCGGTATCGATGTAGCTATATGAAGGTTTAGGTGCGCTGCAGGGTGTCGCGGCGGATTCCAAGAGCGTCTGCGATTCTCACCAGATCGGCCAGCGACCGGGTTCGCATTTTTCGCGTCACTTGGGTGCGATGGACTTTTACCGTGATCTCGCTGACGCCCAATTCCGCGGCGATCCGCTTGTTCACGAGTCCGGTCGTTACGAGGACAAACACCTCCCGCTCGCGGGCGGTCAGCGACTCGTACAAGACCCATAGCCCTGATATTCTTTTCTGTTCTGCCCGCCTCTTTCGATCCGCCGCGAGCGCCCTGTTCACCGCATGGAGCATCTCGTGATAGCGAAACGGCTTAGTCAGAAAGTCCACGGCACCGGCCTTCATCGCCTGGACAGACATCGGAATATCGCCATGACCCGTCATAAAGATGATCGGTATGTGAATACCCGCCTCGGCCAATTCGGCCTGAAAGTCGAGGCCAGTCACTCCTGGCAACCTGATATCGAGCACCAGACAACTGGCGACATTCGGAAGGCTGCTTCGCAGCAGTTCAGGGGCCGAACCGAACACCTCCACCCGCAATCCAACCGACAGGAAAAGGTTCGTCAACGCGTCGCGCATTGCTGAGTCATCGTCCACGACAAGGACCATGGCTTCTCCAGCCGTTGCAAGGTCGCTCGGCGATGGTGGATGTTCCTTCACAAGACGACCATTTGATGCACGGGCAATGTGAACCGGATGACTGCTCCTTGTGCCCCATTTGAGGCCGCCCAGATGCGTCCGCAGTGCGCTTCGATGATCGAACGGCAGATCGAGAGTCCGATGCCCATCCCGCTGGATTTCGTGGTGAAGAAAGCATCGAATAGCCGCTGCGCGTTCTCTTCTGAGAACCCAACACCGCAGTCCGTCACCGTAACCTGCACTTGCCGTGCGCCATTCTGTTCCGATCGGATTACCAACTCGCGCGCCCGATCCGTGATCGCGTGCATCGCTTCGATCCCGTTGATCACCAGATTCACGATGACCTGCTGCAGCTGCACTTTATCGGCGAGGATCAACGGTAGAGCGGTCGCAAGCTCGGTCCGCAGGGACACGCCGGCGCTGAGCAGTTCATGCTGCACGAAGGCCACGGCCTCGCTCACGACCTCATTGAGGTTGAGCGGCACCATCTGGGTGTCGGTCTTCATTGCGAGCGCACGCACGCGCCGAATGATCTCACCCGCCCGATTGCCGTCCCTGAGGATCATCTCTACGGAGGAGTGCACTGCGTTCAAGTTGGGAATTTCGCGATTGAGCCAACACAGGCAGGCCTCGGCGTTGGTGACGACAGCACCGAGCGGCTGGCTGACTTCGTGGGCGATCGAGGCGGTCAGCTCGCCCAAGCTTGTTACGCGCATCACGTGCGCGAGTTCTGTCCGGGTTTCGCGCAATTCCAACTCCGCTAGTCTCATCGCTGTGACATCCATCACTGCTCCGACAAAGTTGATGTCGGCCATGTCATAGCGCATGGCATGAGCCACGACGTAGAGATATTTGACCGCGCCATTCGGCATCCACAATCGACACTCGTAAGTAAAATCCCGCCCCTCCTGCGCTGCGCGTTCCACGACCTGTCGGAAGCTGGTGACATCCTCCGGATGAACTCGTTCGCGCATGAGGAGATCCACGCTGGGCGTGACCGTCCGGTCGAACTCAAAAATCCGGAAGGTTTCCTCTGACCAGTAGATTTCCCCGCTGGAAGGAATCCAACCAAAACTACCGGTGTGACTCAATCGTTGTGCCTCAGCCAGGTACGCATCCGCGTTCCGTAGGTCCGAGTACAGGCGGGCATTCTCCAGGGAGGTCGCGGCCTGGGATGCGAGCAATCTCAGTACGGCAATACGCGCCGGCGTAAACACATGCGAGGCGAGGCCGTTTTCAAGGTACAGCACACCGATCAATTGAGCTTGTTTGATCAAGGGAAGGCAAAGGATTGACCGGCTCCTGCTGCGCAGGATATATGGGTCCTGTGAGAACGGTTCCTGATCCATTGCCTCGTCTAAGAGCAGGCTGTCTCTGGTTCGGATGACGTAGTGAACGACTGACTCGGGCAGCGCCACCGGACCAACGCGCATTTTCTGACGATTGATTTCGACTGTTTCCTTTGCGGTTATTGCCTCCGCCTCGATCCACATCTCCTCGCGACTTGGCAGAATCAGCAGGCCTCGCTCAGCACCCGCATGCTCAAGCGCCGTCTCCATAAGAATTTTGATCAATCTATTGATTTCGATCTCGCCTGCCACAGCTTGCGACAGTTTCACGACCGTCGTGAGATCTAGCCGCTCGCTGAGCGTGTCTAGCGTGGGACCCGATCCGAGCCTCTCCGGGTGTGGGACCAGATGTGGATACTTGAGGTCCATCTGACGGACCTTGCCATCGGCACCCCAACGAACGTAGCAGGCCCGTGCATTTTGCAGATACGCATTACAAGTGGTCGTAAATCCTCGATCTGCATAAAAACGTGCAGCCAACTCGTGCGCCAGGCCTTCGTTCTGGATGAAGCCGTTGTCCCGAGCGGATCGAATTGCCTCTTCGTAATGGCGTTCCGCGTCCAGTTCTCGGCCTTCCAGGCGCGCAATCTCGGCGCCCACGAGCGCCGCTCGGGTGAGGAAATTCGCAGGGCAATCTTCGGCCCAAAGCGATAGCTGCCTATGATGACGGACTAGAGCGTCGAAATGCCGTGTTTTCTCATCAACTGATGAGGAAGCGAAGATCGCCGCGTGAGCGAGCGCGGCATAGAAATGGTATTCCGCATAGTCAATGGTGGGTGTTCTGTGTTCTGACATGCTCTCGGCTTTGGCGGCCGCCACGAGAGCGGAAGCGTAGTCCTCGGCGTAGAAACGCGCGAACAGCTTAACGTCCCCATACCTGCACAAGGCGTGTCGGAGTTCAGGCTGTCCTTCCAGCTGTCGCTCATAGTCGGTTTCATCGAACTCGTGATCATTGAACGACGCGAAACTAGGTGTCTGCCCTCGTAGCAGTCGGATGACCCTAAGCAGTGATGAGATGAGCTCGATGGCCAGTCCAAACTGCGCTTTTCGGGCAAATGCAAGGCCGGTCTCCGCCTCTTGTTGAACCTCCGCGAGCGGATCTCCGCAGCCAAGCCGGATCGCGACCCTCGACCACCAAGCGAAGACCCCCCAAGTGAGGTCACCTGTCTTCAGAGCTGCCTCACAGGCACGACGGGAAAACGCATGGCTTTCGCGAATGTGCCTCAGCCAAGGACTGACAAGGGTACCGAAGTAGCAGTAAACGCGACTCTTGAAGCGTTCTGCTCCGAGCTTGTCTACCAGATCGACGCTGAGTTGAGCGAATCGGTATCCCGCATGATAATCCCCGAAGCGCGGCCCCAAAATCATACATAAATTCACGTAAGCCAGGCACGATTCGTCTGTGTTGCCATGCTCCAGGCTGATGTTGGCAATGCGGAAGGCGACAAGATCCATCAAGTTTAGATCGTACATATTGGCTGGAACGGAGAGCGCTGCCATGACATTCATTACTTTGCGCCATTCGGAATCGCGCATCGGTGGTATGTCGATAAGAGATGCGATATTTCGAGTTCCGATTTGTTGACGCATGCGCTCGTACTCCTGACGAACCTCTTCGTCTGTCGGATGCGGAGAGCACACAACTCCTACACGCTGGAGGCTTGCCAAGCAGATTGCGACGGCGTCGCCGGTCCTTCCTACGTTTGTATAGAGCTTCGCTTGTATGTCGATGATAGCGGCTAGGTCAGTAAAATTTGTAGCGCGCGGGGACAGCATTGCGAGACGTTGCTCCGCCATACTCATTTCGCCTGTCATAAACTCGCACTCGGCTCGATTCAGCTCAAGATCAAATATGAGCCGGTATTGCTGCTCCCAGCTCTCCTCGGAGAGTGAATTGAGGCCAACGGCGAAGTAGCTCAGCGCAGATGCATACGCGATCGCGGCTTTTGCGCGCCTGCCGGCAATCAAATTCAATTCCGCAACGCGCTCTCGTTCCTCCATCGACGTGATTAGGTGGCAGCCGCGATTGAGCTGGCTCACGATCTCGAAGACGTTGTCGCCGATCTCCTCGGGCGAAGTGCCTCCGGCGAGGAGACGGCCGATGCGCAGATGCTCCGCACCACGTACCGCCTCAGGGATCGATGAGTACGCGGCTTCCTGAACTCGATCATGTACGAACTGATAGGCGCGCGACGAAGACAGGACGAGTCCGGCCCGCACCGCCTCACGCAGGTCTTCGTGCATTTCTTCCGAGTTCTGGTACACCCGCCTCAGCTGGTCGAACTCGGCGCGGTTGCCCAGACATGCAAGCTGCTGCAACGCTTTCTGCGCCTCCGGAGGGAGGCGGCCCAACTTCCCCACCATGAGGTCCACGACGTTATCGCTGTAGCCCTTCTCGCCAATGCGATTCATGTTCCAGGACCATCGCCCGGCGTCATGATCGAATGTCAGCAGACCCTCGTCCGCCAGCGAGGAGATGAACTGCACGGCAAAAAATGGATTGCCCGCGGTCTTCCGGTGGATGAGTTGCGCCAGGGCATCGACGCGCTCCGCTTCACAGTGAAGACAGTCCACCAGCATCCGGCGCAGATCCTCCATGGGCAAGGGCGTCAGCTTTATCTCCTGCACGCTCGCGCCGGATCGACGGACGACCTCAAGCGTGTGCCTCAAGGGGTGGGAGGAATCTACTTCGTTGTCGCGGTAGGCGCCGATCAGCATCAAATGGCGCAGTTCCGACTGCGTCAAGAGATCCTCGAGCACATCGAGCACCGCCACGTCGAGCCACTGCAGATCGTCGAGAAACAGCACGAGCGGGTGCTCCTCCCGTGCGAATACCCCCAGGAAGCGCCGGAAGACCCGCTGGAAGCGAAGCTTGGATTCCGGCGGCGGAAGATCCACGATCGGCTCCTGCGCTCCAATGATGAGCTCGAGCTCGGGAACGAGATTCACGACGAGCTGACCATTCGGGCCCAGGGCCTCGCGAAGGGCGTCGCGCCATGGGCCGAGCTGCGCCTCGCTCTGAGCCAGAAGCGAGCGCACCAGACTCTGGAAGGCCTGGCCGAGCGTGGCGTATGGAATGTCGCGCTTGTACTGGTCGAACTTGCCGGACGCGAAGAGGCCCCGCGATGGCACGAGCGCTTTGTGCAGCTCGTTCACCACCGAGGATTTGCCGATGCCGGAATAGCCGGACACCAGCACGAGCTGCGCCGTACCATCGATTACGACGCGGTTGAAGGCGTCTAGCAGCGCGCCGATCTCGCGCTCCCGGCCGTATAGCTTCTCGGGGATCCCCAGCCGATCTGGCGCATCCTGCGTACTCAGCGCGAACAGGTCGATGGAGCGGTGCGACTCCCACTCCACGAGGCTGCACCTGAGATCGGCCTCAACCCCGGCGGCCGTCTGATAGCGCTCCTCGGCCGTCTTTGCGAGCAGCTTCATTACGATCGCCGAGAGCTGGCCCGGCACCGCGATCACCCGTTGGCTGGGCGGGACCGGCTGTCGGGCGATGTGGCAGTGGATCCATTCCATCGGATCGGTCGCCCTGAAGGGCAGCGTGCCGGTGAGCATTTCGTAGAAAGTAATTCCCAAGGCGTACAGATCGCTTCGGGAATCGATCGACCGGTTCATCCGGCCCGTCTGTTCGGGCGCCATGTAAGCGAGCGTGCCGGCGATTTCCTCCGGCGGTCCAGGGTGTTGCCGCTCGCGAGGCAGACGGGAGGCGATGCCGAACCCGGTCAGCCAGACACCGCCCGTCGCGACGTCCACCAGGACATTCGCCGGTTTGATGTCCTTATGAATAAGACCGCGCTTATGCACACGCTGCAGCGCCCCCGCGAGCGCGATCGCAATGCGCAGAAACTCCGATATCTCCAATGGTTGGCCGAGCAGCCGATCGAGCGGTTCGCCGCCGGGATCCTCGAACACAAGCACCTTGCGTCCATCGCGACTTGCAAGCACGCTAGGCTGCACCGCCCACTCAGGGTCAAGCTCACTTGCGAGGGCGTATTCGTGCTCGAGCCGCTTGAGATTCGCGGGTGATTGTTGTGCAGCGGCGGGCGCCAAAACCAGGATTGGTGCGGCATTACCAGCGGCATGCCGGCCGCGGTACAGGATGTACTCGCTGCCAAGTCGCCGCGTTTCAAGCACGTACCCTGCAAGATCTGTCATCGACGACTTCCCACTGCTAGGCGATGAGTCGTGAGAGCTTACCTTCGTCGCCAGGTTACCGATAGGCCAAACCACTACACCCCGGTAAGAGATAACCATCTATGACGGGATTCGTGTACCTATAAGGTGGAACTCCTGGTTTCTAGGCTGCGACGCGATAGCGTGTGAACCGGCGACCCGATTGCTGCCGGCGTCACCGCCCAATTGGCCGGCTTCCCTAAAATCGAAGGTGGTTCCGTCGCCGATACAGCAAAGCGGACCGGCATGTCCGAATCAGCAGTGAAGATCGGCATCCATCGCGGACTCAAGGCGCTTGCCGCGAGCATTCGCGCGCCCGAACGAGGCCCTATCTAGATCCCGCCAGTTAAGCTCTGCGAGCGCCTGCACTGCGGCGCGCCGCGGTCGTCAGCAAAGCACCGAGCACATAGATTGCGGGCGGCAATAACCCACGAAGCAGAGGGACATACCCAGGCAATACAACCACTAAAACCCAAACGAGGTCCGCCCATCCCACGAGGATGAGATTGAGCCAGTAGCTCCGCTCACCATTTCGCCAATTGCCGACCGCCGCCGTAAGAACCGCGAACACTGCGATGCACAACATGTAAGCCGCCAGTTGATACAGGCGACCTTGAGCAATTCCGGTTTGGGCTGAGCCGAGTGTATAGATGTCGTGGGCGACATTGACATGGAACAGGCCCCACGCGATGTAGCAGAGCGCGCCCAGACGAGCAATGAGTGTCGAGGGGAGCATATGTTCCTACTGAATCTGATTTGTATTGGGATTTCTCGGCGCATAGGGAAGCTCAGCGGCCAGAAGTGCATCGGAGGCGAGGCGAACTTTATAACCGGAATTCGAGTAATACCGTATGGTACCCGTCGTGTCGATGACGAACACCGAAGGTACCGGCAACTCAAGCTGCGTGGTGCCCGTCGTGGCCTCGAGGTCGACCCCGTATTGTTTCTGCTTCGCGATCGTCGCATCGTCCAAGTGGTATGCCACGAGGTACATCGTGGGTGCTTCTTGTTACCGAGCGGATGCGTGCCTGAACATGTGGCGGCGCGCTTCCTCATCCATCTCAGTCTTGAATTCGAAACGGTCCTTCAGAGCATTGGCGCGCCGCGCCGCCGGCCGCTCATTGATGCGATCGAACCAAGTCTTGATGTGCGGAAAAGCGCTCCAAACATCCTCGCCCAATATGAACGGCAGCGCTCGTACCCACCCCCAAGCGGACATATCCGCGATCGTGTAATTGCTGCCGAGTACGAATGGCGCTTTGCTGAGTTGCGTGTTGAGGATACCGTAGTGCCGTCGTGCCTCGTAGAGATATCGATCGACTGCGTAATCGAGGCCCTTCGGCGCGAAATGCTTGAAATGCACGGCCTGTCCTGAATAAGGGCCGATACCGGTGGCAATGAACATCATCCAGCAGAGCAGTTCGCCGCGCGCGGCCAGTGTCTTCTCCGGCAGGAATTTTTCGGTCTTCTCGGCCAAATACAAAAGGATTGCATTGCTGTCGAACACGCGCACGCCGCCATCGTCTATTGCCGGAGTCTTGTTGTTGGGATTGATGGCGGTGTACTCACGCGAAAATTGCTCGCCCTTGCGCGTGTCGACCGGCACGACTTCATAAGGTAAGCCGGATTCTTCGAGAAAAAGAGCGACTTTGGCGGGATTGGGGGAGGGGTGATAATAGAATTTGAGCATGAGGAATGGTCCTTGAAGGTGCTAAACGTTGGTGGTTAACGCCCAGTTATGGCGGTTTGCCCAAAGAGTATTTTTCGGCTGTCGTCTGTGACGACGGGCGGCGTCTTCAGGGCGGCTCCGCGCTCGTACGCGCGCACTGTGGCAGGACGCGCGGCGATCGCATCGAACCAGCGCTTCAAGGCAGGGAAGTGGCCGAGGTCCTGCGATTGCATCTCCCAAGGAACGATCCAGGGATATACCGCAATGTCGGCGATCGAATAATCCTTTCCGGCGAGGTAGGGCGCCGCGACGAGCCGCCGGTCGAGCACTCCATAGAGACGGTTGGTCTCCTTCACGTAACGTTCGATCGCATAGGGAATCTTCTCCGGTGCATAACGATTGAAGTGATGATTTTGGCCTGCCATGGGGCCGAGGCCCCCCACTTGCCAAAATAGCCACTCCACTGCCGCCTTTCGCCCTCGTAAATCCTTCGGCAGAAGGACACCGGCTTTTTCCGCCAGATAGACGAGAATAGCTCCGGACTCGAAAACTCCGACCGCCTCACCCTCATCTGCGGGCGCCCGATCGATGATCGCAGGCATCCGATTATTCGGACTGAAGGCGAGAAATTCGGCCTTGAACTGTTCGCCCTTGGAGATGTCGACCGGGACGATTCGGTAGGGCAATCCACTTTCTTCCAGAAATAGGGTGATCTTGTGACCATTGGGCGTCGGCCAGTAGTACAAGTCGATCACGGAAGCACTCCTCAGTTCGCCAAATGCATGGGCGGATCAATTGCCGTCAAGAGCATCGCACAACGAGAAGACCGGCGAGATTGGCGAGATATTGCTCCCCGACAGCAATTGCTTGCAGCGCGTCCTGGCGCGAGCTGGATT
>Ga0193726_1003018_pt1 | contig 10958 bp, 11 predicted proteins | sample H2c1metaG_FD_144928 | JGI IMG/M metagenome (GOLD analysis project Ga0193726, IMG submission 144928) | Soil microbial communities from a riparian zone of the East river system, Colorado, United States - H2c1 | ecosystem: Environmental > Terrestrial > Soil > Riparian zone | place: USA: East River... | reverse complement strand
TGGCTGTGTCTGCATGTCCCTAAGTCCACTGCGTCCGGGGTGCCCGGCGGCAGGGCGAGCCGTCTGGTCTGCCCGCGACCAAGGGAGGGCCGCGCCCGCGGCCATGCGACTTTCGTAGGTTCCTGCCGCACCGAACGTCGCGCGGCCTGCGCCGCTTTGACCCGGCTGGCATAACGTGAACGGGTGAGCAGTGATCCCTGGTGGTGCCGGCATCACGTCAAGCACCGGGTCGCGACCGACATCGGCGTCGCGGCCGGCTTCGTGGTGCTCGACACCGTGGTGACACTCGTGGGCGGATCGTGGTGGCCGGCCCGGCCCGGCCCGCTGGCCTGGGTCATGCTGGGCCTCCAGGCGGCGGCGTGCGCCAGCCTGGCCGTCCGCCGCCGCGCGCCGCTGGCGGTGGTCGCGATCCTGGCTGCCTACTCGCTCGCGCTGGCCCTGCTGATCTCGCCCGCGGGCCTGCTCACCCCGGCCAACTCCGGGACGGTGTGGGCGCCGTTCGGGACGGTGCTGGCCGCGTACGCGCCGTTCTTCTACCAGCCGAACCGCCGGCTGGCCATCGCCGCGGTCGCCGTGCTGTCGATCATCGTGGCCCGGCCCTGGCAGCCGTCGGTCACGGTCATCACGGTCGCGATCGTCCGCACGGCCGCCGGCCCGCTGCTGGCCATGTACTACGACGCCCGCCGGCGGCTGGTGGCGGCCCTGACCGAGCGGGCCGAGCGCGCCGAGCGGGAACAGGGCCTGCTGGCCGAGCAGGCCCGGGCCGAGGAACGCGCCCGCCTGGCCGGCGAGATGCACGACGTCGTGACGCACCGGGTCAGCCTGATGGTGCTGCAGGCCGGCGCGCTGCGGATGACCGCGGCCGACGAGGCGACCCGGCAGGCCGCCGAGGAGCTGCGGGCAGCCGGCTGCCTGGCGCTGGACGAGCTGCGGGACCTGGTCGGCATCCTGCGCACGGCCGACGACGAGGACCCGACCCCGTCCACGCCGGGGCTGGCCGCGCTCGTCGCCGAGTCGACCGGCGTGGGGACGCCCGCCGAGCTGGCCGAGGACGGCGACCCGGCGCTGGCCTCGCCGGTCGTCGGGCGCACGGCGTACCGCATCGTGCGCGAGGCGCTGACCAACGTCCGCAAGCACGCGCCGGGCGCCCGGGTGACCGTCCGGGTCAGCTACGCCGAGTCGGGCGTCCGGCTCACCGTGCGCAATACCGCGCCGCCCGAGCCGGCCAGCGCCCGGGCTGACAGCGCCCTGTCCGCCACGGGCTCCGGCCTGGGGATTGCCGGCCTGCGGCAGCGGGTGGAGCTCGTGCACGGGACGCTGCGCGCGACCGGTCTGCCGGACGGCGGCTTCTGCGTCGAGGCCACGCTGCCCGCGTACGTGCCGACCCGCGAGCCGGTGGCGTGAGCATGGTCCGCGTGGTGGTCGTGGACGACGAGCCGATGGTGTGCGCGCACCTGCGCACGATCCTCGGCTCGGCCGACGACATCGAGGTCGTGGACCAGGCCCACGACGGGGCGGCCGGCGTCGAGGCCGTGATCCGCAGCCGCCCCGACGTGGTGCTCATGGACCTGCGCATGCCGGGCGTCGACGGGCTGACCGCGATCGAGCGCATCGGCCAGCTGGCCGACCCGCCGGTGGTCGTGGTGCTGACCACCTTCGACGCCGACCAGTACGTGCTGCGCGCGCTGCGCGCCGGGGCGGCCGGCTTCCTGGTCAAGTCCACGCCGCCGGAGGACCTGATCGGGCTGGTGCGGGTCGCCGCCGAGGGGCACACCGTGCTGTCGCCCGCCGCCGCCCGGCGGCTGATCGCGGCGTCGGCCGACGACCAGCAGTCCCGCGACCGTGCCCGCAAGCTGGCCGGGACGCTGACCGAGCGGGAGACCGAGGTGCTGGCCGGCCTGGGCGAGGGACTGTCGAACGCCCAGATCGCGGCCCGGCTGTACCTGTCCGAGGCGACGATCAAGGGCTACGTCTCGCGGATGCTGGACAAGCTCGGCTGCGCCAACCGCACCCAGGCCGGCCTGCTCGCCCACGACGCCGGCATCACCAGCAACTAGCCCGCCGCCGGCGTCCTGGGGCTAGCTGGCTGGGGTGGCGAGCAGGCGGCGGGCGGCGTGCGCCGCGGCCTGCAGGGGCGCCGGGTCGCCGAGGGTGCGGGCCAGCATCAGGGCGCCCTCCAGCAGGGACAGGACGGCGCTCGCGTCGGACTCCGCGGCGGCCGCGGCCCAGCCGTCGCGGCGCAGCCGGGCGGCCAGCAGTTCCTGCCAGCTGCCGAAGGCGCGGGCCGCGGCCGCGCGCAGCGGCGGGCTGGCCGCGATCGACTCGACCGCCGACGGCGCGATGGGGCACCCGTCGTACACGTCCGCGGCGAGCATGCCGCCCATCGCCTCGAGCCAGCGCACGACGAGCGTGGCCACGTCCGCCTCGCGGTCGAGCAGCCGGGCCAGCAGCCCGGCGATCGCCGCCCCCTGCTCGTCGATCGCCGCCACGGCGAGCCCTTCCTTGCCGCCGGGGAAGTGGTGGTACAGCGAGCCGACGGACGTGCCGCTCTCGGCGACGATCTGCGCGAGCCCGGTGGCGGCATAGCCCTGGCGGCGCAGCAGGCGGCCGGCGGCCGCCACGAGCGCCGCGCGGCTGTGATCAGGACGGGGCATGTCTTGACAGTACTAGAACGATTGCTCTATCACTTCTTGTAGAGCGATTGTTCTACTATCAACGGAGACTGCGATGCGGCACCTCATCCACGATTCCCCCGGCTCCTATACCTGGCATAACGCTGCCGCTCCCCGGCTGAGCGCCCCCGGCCAGGCGCTGGTCCGGCCCCTGGCCGTGGCCTGCTGCGACCTCGACGTGTCGGTCGCCGAGGGCCGGGCGCCGCTGCCCCCCGGCTACGCCCAGGGACACGAGGGCATCGCCGAGGTGGTCGAGGCCGGGGCCGACGTTACCGGATTGCGGCCCGGCGACCGGGTGATCGTCCCGTTCCAGGTCAGCTGCGGCCAGTGCCGCGAGTGCCGGCGCGGCCTGACCGGATCGTGCGCGTCGGTGCCGTCGCTGTCGATGTACGGGCTCGGGTCGATGGCCGGCCTGGACGCGGGCGGCTTCCTGGCCGACCTCGTCCTGGTCCCGTACGCCGATGCCATGCTGATCCCGCTGCCCGCCGGGCTCGATCCGGTCGCCGCCGCCTCACTCTCGGACAACATCCCCGACGGCTGGCGCTCGGTCGGCCCGTACGCCGGCGAACTGGCCGCGCTCGACCCGGCCGACCGCCGCGTGCTGGTCACCGGCGGCCGGTCGATCGGCCTGTACGCGGCGGCCGTCGCGGTCGCGCTCGGCGCGCACGTCGACTACGTCGACACCGACGCGACCCGGCTCGCGGCCGCCGAGCGGCTGGGTGCGGCCGCCCGCGACCGGGACCTGCCCGACCGGTCCTGGGCGCCTTACCCGGTGACGGTGAACACCTCGGCCCGCCCGGAGGCGCTCGTCGCCACCCTGCGGGCGACCTGGCCCGGCGGCGTCTGCACCTGTAACAGCATCTTCTTCGGCGACCGCGTCCTCGGGCTGCCGCTGTGGTGGATGTACACCACCGGAGTCCGGTTCGTGACCGGGCGCGCCAACGCCCGCGCGGACATCCCCGCCGTGCTGGACCTGCTGGCCGCGGGCACCGACCTCGGGCCCGTCGTGGAGTCCGTGGTCGAGTGGGCGGACGCGCCCGCGGCCTGGGCCGGGCTGCGCGGCAAGACCGTCGTCACCCGCGACCCCGCGGCCTGACCCGGCGCGGCCGCGGCCCGCCATGATCGTGACCGATCGGGAACGATTTTCCGCACGGTACCGGTCACGAGCATGAAGCCGGGCCGCCGCGAGTCAGCGGGCGGCCGACTCGGGGAGGTCGGCCGACTCGGAGAGGGCAGCCGGCTCGGCGGGGGCGACTGGCTCGGGGAGGTCGACCGGGTCGGCGAGGGCGGCCGGCTCGGCGAGGGCAGCTGGGTCGGGGAGGGCCGGCCCGGCGACCTCGATCCGGCTGAAGACGGGAGCAGCGGGCGGCAGCTTCCCGTCCAGGGCGGCGCACTGCTGCGTGACGCGGGCGGCGGCATCGGGCAGGAACGGGTCAAGGTGCTCGGCGACGGCGCGGCAGGCCCGGATGAGCGTGGCCAGGATGGCGTCCAGCCGGCGGCCGGCCTCACTGTCGCCGGCCCGCTCGAGCCTGGCCGCAACCCAGGGCTGGGCCTGGCTGACGTAGCGGTTGGCCTCGTCGACGATGCTCCAGACGGCCGCGCTGGCGGCCCGGAAGTCAAAGCCGGCCAGCGCGGCGTCGACCCGGCCGGGCGCCCGGCGGATCGCCTCCTCCAGCGGCTCCGCCCCGGCGGCGCACGGCCCGGTGGCAGTCGCCGCAGCAGCAGGCGCCCCGGGAGCAGGGGCCCCGGGGTCGGGAACCTGGCCGGCCCGGTAGCGGCGGACCAGTGCGGTGACCCGGCTGACCAGGTTGCCGAGGCCGTTGGCCAGTTCGTCGTTGGCGCGGCTGACGAGCCGGGCGACGGTGAAGTCCGTGTCCCCGACGCGGGGTACCTCGCGCAGCAGCCACCACCGGACGGCATCCGTTCCGTACCGGGCGGCGAGGACGGCCGGGTCGACGGTCGCGCCGCCGGACTTGCTGATCTTCTGGCCGCCGGCGGTGAGGTAGTCGTGGACCAGGATGTCGGTGGGCAGCGGCAGGCCGGCCGACAGCAGGATGGCCGGCCAGTAGACGGCGTGGAAGCGGAGCACGCCCTTGCCCGCCAGCTGGATGCGCCGCCCGTCGCCGCCCCACCAGCGCTCCAGGTCCGGGCCGCCGGTCCCGTAGCCGAGTGCGCTCACGTAGTTGACCAGTGCGTCGAACCACACGTAGATGACCTGGCTCGGGTCGCCGGGCACGGGGATGCCCCAGCCGTGCGCGCGCCCGGTGGACCGGGACACCGAGAAGTCCGCCGGGCCCGCGGCGATCTGGGCCAGCACCTCGTTGCGCCGCTCGGCGGGCTCGATGCGCAGCGCGCCGCTGGTGATGAGGTCGTGCAGTGCGTCGCCGTGGCGGGACAGCCGGAAGAACCAGTTCTCCTCGCTGACCGGCTGCGGCTGCGTGCCGTGCTCGGGGCAGCGGCCGCCGGTCAGCTCATCCGGGGTGCAGAACTGCTCGCAGCCGACGCAGTACAGGCCCTCGTAGTGGCGGCGGTACAGGTCCCCGGCATCGGCGCACGCCTGCCAGAGCCGCTCGACGCCGGGGCGGTGCCGGGGGTCGCGGCTGGTGCGGATGACGTCATCGACCGACAGGGACAGCGGCCCGGCCAGGGCGACGAACGCGTCGGCGTTGGCGTCGACGAACTCCTGCACGCCCACGCCCGCGGCCCGCGCGGCGAGCACGTTCTTGAGCGAGTTGTCGTCGGTGCCGGCCTGCAGCCGGACCCGGTCCCCGCGGGCGCGGCGGTGCCGGGCCAGCACGTCGGCCTGCACCAGCTCCAGCGCGAAGCCCAGGTGGGGCCGCGCGTTGACGTAGGGAATCGTGGTCGTGATGTAGGTATGCGGGGTGGTCATCAGAGCCTCCAGGGAAACCGGGGCTCCGGCGCGGGAAATGAGTCGAGGCCCCGTAGACAGGGCCTCGGAAAGATCGTCCGTGCAGCGGTCAGCAGCCCCGTGAGCGGGGCATCATCACCTGAGCTGCGAACGTCTCCATGACATCCATTAGCGCACGGGGCGCAACCGGTTATTCCGCGGCGCTACAGGTCCGGGCGGGCCTCGTGATCGATCTGCATCAGCTCGACGGGGACACCATTGCACTCGATGAACGCGACGAGCACGCCGCGGCTGGGGCTGTTCGGCTCGATGATCACCGTGCGCCCGGCCAGGGGGGCGGGCAGGTCGTCGGCCTCGAACGCGACGTGCGGCACCGTCTTGACCAGCTCGGGGTAGGGCGCGTCGGCCCAGTAGCGCTGCCACTGGATGCCGAACGGGTTGCTCAGGTGATTGCTGACGGTCATCTTCAGGTGCGGCAGCGGGATCTCGCCCTGAAACGGGCCGGCGGTGGGAATCCCGACGTGATTGAAGATCATGGCGGGCCGCCGACCGCCGAGGCCAGGGCCTGCGCCTCGGCCGTGAGCCGGGCCGCCCGGTCCTCGCGGCCCGCGCGCTCGTACTGGGCCGCGGCGGCGAGCCGCTCGTCGATCTCGGCCTGGACGATGGCCGCGACCTGCGCCGGGCGGAGGCGGCGCCGCTCGGCCTCGGCCGCGCCGAGGCCGGCGGCGGACCCTGCGAAGGGCGGTTGGCTGCGGCCGGCTGCGCCCCCGGACGGGCGGGTGCTGGCTGGGCCGGTGGTGGCTGGGCCGGTGGCGGCTGGGCCGGTGGCGGCTGATCGGGCAGCGGCCTGGTCGGCCGTGGACGGAGCCGGCGGCACCGGGACGGCCTCGGCGTTGCCGATGGCGCCGAGGGCCGAGCGCAGCGCCGCCACGGCCGTCATGTCCCGCGCGCGCAGGGCCGCGGTGAGCGCGAGCCGGAGCCGGGCCGGGAGGTCATCGCCGGACGGCGCGGGCACGCTCATGCCGGTCACCCTAGGACGGGCCGGGCGGCGGCCGCACCAGGATTAAGCCGGGCTGGTGCCGGGCGGCCCGGCGCCGCCGCCGGGGGTGCCCAGGTGAGCCAGGACGGCGGCCGCGACCTGGGCGGGGGCCTCGCGGTGCGGGAAGTGACCGGCGCCCTCGATGACCTCGCGCCGGTAGCCGGCCGTGAAGAAGCCGGCCTGGCCCTCGGAGGCGGCGGGCTCGTCGCAGTAGTCCTCCGCCCCCTGCAGCATCAGGGCCGGGACGCTCACCTGGGTGCTGGCCGCCAGCCGCGCCGTGAGGACCTCGTAGCGCAGATCGCGGGCCTCGCCGGGCAGGAACCGGGACCGATAGGCGTTCAGCGTGACCGGCACCCAGTCCGGGTTGCCGAAGCTGGCGGCCGTGGCCGCGAACTCGGCGTCGTCGTACCAGCCAGGCGGGCTCCAGGTCTCCCACTGCAGGCGGGCGAACCCGGCCGGGTCGGCGGCGACCGCCGCGGCGCCGGCGTCCAGGCACATGAGCCACTGGGACTGGGGCGCGCGGGCCTGGCGGAAGGGCGGGATCGCGAATGCGCCCCGCGGCTGATACGGCAGGGCCAGGGCGGTGAGGGAAACGATCCGTTCGGGATACAGGGACCCGAGGGTGTAGGCGGCCCGCGCGCCCCAGTCGTGGCCGACCACGGGGACGGATTCCAGGCCCAGCGCGTCGAGGAGGTCGACGGCATCCTGCGCGAGGGCGACGCCCCGGCCGTCGCGGGGCGTGTCCGGCGACCGGAAGCGGGTCCCGCCGCAGCCGCGCAGGCTGGGGATGATCGTCCGCCAGCCCGCCGCGTGCAGGGCCGCGGCGACGGGAAGCCAGCCGCGGGGCGAGTCGGGCCAGCCGTGCAGCAGCAGGACGGGCGGGGCGCCCGGCGGGCCGGCGACGTCGACCTCCAGGTCGAGGACGGGGGTCGCGACTGTGTTCACCGTCACTGGCTCCTCCCCCGGATGCATGGCCCTGACGCCGGGCAGGCTAGCGCACGCCATTCCGGTTCGCGAGAAAGGCGCACAGTGACGAGCGCTCGTGCCGGCTGGAATAGAGCGCGACTCGCTCGGCTGCGCGGCGTACGTGCCGGTTGAACAGGTCCAGGCCGGACGGATGCGGCTGTGGCACGGGAGTCCTCCGGAGGCCTCGTTTCGGAAGGGGCGGGGTTCGGAAGCGAGGAGTCAGGTCGGGATGGGCGCGGTGGCGGGGGCGCGCGCCGGGCCGGGGCCGGCCGGGCCGGCCACGCCTAGCTCGCGGAGCAGGCGGTCGCGGAGGCCGGTGAAGTCGGGGTGTCCGCGGTCCCGGGGGCGGGCGAGGCCGACGGGGACGTCGAGGGTGATCGTGCCGTCGACCAGGACGAGCGCCCGGTCGGCGAGCAGGATGGCCTCGTCGACGTCGTGGGTGACCAGCAGCACGGCCGGCTGGTGCCGCGCGCACAGGTCCTGCAGAAGCGCGTGCATGCGCGTCCGGGTCAGGGCATCCAGGGCGCCGAAGGGCTCGTCGAGCAGCATCAGCTGCGGCTCGCGGACGAGCGCCCGGGCCAGCGCGGCCCGCTGGGCCTCGCCGCCCGAAAGGGTGACGGGCCACGCCCGGGCGTGGTCAGCCAGGCCGACCTCGCCGAGCGCGCCGAGGCACTGCCGGGCCAGCCCGGCCCGGCCGGCGGGGCCGGGCTTCAGGCCGAGGGCGACGTTGGCCAGGACGCGCTGCCACGGGAGGAGCCGGGGCTCCTGAAAGACAACCGCCCGCCGCCTCGGGACCAGGACCTCGCCGCCGTAGTCGGAATCCAGGCCGGCCAGGATCCGCAGCAGCGTGCTCTTGCCGGTGCCGCTGCGGCCGAGCAAGGCGACGAACTCGCCGGCGCGGACGGACAGGTCCAGGCCGCGGAGCACATCCCGGCCGACGAAATCGCGGGTCACGCTGCGGGCGATCACGGCCTGGTCCCCGGCGTGCGTCATCAGGCGCCCCCGAAGCCGCGGCGCCAGGCCAGCAGGCGGCGCTCCAGCAGCCGGACCAGGGCGTCGGCGATCAGGCCGAGGACGGCGTAGATGGCCAGGCCCAGGAACATGATGTCGGTGCGGTCGGTCGTCTGGGCCTGCATGATCAGGTAGCCGATGCCGCTCTGGGCGTTGATCTCCTCCGCGACCACGATGATGAGCCAGCTGCCGACCAGGGCGAAGCGCAGCCCGGTCAGGAATCCGGGCAGCGCGCCGGGCAGGATGACGCGCCGTACCAGGCCCCGCCGGTCCAGGCCGAAGGTCTGGCCCGCCTCGACCAGCTTCACGTCCACCCCGCGGATCGCCGCGTAGGTGTTCAGGTAGACGGGGAACACGCAGCCGAGGGCGATGAGGAACACCTTGGGCAGCTCGCCGACGCCGAACCAGATGATCACGAGCGGGACCAGCCCGAGGATCGGCACGGCCCGGGTGGCCTGGATGACGGGATCGAGGAGGTCCTCGCCGAGCCGGAACAGGCCGCAGACCACGGCCAGCGCCGCGCCGGCGGCCACGCCGACGGACAGTCCCTCCGCCACCCGCTGCAGGGAGATGAGGAGGTTGGACTGGAGCGATCCGGTGTCCCAGAGCTGGCGCGCGGCGTCGAGCACCGCGACCGGGGAGGCGACCTCGACACTGGTGAACACGCCCAGGGAGCAGACCAGCTGCCACAGGCCGACGGCGGCGAGCGGGCCGAGGACGCGCCGGGCCAGCCGGGGCAGGCGGGGCAGGCGGACCGGGAGCCGGCGGGGCCGTGGACCGGGGGCCGGGCGGCCCAGGCGGAGGTCGCCGAGTCCCCCGGCCCCCGCCGCCGCGGCGGGCGACGGGGGCGCGAGGGCGGTGCCGGCCACGGCCTCGGGGTCGTCGCTGATACCGGTGACGGTCATCGGGCGATCACGTCCCGGCCGCCGCGAAGACGGGGCTGGACACGAACGGCACCCCGGCGACCAGCTCCGACTCGCGGCCGTCCGGGCCGACCGGGACCTCGCCGATCAGCGTGACCCGGTGCAGGACCCGCTCGACGTCGAGGTGGCCGAGATCCTGCGGGCCCAGGTGAGCGGTGGCCCGGTTGTCCCAGAAGGCGACGCTGCCCGGCTCCCAGCGAAACCGCACCGTGTACTCCGGCTTGACCAGCTCATCGAAGAGGTGCCCGAGAATCCACCGGCTCTCGAAGGGCGAGACGCCGAGGATCTTGTCGGTGAAGACCGGGTTCACGAACAGGCCGCGCTCCCCGGTCCGCGGGTGGACCCGCACCACGGGATGGTTGGAGATCAGCGCCTTCTCCTCGAAGCGGTCGCTGTAGCCGCCGCCGGCCCGGGGCAGCCCTGACCAGTTGGCGCCGTACCGGTGCTCGGCGCGCAGCGTGTCGGCAAAGGCCCGGACGGGCGCGGACAGGCCCTCGTAGGCGGCGGCCAGGTTGGTGAAGGTCGTGTCGCCGCCGTAGGCGGGAATCACGTCGGCGCGCAGGATCGAGCCGGCGGGCGGGTTGATGGCCGGGGTCACGTCGGAGTGCCAGCCGCTGGTGTAGGAGTACTTCCGGGCGGACTCGGGCTCCTGGCGGCCGTCCGGTCCCAGGCGCTGGGCCAGCCGCCTCGGGTCCACGGTGTAGATCTCCGGGTAGGCCTCGGGCGGGGCGTCGTCGTGCGGGTGGGCGTAGGTCAGGTCGCCGAACTGCCGCCCGAAGGCGATCTGCGCGGCATGGTCGAGGTGCTGGCCGCGGAAGAACACGACCTTCCAGGTGTCGAGCGCGTCCTGGATGGCGGTAACGGCGGCGGGGGCGAGCGGCTGGGCGATGTCGACGCCGCGGATCTCGGCGCCGATCCTTCCGGCGGCCGGGTGAACCGTGATCGTGTCAGGCATTTTGCGGGACCTCCTCGACGATGGCGTTGTAGCGCCGGGACTGGGCTGGGCTGAAGAGCGCGGCGATGCTGTAGGGCCGGGGCAGGGCGCCCGCGCCGGCCATGAGGTTGACGACGTCCTGCAGCGCCGACTGGACCGGGGGGGTGATGGGCTCGTAGATGGAGGTGCCGCCGGCGGCGAGGATGAGCCGGGCCGCGGCCGCGGTCTGGTGCTCGACGGTGACGTAGTAGTCGGTCACCCACTGGCTCTTGTGGGCCCGCTCCCAGTTCTCCGCGATGATGAGGCGCCTGGTGAGGTCGCTGATGGCCGCGAGCCTGTCCGGGCGGGCCAGCGCCGCGTCGCTCGCGAGCAGGTAGCCGTAGCTCTTCGGGCTCACGGTCTTGACGGTGGCCAGCACCTTGGCCCCGGGGTGGGTCTGCTGATAGTCGATCTTCTGCTCGACGCTGACCACCGAGGCGTCGGCGGCGCCCGACTCCAGCACGGTGCCGAGCTGGAGCAGGCTGACGTCCACCTGGCGGACGTC
>Ga0193726_1003017_pt1 | contig 10962 bp, 11 predicted proteins | sample H2c1metaG_FD_144928 | JGI IMG/M metagenome (GOLD analysis project Ga0193726, IMG submission 144928) | Soil microbial communities from a riparian zone of the East river system, Colorado, United States - H2c1 | ecosystem: Environmental > Terrestrial > Soil > Riparian zone | place: USA: East River... | reverse complement strand
GTCGTGGTCGGCGCGGATCGGCCGGTGGATCACTGCGTTGCGTGACAGCGTCGGTCGGTTGACGTCGATGATGGGCCGGCTCGGCGAGATCATCGAGGCGCTGAAGAAACTCCTCCGTGACGACCGCGGCTCGATCGGCGGCGATCCAATGAGGCCGAAGGGTAACGATCCGGCCCCCAGGAGCAACTCCGTTCCGAAGCCAGGTGACGACTGGCTCATTGACGCGCGGTCAAAGCTCCCGCCCGCATGGGGAGATGGTTCGCCGAATCGCAAGGGAATCGGAACGCGTTGGCAGGATCCGAACGACCCGGGAAGCGGCGTTCGAATCGATAAGGGAAATCCCGCGAACCCACAAGTCACGCAGCAGGGGGATCACGTGGTCGTTCGATACCATGGCAAGGTGATCGGTCGCGATGGCAGGCCATTGACTGGCTCGGTGGCCAGCGATCCAACAATGTCGCACATTCCGTTGTCAGAGTGGCTGACCTGGTCGACCTGGTACTCACCATGAGCGATGTCGAATATCCCGCGATGCGGCGAGAGGTCATGCGTGCGCTCGCCGCCTTCAGCGATCGGGACTACCAGGAGCGAGTCTGGGTGCAGCGGAATTATCCGGAGCCGAACTTCTATGACGATCTGACCCAGAACGTCCACATACTCTACGACGACAGCCAGGTGTTGCCTGATCCAGAAAGTCGCCTTCGATGGGTGCTGCTCGATGGCGACGAACTCGACCGGTTGCGAGCGCTGGACAGCGTCCTCGGCCCGATGATTGACGAACTCGGCGAGGCGCCCGATGCGGCCTATTTGCGAGATTCGCGGTGGCCCTCGGTTGTGTCCACCGCAAGCCGAGCACTCTCCGCGATGGTGTTGGCCGGAAGCTTCTAACCGGTTGCTGGGAGTACCAAGAGCGGATCGTTGCGTTCTTGGCGTCCGAGTCCGGGGTCGCCTCAACCCCGCGAATGCTTCGGCTGGCTGGGCAGATCGTCGGCATCGTACGGTCGATCGCCTCGCCCCGAGGCGCGCGCTCGTGGCCGGAAGTCGGCGGCTCGGGCGGCTGCTGTTCTGGAATCGTGGCTGCGCGAGGCGGCTTCGTTGGTGTCGGACGCGTGTCAGGGCGGTTCTCCCGTCGGCGCCTCGTATGGCCGCTGAGCTACGGTCGCGATCCACCATGGGGTGAGCGTTGGGGTCGGCCGGACGGCCGTCGGCGGATCGGCTGGGTAAGCTGTCGCGTCGAGGGCCGATAGCTCAGCCGGTTAGAGCAGGGGACTCGTAATCGCCGGGACGCGCTCAACGAACGTTCAATACCGACTAGGTATGCTATCGGCGCTGGGGCGGTAGCTCAGCAGGTTAGAGCAGGCGACTCATAATCGCTCGGTCACGGGTTCGAGTCCCGTCCGCCCCACTTTTGATAGGTGATCGTCAATGGGCCCCTTGACGCGAACCGACGCTTGCAATGGACCTGCGTGACACGATCAGCCGTCTGTGCTCGATGTACGCGGGTATCGGCCCAGGTCGCTAGAAATATGAGACGCGCGTGACAACCTCAACGGCAGATTTGATCGCGTACGGGCTCCCGCCCGATGCTGAGAGGCTCGCCGCCTAGCGCGCGTCCCTCAGGCACTCGCTCCTGCTGCTCCGAGATGAGAGGTCTGTGCGGTCGCGATACTCGCATTCATGACCACCCAGTTCCGGCAACCGGCTCCATCAGGCGAGAGTTGCGATGGACCACCTTGTGAGACTGCGGTCGGCGACTTCGTACCGACCGATATCGGCTACATGGCCGCGCCGAACTTGATGCGTTCCATTAGGTCGATCACATACTGGACCGCGTTGTCGGCGCTTTTCGCATAGGCGAAGATCCCTGAGTGCACACCCTTGGCCGGATCGAAGTTCGCCGTAAACACGAGAACGGGCAGCCGAATGCCTCGCGCGGCCATCGCGTTCAACAGGGTGATGCCGGCGGTCTCGGCCGGCTGTTCGGTGTCGCGCCTCATGTCCGTGATCACGATGTCGTATGACTTGCCGACAAGTCGCTCGAGCGCCTCCGTGGTCGACGTGGCCGAGTCGACGTGCATGCCGACGCGCGTAAACAGCGACGTCAGCGCGGCGTTGGAGCTTGGATGATCGTCAACCCACAGGATTCTTCCGTCTCGCACGATCTCAAGCGCATGTTCGAGTCGCGATACGGCGGCGCGGCGCTCGCTGGCTGGCGGTGCCGCCGTGTGTGCGCCGGGTTCGGCCGTGACCGCCTCGTCAAGTAGACGCTGGGCGAATGTCAGTTCGACACCGGGCGCCGTAAGCCGGGATAGTCGCTGGAATTGTGGAATAAGGGCGCGTCGCAGGGTGAGATAAACGAGCGCGGCGAACACGACCCAGAGAACGGCGGGGATCGTTTTCACCAAGGCAGTGGAAGCGGAGTCGGGCATGACACTCCATTGAGGACCGAAGATGTGAGTTCGCGAGTGTAGCTGCCTAATTCGGGCGGCGCGAAACTCATGCCGGCTCGTGCTGTCGAACAGCATGCTCAACACACTCCTCGGCATCACGCCGCGAGTGCCTGACGCAACGACGCCGCGGGCGGCGGTAGTACTTCCAAGGGGGTCAGCCACCGCCAGGGATGTGATGTTCAAGGGTCCGGGAGTGAGCGTTCGGCCCGACGGAGGCGGGGCAGGACGAAGACATGAAGCAGACGACACTCGGCGGTCTGGACGTGTACCCCATCGGCCTCGGGACGATGGGAATGTCCGCCTTCTATACGGGCGCGTAGACCGACGACGCGGAAACTGACCCGTACCGTTGAACGCGCTCTTGATCTTGAGGTGACGTTCTTCGACACGGCGGAGGTTTACGGGCCGTATGTGAATGAGGAACTCTCCGGCAAGCCCTTGCCCGACGCCGCAACCATGTCGTCGTCGCGACCAAGTTAGGCACGATCCGGCACACCCCCGGCGACGCGCGGCGTGGACGGCAGCCCGGCCGACCTGCGGCTGTCGATCGCCCGTTCGCTCAAGCGCCTCGGCACCGACCACGTCGACACTCCGTCGATGCCGTCGCGAAGGAAGCCAGCGCAATGCCCGCGCAGGTTGCGCTCGCGTGGATCGTTCGTCAACCATTGCCCCCGTGTGGCCGAACCACGGCCGCGACAGGGCGAGTTTGTGTTGCGGTGCCGACCGCTGACCGACGGACTCGATGCGAACTGGTCAGCTGTGCCAGGTATTTCGAGAAACGATATGAAGGCCGCTGTGCGATCTCGGGTAGCGGAGTGTGGTCAGGACGCCAGCGCCGGGAACGCTGCTTGCGTGCTGTTGCCCGTGATCTTAATGTCTAGCTCGCCTTCCAGCGCACCGGCGAGCCGATGCAGCAGAGGCAGCGTAGGGGTGACCGAACCGCCCTCGAGCCGGGAGATGACCGTCTGCGTGGTGCCGGCCCGGGATGCGAGTTCGGCCTGGCTGAGGCCGAGCGCGGTGCGCCGGTCGTAAACGGCCTGGCCGAGGGCGATGCGTGCGCCGGCCTCGATGTACTCGGAGCTTTCGCGATGCTCATCGGGGATGTCCCACCGAGTGTGGTAGCCCTTCACGTTTCCTCCCTTCATTTCTCATACATATGCGTTGCAGCTTGGTGACCGACCTCGCAGCTATGTTGTGCCGCGATCGCCCGGTTGACTTCGGTGGTCTCGCGGTCGCGAGTCTTGCGGAAGACCGTCAACAGAACGATCCGTTGTCCCGGGGCGAGCCAGTAGGTGAGACGCCACGCGGAGCGGCCTAGATGGAACCGGAGCTCCCGAACGCCTCCGCGTAGATGTTTGCTGTAGGGCTCGCCCAGGGTCGTGGGCGACTCGGCGAGTCGATCGGCGTGATACTCCACGGTGCGGTAATCAGCGAGCGACAGGCCGTCGAGCCGGTCCCTGACCTCGGGCTCAAGCTCGACGTCATACCGGTCGCTCATATACGCGAGTATATAACGATCGTGGTGCGGATTGCCAGCACAGGCTTCTTCGGCTGGTCAAGACGCGTTAAACAAGGTAGGAGGGCTTCGATGATCTCCCCCACTGGCAAGCCCACGCGCCCCGCCGGTTGGATGCCGCCCTACAACATCCGCACCGCGCATCTGGGCCTTCAAGTACGTCGATATCAAACCCGCCCGCGGATACGGCCAGGTGGGCCGCTATGTCGCGGGCAGGAGCGCGTTGGCCGAATCCCATAGCGCGCCCGGGTTGATACGCGTCGGATGCTTGGCGATCATGGCATCGTAAAGCTCCCGAGCGGTCGGCTTCGCTTCCAGGAACATGTCGACATCCCGGATGTACTGCCGCGTCGCCTCGATGGTGGCCGGGTCGTCAGGGCGTCCGGCCCGTTTGTGCCCGGAGACAACCTCCTTAGGTTGCAACGATTCCACTGTGTCCAGTGCCGCCAGCCATCGATCCCGACCGCCCGAAGCCGATTCCGCCAGATACAGATGTACGTCGTTGTAAACCGAGTCACCGGCGACCACGAGATCGATCGACGGCGCGTGCAGACAGGTCGTGCTGTCGGTGTCGCTGTGACCGAGCGCCACCACCGTCAGCTCTTCGTCTTCGAGCTCGATGGCGGGCTCGCTCAGCGGTTCGGCGATGATCCGGTCCGGGATCTGGCCCGGGAAGTGTGAACTCCAGAACTGCTCGACCATCTCGGGGGTGTTGGCCTCCATCATGTCGACGACGGCCGGCGCTGCGACGAATCGCGCCTGTGGGAAGCGTTCGAGGACGACGCTGGCGCCGAACCAGTGGTCGCCGTGGCCGTGCGTGGCGTAGATCGTCGTGAGATTCTTGCCGCTCGCGGCGACCCAGTCGGTGAGGTCACGGGCCTGGTCGATCGTCATCAGCGGGTCGACGAGGACCGCATCGGTCTCGCCCGAGATCAGCGTCGCGGATATCGGCGACCACGTGACCGACGTCTGGCCGGGCGGGATCTCTTTGTTCTTCGCCGCGGTGACCGGCGCGACAAACACGTCGTACGACAATGCCATGCGGACTCCTCAGCTGTGGACGGCCTCGCCGGCCATCGTGAGTTCCGTTCATGTCGTCCCCAGCGTAGGTGTGCATGCGCCGTCGATCAGGCGATTCGAAGCCGACCTGAGACGCCTGGGCCACTAGGACTTGAACCTGACGTAACGTCAGGTTCTATGCTCGGTCCATGCCGCCCACCGCGAACGCCGTCGAGTCGACGTGGCGGATCGGCGCGCTGGCCGCCGAGACCGGGCTGACGGTCCGTACGCTGCATCACTACGACGCGATCGGACTCGTACGGCCGTCGGAGCACACGTCCGGTGGCCACCGCGTCTACACGAAACCGGATGTCGAGCGGCTCTACGCGGCGCTCGTGTTGCGGAGCCTCGGCGTGCCGCTGTCGGAGATCACGGCGCGCATGAAGGATCCGACGTGGGACCTGCGGACCGCGGCCGCCCGCCAGCGCGCCGAACTCGACGCCCAGATCGAAGCGATCAGCCGACTTCGCCAACGGGTGGATGCGCTTTTGCCAGCCTCGCCGGATGCGAGCTCCGACGCCAGTAGCGCCAACCCCGCAAGCGCCAACGCCGCAAGCGCCAACCCCGAGGTCGATCCGACGTCGGTCATCCGCGAGATGCAACGCGCCGCGGCACGTCCATTCGCCGTACGGCAAGTGCTGGCGCTGCTGCCGTACGAGGACGTCGAGGCGGCCCAACATCGGCTGGTCGACATGTTCGCGTTCGAGGCCGGCACGGTGACACGAGATGACACCGGGACGGTCGTGCACGCCGAAGTCCTGGCCGGGCGGGGATTCGTACACCTGCATCCGCCGACCGCCTACTTCGCGTCGCCGGGCGCTGACGGCGTCGCCAGTGCGGCGGTGGTGGCCAGCGTGACCGACGTGGACCAGCACGCCGAACGCGCGGTCAGCCGTGGCGGCCGGCTGCTGTACGGACCGGCCGACATGCCGTACGGCGTACGCGAATACGGCGTACGCGATCACGAAGGACACCCGTGGAGCTTCCAGGCTCCGTTACCCGAAAGGCGGACGTGATGACCGGAGAAGCGTCATACATCGAGCTGGGCGTACGCGATGCCGACGCGGCCCGCGCGTTCTACGGTCGGCTGCTCGGCTGGCAGGCGTCCGGCGACAGCGGGCCGGGGCAGGTCGACTTGCCGACGCTGTCGATCGGGATCCACGACGGAGACGACTCGTCGATCTTCGAGGTGTTCTTCTCGGTCGAGGACCTCGATGCATCGTTGGCTCAGGTCGCGCAGCTGGGCGGGCTGGTCACCAGCGAGGTGAACGAGAGTCCCGGGTTCGGTCGGTGGGCCGAGTGCGCCGACGACCAGGGCGTCCGGTTCGGCCTGCGCCAGCCTGAGTCCGCCCCAGCCTGAGTAGGCCTAGGCAACAGACGCCGGCATACAACAAGCCGGCATAGATCAAGCCGGCATACACCCAGCGGCGAAAACTACTACGGGGTAATCGCCGTACCGCGTAAAAGTTCCGGGTTTTCGCCGCGGAGGGCCGCACGTTCGGCGGCGACATCGTGTTCGTTGATCGCGACCAACAGCGGTGACCTCGCCAATAGCACCACGCCGAAGCAGATCGCCCCACCGGCGATCGCGGCTGGGATGAGCCACAGACCCTGCCGCGTGACCTCGTGGTAGACGAGCACGCCCCAGAAGATCGACACCAGCGGGTCCATCAGCGTGAAGCCGGGCTGCGCGGCGAGCAGCGGACCCAGGTGCAGCGCCCACTGCATCAGGACGATGCCGAGGATGCCGGTGCCGACCGCGGCGTACGTCTGCCAGGTGGTGAACACCCCGACGAACCCGCGGGCGTTGAACTGAGCCGCGGTTTCCTTGATCAAGGTTGCCGTAAGCCCGAAACATGTGCCAACCGCGGCGCCGAGGCAGGCCGTACGCCAGAGGCGGTGTCCGCGCTGCGCGGCGATCACGAGCGAGACAATCAAGCCGACCGTGGCGCCGCCGGCCAGCGCATAAATCATGGGGGACACGTCGGTCTCGTTGCCGGGTCGGGGGTTCAGCACCGCCAGCAGGCTGATCATGGCACCGGTCATGATCAGAATGCCGGTCCATTCGCTGCGGCCGAGCGAAGTATGGAACACGCGGGAGGCCACCAGCAGGGTCAGCGGCACTTCGAGGGTGATGATCGTTTCGACCGACGACAGCTGCCCGTACCCGAGGGCGACCGCCTGGAAGATGAACGAACCGACCATGCCGCCGAAGCCGAGCAGCCAGGTCGGGCGGTGAAGGAGATCCCAGAGAAGCGGCAGCCCGAAGGCACGGCCCGGCGGCCCCTCCAGGCTCGCCTTGCGTTGCATGACGTTAGCCAGCGCGTTTCCGCACGCCGCCAGCGCAGCAAGAAAAAAACTCAGCAATGTTGCCCCACTCACTTGGGCACCTTAATCAATCCTGAGACGCAGCGGTCGGATTGTCGGCCTAATCACGCTCGGCTGATTCTCTCGGTGGCCAAATGAGCGCTTCATGCGATCGCCGAGGCCGTTAAGAAAACGCACATCTTGATCGAACCAGCCGCGTGCCGTGGATGTTCCGGCCAGGCACTGTTCCGCTATTGACGGTACAGCGCAATACGGAGTACCGTTGATCCATGGATGCGACGCAACTCCTCAAGGGAGTCCTGGACGTGGCCGTCCTCGCGGTGCTGAAGACCGGCGACGGATACGGCTACGACGTGCTGCGTCGCCTGCGCTCGGCCGGGCTGGAGGATGTCGGCGACGCGTCCGTGTACGGCACGCTGCGCCGCCTCTACGCCGGTGGTGCCCTGACGACGTACGTCGTGCCGAGCGACGAGGGCCCGCACCGGAAGTACTACGCGCTCAACAAGACCGGCCACGACCAACTCGCGCAGTCCGCCAAGATCTGGCGATCGTTCGCGTCCACGATGGATGATCTGCTAACCGAACAGGGGGTCGCGGCATGAGCACCGATGCGAGCGTTGGCGGCAACTCTCGGACGACGGTCGCCGCACGATCGGACGTGGCCAGCGCCCCAGGCGGAACCCGCACGGCGGAGATCGCCGCCTATCTGGCCGACGTTCGCGCTGTGATGACCGATCTTGACCCAGGGGTACGGGACGGCCTGCTCGACGACCTCCCCGAGCATCTGGCCGAGGTGGCCGCGGCCGACACGGCGCCGCTACAGTCGCGGCTCGGGTCGCCGGCCGCGTTCGCCGCCGAGCTCCGATCGGCCGCCGGTCTCGCACCGGCGCCACCAAGCGTGGCCCGCCGGCCGAACGAGCAGCCCGTCTCGCCGGCTCAGCTCGCACGTGAGTTCGCCGTAGGGCTCGATCGGTCGCTGGGCCGCCTGGCCGGGTACGACACGCTGCGCGAGCTGCTGGTGGCCCTGCGGCCAGGTTGGTGGGTGCTCCGCGGCGCCGGTGTCGCGTCGTTCCTGGCGATCGCAACCAGATACGCGTCCTACTACATGAATTTCGCCGACGTGATCGTAATGTCGCTGGTCGCGTTCATCGGCGCGCTGATTTCGGTCCGGCTCGGCCGAGCCACAATGCGGGCAAACGCCAGCACGCGCACGCTGGTCGCGATCATCAATGTGCCGTGTGTCTTGGTTCTGCTCTATGCCGCGCTCACGATCCAGCGGTACTGATCCGCGAGACCCACGCCGGCGCCGAACCACGCCGAACCACGCGACCGGACTCGCGCCGGCGGCGGTTCCGGCTACGGTTGGGGCGTGAAGATCGGATTGCCGGACCTCATCGACGCACTCCTGTTCGACCTTGACGGCGTGCTCACGCCGACGGCGCTGGTCCACGCAGCGGCCTGGGGCGAACTGTTCGACGAGTTCCTGCGGCAGCGCGCAGGCGACGGCTTCACGCCGTTCGATCGCATCCGGGAATACGACGATTACGTCGACGGCAAGCCGCGCGTCGACGGCGTCCGGTCATTCCTTGCCGCCCGCCGCATCGACCTGCCGGAGGGCTCGTCGGACGACGGGCCCGACGCGCCGACCATCAACGGTCTCGCGGCCCGCAAAGACGAGATCTTCCTAGCGAAGGTCGAGCGCGATGGCGTAAAGCCGTACCCGGGATCGGTCGAATATCTGCGGGCAGCCCGAGCCGCCGGTCTCAAGACCGCGGTCGTGTCGTCGAGCCGCAACTGCGAGCAGATCGTCAAATCGGCGGGGCTCGCGGAATACCTGGATGTCCGCGTCGATGGCGTCACCGCCGCGAAGGAGTCGCTGCGCGGCAAGCCCGAGCCGGACACCTTCTTGAACGCCGCGTTCAAGCTCGACGTCGAACCGGCGCACGCCGCGGTGTTCGAGGACTCGACGGCGGGCGTCGCCGCCGGACGCGCCGGCTCATTCGGGTATGTCGTGGGCGTCGACCGGGTAGACCAGCATGGCGAGGACGAACACGCGGACGCGCTGCGCGAACACGGCGCCGACATCGTCGTGCGCGATCTCGCCGATTTGCTGGGTACGGACGCCAGCATGCCGCCCGAGACGCAGGGAGAAATCGCATGATCACCCATGGCGCGTTCCCGGTCGAGCCCTGGACGATCCGCGAGTCGAGCCTCGACCTCGACATCCTGGCCCAGAGCGAATCGGTGTTCGCGTTGTCGAACGGCCACATCGGGCTGCGCGCGAACCTCGACGAGGGCGAACCGCACGGCTTGCCGGGCACCTACCTGAACGCGGTCCACGAGCTGCGGCCACTCAACTACGGCGAATCGGTGTACGGCAACCCGAACGCCAGCCAGACGGTCATCAACGTGGCCAACGGCAAGGTGATCCGGCTCCTGGTCGACGATGAACCGTTCGACGTGCGCTACGGCAGCCTGGAGGAGCACGAGCGCGTACTCGACATGCGGGCCGGCACGCTGGGCCGGCACGCGATGTGGACGTCGCCGGCCGGCCGCCAGATCGACGTACGCAGCACCCGGATGGTTTCGTTCACCGAGCGCGCGGTGGCCGCGATCAGTTACGAGGTCACGCCGGTCAACGGTCGCGTCCAGGTCGTGCTGCAGTCGGATCTCGTCGTGAACGAGCCCATGCCGGAGCGCCCCAACGATCCCCGGTCGGCCGGCTCGGTCGATGCGCCGTTCGTGCCCGAGATGAACGCCGAACGCCGCCTGCGTACGGTCCTGGTCCACAGCACGCGGCGGAGCCAGCTGCGCGTCGGCGCGGGGATGGATCACATCATCGAATGTCCGGAGGCTCTCCAGACGGAGACGGTCAGCCATCCGATGCTGGGCCGGGTCACCGTCACGGTCGCTCTCGATCCCGGTCAGACGCTGCGGATCACGAAATTCCTCGCGTACGGCTGGTCGGCGCAGCGTTCTCTGCCGGCGATCGAGGCTCAGGTCGAGGCGGCCTTGACGGCGGCCGTGGCCACCGGCTGGGACGGCCTGCTGAAAAAGCAACGCGAATTTCTCGACGGCTACTGGGCACGGGCCGATGTCCAGATCGACGGCGCCGATGACGTGCAGCAGGCGGTCCGGTTCGGGCTGTTCCATGTCCTGCAGGCGACTTGCGGACCGGGGTACGACGGGCACTCGTTCTGGGACACCGAGACGTTCGTGTTGCCGGTGGTGACCTACACCTGGCCCGAGGCGGCCCGGGATGCGTTGCGCTGGCGGCATTCGACCCTCGATATCGCGCGCGAAAACGCGGCCGGCATGGGGTTGAGCGGCGCCGCCTTCGCCTGGCGGACGATCGTCGGGCAGGAATGCTCGGCCTACTGGCCGGCCGGCGAGGCCGCGTTCCACATCAACGCCGACATCGCGTACGCCGTGATCCGCCAGGTCGAGGCGACCGGCGACGTCGACTTCGAGCGAGAGGTCGGACTGGAGCTGCTGGTCGAGACCGCGCGGCTGTGGATGTCGCTCGGCGACGTCGACGCGGCCGGCCTCTTCCGGATCGACGGCGTCACGGGACCGGACGAGTACAGCGCGCTCGCCGACAACAACGTC
>Ga0193726_1003016_pt1 | contig 10966 bp, 9 predicted proteins | sample H2c1metaG_FD_144928 | JGI IMG/M metagenome (GOLD analysis project Ga0193726, IMG submission 144928) | Soil microbial communities from a riparian zone of the East river system, Colorado, United States - H2c1 | ecosystem: Environmental > Terrestrial > Soil > Riparian zone | place: USA: East River... | reverse complement strand
GAGTGCGGATGTCGCCATTGCCGATCACCGCTATCTTCACCGCATCCTTAATGGCGGCGATCCAATCCCAGCGCGCCTGACCGCTGTAGCCCATCTCGCGAGTGCGGGCGTGGAGGGCCACGGCATTCAGTCCGCAGTCTTCCGCCATCTTCGCCAATTCGACGCAGATAATGTTTTCCTCATTCCAGCCGGCGCGGAACTTGACCGTGAACGGGATCGTCACCGCGGCCCGCACCGCTTTGAAAATCTCTCCGATGGCCGGCAAGTCCCGCAACAGGCCCGAGCCGCCGTTACACTTCACAACCTTCTTTGCCGGACAACCAAGATTCAGGTCCACAAGATCGAAGCCAAGACCCTCCACCATGCGGGCGGCTTCCGCCATGACTCTCGGATCGCTGCCGAACAGTTGCGCCGAGATGGGATGTTCGTCTTCATAGAAGTGCAGGTAGCGCTTGGCTTTCTGATCTTTGGCGCGAACGACGCCGTCCGCCGAAGTGAACTCGGTCATGATCAGCCCGCATCCACCCAGGTTGCGGATGAAGCGGCGAAAAACGGTATCGGTGACACCGGCCATGGGCGCGAGCACGGTCGCGGGAGCGATCGTGACGCCGCCCATCCGCAACCCTGTGGGAACGAGCTTCGAATTTGCAGCGGGCACGGCTGGGCCGTTTGCGATCGCCGAATTGTCCCACTGTTTGCGCATACGGCCAATTCTCAATCTCTAACAAAAAGCCCCCGCCAAAGCGAGGGCCAAATTCGTTGTTGCAATCCGCGAAGATCCGCCTAAGTCCGTGGTCTATTTCTTGGCCGTCTCCGCCTTGACCGGTTCGGCTTTGGCGTACTTGCGGCGGAATCGCTCCACCCGTCCAGCCGTATCCAGCATTTTCTGCTTGCCGGTAAAAAACGGATGGCAACTGGAGCAGATTTCCACGTGCAGGTCGCCCTTGTGGGTGGAGCGGGTCGCAAAACTGTGACCGCACGCACACATCACGCGAATTTCGTTGTATGCGGGATGGATCGCTGGTTTCATGGTAGTTCCCTTCGTTCGAGTGCTTAGATTCTATCGGATGGACGCGGGATTCAGCAACCCGGAACTCCTTGGTTTCGTTTCACTTCGCGCACAAACAGAAACGGCAGGGCCGACCCCCTGCCGTCTGGTAAGCTTGCAACCAAAATCCCTACCTGCTGCGATTGACTGCCTTTTTGAGCTCCGCGCCGGCGGAAAACTTTGCAACCTTGCGGGCGGCGATTTTAATCGTGGCTCCGGTCTGCGGGTTGCGCCCGTTGCGGGCTTTTCGTGCCGAAACCGAGAAGGTGCCGAAACCAATCAGTGCCACCCGGTCTCCCTTTTTCAAAGCGCCTGTAATGCTGTCGACGGCGGTGTCAATTGCAGTCGATGCTTGCGTCTTACTGATACCGCTACCCGCTGCGATGCGATCGATGAGATCGGCTTTGTTCATTTTTTCTCCTAGCAGGCTTCGCTGATCCCAGCACGCACCAACAGCTCGCACGCGCCGAGTGGGAAACCCGGCGGCCCTATTTAGCTACCGTCTGTGGTGAAAGTCAACTGTGGAAATCGGCGCTGGATGGCAGATTTGGGTCCCTCCAGGAGTGAAACGCCGCCGCCCCGCCGCCTCGGCCTTCCGGGTGAGTCAACATTTAGATCTCGAGCCCAGCTTGGATTGGCCCACACGAAGCGGGCTCCGGGTGCAGGAAGTTCGCACCAGACCAGCTTTATTTCCTCAGCTCTCCACAGCCTGTCGCGCATCTGCACAGTATCTGCACAGCCTTATGGACTTTGCCACTTGCGTAGAATACGCACCCGGGTGCAGAGTCGAGGGTGCAGGGAGAGTGCACGGGTGATGAAAACGTCGGCAGAAGTTTGCTCTTTGTGCGAGGGCACAGGCTGGAAATCGGTCTCCCCAGGCCCCGATCGCCGGGTCACGCGATGCGATTGCCGGATGCAGGCCCGCGCCCAGGCGCTCGTCGCGTCCGCGCGGATTCCCAGGCGCTATGAACATTGCGAGCTTTCGAATTTTGAGTCTGATGGTCCGCATCGGGGCCTGGCAGGAGCGCGTCTCGCGGCCGGCCGCTTTGTCGAGGAATACCCGCTCGATAATACCGGCCTGTTGATCATTGGCAGCATCGGGGTCGGCAAAACCCACCTGGCCGTCGGCATGGTCAAGGAGCTGATTCTCAGCAAAGGCGTTGCTTGCCTGTTTTACGACTATCGCGAGCTGCTCAAGCAAATTCAAAATTCCTACAACGATTCGGTCAGAGCCACGGAATTGGAGGTGCTGCGTCCGGTTTTTGAAACCGAAGTGTTGGTGCTGGACGAACTGGGCGCGGTGAAGCCAACCGAATGGGTGTGGGACACGGTCAGCCTGATCCTGAACACCCGCTACAACGACAATCGCACGACCATTATCACCACCAATTTTGACGATAGGCCAGCGGGCTCGATCGCCGGACCTCGAGGCGCAACTCGCGAAGAAACTCTCGGCGATCGTATCGGCGAACGCATGCGCTCCCGGCTGCACGAGATGTGCCGCATCATCAAAATGGACGGCGAAGATTTCCGCCAAAAATTCCGTAGTGCCAGCTTTCGCTAGAACCCGGGCCACGGATTTTGGCGGATTCGCGAGATTCGGGTCAGCCTCTCTGCTTTTCAGATCCGCGTTGATCGGTGGCGATCTTTCTCGATGAATTCCAACTAAAATGGATCCCGTGCTGAACCAGCGATGCGAGTTTGTCCCGGGCTCGGACTCCGAAATCTTTGCGGCCGCTCCGGCTGCCCCCGCAGTGTTCATGCTTCGTGGCGACGATCCCGGGTCACAACCTTACGTCAGCAAGACCGCAAATTTACGGCGACGCTTGTTCCGCCTGCTGGGCGCGCCGACCGAGCAGAGCAAGAAGCTGAATCTGCGCGAGCGCGTCCGCTGGATCGAGTACACACCCACCGGCTCCGACTTCGCATCGGGATTTCTGCTCTACAAAGTTCTGCGCTCCGTTTTTCCGGAAACGTACTCCAATCGCATGCGTTTTCGTTTTGCTCCGCTGGTGAGGCTGCACATGGAGAACCCATACCCGCGCGCCTCGATCACCACCAAGCTTGGCCGCTTGCAGGGACGCTCTGTTTATTACGGGCCGTTCGCCTCTCGTGCCGCGGCGGAAAAGTTCGCCAACGATTCGCTCGACTTTTTCAAGATGCGCCGCTGCGTGGACGACCTGCATCCCGACCCCGCTTTTCCGGGATGCATGTATTCGGAAATGAAGATGTGCCTGGCTCCCTGCTTCAAGGGTTGCACGGACGAGCAATACCGCACGGAGGTTGCCCGCGTGCAGGCCTATTTCGACACGGGCGGCAGATCTCTGTTGCGCGAAATTTCGGGCGAGCGCGACCAGGCATCCGCCAACCTGCAATTCGAAAACGCCGCCGGGCTGCACGCCCGGATCGAAAAGCTCAACCCCGTGCTCAGCCAACTGCCGGAGATCGTCCGCCGTATTGACCGGCTGGCGGGTGTGCTGGTTCAACCCAATATCGCCGAGGCAAATGGTAGCCAGCCGGGAGGCTTGCTGGACTCTGTTGTCTTCTTCCGCATCGATGCGGGGCTGATTTCCGCGCCTTTGACGTTTGCCCTCCGATCCGCGGAACACACCAAGTCTCAATCCATGGAGTCTCGAATTCAGGAGGCGCTGGCAGCTCATCCTTCCGCCGTCGCGGCCAAGACTCTCGAGGGCATGGAACATCTGGCTCTTCTGAAACGCTGGTACTACCGCGGCAATCGCACGGGCGAAATTTTCTTTGCCGACGAAAAGGGGGGGCTGCCCATGCGAAGATTGGTGCGCGGGATTTCTCGGGTCTTTCGGGGGGAGAAACCCGAGCCCGAGCCGATGGCATCTCAACCACAGCCAGCCTCATCATGAATAGAGACCGCAGGACTGAACCCATGAAAAACCATCACGAAACCGCGCTGCGGCGCGAGCTTGTTGATTTACTGAAGGGCGGCGCTGCGCACGCCAAGTTCGAAGATGTCGCCGCTGATTTTCCCGCCAAATTGCGCGGCCAGAAGCCGCCGGGAATGCCCCATTCTCCCTGGATGCTTCTCGAACACCTGCGAATTGGCCAAAGGGACATCCTGGAATTCAGCCGCAATCCCAACCACGTCTCACCCCAGTGGCCGGAAGGCTATTGGCCGAAAACGTCTTCTCCCCCCACCGCTTCGGCATGGAGCAAGAGCATCGCGAGCTTCCGCAAAGACTTGAAATCCGTTCAAGTGCTGGTTGCCAATCCGAAAACAGATCTCTTCGTCCGCATTCCCTGGGGTGATGGGCAAACCATCCTGCGGGAAGTCTTGCTGGTGGCTGATCACAACGCGTATCACATGGGGCAGTTAGTGCAGGTACGCAGGTTGCTGGGTGCCTGGAAGGGGTAGCGGACCCGGGGATCGCGGCACCCGGCATGGCAATGCGGCGGATCGAGTCAATATGATGAGGCCATTCGCCGATGTCTGGCGCCTGCCGTGTGGGATAATGAAGCGGCCATCCCCGGAGCCTTTCGCGGCTCGGCGGCATCCAACTATGGTGGATAACAATAAGTTCTTTTTCCAGCATTACGGCATTCAAACGCGCGACCTCGAGCGCCACTTGCAAGCCGCGCTTTCGGCCGGCGGCGACTATGCCGATCTCTATTTCGAATATTTGTCTTCGACCTCGCTCCTGGTCGATGAGTCCATGGTGAAGTCGGCGTCGCAGGGGATTTCCGCGGGCTGCGGAGTTCGTGTCATTTCCGGCGAGCGCACCGGTTACGCTTATACCGACGACCTTTCACCGGAGCGGATCCAGCATGCCGCCCGCACGGCGGCGCTGATTGCCAGCGGCCCGAGCAAAACAACTGTGGCCGGATTTCAGCAAAAGCCGGCGCGCAGCTTGTATCCGATCACCCTTCCATCGGTCGACGCCGAGATTTCCGCCAAAGTCGAGCTGGTCATGCGAGCCGACAAAGCCGCACGCGCCTACGATCCGCGGATTAAGGAAGTTCGCGCCAGCTACTCCGACGAATTGCGCAACATCCTCGTCGTCGGCTCGGACGGCACGTTTGCAGAAGACTCCCAGCCGCTGGCGCGCATGAATGTTTCCTGTATCGCAAAAACGGACAGCGGTGTGTCCGCCCGAGGCAGCTCCGGCGGCGGGGGGCGCGTGGCCCTGGACTTCTTCTTCGGCGAGAAGACGCCCGAGTATTTCGCCGCGGAATCGTCCCGCCAGGCGATCCTGCAACTGGATGCCCGGGAAGCCCCGGCGGGAGAAATGGAAGTCGTCCTCGGCCCCGGCTGGCCGGGTGTTCTGCTGCACGAAGCCATCGGCCATGGCCTGGAGGCCGATTTCAATCGCAAGCAGACTTCCGCATTTGCCGGACTCATCGGCAAGCGCGTGGCCAGCGACAAATGCACCATCGTCGATAACGGCACCATGCCCTGGCGTCGCGGCTCGCTCAACGTCGACGACGAAGGCCAGCCCACGCAAAACACCATGCTGATCGAAAAGGGAATCCTCAAGGGGTACCTGAGCGACAAGCTTTCGGCCAAGCTGATGGGGATGTCAGACACCGGCAACGGGCGCCGCGAGAGCTACGAACACATCCCGATGCCGCGCATGACCAACACCTACATGTTGGCCGGTGAAGACGATCCCGGAGACATCATTCGCTCCGTCAAGCACGGCGTTTATGCCGTGAACTTCGGCGGCGGCCAGGTGGATATCACCAACGGAAAGTTTGTTTTCTCCGCGTCGGAGGCCTACATGATCGAAAACGGCCAGATCACCGCCCCGATCAAAGGTGCAACCCTGATCGGCAACGGGCCCGATGTTCTAACCCGCGTATCCATGGTGGGCAACGATCTCAAGCTCGACGAAGGCGTAGGTACTTGCGGCAAAGACGGACAAGCAGTTCCCGTGGGCGTGGGAATTCCGACGATCAAAATTGACCGGCTCACCGTCGGTGGCACGGCAAAGAAAGATGTCGGCGCCTTCATGCAGTAAATGGGGAAGTTTTCGCCACAAAGCCAAAGAGAAATTCTTGGTTTCGCCGAACAATTTTTCTCTCGAAAGGTTTTGCTTTCTCCATAGACTCGGTGGTAAATGATCCTCTTATGCCGTCCACACAACTAGAAGCCCGAAGCCCGAAACCGCAAACTGACCTGAAGGACCTGGCCCAGGACATCGTCCGTCGCGCCATGGCCGGCGGCGCCACGGCCGCGGAATGCGTGGTCCGCGAGGGAGACGAGTTCTCGACGCTGGTGCGCCTGGGGCAGGTCGAGACCCTCAAGGAGTCCGGCTCGCGGGCGGTCGGGGTGCGCGTATTCAACGGGCAACGCGCCGCCAGCACCTACTCCAGCGATTTCTCTTCGTCCGGCCTTGAGCGCATGCTGAAGTCCGCGCTGGAGCTTTCGAAGATCACTTCCGAAGATCCCTTCGGCGGTATCCCTGAAGCTTCGCAGCTAGGATCACTCACCGGCGATCTCGATCTATATTCCGCCGACGTCTATTCCCTGCCCGGCGAAGAACGCATCGACTACGCTCGCCGCACGGAAAAAGCCGCGCTCGAAGTCGATCCTCGCATCAAAAATTCCGACGGCGGCTCGTTCGATGCTGCCACCGGCCACAAAATTTTCGCCAACTCGCATGGATTCGTCGGCGAGTATCGACGTTCGTATTGCTCGATCGCCGCGGTGCCCATCGCACAAACCGAGAGTGGCGCCATGCAGCGCGATTACTGGTTCTCCGTTGCCCGCAGCTTGCGAGGCCTTGACTCCCCTGAGGATGTCGGCAGGATCGCCGCCCAGCGCACGCTGCGGCGCCTCGGGGCACGTCGGGTCAAGACTGCGCAAGTTCCCATTGTGTTCGATCCGATGGTCGCGAGTTCGATCCTCGACCATATTTTCGAAGGCATCAATGGGGACTCCGTATACCGTGGCGCATCCTTCCTGGCTGGCCAGCTGGGGGAAAAAATCGCCGGCGACCAGGTCAACGTGATCGATGATGGCACCATCCCCGGCGGCTTTGGCACCAGCCCCTTCGATGGCGAAGGCATTCCGACGCGCCGTACGGTTGTGATCGAGCGCGGCGTGCTCAAGTCGTACTTGATGAACACTTACACCGCCAAAAAACTGGGCTTGCAAACCACCGCGAACGCTGCCCGCGGGCTGGCCGGAACCCCCGGCATCGGCCCGGGTAATTATTTCCTGCAAGCCGGCGACAAGAGCCCGCAGCAAATTATTGCCGGGATTAAAGAAGGCCTGTATGTCACCGAATTCCTCGGACACGGCGCCAATCTGGTCACCGGCGACTACTCGCGCGGCGCATCCGGCCTCTGGATTTCCGGCGGCGAACTGGCGTATCCAGTGGAAGAAATCACCGTCGCGGGAAACCTCAAGGAGATGTTCTTCAACATCTCTGAAATCGGGAGTGATCTGGTCTTCCGCGGTGCCATGGCCAGTCCGACGATTCGCATAGATGGGCTGACCGTCGGCGGCGAATAAGGAAAGTTCCGATTGCAGATTTTAGATTGCAGACTTAGAGCACCGAAACCGCGGTTTTGAACTCTGCCATCTTCCAGCTCAAGTCTGCCACCCGCTCGATAGTACAATTTCTCCATGGACGGACTGATCGAACCCTCGCCGTTGTCCGAGAAGCGGGACTGGCGTCCGGTTTATCTCGGCGTCGGGCTGGTCGTGATCATGGTCGGCGTGCTTGTCTTTTTCCTGCGGCCCCAGCCCAAGATCGTCCACGCGCCTCATCCCTACGCAGTGAACTTGAAACTCTCCGACACCAAAATGAGCGTGGCCGAGAATTTTGTCGGCGCCAGTTTCACCTACATCGACGGCACCATGACCAACACCGGCTCGCAGACCGTTACGCGAGCGACCGCCCACATCGTGTTTCGGGATTCCATCGGTCAGATCGCGCAGGCGGAAGACGATCCTTTAAAAATTCTTCAGACCAGCGGCCCCTATCCGGACACCGTCGATCTCAGCCTCTCGCCCCTGGCTCCCGGTCAGAGCAAACAGTTCCGCCTGACTTTCGAACACATCAGCGCGGAATGGAACCACGCCTATCCCGAGCTGCACATCATGGATGTTTCGGTAAAGTAGCGAATCATCAGATCGCAGCCGCTTGTTCCCGCCGCTTCGACTGGATCTCGATATAGACGTGCACGAGAGAGACCGCCGCCGCGGTCACGCCCGGAATGCGGGAGGCGTGAGCCAGCGTGCGGGGCCTGATTTTCAGCAGCGTTTCCTGCACTTCGCGCGAGAGGCCGCTGATCGAACCATAGTCAAACCATTCCGGGATGGTATGCAGCTCCGCTTTCTTGAGCCGCTCGATGGCCCGCTGCTGTTGCAGCAGGTAGCCTTCATACTTGATTTCAGTTTCGACCGACTTGAGTTCGTTGCGCGCTTCGGATGAAAGGGTTTCCGAGGTTTCGCCATCTCTGGAGAAAAAGCCGGGGTCCAGCTCCCGAAGCACCGGCACCAGGTGCTCGATAACAATTTCCGGCCGCTTCAGCAGCTGCGCAAAGCTCTGCCCGGCCACGGACGCTAGGTCGAGCGCGGCATCCGCCGGGAGGGCGATCTGTTTCGCCATGGCGGCGTGGAGCTTGGTCTTTTCCAGCAGCTTCTTCATCGCCTCAAGTCGCTGCTGCTTCGCGAGAAAATCCTCCCAGGCTGCATCGGAGATCAATCCAACCTTCCGTCCGTGCGGCGTCAACCGGCGATCAGCATTGTCAATGCGCAAGTGCAGACGAAATTCTGCTCGCGAGGTAAACATACGGTAAGGCTCGTTGGTTCCCTTTGAGATCAAATCGTCGATCAAGATCGCCGTGTAGGCTTCGGTGCGGTCGAGAATCAGCGGCGCCTCGCCCTTCACTTGCAGGGACGCATTGATACCCGCCATCAGTCCCTGGCAGGCGGCTTCCTCGTATCCGCTGGTTCCGTTGATCTGTCCGGCCAGAAACAGCCCGGCGATTTTCTTGGTCTCCAGCGTGCGCTCAAGCTCCGTGGGATCAATCGAGTCGTACTCGATGGCATAGCCGGGACGCAGCATTTCCGCAGTCTCGAGTCCGGGGATGGACTTCAAGATTTCCATCTGCACCTCTACCGGCAGCGAAGTGCTCATGCCATTCACATAAATCTCATGCGTGTTCAAGCCTTCAGGTTCGAGAAAAAGCTGATGCGTGACCTTGTCGGGGAACTTTACTATCTTGTCCTCAATCGAAGGACAATACCGCGGCCCGATCGACTGAATCTGCCCGCTGTACATTGGCGAACGATGCACGTTCTCGCGGATGATGCGCTGCGTCTGCTTCGTCGTCCAGGCGATGTAACAGGGCACCTGCGAATCGTGATGCGCCACCCGTCGCGTCCGAAAACTAAATGGCGTGGGATCAATGTCCCCGGGCTGCTCTTCAAATTTCGACCAATCAATGGAACGGCCATCCAGTCGCGGCGGAGTTCCGGTCTTGAGGCGGCAACCGCGCAGGCCGAGCTGCTTCAAAGCCTCGCCGAGCAAGACTGCAGCGGGCTCGCCACTGCGTCCAGCAGGATATTGCTGTTCGCCACAATGAATGAGTCCATTCAGAAAAGTGCCGGTGGTGATGATGGCGGCGGCAGCACCGACCGTACGCCCATCGCGAAGCCTAATCCCGCGAATGATTCGATGGTTGGCCGCTGGAGGCGGTGAGCTGGCCCTAGACGGCTCCAAAATCAACTCCGCCACTTCCGCCTGCTTGATCTTCAGATTGGGCTGCGACTCGAGCACCTCTCGCATCTTCAACCGGTAAGCTTGCTTGTCGCACTGCGCGCGCGGCGACCACACCGCCGGTCCCCGCGAAGTGTTCAGCAGACGAAACTGAATGCCGACCGCGTCCGTAACTTCGCCCATGATTCCGCCGAGCGCATCCACTTCTCTCACCAGATGCCCCTTCGCGATCCCGCCGATCGCCGGATTGCAGGACATCTGGGCGATCAAATCGACGTTGAGCGTGAACAGGGCGGTCTTCAGCCCCATGCGAGCGGCAGCCATGGCCGCCTCGCATCCGGCATGTCCGGCGCCGACCACGACAACATCGAATTGTTCGGTGAACTGCTGCATTGCGGTAGCGCCGATCAAACCTGAGACCGTGGAGGATCCATTCTATCAACCCTGCCCATGGTTATCCTGGGCGGAGCATTAAGGTTCGCAAAGCGGATGATTCTGCGGAGTCGGAGGGCCCTCTGCCGGCGTCGGCAATCGGAGCCCGGCAGGCGCTGCGGCTTGCGGTTCGATCCGGCAGCACAATCCGGCGGCCCAGGTCCCGCACCCCAGGTCCTGCACCCCAGGTTGTCACATCCGCCCCACCCCCGTATATTTGGTGTGTCCACTCACGGAGACGCAAAGCATGACAACGCAAGAATTCTTCGCACAACTCGACGCCCGTATCGCGAAATACGACCTCCTCTGCCACCCTTTTTACAAAGCCTGGAGCGCCGGCCAGCTCACGCGCGACGATCTGCGCCAATATGCCTGCGATTACTACCATCATGTCGAGGCTTTCCCCACCTACCTGGCGGAATTTGGAATTCGCCTCGATGAAAGCGAATTGCGCCAGGCGGTTCTCGCCAACATGGCGGACGAAATGGGACTTGACGACCAATCCGGGAGCCAGCCCACGACGCACGCCGACCTCTGGCTGGACTTCGCGGAGGGCATGGGCGCCAACCGCGACCTGCGCACCCCCACTCCGGTTCCCGAGATTCGCGAGCTGACGAATTTCTTCCACCGCATTGCCAGCGAAGGGACCTCCGAAGAAGCATTGGCGGCTTTCTACGCCTACGAATCGCAAGTCCCACGAATCGCCCATGAAAAAGCACGCGGCCTTCGCGAAAGCTACGGGGCCGATGCAAAAACCTGCGGCTACTTCACGCTGCACTCC
>Ga0193726_1003015_pt1 | contig 10967 bp, 6 predicted proteins | sample H2c1metaG_FD_144928 | JGI IMG/M metagenome (GOLD analysis project Ga0193726, IMG submission 144928) | Soil microbial communities from a riparian zone of the East river system, Colorado, United States - H2c1 | ecosystem: Environmental > Terrestrial > Soil > Riparian zone | place: USA: East River... | reverse complement strand
TTCGTCAATGACTCCTTTAAGACTATAGCTGTAAGCAGTCTCAAATTGATTTATTGCAAGTTTTAGGTCAATCCCCAGATGGCTTTCTGTGATATACTCACTAATAATTTTTGCGTCCTCAAAAGCTCCCTGCTGAATTCTTTGCAGGCCAGCAAGCGTCCAATAAATATCTGCTTGATCATTTTGTTTTGCCATTTTTTCTATAATAGCCCTCCGAGCATAGTCGGACGGTGTCAATTTCCTGGTGCAGCTTGCCAATTTTTCGTAAAATTCATCTGGTTTATTTGCCTTTAAAGACAGGGCATAGTTCTCCACTATAGGATGTGTGAAATGGATATAATTGTCTTTAAGAGTAAGGATATTCATCTGAATTGCTTGTTGTAAAACTTCACGCAAATCTTTATTTTCATTTAGCATACAAAGCAATTCAGTAATTGAGCTCTTTTTTCCAGACTGATAAATTGCGAATATGATGCTTTTGAATTTTTCATACTTATCTTTCGCTAATCGCAATCTTGATTCAATCACCCAAACAAGAAATTCTTTGAAGTTGTAATTCAACGCGTGACTTTTGTTTTCAATAAGATAATGTGAAACGATTTTTAGTAGTTGTAGATGATCGCCAGTGGACGAAAAAATAAAGGCAAAATCATCTTCCGAAATTTCTTTGGCGCTCCAGTATTGTAGGGCTTTCTTCACCTGTGCAGCCGTCAAAGCTGGTAAATGAAATGAATATTTCCTTCCATAGCTCAGAAATATATGAGTGTTATCGACTGAAAAAACGATAAAAAGTAAATTATGGCTCATTCCAAGTTCTGCAAATCCTTCGTCGAGAGAGGCTAAGAATTCTAGAGTAGCCGTATCAAAATATTCTATATCATCACAAAGAATAATTGTCTTTGGATACTTTCTTAATAGGCCGATTAAATGTGTTGAAAACGGAATATATTTATTAAAAGGGGCAATTTCATTAATTGTTTTTCGCAATTTTTGCTTTCTATAGTCATATCCTTCCAAAAGGACCCTAATTCCTTTGCCTAGGTAGGGGATTTCAGATACGGTTTCCTTTACAACGGTTACACCTTTATTGTATGTTGCGTCTCGTTTTTCAACGAATCGCTTAAGAGGGTAAAAAGGATCATAATCTGAAGCCCGATCTCCGGAAAGCCGGATGCAACAATATCCCGTTCCGGTTAAATATTCTTCTAGGTTTTCAGCGATCCATGTTTTCCCCCTTCCTGGTAATCCTGTAATTTCAATAGCACATTTTTCTTCCTTTATAAGAATTCTTTTTATCTCATCAAGAAACTTATCTGTTCCTATTATCTCAGATATGCTCACAACTGATAATATTTAGTTATCCTTTATTTAAAAAAGTGCTCGCTACCTCCTAAGTTACTGATTTAGGGTTTTGAGTATCTGATTAGCCTTTACTTTCTCTACGAATAGCATATAAGGCCAATGATTTGCTTTCCAGAAGATCAATAGCCTCCAAGTCTACAGAAAATTCAGCTCGGAGGCTGAATTTATATGCAGTTTGGATTAAATGATCTCTTTATAAGAGAAATCGCATTTAATAATTTTCAAAAACATAAAATTTCTTCCTAACGCCGATTTAATTGAATAATTGTTCATTTGTATTAGCCGCCGAGTAATGATATTTTGCAAATATTGATTTCCAAATTTCATCAATAAGTATTGCTTCTTTGGCCTCCATGCCAGGTGTGAATATCCTCACTATTACCTTTATATTCGCACGATCAAAATTTATATCTGTTTTATAGTTATTGATTTTGGAGGTATCATCTTTTCTTACACGTACATGATCTAACTTATCACTCATCTGGATATCTCCCATAGGTGAAATGGGACAATATTCAATCATGTCTGAAAGAATGATTAAAATACATCCTTGATAATGGCCGGGATTGTTACCAGTGATTGCTTTAAAACTTCTGTATGCCGATTCCATCGAGGTTAATATGCAAGTTCGATGTTTAGCTTCAGAATCCTTTGACGCTTCGAAAATGTGAGTATATATAATTGAATCTTTTTCCCTCAGCCTCCTTTTCTGCATTACCGCCGTTTTCTTTTTGAGCTTTTCTATTATCACTTTTAGAAAAGGCTCTTGTCTTATATTGCCTGAGATCAGTTGCAGATTAATTAAAGAGTTAGGGGGATATTGCCGTAAGATTGAAGAACAACTATCAGACATCCTTTCTAATCGCTTTTTGTACATGGTTGAATCGACGCTGGTGGACACATCGCATAATACAGTTACCAGAAACGGCAAAGGTTCTTTATTATTATTTTCTCCTTGATTACGGTTGGTGCAGCTGACTATGGGCAAGAGAAATAGAATTGCCAATAAGAATAATCTACTTGATTCCATTAGTCATGTATTTATTCAATTCTTTATTAATCATTTCGTTTCGGTATTCCTCAACAATCATATAAAGATCATTACCAAAATGACCTCGATAACCAACCTTGAATCCTTGATTGTATCTTTCGGAAAAGTAATCGGATATCTGCTGTATTTTGGCATCCCGTTTCATCCATTCCTCTGAATACTTTTCCATTTTTTTTACTCGTTGAGTAAGTATTACTACTTCCTCTTTGCCAGATGCATACTTTTTTCCGATGTCTTCGTGTCTTTTAGTGATATTCTTTAGAGCGATGATGTTTGAAAAGATTCTAAATCCAATAGATAGTGCTATCCCGCTGATTACAGGTATGATTACAGTGATTCCAATAAAGCTGTTTAGTAATATTTTTTTAATGTCAGTTAAACTGGATATCCCGGAGATCTGGTTGAGGCTATCTTCGACTCCTGTTTGCTTGTTCATTATTGTAAAATAAGTTCGATATTTTGCCAGGTAATAAAGTAAATAAAGTAATCCCGCAAGAATAAAGAGTTTCACGACTGCTTTAAAGATGGTTTCCGCGACTAGCCAACTTTTATTTAAGGAAGCAGTAGTCAATCGCTTAATTTCAGCTAACTTCAAACCGAGCTTGCTATTAATGTATTCGTCGTATAGTATTTTTACATATACTGTACAAAAGGCGATCCCCAGAGAAAATAATAAAAGTTCCCAGTCATTAATTTTATCATGAAAGCTCGCATCTTCGTCTATATTGCCAATACCGAAAAAGCTTACGAGATTAATTGAAACTGCAACATCAGCGAGGATCATTGCCAGTCCAAAAAAAACATATAGAAACCCAAAAAATAATTGAAAACTTTTACTGTCGTCTACTTTTCTCTGCTCCATGTCTGCTTTTGATACTGCGATCTGGTCTACCTCTTTTTCTACTTTCTTCAGACTGTTTTCTTTTTCCAGGATCGCGTATTTCAATGATTCAACCCTGCCATAAAGGGTAGAAAAGACTCTGTCAGAAATCAAAGCGGCGTGAATATCTGATGTTTTGGAAATAGAAAAGTCTCGTGCTCCGACTTTGCCGTTGTTTAGGCCAATCTCATAGTAACTATCTCCGTAGATTACGATATGTTGCTGTATGTTTTCTGAAAGAATTGCATCGTCGCCTGTAAAATTTTCTATCTGGATTTGCTTTTCAACATCTGCAAAATTCTGATGGATACCTTTGAAATTGTCTTCTGGCGGATTAACTACTTTGTCTATCCTGTTGCCAGCAAAAAATTTTTTGATTTTTTCCTTCCAACTCATAATTCAGTTAATTTTCAATTGTCATGTTGATTCTTGATGAATCGCGGAACCATATTCCGGTAAAATATCCCTCTTGTATTAAAGTCTTTTCTTCAGTCTCTTTGGATGTGATCCTTTCGATCTCGATAATTATTTGGGTTTGATATTCTGCTATCTTGAATGATATTCTTTTTATTCTTTTTTCATGGTTGATGATCTGGTCCTTAATCGATCTGTGTGTGCCCCCATTTCGCCAGTAATTGAATTCCTCTTCTTCTAACTTATCTATTTTATTTCTTAATTCTTTGATTTTTGCATTGAGTTCATTTAACTCCTCTGCTTTTTCAGAGTAAAATTTCATCTCAACAGCAGATATGTTATGTATTATATCATATCTTTTTTCGTCTCTTTCTTGGTTGTCAACTCTTTTTTTGTAAGTGAGGATTGCCAGAATCATCTCCCAAAATTTCTTTTTTTTCTTTTGATTTGAATTCTCATCTTGGCGCTCGTCAATCGTGTTATTTTGTGGTTGGACGATTTCCTTTGTTTTGTGAGTGCTATCATACCCACCCGCAATCGCTATTGCAAGTTCCTGGCGATTTTGTATCAAGTCCATAATTTTTTGTTGTAGTAAATACAGACGGCTTCTTAACCAGCGGTTACTGGTATAATTTACTCTGAATGGCCTTGAATACCTGTAAATAATATTTGAAATAATGTCGATTCGCTGCAATAGAAATTCTGAATTTTCATGAAGATTGCGGAATAAATTACCATAGCCGAGACTGAAGCCAGCAGCTATGCAGCTAACAAAAAAGCCAAGTATTGCAATCCTTCTCACATCAGCAAAGAACCCAATAGGGTAATGGTATAGTAACATGCAAACGATAAACAGGGTGAATATAAGAAAGCCGAAATAGTACATCCCACCGCCTTTGTGAGACTTGTTTTCCTGGTCATGGTATTTATTTTCGACAACCCGGCTGAAATATAAAATGGTAAATGTTGAAAAAGAGATCGCAATACAAGTGCCGATAAACTGGTTAACCAACGAGGAAAATAGGTTATTAAAATTAGGATCATCAGGGCCACCCGAAGCGGCTTCCCCGGACACTATGGCAAGCAGGGGCATAACAGCGAAGATTACAGGAGCCATTTTTAACCATAAGCTCCACCAGTTGCTTGTTCGCATTTTTAGCTTTAGTATTTCGTCTTCTTCCTGGAGATTGACTTCTATTTCTTCAGTTGTGTCTGGATTCTTCTTTGGCTGATCTTTTTTCTTCCTCTTGCTGCGAGTAATAAAGCCGTATCGTATTTGGATTGAATAACAAAGCCAACTAATAAGACTTACTGCAAGCAAATAGATGGTCAACCCGGTAGCTATTTTCCACAGGCTTAAATGAGAAAGAAATCGGCTGATATTGTCAAGAAAAAATATTTTCACACTGGTATTTTCACCAATATTGCTGGTGCCTTTAGTCGAAATTGGACCGGTCCACAAGGAAAACCACCAGCCACTAACAATAGCGGAAATGGTTCCTAAAAAGATCAAGAAAGACGCTGTTTGATTGTTGATGCCGTCCTTTGCCAGGTACTGAAGCCTGAACATCACTTTATCAAATTTCTCTTTATAGTTTCGAAGAATTTCATTCCAGAAAGTGATCTTCTTTGCATCAGCTTCTTTATCTTGCAAATACTCCTTTTCGATTCCATTATTCTGGTCATCTTGCAGGTCTCTGTTAATTTTTCCAGCTTTATCCATTTCTTTCTTCAGTCTGTCAAGAGCATCTTCCACAATATTTTCCTTTCGCTGTCCTACTGCTTTGAGAATACTGAAAATCTTTGTCTGCAATTGTTCTACTTCCGTTTTAATTTCCGCTCTTTCCAACGGTAATTTTGTTTTTATTCTGTCATCATAATCCTTTTCTTTTTGCTTAAGCTCGGCATGAGAAGTTTTCCTGTTCCCTTCAAGAAAATAAAGCGTATCAAGAATTTCTTGTTGAGACCTTTTGTAATCATCTTTGAGTTGTGTGTAATGAAGATTTATAACGTTAATTTCCGAGGCTAATTTTTTTGCGGTATCGCCGTTGCCTTCAAGAGCAATCAGAAATCCTCTTTTTTTAACAAGGGGTTTGTCAAGTAGGATTTCTGAAAGTTTTTCGGGACTGAGACGCGTCACCTCTTCTTCATTGAGTAAAAGCTTTTTCGATCCTTGTGCGGGCTCGCTTGTGGACTCGTTATTACTGTTCTTATTTTCTTCCATTCTCCGATGATTTTTTTGTGTGATTTTACTTGCCTCGTCAAATGACGATTATGACCAATAGCAAAATCTGTTTGAGTGGGTAAAGAAAATTGGAGGTTTTGTTAAGATAGTGGTGTTCTTCGGTGATATTGTAAACTTAATTGTCCCTCCTTATCGGGACAACCGTATTTATACGGAAATTTTGAGAACCAAAAAATTAGTTATGATAGTCAGGGTTGGAATCCGGAGATTTCCTCTTCCATAGTCTCATCATTATATAGAGATTATAGAATGTCTCGTCAAGTAAAATATAATTCCCCAAAAAATCAGTAGTAATACGGTTGTGAGTATGAAACTAATATCCAAAATTTATCGTGATAAGAATTAGTACTTTCATTTCGTAAGAATACCAAGCAATATAATGCCTTTTGATTTTAATGATATTAATACAAATCAATTCCCTGTCGAAAGGCAACGAATGTCAAATTGGTGTTGGGCAGCTTGTACTGTCTCACTTTGCAATTTCTACGCACGAAGTGAAATTTTTTCTCAACCACAAATAGTTGCAAGAATTCTAAATATGCCGGGGTGTAACTCGAGCATGCCCTTTCCGTCTTGCAACAAAATATTTGATTTTGGGCTTGCATTGAATGATGTAGGTCATTTGGATGGTAATGAGGTCGAAAATCCTTTGTCAGCGGGAGACTTGTTGAATTCATTAAACCGTGGAAGGCCTATAGGATGTCAAATGGATATCCCCCAAATTGGTGGTCATGCCGTTGTCATTATCTCTGGAAGATCAGATAATTCTGGGTTACTGGTTTTAAGAGTTGCAGATCCAAGCGATGGCTCTATTCTTACTATGTCATTTGTTGCATTGCGCAATAATTTCCGCGGGTTAGGTGGTCGTTGGGTGCGCTCCTATTTTACAAAGCCGTTAGATTAAAAGTAAACCGAAATTATGCCGTTACAATCGCTTAGACTTTCCATCTCACTGCGTGCTAAATTGAAAAGAAAGACGCGTCAATTAATTGCAAAAGGTTTCTTGCTTCCAGTCAAATCAGGTGATTCATCGTACGATGTTGGGTTCTGCGCGCATATTCAAAATCTACCAGCAAGGCGAGGTCGCCCTTTGATTTTTGGAAGACCTGAAGGCATCAGGGTATTTATTCAATCCGGAACTTTTGTAATTGGAGTTGCCGATTTTTTATTTGCAGGTAAAAATTTAAAATTGTCTCATGTTGTAACCGGCCACTCCCTCAAACCTATACTTGCAACACTTAATAGCCTTGAGAAAAAGTATGTTAAGGACAAAATTTCCAGGCACGTCGAATTCGTACAATTTTTGCTATCTGGCGATCCCTATATGCTTGTTAAATCACCAGGCAGGAAAGAATATTATCATTCCAACTCAAAAAGACTTAAAGCAATATCGCCTGAAAAGATTCTAAGGCAAGTAAATCAAATTCTCGCGGAACGTGATAAATAAGATATATAAACCATCCAAACTACTTATATGATCAAATTAAATTCATTAATTATTTTTCTTTTCCTTGTGGTTGTCAATGAAGTTGATGCACAAACGAAAACCCAATCGATCATGTATGATGCAGTTACTATCATGAATGCAAAATATGGAATCAATGCGTTATTAATCCCTAATAGCAATGGGACAGACATGTTTGATCCGCTGACTGGTGAGCAAATTGCAAATGTTGATCCTGCGACCGGACAACAACTTGCTGAACCAGTGCGCGCCAGCCAGGCTGATTCAATCTTTAGAAACAGTGCCTATTCGAGGGCCATTATATTTGCCGTTCTTAAGCGAAATGCAGCGTTGCCCGATGTTACCTCCGAAGCCGACGTAACGACATTTTATTTGACAAACCCTTTCATATCTAATTTTCTCAGCGGTCTTAATGCTCGTTTAGCGCCGGCAAGCGATTCATTAAAAAAAGTCGCAAATGTTATCACAGATCGGAGATCTGGGGGTTTGGGCCAGACGATATTTGGTAACCTTGCCAACGGAACAGCAGATTTTTTAATTAAAAGGGCGCAGGAAGAAATTTCAATCAGCGTTTTTGAAAAATTGAAAAAATTCATTACTCAGCACCCTGAATTTGATACGCTGTTTCCCAGAACTTGCGCGCTAATCAAGCCAATGGAAGCTTATGATTACACTAAAACCCTCGAGGCTTTTAAAGACGCGATACATGAAGATCTTAAGAACCTTATTCCCCGAATAGCCTTGTTATATGATATCCCAAGATATAAGCTATTAAATGAACACGTTCCTTCACTTACAATTGTATTCAGTGCAAGCTCACTATTTGGTGAACTTCACGGTACCGCCGGCTTTGCAGAAAGTGTTTACAAGCTTGGAGAGAAACCTTTCTTGACGGAAAAGAACAATTACGCCGATTTTTTGAATATTCTGATTACTTTGTCCAATTCGCTTTTAGATAAAAAATTAGTTGATCCGGAAGATAAGATACCGATTTATATCGACAAAGATTTTATTAAGTCTGTTACACACAATAATGCAAGTCTCTGGCATGACCTCTCGCAATTATATCTTGGGTTAATCTGGCAGCACACTCACAATATCAATTTCACAGTTGGTGCTACTACAAGAAACTTTGGGCAGATTCTGGAACATTGGTCTTCAAATCCGCGAATATCTACTGCTCTTCAAACAATTAATATAAGCGTTAATGCATTATCCGAGGCAGAACTTGAGCTAAGAGTTCTAAAGAATAATGAGAATGACGCTTCGACTTATACAGGCAAATCTGAAGTTAGAGTTCAGCGTTATACAATTTATGCGATGCTGGTTAGCCAACTCCTTGGACTTTCGGAATTGTACATCGATCCTGCAAATACTGCGTTCAACGATCGTATCAAAGAAGTCAGAAATTATCTGTCGGAATTTACCACCGGAATAATGACGATGATTAAGGATTTCGACCAGGAACAATATAGTCTGGGCATAGCTAAACTTGGCGAAGTTTTAAAAACGACTTCTGATTATATTGATCAAATGCAAAAGGATAAAAGACTCGAAGATATGTTTGAAACAGAATTAAGTGCTTCATTGACAACACAAAAAAACTCCCTGGAGGCTGAAAAAACGCAACTCAATACACGTCTTGCAGCTTTGCCGGCGATCGGTGCTGATCCGTTAATTAACGCAAATATCGAATCTGAAAAACAGGAGATCGCTGGGTCAATAGGAGAAATCGATCTTCAGTTGAAACAAATTGCCTATCAGCAGCCAGGGGCAAAATCGGCTGTTTATAAATTATCGAAAGTGATCGAATATGTGAATCTTCTTGCGCAAATATCGAAGGCTGAAAACAGTGCCGCAGTCGAATCTCTTCTGGAATCGTACGCTTTGCCGGCAGGAAGTTCAAGAGTTAAAAAAATCAGTCCCTTCAATTTTGCAGTGAATGCATATGTTGGTGGCTTTTTCGGAAGATCAAAAAATCAAGGTGAAGGTTTTACGAATACATATGGACTTACCGCTCCGATTGGTTTTACTCTTAGCACTGGTTTTCAAAAGGCGGGAAGCATTAGTCTATTTGCGGGACTGTTTGATATTGGCGGAATAATCAAATATAAACTCGACAACCAGGGAAAATATCAACAGAATATTAGTATAGCGGGAATTGTTTCTCCCAGTGTTCATGCTGTATATGGTTTTCCATGGTTTTTGCCTTTCTCAGTCGGAGTCGGTTGTCAGTGGATATCTCCAACTACGGCCAATAGTAACAAGATTAATCTTAAGCCAAATCTTAATGCCTTTGTGGGTGTGGACATTCCAATATTTAATTTAAAAGGGTCGAAACCAAAATGATTCCAATTCCTTTTATTGTTGTAAATGCACAGGAATAGAGGACATAGAGATAGGTTGGAAGAAATTATAAGAATGAAATGATGGATTTTGTAAGTGGTTCAAAACCCAGTATACTACCTAGCCGACCGATATTCAGGAGAGGATCATGTTCGCAACATATTATTTCATGACGGTCCAGGAAGTTCATGGAAACGAAAACGAAATAATGAAACTGTATTGGATAATTTTGATGAATCAATCTTTCAAAAGCTCGCTTATTCGAATGTTATAAACTACCTGAAGCAAGGAGAAGAAAGTTATCCATAGAATTTTTTTTACTATTAAAATTTTCCACTTATGAGACTCATCCTTGTTTTATCCTTTCTTTGTTTAGAAGCATTTAGCATTCCCCGAATCAATGCTATTGCTCCGGGTCAAAGCACCACTGCTCAGGCGATATCTTCAATATCTGAAGATTTTGAATCTGGTTCTAAATCTTCATATGGTCCTGCTGATGTACAGCTCAGCTCCGGCAGTTGGTTTTTCAATAACGCCCTGATTGGCAGTTTGTCTTCAGATCAGAAAAATGGATCGAGATCTGTTCGTATCAAGGGAGCAGGAAGTATCAGGATGAATTTTGATTTTCAAGGAGGCGCTTCCACTGTTTCAATAAAGCATGCCGTTTTTGGAGCAGATCAGGGCAGTACATGGGTGCTCCAGATATCTACTGATGGAGGGAATTCCTTTAATCAGGTTGGAAATACAATTACGAGTTCTTCCACATCTCTTCAGGAAGCCACTTTTGCTATTAATATCACTGGAAATATAAGGATTGCAATTGTAAAGACTGACGGTGGAACAAGCAGAATCAACATTGATGATGTTGTGATCAACCCATTAGCAAGCGGAACAGGTACGAGTGGTTTGGACAATGACAATATGTTACTCGGAAATCCAAGCCATGCAACGGCTGATACAGATAACTTTGATAATTATCTAATGGTAAAAGAATTTTATACTCTTTGCTATAATCGTGATAAAGGAAAACCAGATTGGGTGAGTTGGCATTTGCAGGCCTCAGACCTGGATAGTGTGGATCGAAGCAACGATTTCAGGGCAGATATAACACTGCCGGTAAGTTGGTTTCACGTAGATGAAAAGAGTTATACCGGAAGCGGCTTTGACAGGGGTCATAATTGTCCTTCTGCCGACCGAACACTTT
>Ga0193726_1003014_pt1 | contig 10967 bp, 11 predicted proteins | sample H2c1metaG_FD_144928 | JGI IMG/M metagenome (GOLD analysis project Ga0193726, IMG submission 144928) | Soil microbial communities from a riparian zone of the East river system, Colorado, United States - H2c1 | ecosystem: Environmental > Terrestrial > Soil > Riparian zone | place: USA: East River... | reverse complement strand
TTTAACTCAGCGAGAGGGCCTGCTTGCCTGGACGCTTTCGCGAATTCAACCAAATCCAGCCGCCCAACCGTATCGTTGAGTGCCGCACGACGGCCTCGAATGGCCTGGAAGTTGTCAGGCTAAAAGCGCTCGATCTCGAATCTTCTGATGGACATTTTCAGGCTTCCTCCTGGCACCAAGGCCCGCTTCGCGAATCGACCCGTCTCACTCTCCACCAGGACGATGGCATTGTGGTCGGGCGGGGACTCGACCACGAGCACCTCTTCCGTGCCGCGATACTCTGGATCGTGTCCCCTCGTGCCAATCTGGGGGAAGTACTCGCTTGCCGATGAAGCGAAACCACCGCATCCAGTTTAGTTCTGCAGAAATCGCAGGGTCTGGTCGAGAAATGCGCTGTGATACTGGAAGATAGCTCCGTGTCCAGCATCAGGAAAGATGCTCAACTCAGAGTGTGGCAACTTGCGCGCCAACTCCACCGAGTTGATCGATGGCACCATCACGTCGGTGTCGCCGTTTGCCACCAGTACCGGGTGCTGGATGCTGTCCAACGAGGTCGGCTTGGGCGCCATGCCCCACTTGGTAATCGCGGTCACCTGAGCAACGATGGTCTCCTGTGTTGCAGGCAGATCCCGGTCCTGCTGTCGAGTGCCAAGACGCTGGAGAAATTCCGCCGCCGCCTTCTGGCCGTCATGAGACTGTGTGAAAAAGAGCGACTGCTTCGGATGCTTCTTCTCGGCGGTTGCCCTGGCCACGGCGTTCTGCAACACGGCGCCCACGTTGCTGACGCCTTCGCCGCCGGCGGCCGAAGTGCCTGCCAGAATCATTCTGCGCACGAGATCGGGATGTTTTTGCGCGATGACTTGAGCGATGAAACCACCGAGTGAGAAGCCAAGCAGGTCGGTCTTCGTGAGCCCTAGAGCTCGAATGAAGGCCGCTGCATCGGTTGCCATAGCATCGATGGTGTCCGGCGTTGTGCCCTGGGAGCCTCCGACTCCACGGTTATTGAAGACGATGACGCGGTGTTTCTGGGCCAGGCTGTCTATCGTTCTCGGGTCCCAATCATCGAGAACAGCTGTTAGATGGTGAAGCAGGACGACCGGAATGCCATTCTTTTCGCCTGTCTCTCGATACACGAAGGAAGTCCCGTTCACGTCAACCGTCTTGGTAACCGCATCAACATAAGTATTCGCCATCGTTCTATCTCCGTCATTGAATTTGGTTTCGACAGACACATCGAATCGGCTGCCGGTCATTGGCGGTTCTCGGTTCATCCAGAGAATATGTTCTCCACCATCGCACGTTCTTTCGAGTCCTGCCTGTCAAATGCTTGGATTATGAAAGAGACCGATCGGTCGCATATTAATTTCACAGTTAAAAATCCTCGTTGGGGTCATAGAATGTTCCCTGTGGCATATGCGACCGACCGGTCCCAGGCGCGCTATCTTCATGGAAGCGGAATTGGGTCATGCATCCAGGGACCGCTCGGTCTCATCCAACCCTTGGTGCAGTGCGAGATCAGCAACCACACGGTCGCTGAATCAACGTTACGGGGAGTGGCAACGTGCGAAAAGGCGAGGAGACACGGCAGGAAATCATTCGCAAAGCGGCCCCAATCTTCAATCGGAAGGGGTATAGCGGCGCCGCCCTCTCCGATCTCATGCGAGCGACGGGGCTAGAGAAAGGGGGGATCTACCGGCACTTTGAGAGCAAGCAGGAGCTTGCTGTCGACGCCTTCGACCACGCTTGGAAAATTTCATTCGATGCGCGCTTCGAGGGAGCAGGGGAGATCTCGAATACGGTTGACCGCCTGAAACAAGTCGTGCGGAACTTTCGGGACCGACGCGCTGGGCTTGTGCCAGGAGGCTGCCCGCTGCTGAACACGGCCATCGATTCCGACGATAGTAATCCTCCGCTGCGGGCGAAAGCTCGGCAGGCTCTCAGTTCCTGGCTTGATCGCCTGCAATCGATCGCCGAGGAAGGACAACGACGAGGCGAGTTGCGGTCTGATGTCGATTGTGCGAAATTGGCCACGCTGATCGTCAGCACGCTCGAAGGCAGCCTCATGGTGAGTCGCCTGCAGCGAAGGGAGGAGCCGCTTGACTCTGCCTGCCGTCACCTGGAGGAATACCTCGAATCGAGGGTGCGTGCGCAGAAATCGAAAGCCCGAGCAGCCAGTCCTGGTGACCCTGTTCCGCAGATGTGACTCAAACACGGCTTGCAGTCGCACCTCTGAGGTGACTGAGCAAATCCAAAAAGGAATCTTTCGACGGATGGCGGCCCACATTGGGCCGATTGTTGTCCCAACCTTGGACAAAACACAGCGGTCGCGAGCTGTAGCACCCTGGCATCTCAACGCATCGTCACTGCCGGTGACGTCCACTCAGTGCCGTGGCTCCTGCTCGCCTGCAAGCCGCTGCGACCTCTTTGCGCCCGGAAGTGGGCTGAACGACCCTGACTGCTCGCAATCGGGCCGAAACGGCAGCCGGCTCCCGGCACAATAGACTCGGCCGCAATTCGCTGCGCCTTGCCACCGTGAAGATCCTGTCGGAATGACAAGACAGCGGTCGCGCCGGGCGCACTATTTGGGGGCCAGAATGACCTGCCCCAAATGGTAGGACGTATGGTTGGTTCGACTTAGCAGGACAGCCAGCCGGTTCCGGGTTGGATCTCTGGCATAGTCTTCCTCCGACATCGCGCGGTGTGGCAACAACCATTCGTCCGCAGAAAGACCTGCAAACTGCGAAAGTAGAGCACCATTCACCTCGTCCCAAGCTTTTTTTAGCTCTCCCCCGGAAGGGAGTTGTGAGGCTGTCTTGTCTGCATTGGACACAAAGATGGCGTCCAATTCGGGGTGCAGCCGGGGTCCCAAACCCAGAATCGAAAACATCGCGTCGTGAATGGCGGTGAGATGCCCCCAGACATAGATGAGTCGGTTCTTTCCTGGTGCTATTTGTTTCAACAATTGGTCTTCAGTGAGATTTGAAAATATCTTGTCCGCTCTTTCCACGACCTGTCGCCAAGAACCAATTGCCACTTTGACCGATAATTGCTGAGATGTCATTTGAGTCCACCTCTCCTCAGAGATTCTGTGCAGTTTAAAGCAGCGATGGCGGCCAAGGTCCATCTTTCAGGAGTGCGGCAGTCGGGCCAGCAGCTCCTCGGTGGTCGGAATGGGGTGCAGCCAGGTCCCATCGCCCTCCTGCGCCACGCACATGACCGCTGCACGACTTTGACAAAGTTGCCGCCCGCACTTTCAGGCGGCAGAAGGCTGAACACAGTTCCCGCAGCGCCGGTTAAATTTTCGACTGTCCCCCGATAGTCGCGACCGAAGGCGTCGACATGGATGCTCACGGAATTGACCCTTACGCCTGTACTTAAGCTGGGTTTCCTTGCAATCCGCAGTCACCCAGATATGGTCAACGGGAACAATTGCAAGCAGACTCTGTCCCGGTTGATCCTCTGGCCGAGTTCGGCCGTCTTGCGGCCAACCGCCATGTTTCTGATCTTGCACTACTCAGATGATAAAAGAGACCGTTCGGGCGCAAATAAAATGGCGCAAGAAGTTCTTCTGGGCGCCGTCGTCCGCGCATCACTTCCGTTAAGGAATTAGAGATCAATCCGGTTTAGGAGCAACCGCTTCAGACTGCTTCGCGGGCGGAACTCAGGGGTTCTGGTCTTCCATTATCAACCCGTCGGGTGGACAGCGGACCGCACCCGGCCTTTGATGCAGGTTGAGACCACCCGGTCTCATGCGAGCGACCGGGCTAGGAACGCGAATGTTGTGCTACGGCGATTGGATCGGAGGTATTTTTCGGGTAGGGCCTGAATCACGGACGAACGGGAAGTTTAAGGAATGCGGACTCTTCGGAAATACCTCTTACGAAAGCCGCCGCTGGGGGGAAACCAGCGCCGAAGGGCTTGCACTGCCAGCACGAGCGGGGCAGGCACAAGACTTCGCCATCCGGCAACGGACCGCGGGGGCGAATGTCCCGTGTTCTGCCCGGCTCGCCACTGGGCGCTGTAGTCGCTCTGCTGGACACCGTTTGCGAAAATGGGCACGGCGGCCATTTTCTGCGCGATCACCAGCAAGTACGTTTCACGTCGATTGATCAGAGTCACCCGCTCCCCGATGGTCTCAGGGTCGATAACCTCATACCATTTGCTGCCCATCGATTCGAATGCCAGCATTTGGCGCAAAACGAATCCATTGCCGGGGCTAAAGACGCGGAAGAACACCTCTGGACTGAACTGGTAGAAGCCATGGCCAAGGAAATTGTTGGCGGGAGTAATGCCGACGAAACTTCCGCCGACTTTAACCATTTCCATACAATTTGAAATTCCTTGCGGGAAATTGAAAATGTGCTCCAGCGAGCCACAGTCGAGAACCACGGTAAAACCATTGGAGAATTTCTTGTCGATGGGCAGGTTAAAATCGTGGATATAACTTGCCCCCTCGAAATCTGAAGCGTCAAATGAAACAATCTCAGTGGCTCCGAGCAGGCGCAGGAAGGGTTCCGCGTATCCCCGGTCCGCGGACAGCAAGCGCGCCGCGTGTTTGGCGGCGGCCTCAAATCCGAAATCTCTCAGATTACGCGCCAAGGCAGCGACGTTGAGGTGAAGGCCCTGGCGGCCAATCATGGCCGTGCGCGAGAAATCGACACCCTGCTTGCGCGCGTGGAGCAAGGCCCGCGTACCGTTGACGTCCAGTCCCATTTGTGGTCCGAAGGCGGGACTATAGCACAATCGCGCAAAGCAGAGCCACTCTTGAACCGCTGACGATGCTGGTGTCAGCCGCATCCGCTTGCTCTTCGAGAAGGTACTCCCCGGCGGGAATTGGTTGATGCAGACAACCTTATCGAGAGAGGGCTTCTTCTTTCGCGGCGAGGCAACGCGACACGCCGTTTCAGTCCGGACGGAACTGGCGGCAGAGCTTCCCCATGCCAGGGGTGACCGTGTGCAATTGCAACCGGGGTTGATGAACATTATGCTTAGTGGGGTCGAGGCTATGAGGGACATGAACGCCGGACGCGAACCTGCCATTCAGTCGCAGCAAGCCGAGAAGGGTCAGCTTCTGATCCGGGTCAGCGATACCGGTGTGGCTCTGCCCCCGAAGCAGGCGGCCCCGATCTGCAATGCGTTTTTTTGCACGAAGGTCCCTGGGACTGGTATGGGGTTGGCCATCGGTCGCTCCATTGTAGAGTCGCACGACGGCCGCTTGTGGGCTGCCGACCTTCCGCGCGGCGCAGAGCTCCGTTTCGCTCTACCCACCAAGGTCGAGGCCTAGGTTAATGACGCCAACCAGCGCTCCCACGGTGTTCGTCATTGATGACGACGCCTTGGTGCGTGCGTCGATCCAAGGCATGCTGAAGTCGGTCGGCTTGCCTTCTAAGACCTTCGGGACGGCGCAAGAGTTCCTGGGCAGCGAGCGGCCGGATGGACCGGCTTGCCTGGTTCTGGACGTGAGACTTCCCGGGATGAGCGGTCTGGATTTTCAGCACGAACTGGCAGCAGCCGGCATCCGGATTCCCATCATCTTTATCACTGGTCATGGAGATATTCCGATGAGTGTGAAGGCCATGAAATCCGGTGCGTTGGAATTCCTGACCAAGCCGTTCCGGGACCAGGACCTGCTGGACGCGATCCACCTGGCTCTGGATCGCGACCGGGTGGTGCGGCAACAGCAGAGCGAGCTTGGCGAGTTTCGAAAGCGCTACGAGTTGCTGACCGCACGCGAACGCGAAGTCATGGGCATGGTGGTTGCGGGCGTACTCAATAAGCAAATAGCATCTGAGCTTGGCACCAGTGAAATCACCGTGAAGATCCAACGCGGGCACGTGATGCGGAAGATGCAGGCTGAATCACTGGCGGAACTGGTCAGAATGGCGGCCAAGCTTGAGCTGCCGGCGGGCAAGAACTAGCTTGCTTCCCGCGCGGCTCTTCCACGGCAGAATGCATCCTGATCACCAGCGGAGATGGCCCTGAATGAGTGACACCCCGTCGGTGATTACAATTCATATACTAAAGTATGATTGTGCCGTCACCAAAGCATAATTGGGGCGTGGGTGACGATCTGCTAGGGTTTCGGTATGGCCAGCCAGGGAAAGACCAAGCTAGTTGCGATTGTCGATGACGACGATTTGGTGCGAAGCGCATTGCAAGGCCTCCTGAAATCGGCCGGATTCTCGGCGCAAGCTTTTGCGTCGGCGGAAGAATTCCTGAAGTCCGGCCAACAGGGCCAAATTGCATGTCTGATTACTGACATGCGCATGCCAGGAATCTCCGGTTTGGAATTGCAGGCCAAGCTGAACGCTGAGCGTTACCAGATTCCAACCATATTCATCACGGCGCACGGCGACGAGACAATGCGCATGCAGGCGTTGAGAGCAGGTGCGGTGGAGTTTTTGGCAAAGCCGTTCGACGACGAAGTTCTACTCGACAGTGTGCGAGCGGCTCTGGAGAGTTGAGTCCTCGAAGAAGCCAGCGCGCCACCCCCGGGAGTTTTCTGTGGGAGCTATCGAAATATTGGGCCCTGGCGGGCAAGGAACGATCGTTAGTTCTTTGGTTTCGCAGACTACCCGGGACTGAACCCCATCCGCGTCCACGAATGTCACTTCCTGGAAGTCCAAAACGATTTCCCCCGGTTCTCCCCAAGCTGCTTTTCCATTTCTCAACCTGCTCCGGCTGAAAGTGACCAGCCATCCGGACCCTTGTCGTTCCATCGGGCAAATCCTTTTCGATCTTAATGTCGACGCTGCCTGATCATCACCGGAAGTTACGGTGCTGGAAATTGCAAGAACGGCCGCATGATGGAAAGCATAAATCGATTGGGTTCGTACTGTGGGACACTGCGCCCACCCCAAATCTGGATTTGCCGGCAGCGACATGCCGCTGAACTGTGGGAACCATTTGGCGCGGATTTGAATCAAAGGGGAACGGGCTCTCTATAGGAGGATGCTTGTGGATCTAAAACTTACCGGAAAAATCGCCTTAGTAACGGGATCGACGGCAGGGATCGGGTTTGCGATTGCCCGGTCGCTGGCAAGCGAAGGTGCGCATGTCTACGTGAACGGACGTGCGCAGCAGCGGGTAGATGCGGCGATGGCGCAAATCCGATCGCATGCTGCAATGGCCAAGGTGGACGGCATTGCGGCGGACTTCTCGGGGGCCGCCGGCGCGGAGGCGGTGATCGCGAAACTGCCTGCGGTCGATGTGCTGGTGAACAATGTGGGCATCTTCGAGCCCAAGCCGTTTGCGGAGATTCCCGATGCGGACTGGTATCGCTTTTTTGAGGTCAACGTAATGAGCGGAGTGCGGCTCGCGCGACACTATCTCGCCGGGATGCTGAAGAAGAACTGGGGCCGCATCCTTTTCCTATCGAGCGAATCGGGAGTGCAGATTCCGGCGGAAATGGTGCACTACGGAATGACCAAGACCGCACAGATTGCCGTGGCACGCGGGATTGCGGAGTCGGTGGCCGGAACCGGCGTGACGGTGAACAGCATTCTTGCCGGGCCGACGGAGTCCGAAGGCGTGGGCGCCTTTGTCGAGGCGATGGCAAAACAGCAGAATAAGTCGAAAAAAGAGATGGAGAACGATTTCTTTAAACATGCGCGGCCTTCATCCCTGCTGAAGCGCTTTGCCACCGTGGAGGAAGTCGCGGCCATGGCGACCTACCTGGCTGGCGAGCTTTCCTCGGCGACGAACGGTGCAGCGCTGCGAGTCGATGGCGGCGTGGTGAGGGCGATTCTCTAAAAATAAGACGTGGAGCGTAAATTTGGAACCGCGAAGCCTCTGTCATGCCAGCAATCCATGCTGCACGTCATGCCTTTCGATGGCGGCTGTCTCTAGATTGTCTTGGCCGACTCATCCAAGTCGCCCGGTCCATGCCAGAGTGTCGCATTGGAAGCTCAGCCCGCCCTCTTTCGTGTCAGGTTTTGGCACCGAACGCGGACCGAATGGCGCGACTGAAGCCCGGTGGAATTGTGACCGCGGGGACAGCTACAATCGCAGAACAAGGGACGACAACTAAGGAGCACGAGCATGACGGCATCAGTCGAAGTAGTCGCAAACCGGCCGGCGAAAAAGCGCACGGCATGGACAGCGCTGGACGCGCATTCCAAGAAGACATCGAAACTGCACTTGCGGGATCTTTTTGCCGAGGATCCTGCGCGCGGCGAGCGGATGGCAACCGAGGCAGTGGGCCTCTATCTTGACTACTCCAAGAACCGCATCACCAGAAAAACTCTCAAGCTTCTTTTTGAGCTCGCTAGGGAAGCCGGACTGCAGGCGCGGATCGATGCCATGTTCAACGGGGAGAAGATCAACGTTACAGAAAAACGAGCGGTCTTGCACGTGGCCCTGCGCGCCCCAAAAGCTGTCTCGATCCTGGTGGACGGACAAGACATCGTGCCCGAGGTCCATGCAGTGCTTGACCGGATGGCTGACTTCTGTGAGCGCGTCCGCAGCGGTGCGTGGGTGGGCCATACCGGAAAACGCATTCGCAATGTCGTCAATATAGGGATTGGCGGGTCGGACCTCGGCCCGGTCATGGCCTTCGAAGCGCTCAAACACTACTCCGAGCGTTCCATGAGTTTTCGTTTCGTCTCCAACGTGGATGCGACCGATTTCGCGGAGGCCGTGCGTGATCTCGATCCTGCCGAGACTCTATTCATCATCTCCTCAAAGACTTTCACCACTCTGGAAACCATGACGAACGCGAACTCTGCCCGGTCCTGGTCACTCTCGGGTCTCGGAGGCGATCAAAAAGCGGTTGCCAGGCACTTTGTTGCGGTTTCGACCAATGCCGCCGAGGTCACAAAGTTCGGTATCGATACCGCGAATATGTTCGGGTTTTGGGATTGGGTCGGTGGGCGCTACTCGATGGATTCAGCCATCGGTCTTTCAACCATGATTGCGGTCGGAGGGGAAAACTTTCGCTCCATGCTCGATGGCTTCCACCAGATGGATGAACACTTCCGCACGGCTCCGTACGAAAGCAACCTGCCGGTTCTCATGGGTCTGCTTGCTCTGTGGAACAACGACTTCCTCGGTGCGGACACCGTCGCGGTGTTGCCCTATGAACAGTACATGAACCGCTTTCCCGCGTACCTGCAGCAGTTGACCATGGAGAGCAATGGAAAGCATGTCTCGATCGAGGGCAACCGGGTTTCCCGCCAAACTGGACCCATTTATTGGGGCGAGCCGGGAACCAACGGGCAGCATTCGTTCTATCAGTTAATCCATCAAGGTACCCGGATGATTCCGTGCGACTTCATTGCCTTCGCCAAGCCACTGAATCCGCTTGGCCGTCACCACGACATGCTTCTGGCGAATGTTTTCGCTCAGACCGAAGCGCTTGCATTCGGCAAAACACCGGAACAGGTGAAGGCCGAAGGCACACCGGATTGGTTGGTCCCCCATCGCGTGTTCGAAGGCAACCGTCCATCGAACACCATCCTTGCCGAGCGCCTAACCCCGGAATCCTTGGGCAAGCTGGTCGCTCTTTACGAGCACTCGGTCTTCACCCAGGGTGTGCTGTGGAACATCGACTCCTTCGACCAGTGGGGTGTGGAACTGGGCAAAGTCCTTGCCCAGCGAATCATTCCCGAGCTGGAAAATAAAACGGAACCGACTCTCGATCACGACAGTTCAACCAGCAATCTAATCCGTCGCTATAGAAAATTGCGCGACGGCGCCTGAGGCGCGCGCGCCAACAACACCCCGGATGCAACCAACCGAGCCATCATGAGAAGGAACTTCTGTGACTCCCGAGATACACGCCGCGGCTTCGAAGCAAGGCGGTTTTCTCCGCCCCACCCTCGATGCCGCCGCCGCGGAGCTTTCTCGGCGCCGACATCGCTTCGCTGGGTCCGCGCTCTGATGATTCGAGCGCACGGAGGCGGAGCGATCGCAACAGAATGTTGCTGAATGGAGGGATCGCCCAGGTGTTGTGGCAAAGCGAAAATATGAATATGAAGGAGACGCTGATGCCCGAAAGCAGGCGCAAACGGATCACCTCCGCAGCCGTTCTTGTGGGCCTTGTCCTGACTGCGTGGCCGGCGGCCGGCCAGACGAAATCTCGTGCGGCCACCGCTCGAGAAGCGGGCACCCAATCCGCTGCGGACTTGAGCAGTGCACTCGAAGCCACTTCCCGCATGGTTGCTCCTTCCGTGGTGGAGATTTTCACGATTTCTTACAAGCCTGGGGAGGGAGTCGTCCCGCGTACGGCGGACCTGCTCACGGCAGAACGTGCATCCGGGTCCGGCGTCATCGTTGATGCAGACGGTTTTATCGTCACGAATGCTCACGTTGTGCAGGGCGCGCAGAGCCTGCGCGTGGAAATTCCCACCGTCCCCGTCGGCCAGTCGATCCTCGCAAACCGTAGCCGCACCGTGACTGGGGAAGTCGTCGGGATTGATCAGGAAACCGACCTCGCTGTGGTCCGGGTCGACGAACGGAACCTGCCCGCCCTGACCTTCGGCGATTCCGACGAACTCAAGCAAGGCCAGCTCATACTCGCCTTCGGCAGTCCGCTCGGCCTGCATAACTCCGTGTCCCTGGGGGTGGTCAGCGGCATTGCGCGGCAGCTGAGGCCCGAATCACCAATGATCTATGTTCAAACCGACGCATCGATTAACCCTGGAAGCAGCGGCGGCCCGCTCGTGGATCTGCGCGGCCGGGTCGTGGGGATCGACACTCTGATCGCCACGCAAAGCGGTGGAAATGAGGGAGTCGGGTTCGCTGCCCCGAGCAACATCGTGAAGACGGTCTACGAGCAAATCAGAAAAATTGGTCGCGTGCGCCGTGGCGATATCGGCATCCGCCCGCAAACGATAACGCCCGTGCTTGCCTCCGGCCTAAACTTGGCGCGCGACCACGGAGTGATCCTGGCGGATGTCAAGCCCGATAGTCCGGCGGCCCAGGCTGGACTCCGCCCTGGAGATCTCGTGCTGGCGCTCGATGGCAAG
>Ga0193726_1003013_pt1 | contig 10968 bp, 9 predicted proteins | sample H2c1metaG_FD_144928 | JGI IMG/M metagenome (GOLD analysis project Ga0193726, IMG submission 144928) | Soil microbial communities from a riparian zone of the East river system, Colorado, United States - H2c1 | ecosystem: Environmental > Terrestrial > Soil > Riparian zone | place: USA: East River... | reverse complement strand
ATGCGCTGATCGTAACGCATGCGGTAACGCTGGACGCAGCCGACAACCGCTCCTTGGAGCCGATGGCCCAAGCCGCACGCAAGGCGCTCGGGGCCGACAGCCTGAACATCGTCGCCGACACCGGCTACTCCAACGGTGAGCAGGCCAGCCGCTGCGAAGATGCCGGGTTGATCCCGCATGTGCCCGCTACACGTTCTGTCAACGCAAGCGGCTTGCTGGACCGCAGCGCCTTCACCTATCAACTCGATACCGACAACTTCCTCTGCCCTGAGGGCAAGACGCTGAAGAGAACACAGCTGTCGCGCAAGGACCGCGCGATCTACTACCAGGCCAAGCCAAGCGACTGCGGAAGCTGTTCACGGAAGACTGGCTGCACGCAGGCTCCGCAACGCATGGTCATGCGCCACCTCCATGACGACGCTCTGAATCGTATGCACCAGCGTGCCACACCTGCCATGATGCGGCTGCGAAGATCTACCGTCGAGCATCCCTTCGGCACACTCAAGTACCGCATCTTCGGCCACCCTCGCTTGCTGCCGCGCGGGCTTCATGGCGCCCAGACCGAAATCGGCATCGCGATCATGGCTTACAACCTCAAGCGCATGGTCAACCTGCTCGGAGCGAATCGCCTCTCGCAGGCCTTCACCCCCGCCTGAATCAAGATCGCTCTCCCAAACGAGACACAAAACCAAAGGCGCTCCCTCACAGGAGCGCCTTCGTCGTTCACCAACCTATCCAGACTGAGTTTCGTAACAGCCTCATTCCCCTCCCCTTGCGTTTGCCGCCCTCGCTGGCGTGGGCCAGGGCCAAGGCGTGTCTGTGGGCAACAGCCACAGCCGAACCATTCAAAAGCAACAACAAAGGAGATACCGCCATGATTAACGACCTCAACCGCATACAACTGATGGGCCGTTTGGGAGCCGACGCCGAGCAGAAAAGCCCCAGGCATCCTGTGACCTTTAGCATCGCAACCTCTTCGCGCTGGATTGACGAGGCGGGAGATCGTCATAGCCGTACCGACTGGACGCCAATTGTCGTGTTCAACAACCTTACCAAGTACGCCGTCAAGCTGAAGAAGGGGGACCGCGTGTATGTGGAAGGAGAGCTCCGCAGCAGCAGGTACGACAAGGCCGTAGGCAGCGACACTCTCAAACTCACCAGCTATGAAGTCTTTGCCGTGCAGATCGAGCGCGTGGCCGCCAAGAGCGACGACAGCGAGGACACGGGCGAAACGGAATAAGCGTGAAGTTTAGGCGGGGCAGTGCTACTAACACTGCCCCCAACCCCAACGATGTACACACCTGAACCTTTGGAGAAAAGGCATGAACACCCTAGCGATTGTTAAGTCAGGCTACCAGACCGTCCCCCTCAACCTGTTGGACGAATCCTCAACCAACCCCCGCCGCACCTTCGAACCAAGCAAGCTCAACGAACTGGCCGACAGCATTCGCACCCACGGCCTGATCCAACCCATTACCGTTCGCCGCAAAAACAAGCGTTTTGAGATTGTCGCGGGAGCAAGACGCTTTCGTGCCGCTCAGATCGCGGAGCAGGAAGACGTCCCCGTCCGCATCCTCGACCTCGACGATGCAGAGACCTTGGAAGTACGGATCATCGAGAACAGTCAGCGGCAGGACGTACACCCCTACGAAGAGGCCGCAGGATATCAGCGGCTCCTTGACCTCCCCGGCTACGATGTTGCCACCCTTGCCCTTAAGTGCGGTAAGAGCCAGAGCCACGTTTACGCACGAATGACTCTATTGCAGCTTATCCCCGAAGTGGCCGAGGCTTTCCAGCAGGATAAGATCACCGCCAGCCATGCCAACCTCATCGCACGGATTCCGACCGAGCAACAGGCCAACGCTTACGCGCAGTGCTGGAAGATCGACTACCGCAGCGATGAGGCTTTCCTGCTTCCCGCAAAGAGCCTTGCCTCATGGATTGACGACAACCTCTACCTCAACCTTGATGAAGCCCCCTTCCCTATCGAGGACGCTACTCTCGTTCCCGAGGAAGGCGCTTGCCCCGACTGCCCACGTCGCACCGGATATAACAAGCAACTTTTCGGAGACGTGCAGGGGGACCAATGCCTCGACCCGAAGTGCTACCACACCAAGGTTGCAGTTTTTATCGAACGTATCAAAGCCGAAGAGCCGAAGCAAGGAAGAGAGGCACGAAGACGAACTCTCACCCTACGAGTACACCATCGTTAAATCCACCGAAGCATCTGCCAGCGTGGAGGACGAGCAAGAGCCTGAAGATGAGGACGAGGCAGAAGCAGCCAACGACGGTTGCGACTCGACTAAGGCCGCGCTCATAACCTACGGCAACAACGTAGGCAAGCGCGTCAACGTCTGCACGGACGCTGATTGCGCTGTCCACCATCCCCGCCGTGTCGTTGCCGTAAGCGCCGACTTCGAGGAACGCCAGAAGAAAGCAGAACAGGAGCAGGCGGCCAGGAAGAAGACACAGGCCAAGCGTGAGAAGCGGTACACCGCGATCATGCAACGCTTCCCTTCCACTCTCACTGCCCCCCAGACCCGCTTCTTGCTTGGAGCTTTGGTGCTCGGAGACTTGGACAGCAGCCTTGAGCATATGGCGATGCGGCTCGACAGTGACCAGAGCATGTCGCAGTCCTCAGAGGACGTATGCTCGAAAGCCCTCACGGAACTCCCGATTGCATCCCTGCCCCAGTTCTTTGTTGAAATCGCTCTCGGCAGTTACGTCGATATCCCCCAACCAGACGAAACCGACCTGCTCGAAGCAGCTGAGGCAATGTTTCCCGCTCCCAAATCAGTGAAGTCAGCAAAGAAGGCCTCAACTAAGGCTAAGAAGACGGCCTCAACCAAGGCCAAACACACCAATCGCTAACCGAAGGGAGGCCGGCAATCCCGGCCTCCGCTTCCCACCAAAAGGACAGGTGCGCCATGTTGAAATTCAACTACAAGCTGACCGTTCGCGAGCGGGTTACGGCCAAGTGTGTACGTCATCCGCGCTACAACCCTGAGAAGGAAGGCCGCGCCGGTTGCTCCACGTGCTGGAACCTCTATGATCTGCAAGATGCGCGTATCAAACTGGACGCCGCAGTCCACGAGTTTGTGCGCTGCGCCGGTCCCTGGGCGAGGACTCGAGAACCTCGCCGTTGTAAGTCGAAGGATGCGACACCAGCACCCGTCGAATCCCCCGAGGTGGTGCCATGAACGCCCCGATGAAGCGATTTATTAGAGCAGTCGGCGAGGCAACCGCGGAGAGTCAACCGCCAGACTACCGGTACCGAGGTAATGGTTTTCACTTTTTGCTTAAGCGAGTTAGTTGCGAAAGCACACACATCCATTGCCCATTTTTCTTCACCCATAGATCGGTTGCCCGTTCTTCGGTGTTGAACTCTTGCCCGCTGAATTTGCCCGTTGTAGTCGTCAATGCCGTAACCGCAGCGGAATTGCCGTAGATTCGAACTCTCACATCTCGAGAGTCCATTACCTCGTGACTTAAAGTCCCTGACCGAATCACCGCAAGAAAACGTGCTCTGTCGATTATGCCGCCATCCGGGTCGATGATGATCCAGTCGTCGGCAAGAAGCCGACCGATCGCCTCTGGATCGTTCTTTATCATTGCGCGTCCGAATTCGTTTTCCAGTTTTAATATTTCTTGTGTGCCGGTGCTTTTTGTTTGGGCTAAGAGAGGTATCGCAGCGGCGGTGATTAGCAGGGAAATGATGGTTCGTTTCATTAACGCACCTCCCGCATTTGATGCCTAATCACGCCTTTGAATGCGCGTCGGAGGCCAGAAGTCTGAATGCTTCGGCCCTGCTCCCAATTTGCACTGAGGGATCAGGTTAAGCCTCGGCCCGTGTTGGAGTCGCCTCTTACGACCTTGAAGCACGGCTATAGCTTCAAACTACAGCCAAGGCACGATGGTCTATTTACTATGCCTGGCCCCTATGTTTCTTGATCATTTGGGTGCTAGTCAGCGCGGCCCTATACGGCCTTGGTGTGCAGGGCGGCCCGCACTTTTTCTAGATGCGTTCCGTGACTGCGAATGGCTTCGTGGAGTTGATCGCCTGTGACGCCAAACTCTTTAGACCAGTAGGCGATATCGGACGCCATCTTTGGATTGATCTCCTTCGGATCGTGTGGCCCTTTTGCGTGTTCTTCATGTATGGGGTGGGGCTCGTGTGCTTTCTTTACATCGTGGTGCTCTGACATTCTCATCTCCTCTTTTCGACTTGTTTAGGTGGATGATTGAGCCGTCGGAGGCGATGCCTCGGAACCAAAAAACCATACTAAACAGGACGGTCCAACCTCTCAAGCGCCGGTGGACCAGATCGAAACCTTCGCTGTATGCCTTGTTGCCGCGGTGAGCCAACATCAGCAACCCAGCTGGAAGGTTTCGTACGATCCGATGAACGACCGCATAGCTGGGCTTTCGCTCTTGAAGAGTCTCTGCCATTGCGCTCGCTTGACGGTGTATGGAGCTGATCGGTAGTGGTGGTCGCTCAAGCGCAAGCCCTTCGATGGCCTCTATCAACTGTGTTGAGGCAAGCCTTCGCTCTCCTTGATCGCTCCGGCTCTTACGTGCCAAAGCGACTAGCCCGTGTTTGCGGTACCCACGCGCCCACCTAACAGCTGTTCGATAGGGAATTGAGGCTTCAGAAGCCACGCCGCGGAGTGATCGGACTCCTTCGATGTGTGGCCGCAGCATTTCGAAACGCTGCAGCGCGATTTCTCTCGACGCTTGCGGAATGGCGGAAAGCTCGTCCACATGCATGAGTGTGCCACATAATTAGCAAAAAAGTTGGCCAAATAATTAGCAAAACGACACCGTAAACGACAACCTCGGACTGTAGTTGGGGTCACTTCAAGAAAGGGACTGTTGCGTACGCCAAGCCGAAGTGAGTTCAGAGAAGTCTCTTGCAATCAGCGATATCGAAGGAGCGAGTGGTCCACTCTTCGAGGAGCCAAACGTAGTTGCCAAAGTTCTTCTAACTCATTGAAACATTGCACTGAGTTTCTGCAAACGTACATAAATTTCCGTTTCGTGAGGTGTCCCCTACTAGAATGTGATGCGACCGGCTAAGTTGATAGTTCTGCCTCCAGTGTTCGCCGCAAGCGCCGTGACCTTGCCAAAGTTGGCTCCTGAGACAACTGAATTCGGATTCGCGAATGCCGGAGTATTAGTCAAATTGAATGCCTCCGCGCGGAACTGGAACCTCAGGTTTTCCCAGATGCCAAACTCACGAACGACGCTGGCATCCAGGTTGAAGTAACCAGGTCCCCTGAGCATATTCCGCGACGAGGTTCCTAAACGGGGGGTGCCTTTCACGGCGGCGAAGGCTGTCGTATCGAAGTACGGTGGAAGACTCGCCACATTGTTCGTGCCGCTCCGGTAGGTCTTTCCAATTGAAACGTTCGGTTTTACCAGGTCGGCTACTTGCGTGTTGCCGGGCGCATTCAATACAGTTCCTGCATCCGTCACCGTAAATGGCACCCCGCTCAGTTTGCTAAGAGCAGTGTTCAGCGACCAACCGCCCAACACCCTTCCGGCAAAACCGCTCGTTACCCACTTACCGTTTTTGCCGAAGGGCGACTCTGCGACAACCCACCACTGCAGGTTGCTCGTGCGATCAAAGCCCGCTGTTCCCTTGTTGCGGTCCCAGTACGCGGGATAATTAAACAAAAGGCCGCTATATGTGGAGTTGTCGTTGTAGTTGATAGCGTGCGACCAGGTGTAGATGAGTCCTGTGTTCACGCCCCGGCCGACGTGACGTGTGAGCTGCGCCTGCAGTCCGTGATAGTTCGCACTGCGAAAGGGCGCGTTTGACGTAATGTCAACTTGCGATCCGGTAGTGGTTGACAGCATGCGTCCGGCGTTGCCACCTCCCGCAGGCGCTGAGTTAATGTTCAACGACGTAACGGCGCGTACAGCATGAGTACCGACATAAGTTAGATTCATGTTGAAGCCTGCCATCAGGTCTTGCTGCACCGCCACGTTCCAGGATTGGATATAGCCACGGCGATAGTGTTTGGGTGCGGTCTCTGTCGATGCGGTGGGCGGGAGAGTCAGAAATCCGGTGCTGTAGTCCGGCTGCGCGACCGGGGGAATTCCCACTGTCTGCGTGCCTGCTGCCGTTCCATCCTGCGTGCCGCAACCTGTAATGCTGTTGGCTGCGTCGGCTGCCTGCAGACAATTCGCCGGCGTGTAGGAGTTGGCGCCACCGAGGTTGATATTGGTCACAGCGCCATAGGTCTCGCGGAAGCGGCGGAAGTTATCGGGATCGACCGTCATGCCGAAGCCAGCGCGAACTACGGTGTGTTCCGTTGCGCGATAGGCCACGCCAAGACGAGGAACAATCATGCCCCATCCAATATCTACACCCGTGTTTTGAGGATTGCCGCCACGTCCGCCGATCACAACGTTGTTGGTATTGCCCAGCGCAGGATCGAACCGGAACACACCCTCGTGATCGCGCGTAGCGAAGGGGTAGTACTCGTACCGAGCTCCGGCGGTTAAAGTCAGCTTCGGAGTAGCCTGCCACTGGTCCTGCGCGTAGAAGGCGAAGGTTGACCACCGAACTGCATTTGGATTCAGCGACTGCGTGGCTTTTCCGTAGGTTTGCGGTAAGCCGAGCAAGAAGTCGGCGAGTTGATTGAAGATAGCCGGAGTGGTACCGCCGACCGTGGTGAGGCCACCGGTGAACTGGAAGCCTCCGCGGGGCGTCGCTACGTTGGAGCCCTGCGGCTGGAAGTGATTGATCGCCGAGTGGGTATACTCGCCGCCGAAGGCCATGTTGTGCCGGCCCTTGGTCCAGGTGACGGAGGCATTCCCCACATACTGATTGTCCCGGAACAGATAGGGACTGGCAGTGTTCTGGTTGCCGATCGACGAAAAAGCAGTGGAACCGCTGGAGGAAGCGCCGCCTCCGAAACCGGTGGCAGCAGCCGCCGAGAAGACGAAACCAGGCTGACCGCTCTGAAGAGGATTCGGGCCGTTTGTCCCGGGAATGCCGAGAGTCTCTAAGCCAAAGTTAGGGCCCAGATCCGGACCCTGACCACCGATGCGCTGCCGCGCATAACCCGCGTTCATCGCGAGCAGCAGGTTCTGCGTGAACAAGTGCGTAAAACCGAGGCCGACGTTTTGGATTCTTCCAAGGTTCGCTCCCGGATTGCCGCCGTCGAAGGGTGAGCCATTTGCCGGTCCAAGTGCGGGCGGATCGTTGATGGTGTAGGGCGCAATGCTGTAGCGGCCGAAGATTGAGTTCTTGTCGCTTGGGTTCCAGTTGATCTTGGTGTCGTACTTCGTCATCGTGTACGCCGCTGTCGCGGAACCGAAGTAATTGTTGGCAATTGTCTGAAAGCAGTTATTGACGCAGTTATTAGGAGCAGGCAGCAGTGCCAACATTTTCTGAGCAACGGTGCTGATGCGATTTGACGGGATCTGCATGCGGCCGGTTCCGCTGGTGGCTGCAAAGGTCTGGCGGTCGACGCCGTTCTGGCCCAGAACCGTGCCGCCAGATGCCGCGAGTGAGGTCGTGTTGCCACTGGCGGGATCGTAAATCTGCGCTTGAGACCCGCCAGTCAGATATCCGGTGAAGTCACCACTGATGAGCTGTGCAGTCGGAATGGTCTGAAAACCGTTCGACGCACTGCGCCGAGTGATGCGGTCGATATCGAAGAAGAAGAAAAGTTTATTCTTCAGGATGGGCCCGCCAATCGTGCCCCCCCACTCGTTGTAGATGTTCTTTGGGCGCGACGGCATGTTTAGTACCGACTGGTAGAAGTTGCGGGCGTTGTACTGGTTGATGCTGTTGTACAGAAAGCCGGAGCCGTGGAATTTATTGGAACCGGACTTGATCGTTACATTGATGGCCGCGCCGCCTGCCGTGCCCTGATCCGCCGTGAAGCTGTTCGTCACAACGTTCACGCTTTGAATCGCATCCTGCGGTGGCACATACGCAATCAGATAAGGCAGCCATGGGTAGGTCACTGTCGCGCCGTCTACGCGGGTTGAGTTTGCAGCCCAAGAGACGCCGTTGGCGTTGCTGGCCTGTGCGCGCATCGGATTGCCGCCCGACGAATTCTGCTCTGATGGCGGGGTGAAGCCAGGAACGAGCTTGTACAGCGACTGGAAATTGCGTCCGTAGCTGCTGGTCGTTGGCAATTCGGCGAGCTGCACCCGGCCGATCTCCGTGTTGACGTCGGCCCTGTCTGTCTGGAGTGGCACTGTCTGGGCGTTCACCTCAACGACCTGTTGGCTGGAGCCAACGCGAAGTTGTGCCTCGCTACGAGTGATCTGGTTTGGAGCTAACGGCACCCCGGTCGTCCTAAACGTCGCAAAGTTGGATGCTGTGATGGTAATCGTGTAAGTTCCAGGCTGCAGATCCTGAAAAAGGTAGATACCTTCAGCATTCGTGATGACGGTACGCGAGACGCCAGTGGCTTCATTCGCAGCGGTGACGGTAGCACTATTAATGACCGCGCCACTGCTGTCGGTCACATTTCCTGTGATGGTTCCATACAGTACCTGCGCCTGTATCTCCGTGGCTGACAGAATGAGGAGTAGAAGAACGAACGCACAGCGTTGGATGAGAGTGGTGGGGGGGGGCATGGCTCCTCCGGAAAAAGGAAATGATGAAACCACCGGGAGAGCTAGACTAACCGCTCTCCTTCGAGTCGACTTGCTATTTTCTACGCGTCGCGAAATTTATCCGTCCCGAGTAAGAACTGTCAAGAAGGACTGTCACAAATTCCTGTGGAGGTGTGAATCGTCGGGAACCTTGCCATTGCAATACTCGATATAAAACTAAAAAAAAGCTCCGGGACTACCGGAGCTTTCCCGTTTTTAGCGTTTCGAAATCGGTGTGATCGGTGCAATCAGCGTTAACCCTTTAGAATGAATCCCTTTGCCCACAGCACATTCGTTTGAAAATTTTAGCGGCACTTTAGCCCAAAACTAAACCCAGCTACTCTCAGCAAACGTATAAGGAGACCGCTGCGGTCGCGACAACATCGCGTTAGCATCATCATCGCCCTTGAACCGTTCGCGCTCCGGATCCCAGTGCAGCCTGCGCTTTGTCTTCATCGCAATGTGATGCAGCAGACAGGTCGAGCAAGCCCGGTGTCCAATCTCCACCGGAGCCGTCGGCTGCTTTCGCGTATGGATGCACTCCAACCAGTTCGCATGCTGCTCCGTGGCGGTGTACAGATGAATCTCATCCGGTCCAATCACAGAGCCCAGAATCTTCGGATCGCTCGCCATCAACGGTTCAATCTTCACGCTCTGCCCCGCCACCGCAGTTGGCGAAGTCATCTCATCCCGCGTCACGAACAGCCAACCCTTCGTCCCATACCACTTGATGCCGTTCGGAAAGTCTCCCGAGATATCCATCGTGACGCCATTCGCATAGATCGCATGCGTCAGAAACTTCCCATGAACATCCCAAAGCCCCTTCGTCGGAAACTCTGCCGTGCCCCAAGTCTCCACCGGACCCGTGTACTCGGTATCCATTCCCCAGTGCGCCGTATCCACGTGGTGCGCGCCCCAACCCGTAATCATGCCCGCGCCGAACTGTTCCATCCGCAACCATCCGGGCCGATCATAGCCCTTCTGCGGCATCACGCGATCGACCGTATAAGACACCTCAGGCGTCGACCCCAGCCACGAATCATAGTTGAACCCCGCTGGCACCGGCATCGGCGTAGGATCGCCGCCTGCAGGATCACCTGGCAACCCGATCTCGACATGTTTGATCTCCCCAATCCGTCCATTCCGCACCAGTTCGCACGCCCTGTGAAACTGCTTCCATGACCGCTGCTGGCTTCCAATCTGCAGTATCCGCCCCGAGGCATGTACCGCATCGCTCAGGTACCGCCCCTCCGCAATCGTCAGTGATGCCGGCTTCTGCAGATACACATCCTTCCCCGCCCGCACCGCTGCGACCGCCAGAATCGCATGCTGATGATCAGGCGTCGAGATCACAACAGCATCAACATCTTTGTTCGCCAGCAATTCGTGGAAGTTCGAGTACCCAGTCACCCCGTCATACGGCTTCCCCGTCTTCTTCGCGTAAAAGTCATTGACGAACTTCTTCCCATCCGTCAGCCGGTTCGCATCCAGGTCGCACACCGCCATCACGCGAGCGCTATCGTTCCTCAAAATCGCCGGCAGATCATGTCCCCGCGAAATGCGCCCTACGCCAATCGCCCCAACGTTGATCCGTTTGCTCGGAGCCATCTGCCCCAGTACCCTCGCAGGCACGATCGCTGGAAACCCAGCCACCGCCGCCGCTCCAAGCGAAGTCTGCAAAAAGCGCCGCCGCGATACACCGCCCTCATGCTTCATCGTCATGAGCTCTCCTCTCTGCTGACACTTCAACCCACCTTCGTAGCCTCGATTTGTGCATAGCGCAACCAGCCTGCGTCGGTCCTGCGCCGTATATACGTCCTATTCACTACATCAGAGACGAACTATGAATTTGTGCGTCAACAGACCTACATCACGATACTAGAGATATTATTTTTGAGTCGAATAAAATACAAGCCTCACTCCGGGACGCATAGGTGCATCCCAATCGGCGACGCTTTCGTGGGACAATGCTACCGATGGGATCGCCCGCAGACTCGCCCCTGGCGTACGGTCGCGTATTTGTTTCATCGACCCTTCCGTGATATGCGGAACGTCAAGCCCTTGTGCGAATTGTATTTCCCGCGCTACGCGAAGACGGAATGGCGATTACGACAAATAATTCCGGAGGATGAGGCTGAAATGCCTCATCCTCTCCTTATGGAAACGGGCGAGATTGCTTGACTCGCTCAGCGGTTATTTAACGGTCAGTTGTAGCTTGATGGAGTGAGAAAGATTGCTGGCGGAGTCGGGGTCACTTCAAGAAAGGGACTGTTGCGTACGCCAAGCCGAAGTGAGTTCAGAGAAGTCTCTTGCAATCAGCGATATCGAAGGAGCGAGTGGTCCACT
>Ga0193726_1003011_pt1 | contig 10973 bp, 8 predicted proteins | sample H2c1metaG_FD_144928 | JGI IMG/M metagenome (GOLD analysis project Ga0193726, IMG submission 144928) | Soil microbial communities from a riparian zone of the East river system, Colorado, United States - H2c1 | ecosystem: Environmental > Terrestrial > Soil > Riparian zone | place: USA: East River... | reverse complement strand
CTGGGTACGCGCTTTATCGCGACGGATGAGGGCAATGCGCCGCCTGAGTACAAGCAAATGCTCATCAACAGCGCCGCCGAGGATATCGTCTACACATCGTTGTTCAGCGGCGTCAACGGCAACTACTTGCGGGGCAGTGTGGCGCACGCGGGTCTCGACCCGGATCACCTCCCCGAGGCGGACAAGACAAAAATGAATTTCGGCACCGGGGGCAATACGGCGGCGAAGGCGTGGCGGGACATTTGGAGCGCCGGCCAGAGCGTCAGCGGCATCCACGATGTCGAGGCGGTGGATGCACTGGTCGCACGGATGGAACGCGAATATGCAGCGGCGCGCGAGAGCTTTGGCTATTAGCTGCCTGATGGACCACGCCATGGGAGCGCCGGCTTAATTGCGTTTGCGCGCTGAACAGCTACCGGCGGCCCTGGCACGAGGCCTGGCCGGGATCTACTTGGTTTCCGGCGATGAGCCGCTGCTTGTCGGTGAAGCCGCGGATGCCATTCGCGCCGCTGCCCGCGCGGCGGGCTTCGCGGACCGCCAGGTATTCTTCGTCGACCGCAGCTTTAGCTGGGATGAGCTGCGTCTTGCCACCCAATCCCTGTCGCTGTTCGCGGAGCGGCGACTGTTCGAGTTGCGGATGCCCAGCGGCAAACCCGACAAGGGCGCAGCGCTGCTCGCGGAGCTCGCCGCTCAATCGGCCACCGACCTGACTTACTTGGTTGTCACTGACAAGCTCGATAAGAAAGCCGGCGACGCTCCCTGGGTACAGGCGATCGAGAAGCACGGCGCATGGGTGCCGATCTTTCCGGTCGATGCCGCCGCGCTTCCGGCCTGGCTGCGCAGCCGCGCGAAAATGTTGCACATCGATATCGGCCCGGAGGCCTCCCAGCTGATCGTCGATCGCGTCGAGGGCAACCTCCTGGCCGCGCAGCAGGAATTGGAGAAGTTGAAGCTGCTGGCAAACGGCGGTTCGATCGATGTCGACTTGGTCCTTCGCTCGGTCGGCGACAGTGCTCGCTACGATGTGTTCCAGGTTGCCGAGGCCGCCGCCGCGGGAGATGCGGCACGCGCATTGCGCGTGTTGTTGGGATTGAAGAGCGAGGGCGTGGAACCGACGCTGATCTTGTGGGCGTTGCTGCGTGAGCTGCGCGGCATGTGGCAGGCTCGCGAACGCGACCGGCTGCGCTCGGCCGTTCGCGGCAGTGCCTGGAACCTCGCGGCGACACCGTCAGCGCGCGCGCTGTCCCGCCTGAAGAAGCTGCCGCTGGCGCCGTTGCTGCTGCAGGCCAGTCATACCGACCGCGTCATCAAAGGTTTGGCCGCCGGCGATGCGTGGAGCGCGCTCACCGGCCTTACGGGTGCGTTTGCCGGGGCTTTGCAAGCCACGGCGGATTCAGGCAGGGTGGGATCATGAACCCGATGGGCATTTTTGGCGGGACCTTCGATCCCATTCACTATGCGCACTTGCGCACGGCCTTCGAGTTGCAACAGGCGCTGCGCTTGAAGGAAATTCGGTTTCTCCCCGCCGGCAATCCTCCGCATCGTGAACAGCCCATTGCGGATGCACCGCTGCGGCTGCAAATGGTGCAGTTGGCAACAGCGGGGCAACAGGGATTTGTTGTCGATGATCGTGAGGTCCGCAAGGCGGGTCCGTCGTATTCCGTGGAGACCTTGGCCGAACTGCGGCACGAGTACCCGGACCGCAGCCTCTGCCTCATCGTCGGCATGGATGCGTTCTTAAGTCTGCCCAAATGGCATCAGTGGCAGGAACTGCTGCAGCTGGCGCATTTGGTGGTGGCGCACCGCCCAGGCTGGCGTGCGCCGGGAATGGGACCCTTGGGGGAGCTGCTGGTGGACCGAGGTACCGGCCGCATCAACGATCTGCACGAATCCCGGTCAGGCTGCATTTTCATTCACGCGGTGACTCAATTGGAGATCTCTTCCACCGAAGTCAGGCAGTTAATTGCGATGGGCCGCGATCCGCGCTTCCTCATGCCCGATCCAGTGCGTAAACTGATCCTGGACACCCATTGTTACTCTAGGAACCGGACTTAGTGCCAATAAAGCGAAAGATCTCGAACCGCAAGACAGAAGACGGCAAAAAGGCCGTCGCCAAATCCAAGACCGCGCGCAAGCCAAAAGCGGCCGCCCCGGGTAAAGCCGGCAACGCCAGAGCCTCCCTCAAGACCGTCGTTCTCGATGCCCTGGACGGCATGAAGGCACTGGACGTGAAATTCCTGGATGTGCGAGGCCTGACCGACATAGCGGACTTCATGGTCATTGCCAGCGGAACCTCCGATCGGCACGTGCGCTCAGTCGCGCAACGCGTGGTCGAGAAGGCCAAGGAAGCCGGCTTTCGGCCGCACGGCGTCGAGGGTCAGCAAGACGGCGACTGGGTTCTCATCGATTTGAACGAAATGATCGTGCACGTCATGCTGCCGCGCGTTCGCGAATTCTACGGGCTGGAGAAATTGTGGGACATGACTGTCATGAAGCGCGCGGCGCGCGCTTGACGCTCGGGGCTCCTGGATGAAATGCCGGGTGATCGCTGCCGGCACCCGTCTGCCCGACTGGGTGAACAGCGGATTCCTCGACTATCAGAAGCGCCTGCGCACGCCGCTGGTTCTGGACCTGCATGAAATTTCCGTGGCCACTCGAAGCGCGGGTGAGAACCCCCAGCGAGCCGTGCAGCGGGAGGGCGCCGATATGCTGGCCGCCATCGGCCGGGATGACTATGTGGTGGCGCTCGATACCTCGGGCAAATCGATGAGCACCGAACAGGTGAGCGGATGGTTGGCCGAGCGCTTGCGGGACGCACGGCCGCTGGCGCTGTTGATCGGCGGTCCGGACGGTCTGGCGCCGTCGTGCCGGGAAAGAGCCGATTACACCTGGTCCTTGTCACCGCTGACGCTGCCGCATGCCCTGGTCAGGGTCGTGGTTGCCGAACAGATTTATAGGGCGATGAGCCTGCTTGCCGGGCATCCCTATCACCGCGCCTGAAGTCAACGCGCAAGCCGCCAATCGCTGCGCATAAAGGCACGCGTAAGCCGCCAATCGCCGCGCCTAGTGGGGCGGCCTTCGGTATCCTGGGGTGATGTCCGCTGCCTTCGTCTACCTCGCCTCAGCTTCTCCGCGCCGGCGCGAATTGCTGCAGCAAATCGGCGTGTCGTACCGCCTGGTCGGCACAGAATTGGATGAGACGCCTCGCCAAAGCGAGGCCCCAGCGGCGTACGTGTCGCGCTTGGCCGCGGCAAAAGCCGATGCTGGGTGGCTGTGCAGCCGCGACTGCCGCGACGCGCCTGTGCTGGCGGCGGACACCGCGGTGGTGCTGGACGGCGCAATTCTCGGAAAACCACGGGACAAGGGCGATGCCGAGCGGATGCTGCTGCGGTTATCAGGGCGCGAGCATCAGGTATTGACCGCCGTCGCGGTTCGCTCGGCAGCCGGCATTGAGATCAAAGTCAGCCGGAGCTTGGTTACTTTTCGAATCATCGATGCCGCCGAAGCCAGTGCCTACTGGGATACCGGGGAGCCGCGCGACAAAGCCGGCGCCTATGCGATCCAGGGGTATGCAGCCATTTTTATCGCGGATTTAAAGGGCAGCTACTCCGGCGTCATGGGATTACCGCTGTTCGAAACCGCGCAGTTGCTGAGGTCCGCGGGCGTCGACTGTGGGCTGTGCGGCGCAACCAGGCCATGAGCACCGAAATTCTGATCAATGCCAGCACGCACGAAGCACGCGCTGCCGTGGTCGAAAACGGCGTGCTGCAGGAAGTCTTTCTGGAGCGCGCCAGCCGCCGCGGACTGATCAGCAACATTTACAAGGGCCGCGTTTCCCGAGTATTGCCGGGCATGCAAGCGGCATTCATCGATATCGGCATGGATCGCACGGCGTTCCTGCACGCCTCCGACATATTCAACCCCCGTCATGCCGATACGGGCATCGAACCGCCGCACACCGACAACATTCGCTCGCTGGTCGCCGAAGGCAACGAAATTCTGGTGCAGGTCGTCAAGGATCCCTTGGGAACCAAAGGCGCGAGACTCACCACGTACATCACCTTGCCTTCCCGATACATGGTGTTCATGCCGAAAGGACGAGGCGTGGGCGTATCGGCGCGCATCGAGGACGAAGCTGAGCGCGAGCGCCTGAGGGCCGCGGTGGAGAAGGACATCGCACCGCAAGACGATGGGGGATTTATCGTGCGCACCGCGGCCGAGGATTCCGCGCCGGAAGCCCTGCGTGCCGACATGATCTACTTGCGCAAATTGTGGGAATTTGTCCGCCAGAAAGGCTTGCGCACGCAGCCCGGCAACCTGGTGCACGCCGACCTGCCCCTGCATTTGCGCGTGCTGCGCGATTTTGTGCATCCGGATATCGACAAAGTACTGATCGATCAGCCCAATGCTCACCGGGAGATGCAGGAGTTCGCCGCCGCGTTCATGCCGGAGGCGCTGCCGCGCATCGATTTATACAGCGATCCTCGGCCGCTGTTCGAGTTGCATCACGTCGAGGAGGAAATCCAAAAAGCGCTGGATCGCAAGGTGTCCCTGAAGTCCGGCGGCCATTTGATCATCGATCAAACCGAGGCCATGACGACCATCGACGTCAACACCGGCGCCTTTGTGGGTCATCGAAACCTCGAGGAAACCATATTTCGCACCAATCTCGAGGCGTCGGTGACCATCGCGCGGCAGCTGCGTCTGCGCAACCTGGGCGGCATCATCATCATTGATTTCATCGACATGGAGGAGCCCGAGCACCGTCGACAAGTCATCCAAGCGCTGGAACGCGCGTTGAATGAGGATCACGTCAAAACCAACATCTCCTCGGTGTCGCCGCTGGGCTTGGTGGAAATGACGCGTAAGCGCACGCGCGAGAGCCTGGAACACCTCTTGTGCCATTCTTGTCCTACATGCGAGGGCCGGGGATTTGTCAAAACAGTGGAAACGGTCTGCTATGAGGTCTTTCGTGAGATTGTTCGGCAGTCGCGCCAGTTCGAGTGCCGGCAATTGATGGTACTGGCGCATCAGGACGTGATCGAGCGTCTGCTCGACGAGGAGTCCTCAGCCTTGGGCGAACTGGAATTGGTCACGGGCAAACCCATCCGCCTGCAGACTGAGGCCCTCTACACCGTCGATCAATACGACGTCGTGCTGATGTAATGATGTTTCGCAGGATTTGCAAAGTCTTAGGGTTAGGCGTCGCGGGGCTGGTGACTCTCGTACTCCTGTTGATGCTGGCGCTGAAGGTGGCGCTCGATCGGGCGCCCCGGTACGAAGCGCAGATCAAGGAATGGGTTCACGAGCAGACCGGATACCACGTCGGTTTCGCGCATGTCTCACCGGCGTTTCGCTGGTACGGTCCGGAGCTTTATTTCGATCGGCTGGAGCTTCGTTCCAGGGACGATCAGCGCGTGCTGGCGCGCGCAGCGGGAGGCCGGGTTGCCGCGGATATTTGGCAGCTGATTCGCAGCGGTAAATTGTTGGCCGGCCGAATCGAAGTCGACTCACCGGCCATCGCGGTCGCACGTCTGGGTCCCAATCGTTTTGCGGTAGCCTCGGAGATTGAACTGGGCGGTGAGGATTCATCCTTAGGCGAGCTCAAGCTCAAAGACTTGCCGGCAGGAAGGGTGGTGATTCGTCACGCCGTGCTGACGATGCAAGATTGGAACGCTGCGCTGCCGCAGTTGATTTTGCAAGACGTCGACATTGATGCGCAGCGCGAGAAAGAGAATCTGACTCTCGAGTTCAGCGCCCTGCTGCCCGGGGTGTTGGGCGGAACAGTGACCTTCAAAGGAAACGCGCGCGGCAGCGGCGATGTGCAGACGCTGCCCTGGGATGCGCTGGCACGGGTGCGCGATATCTCTTTTCGCGGCTGGCATCAGCTGCTGCCTGACATCTTGGGCAACCTGGATTCTGGTACAGGTGCGTTTGAGGTGGCTGCGACCGGCCACGGTGCTTCGCTGTCGCGTGCCGATTTTGATTTCGGGGCAGTTGACGTGGTCACGCAACTGCCCGAGGGTCCCACCGCCAAGTTCGATCAAATGAACGGCGCACTGACCCTGGTACACACGGGCGATCTTTGGAGTCTCACGGGCAGGCGAGTTCGTGTCGCGCGCGGCGACCCGGAGTCCGCGTTCGAGGTCAGTTGGCAGGAAAGTGAAGACGGCCTGTTGAGTGTGCGCGCCGGCGCCAATTACCTGCGTGCAGAGACCCTGCTGCCGCTCACGGGCTTTTTGCCGCAGAAGGATCTTCGCGACCGGCTGCGCGAGATTGCACCGAGCGGCGAGTGGACCGATACCTCGATCGCGTTTGAGCGCGGCAAGGTCGCCGATCCGTGGCGCATGCAAGTTCAGGCAAAATTTCAGCGCGCGGGATACGCATCAGTCGGCGGCGCGCCCGGATTGCGCGGTATCGCGGGCTCGATTGCCGGCAATGAGAGCGGCGGACAGGTCATCATCGATACGAATGTCGGCGTGTTTCATTGGCCCACCCAGTTTGCGCAAGCTGTGGACTTGGAGCGCTTCAGGGCAAACGTGTATTGGAAGCGGACTGCGCAGGAGTTGCTGATTGCCTCACCGGACTGGGAGGCGAAAACGCGCGACGGCGATATTCGCGGCCAAGCGGCCTGGCATCAACCGGCCGATGCTTCTTCACCGCGCTTGACGCTGGTCAGTACCATTCAAAATGGTAACGTCGGCAACGCGCGCAATTACCTGCCGAGAAGATCGATCGCGCCGTCTGCGCTCTCTTGGCTGGATCGGGCATTGGTGTCGGGCCGCATGGTGAGGGCCAACGCCGTGTTTCAAGGCCCGCTGCGGAGTTTTCCATTCCGTGAAGGCGGCGGCATATTTCTGGCGCGCTGTACGATCGAGGGAATGACCTTGGATTACAGCGACGGGTGGCCGGCGGCGGAAAATGTCGCGCTGAGCGCCGAATTTCGCAATGAGGGCATGAGTGCGCATTTGTCGGCAGCGCACATTGGCGAACTCGCCCTGGAATCCGCGGATGCTCATTTCCCTGACTTCAGCACCGGCGAGCTCAGGATTCGTGCCGGCGTGCGCGGGGACGCCGCGAGCGCGCTCAGCTTTCTGCGCGCAACGCCGCTCGATGCCATCACGGAAAATGCGTTCTCCAGCGTGGAGGCCACGGGGCCAACGCAGGCCGCCGTGGAGCTATTCCTGCCGTTCAAGGACTTTGTCCATCGACGCGTGTTGGTCCACGGACACCTCGACGGCGCCAGCATCAATAAATCCCACTCGACCACCACAGCCACCGACGTGACGGGAGACTTCGATATCGATGGCGGACAAGTTGCGCGTGCCGATATTCACGGTCGACTTCTCGGCGGCGGATTCCAAATGCAGGCGCGAACTCAGCGCAACAAGCCGGTCACCCGTACGCAGCTCGAGTTTCGCGGCACCATGAGCGCCGATGCCCTGCGTACGGCGTTTTCGATTCCCGCATCTTTGTCCATCACCGGTCAAACGGACTGGAGAGGCGTTCTCAAGATCACCCCGGAGCCGGCTCGCGAACGATCGCTGCGCCTCAGCAGCACGCTGGTCGGCTTTGACATGAAGCTGCCTGCGCCGTTGGACAAGACCGCCGCCGCACCCTTGCCGAGCTGGCTTGAGATTCAGTGGCCGGCCTCGGGCGGACCGCAAGGGTCCTTCGCGCTCGGATCCTTGATCAGCAGCACCTACGCGCTGCAATCCGATCAGAGCGGGATGCGTCTTGCCCATGCTTCCATGACCTTCGGCGCCGGCGACACCAACGCGGGCGAGTCGCAAATACTGACTGTGGGTGGAGCGGTGCAGCGCCTGGACTTGGGCGGCTGGCTGCGCTTGAGCAGCCCCGACAAGGACGGCAAGCCGTTGTCGTACTACATGCGCACGGCGCGGCTGCACGTGGCCGAATTGGATTACCTTGGCCTGGCGTTTCATGATGTGTCGCTGGATCTGGCCGTCGCCGAACGCAACTGGCGCATCAATGTCGGCGGCCCCAATGTCATTGGCGCGATCACCATTCCGAGCGCCGCGGGTTCTACGGAACCCTGGAATCTGCAGTTCGACCGATTGCACTTCGACGTTGAAGGCAGCGAAGATGCGACCGACTCCGGCGAGGCGAGGACCTCTGCGGATGCGGATCCGCGAGCGGTTCCCGACATCTACTTTCATGCCACGGAGCTGATCTGGGGCGAACGGCAGTTCGGCGATGTGACCGCGACGCTTGCCAAACAAGACTTTGGCGTCGCATTGAAATCCTTGGGCGTGGTAGGCCCCAGCTTTACGGTCAGCGCACAGGGCGAATGGCGCGCCAGGGATGCCGGCGTCAGCCGCATCAAGGGCACGCTGGCCAGTACCGACGTGCAGAGCACGCTGAAAGATCTGGGTTACGCGGACGTGATCCAGGCGAGATCAGGCAAGATGGATTTCGACCTCACGTGGGACGGCGCACCGACGCCCGCGGCGTTCGCGCAAGTGATCGGGCACGTGCAGCTGTCACTGGAGAAGGGGCAGGTGGCCGGAATCAAACCCGGCGCGGGGCGCGTGCTGGGGCTGGCCAGCATTGCGGCGTTGCCTCGAAGGCTGGCATTGGATTTCAGCGACTTGACCGACAAAGGTCTGGCGTTTGACAGTGTGCACGGCGATTTTGACCTGCGCGATGGCAACGCCTACACCGAAAACGTGCTACTGAAGGGCCCGGCTGCCGAAATCGGCCTTATCGGCCGGGTCGGCTTGAAAAACAAGGATTATGACCAAACTGCAGTGGTTACCGGCAGCGTCGGCAATTCGCTGTCCATCCCGGTCGCGAGCACACTGGTGTGCGGGCCGGTATGCGGCGCGGCAGCGCTGTTGTTCACACAGGTGTTCAAACAGCCGCTGAAGGGCCTGGCCCGAGGGTATTATCGTATAACCGGCAGCTGGGATAACCCGACTGTCGAACGCATCAAGAGCGCAGACGCATCAGCAGCGTCTGCGGAGGCACCGAAATAGATGGGCAAAGTAGCCGCAATTCAAATGACGTCGAGCCACGTGGTGGCCGAGAACCTGGCCTCGGCGGAAGCGTTGCTGCGCGAGGCCAAGGACGCCGGGGCGCTCATTGCCTGCCTGCCGGAGAACTTCTCCTTCATCGGACTGAAGGATGCCGACAAGCTGCAAGTCGCGGAATCGGATGGCAATGGGCCCGTGCAGACGTTTCTGAGCGAGACCGCGCGGAAGTTCAACATGTGGATCTTGGGCGGCACCATCGTGATCCGAACGAATGACCCGAGCCGTGCCGCCAATTCGTCGCTCTTGATCGACGCGGGCGGCAAGCGGGTCGCGCGCTACGATAAGATTCACTTGTTCGATGTCACCATCCCGGGGCGCAACGAGCAGTATCGAGAGTCCAATCACGTGCTCCCGGGCCGCGATCCGGTCACTGCCGACACGCCTGTCGGCAAGCTCGGCCTCTCCGTATGCTACGACATGCGATTTCCGGAATTGTATCGTGAACTGGTGTTGCAGGGCGCAGAGTGGCTGGCGATGCCGGCCGCGTTCACCGTGCCGACCGGGCTGGCCCACTGGGAGACGCTGCTGCGGGCGCGAGCCATCGAGAATTTGTGTTATGTGGTGGCGCCGGCCCAGGCAGGCTTACATACCAGCGGCCGTGAGACCTATGGGGATTCGCTGATCGTGGACTATTGGGGTCAGGTGCTGTCGCGCCTGGCAAAGGGTACCGGAGTGATCACAGCAGACATTGATCTCGCGAGCCAAGCGGAATCGCGCGCTCGTTTCCCCGCACTCGATAATCGCCAGCTGGGATTGGCCGCTGCCGCGACGGTTTCGGCATGAACGCACGCGCCGCCGAGTTAAGCCTGCCCACGTTTGCCGTGGCCGAGAGAATGATCCTGGCACCTTCAGGCCTCGATGAGCGAAGGCTGAGTCAAGTGCTGGACACGCTCATGAGCCGCGGTGTCGAGTATGCGGATCTGTATTTTGAGCTGTCGCGCGAGGAATCCTGGTCGCTGGAGGATGGCATCGTCAAGGAAGGCTCGCACAGCATCGAGCAAGGCGTCGGCGTGCGGGCCATCAGCGGCGAGAAAACCGGCTTCGCGTACACCGACGAAGTGCTGTTGCCGGCTCTGCTCGAGGCTTCCGACGCGGCACGCGCGATTGCCCGAAGCGGAGGCAAGAATGCGGTCAAGACTTGGCAGCGTCCTCTGACGCACCGGCTTTACCTGCCCATCGACCCGCTCGATACCATCAAGGACGAGGACAAGGTGGCTTGGTTGATGCGCATCGATGCCGATACCCGCCGCCTCGATCCTCGAGTCAAACAGGTCATGGCCTCATTGGCGGCTGTTCATGAGATCGTGCTGATCGCTTCCAGCGACGGCACGCTGGCGGCGGACGTGCGTCCCCTCGTGCGCGTCAATGTATCCGTCATCGTCGAGCAGAACGGCCGGCGCGAGCAAGGTTATAGCGGCGGGGGCGGACGCTTCGGCCTTGATGAGCTGCTGCATGGCGACGCACCGTTCGAACATGGGCGCGAGGCGGTGCGGCAGGCGCTGGTGAATTTAGACGCCGTGGCGGCGCCGGCAGGCTCCATGACGGTGGTGTTGGGACCGGGCTGGCCGGGCATTTTGCTGCATGAAGCAATCGGCCATGGATTGGAGGGCGACTTCAATCGCAAGGGGACGTCGGCATTCTCGAATCGCATCGGCCAGAAAGTCGGCGCCGACGACGTGACGGTGGTCGATGACGGCACGCTCGATCGGCGCCGCGGCTCATTGAACGTCGATGATGAGGGCACGCCGACGCAATGCACGACGCTCATCGAAAACGGCATTTTGCGCGGCTACATCCAGGACAAAATGAACGCCAAGCTCATGGGCATGGCGCCGACCGGCAACGGCCGACGCGAGTCATTCGCACATATGACGTTGCCCCGCATGACCAACACTTACATGCGAGCCGGTTCGCGCG
>Ga0193726_1003010_pt1 | contig 10974 bp, 5 predicted proteins | sample H2c1metaG_FD_144928 | JGI IMG/M metagenome (GOLD analysis project Ga0193726, IMG submission 144928) | Soil microbial communities from a riparian zone of the East river system, Colorado, United States - H2c1 | ecosystem: Environmental > Terrestrial > Soil > Riparian zone | place: USA: East River... | reverse complement strand
CGACCGTCTCTTCACCGTGAGGGCAATAGACGCGCCGGTTGGCGCTGTCGACGCTGACATAGTCCCAGACGCCGTCACCGGGAACGACCTGTACCCGCTGCAACAGACGGTAGCCGCCTGGCGTCGATGCCGTCGGCACGACGACGCCCAGAACGGCTGCGACAAACACGAAGAGCCTCATCGCGTTACGCTCCTGTGCCGGACTCGGCCGCCGGGAACGGCACGTCGATCCAGTAGACGCGTCCGTCCATTTCATATGCCACCCGAGCTGTGACCCCCGCGCTCTGAACCGGTCGACCCGCGCCGATCCAGCTTTCGCCGTCGTCGGCAATCATTAAGGATACGGCTTCGTTCGGTTCCCCTGTCCGCGTGAGTGTAATCAGGACGCGCGAGGCGATACTCGCAGGCAGCGGCGCGCGGCGGGCATCGCTGAAGAACACTTGATAGTGGCCGGTCGCCTTCAGCACGACCTCGTAATGGAGGTCTCCGTGCATGAGCACCAAGCCACCGTGTCGCGGTCGGTGGTCCGCATGCGGCATGCTCGTTTGGTCCGGACCCGCGGACCCCGCGGCCGCGTGACCGCTCACCTCTTCACCGCCCGTCTTTCGACATGCGGCTCCGCACGCGAGCGCAAGAAGGACGGCGCCGCCACCCACGCAGCGCCGAATGCGCGCCCTCTTTCCGCCTCCCATCAGGGCCTCTCGAGGCGTGGGAGCGGATCGGGACCCGGGCCCACACGTATGCCGTGCCCTCCGCCTCCGACGGTCCGCGGATCGCGTCGGCTTGCCGCCAGCAATCGCTCGGAAGACACGCGACCGAACCGGTGAAACAAGGCGGGGGTAACTGCCTGATCCAGGAGCGTCGATGTGATCAATCCCCCCAGTATCACGATCGCCACCGGCTGCAGCAATTCTGCGCCGGCGGCATGCGACGCGAGCGCAAGCGGCAGCGCGCCGAGACTGCCGGTTAGCGCCGTCGTGAGTACGGGAACGAGACGCTCGAGCGACCCGCGGACAATCATCTTCTCGTTGAAACTCTCGCCTTCGTGCTGCATGAGATGCAGATAGTGAGAGATCATCATGATGCCGTTTCTGGCGGCGATCCCGGCAAGGGTGATAAATCCGACGAGGGACGCGATCGACAGGGTGCCCCCGGAGACGAACACGGCGATGACACCGCCGATGATCGCGAGCGGAATGTTGACCATAATCTGCAGAGCGAGTGCCGCCGATCGGAAATGACTGTATAAGACAACGAACACTCCGACGATCACAAAGGCGCTCAGGACACTCAGCAACCTCGTGGCACGCTGCTGACTCTCGAATTGCCCTCCGTACGTGACGAAATATCCCGGGGCCAGATGCACGTTGTCGACAATGCCCCGCCGCATCTCGTCGAGGGTGCTGCCGAGGTCGCGGCCCGCGACATTGGCCTGCACGACGATCCGCCGCTGCGCATTTTCCCTCAGGATCTGATTCGGGCCGACCGCTGTCGTGATATGTGCGATGGTGCCCAGCGGCACCTTCGTCCCGGCCGCGCCATCGATGAGGATGTCGGACAGTTGCGTGAGGTTGTTTCGATAGGGGTCATCCAGGCGCACGAGGATGTCAATCCGTTTCTCGCCCTCAATCGCCTGTGAGACCACCCGTCCGTTCAGCGACGTCTCCAGCGTCTCATTGATCTCGCCGACCTGAAGGCCATATTGTGCCGCGGCGCGCCTGTCTATTTCTATTCGAACCTGAGGGATCAGAGTCTGCTTCTCCGTCGAGACATCCACGACACCTCGCACCCTCTTCATCTGCGATTCCAGTTCGGCGGCCTTTCGAACCAGGACCTCCAGATCGGGTCCGAACAACTTGACGGCGACCTGCGCTTCTGTTCCCGAGAGCAAGTGGTCAAGGCGATGTGAGATCGGCTCTCCGATATTCAAGTCGACACCAGGGATTGCGGCGAGGGCGTGCCGAATGTCGGTCATCACTTCGTCGCGCGGGCGCGCATCCGGCCGGAGCCTCACGTCAATCTCGGTGTAGTGCACCCCTTCCGCGTGCTCGTCCAACTCTGCGCGGCCGGTCCGGCGTCCGGTCGAACTCACGTCGGGAATGCGAAGCAACGCGCGCTCGGCGGCCGTCCCCGCGTCGCTGGACGCCGCCAACGAGATACCGGGCTGGGCCAGCACGTTCACCGTAATCGTACCCTCGTTAAACGGGGGAAGAAACTCACGGCCCATCAGCAGGAAGAGCAACGCCGCCACCAGGAATGCAGCGGCGGCACCGCCAACGACCTTCCCGGTATGCCGCATGCTCAGGTGCAGCAGTTTACTGTCCTGCCGTTTGAGCCACCGCACGAGTGGACTCTCCTCGAACCGCTGCAGGCTCGCGGCATCCGAGAGCAAGTACGAACACAGGACGGGTGTGACGGTGATTGAGACGACCAGCGAGGCCAGGATCGAGACGACATAAGCGATGCCGAGCGGGACGAACATCCGCCCTTCAATGTCTCCAAGGAAGAACAGAGGAAGAAACGCCAGGACGACTATCGCCGTGCCGTACGCGATCGAGTTCCTGATCTCACTGGAAGCCGAAAAGATCACGTCGAGGGCCGGCAGCGGGCTGGGCTGTCGTCTGTTTTCCTTCAGCCGGCGCTGTACGTTCTCCACGTCGACTACGGCATCGTCGACGAGCTGTCCGATGGCGACCGCGACGCCGCCGAGCGTCATGGTGTTGACGGAAATACCAAATAGTCCCATCACGATGGCGGTGACGAACAGGGACAGCGGAATCGCGGTGATGGTGATGATGGTCGTGCGCGCAGAGAGCAAGAACAGCATCAGGACGATGGCCACGATGATGCTCCCGTCGCGAAGCGCGCGCGCCACGTTCGTGATGGCCGCCGCGATGAAATTCGCTTGACGAAAGACATCGCGATCGACCTTGACGTCGCCCGGCAAAGACGTTGAGAGTTCATCGAGGGCCTGGTCGACGGCCCTTGTGAGCTTGACGGTGTCTGTGCCCGGCTGTTTCTGGACGCTGATGATCACCGCCGGCTTCGCGTTGAGGCCGGCATCGCCCCGCATCACCTGAATGCCTTCGACGAGACGGCCGAGATCCTTCAGAAACACCGGGACGCCAGCACGAAAGCCCACGACGGACTGCCGGAGGTCGTCGAGCGTGTGAATTCGTCCGATATTCCGTACCAGGAACTCCTGCCGCCCGCTCTGAAGATACCCACCTGTGGTGTTGAGATTCGAGCCTGTCACGGCGCGCTCGACGTCGTGCAGTGACATTTCGTACTGCTGGAGCTTTTCGGGTTGGACCAGCACCTGGAGTTGCTTGACGCCGCCGCCGATCGTCGTGACCTGAGAAACGCCAGGGATCGCGAGCAGTCGCGGACGGATGACCCAATCCGCCAAGCCACGGATGTCAGGCGGCGTGGTCGCGCCGCTGTCGCTCTGGAGGCCCACCAACAGGATCTCCCCCATCAACGATGAGATCGGCCCGAGCACTGGCTGAACCCCCGTCGGCAGCCTCGCGCTGGCGAGTTGAAGCCGCTCGTTGACGACCTGCCGATCGATATAGATATCGCTCACCCAGGCGAATTCGACGAAGACCAGACTCAGCCCCGCTGTTGAGACTGAGCGCACGCGCTCCACGTGTGTCGCCCCGTTGATCGCCGTCTCAATAGGAAACGCGACGAGCGATTCGACTTCTTCGCTCGCGAGGCCAGGTGCTTCGGCAAATATCGTGACGGTGGGACGGTTGAGATCCGGAAACACATCGACATCGACGCGTTGAAGGACGACGGCCCCGAGGAGGACGACAGCGCCGGTCAGCCACAGAATGACCGCACGATTTGCGAGCGAGAACCGAATGATCCTGTTCAGCATCAGGTCATTCGACGGGGCGGCAGGTCAACGTGGCGGACGTTCCGAGGCGCAAATCACCCGAGGGATTTGCGGTTTGAAAGATGACCGGAAGAGTCCGCGTCTTCTCGTTGAGGGCGGCGCCGACCACGAGCGGCGCCCCGACGGCTCTCTGAGAGCCCCCTGCTGGCGTCAGTGAAGCGGACCCGCAGCTCTGAACCGACCCGATGTCCTTTTCGAAGATGTTCGCGACGAACCACACGTGGCTCAGGTCGGCGATCGTAAATAAGCGCCGGTACTGCTCCGTTTCATCCAATTCGCCAGGAGTGAACGCAATGTCGGTGATCGTCCCGCCGATCGGCGCCGTCACGACAGTCACTTTGGGATCGCGTCGCGTGATGGTCGTCTCGAACGCCGAGGCCTGGGCGGAGACCGTCGCCTCCTCTTCTTCAGCGCTGCGGAAGATCTCATCGGACCACTCGACCTGTTTCACAAGAAACTGATCGCCCCGGTTGGATTTCAAGAGCGACACTGCACGACGATAATCGAGCTCGGCCAGCTCCTTCCGCTTTTTCGCCTCCCCGAGAGCCGCCGCTATGTCCTTCCGCCTCGTGTCCAGCGCGTAACGTTCCGCAATGGGCAATTCGAGGATCAAGCGCACGAGTTCTTCGCCTTTGGAGACGCGATCTCCGACGGACAGCGACCGGTGCGCGAATTCGATGCGTCCCCATAATGGGGCGACGACGTGAGCTTCCAGACGGGGATCGGCTTGCACCACGCCCAGGGCCGACACGACCTCATCGGGTCTGCCGAGCGGCGGTGCGCCGTCTGCGCTCTTGGACGAGCCCGTGCGCGGATTGAACTCGTCCATCCGCACGGAGACAGCCATCCCGAGCTTCAATCGTCCCGCCTGATTCGTGGCCTCGAACAGGAATGGCACCGTGCGCGTGACAGGGTCCACGACGCCTGCCGTCTTCACGAATTTGGCGTCGAACACGTGGCCGAAAACCGACATCGACGCCCGTCGTTGCTGGCTCGTGCGTGCGACAACTCGCTCGACGAGCATTTCCGGAACGTCGACCTTCACCCACACGGTCGCAACGTTCGCGATGGTAAACAATCTTTCGCCCTCGTACGCGAGCTGGCCCTGGGTAAAGTTCACGGCGATGAGGGTGCCCGCGATCGGCGCCGCAATCGGTCGAGTCGTCAGATCACGCTGGGCGATCTGTGCGTCGTGTGCCTTGAGGGCATCCGCGGACCGGTCGTAGTCAATATTCGCAAGTCCAAGCGCCGTTTCCGCATCCTGGAGCACTTTGAGTGACACATCGCTCTTGGCGTACAGATACTGATCTTTGTCGCGCGCAGCCTTCGCCTCCAGCACACGTCTCTTCGCGGCCATCATCTCTACCACAATCGGCCATCGTGCGTTGATGAGATGAACGGCGTCATGCAGCACATAGTGCTGCTCGAGAACAGCCAGCGTCTGCCCCGCAGCCACGTGATCGCCGATGCGCGGCACGAAATTGTTGGCAAAGACGACGCGACCGGTCATCGAGACAAAGACGTCTGCCAGAGCGCCTGGGCGAGCGACAACATGGCCGGTCAATTCGAGGCTTTCAGTCGACTGAGGCGCCTCTTCAGCGACGGTTCGCGTCCGTGAATTGGATTCGGCTAATTCGGAGAGCGTCCCGGCGTGCTCGCGCAACTCGGGGGGGCTGAGCGGCCCCCAATCGACAGCGGCGTTCGCTCGCATGGGCAACACGGCGCGACCCACGATCGGCGCAACAAACCGGTCCGCGGCGGCCACGACGACCACCATGGTGAAGACGTACGCGACGGCGGGAGCCCACGGACGTGGTGTCGTCGAGTCAGGCGCGGCACGGCGGATCCCGATCCACCGGACTCCCCACCAGGCGGCGAGCAGGGACAGCAGGATCGCAACAGCGACACGAACCCAGCGCAGAATTCCAGTTGAGACGCGAATCGAGAACGCCGCTGCCGGATCGTCGAGAACACGAACGGACGCCGCATACGTGCCCGCGGCTGCAAACCGGTGTTCGGCGCCGTAGACACCGGCTTCATCCTCATGATGAATCGGCAGGCTGACCCTTCGACCGCCCTCGGAGACCTCTATGGAAACGGCTGCATCCGATCGTGGTGGTAGCAGCTTGATCTCGCACACCACGGTCTCGCCGCTGACGGCATCCGCTGGGATGCAGCCAAACGCAATCTGGTACGCGCCCGCGCGGCCGTGTACCGGCTGGATCTGCACCGGTACTGCAACCCGCCGCTTGGTGTCATGCGCCGATGACACGCCGGGCAACCCGGTGCAGAGCATTGCAAGCACGACGAGCGTGCAACGCCACCTAATCATCACGGGTTCAGAGCCTGGCATCCTGCGCACATGAGCCAAACATCGCGCGGCGAAACTCGGTATTGCATAGTGAAACGGTCCCTGATATCGATTGTCGCACAACGAGCACCCGATGAGGAACGCCTGACGGCGAACCCCGGAGCGAGGACGCGCGCTTGAATCGATGCGGTGGGGAAAGCGAAGGGGTTGGCGTACACACGCCGTTCGCATCAGCGCGCCGGCAGCTGCTCGACGCGAATAACCGAGCCGCTGCCCGGGTACGCCGTCCAGGCGACAACGAAGCCGGCCGACGTCGCGGCCGCGATCGGATAGACGCCTTCGTCGGCGTCGCCGGCGGACTCGCGCATGAACTGTATCCGCCCCGCGTGGTCCGCTTTCCCGCGCGCCATCGCGACGTGCCGCATGTGGTCGAGCGACTCGTCCCACGTCAGCAGCAGCGTGCCGTCGGCGGCAACCGTTACCTCGGGATGATGCGCGACCCCGCGAGTCGGCAACTTCTCGCGCGGCGTGAACGTCGCGCCGTCGGTCGTCGTCGCGTAGAACAACGAAATCGACGACTCCTCCCCCGTCTTCACCACCGTCGGCCAGACGATGTGCAGGTGGCTGGTGGCGTCGGCGGCGATGGCGGGGCCGTCGTCCGGGCAGCCCGCGAGCGACCATCGGTCGCTGCTGACCCGCACGGGCGGCGCGAACGCGGAGTCGCTGACGGAGTGCGTGAACGCGATGTCGCGCATGTTGCCCGGATAGACGTGGCGCCAGGCCGCGGCGACGCCGCCGCGCGAGCCGGTCAGCGCCGTCTTGCAGCAGTAGCAGACGCCGGTCGTCACGCGCTGCTCCGGCTGGATGCCCGCCGCCGTGACGCGCGCAACATAGAGCGCCGACCGCTGCGTCATCGCCGCGCCGTCGGTGGCGGCCATGCGGATGGCGCCGGCGGCATCGGGCTCGCTCTCGTCGTGGTCCGGCGCGGCGGCTTTCTGCATATCGTGCTCGGTGTGGGAATCGACCAAGGCGCGGTGATCGAGCCACGCGACCTCGACGTCGCCGTGCCGATCGAACGCCATCGACTGCCAGCCGCGACTCCCGGGCGCGCCGACGTGGCTCACGGACCTTGACGCACCGAACGTGACACCGTCGTCGGTAGAACGCGCCAGCCGGATCGTCGTGCCGTCGCGATTGGACACCCACGACACCAGCACCGTCGAGCGGCGCACGAGCACGCGCGGCGGCTGTTCGCCGCCGACGCGCGCTTCGCCCGGCGTGTCATTCACGCGCAGCGGCGTGCGGAACGTGCGGCCGCCGTCGCGGCTCGTCGCGATGTAAATGTCCGTGCCGCCCTTGTCCAGGGAAGCGGCCCACACGACGGCCACGCGAGCGCCGTCGGCGGCGATCGAAACGTTCGCGCTCGTGCGCCCGGGCACGGCAAGCGTCACGACCGCCGCGAGCATCGCTAGAAACTCCATCGCACCCCCAATTGTACCTGCCGCGGATCGCCGGCCGCCGTCGGCTGGCCGAATGCCGGCAGTGGCACCGTCCCGGTGCCGAACGTGTTGTTCACGCTCAGGATGTTGACGTGGTTGAACAGGTTGAACGCCTCGACCATCACCTCGAGCCGCTGCGCGGCGCCGCGGGTGAACGTCCGCGACAAACGCACGTCGAACGACGACGTCGCCGGCTGACGGCCGCTGTTGCGCCCGACGCCCACCGGGCGATCGTTCGCGTTCGTGTCGTTGTTGCGGTCGTTGCCGGTCTGGATGTTGAACGGCGCGCCGGTGGCGTACGACAGGAGATAACCGATCTGGAATCCGCGCAGCACGTGATTGCCGCTGACGACGAGCCGGTGACGCTGATCGTTGTCGGACGGCCCCTTGTCGTCAAGGATGTTGAGGTTGTCCTGCGGTGTGTTGAAGAACGCGTTCCCCGCATCGTCCTGCGAGTTGGACAGCGTGTAGGACACGCGCGCGCTGCCCCAGGGCGCCGTGCGCGTCGCCAACGAGAGCGTCAGGCCGTCGAACCACGAGTCGCCGAGCGAATCGAACTGGCTGATGTTGCCAAAGCGCGGATCGGGGCGGCCCAGGTTCGCCACGCCCTGCGCCGCGGCCTGCGCCGCCGTGAGCGTGGGCACGTTGATGTTGCGCGACATGATGATGCCGTGTCCGCGCAGATGCGAGTAGCCGACGGTGGCGGTGCCGACACGCCCCACGGCGCGCTCCACCTGGACGCTCGCTTGCTCGCTGTAGCCGTCCTGGATATTCGGATCGATCGTCGTCACCGCCGTGAGCACGGACGCGGGATACGACGGGAGCACGGCTGGAAAGACAGGAGCGCCCGTTTGTCCGAATGAGAGTACGGCGACCTTGTAGTTGACGCCGTCGCGCTGGAGCGCATTGGACGTCGCGCGCAGCGGGATGCGATCGAAGTACAGCCCGCCGCTCGCGCGGATCACCGTCTGCGGATCGAACGCGTACGCGACGCCGACGCGCGGCGAGAGGTTGTTCGCGTCGAGCTGAATCGGATCCGGCAGCCACTGCAGGTCGTAGCGGATGCCGGCGTTGATCGTCACGCCCGGCACCGGCCGCCACTCGTCCTGGGCGAACACGCCCAGGTTCGGGTTGGACTGAAACTGCGACGGCGGGCCGAACGCCTGCTGGAAGTTCACGTACGCACCGCGCTGGAAATTCGTGAGCGACGAGAACGTGTAGACGCCCTGCAGTGCGCCGGGAAACGCGATCGTCAGACGATTGTCGAGCAGATCGGCGCCGAACTTGATCAACTGCGACCCGTGCTGGAGCGTCAGCGTGTCGACCGCTTCGAAGACGTCCAGGTCGCGGGATGTCGGCGAGAACGTCGCTGTCCCGAAGCTCGCCACGCCGGAGATATTGATCGCCGGGCCGGCGAGATCGTTGACGCCCGCGCCGAGGCGGCTGCGCGTCCATTGCGCGCGCAGCTCGTTGATCGTGCTCGCCGACAGCGACGATTGGTAGTTCGCGGCCAGCGTCTGATCGCGATCGTCCAGGCGCGTGCCGCGGCTCACATCGTTCAGCCCGCCGACGTTCCGCGCGTTCGGGCTGCCGACGTCGTAGATGCTGTAGCGGACCTCGAGCCGCGATCCGGCGGTCGCCTGATGATCGACGCGGCCGAACACGTTGGTCGTGTGATAGCCGGTCGAGTACGGACCCGTCGCGACGCGCACGCCCTGCCCACCCGCCGCGTCGAGCGACGCGTCGATCGCGGCGACGTCTGACGGCGCGATCGTGATGATGCCAGTCCGGTTCTGCCGCGTCTCCTCGATGTTGGCGAACCAGAACGTGCGGTCCTTGACGATCGGGCCGCCGAAGCTGAAGCCGTACTGCTGCTGGTCGAGCGGATCCTTCTGCACCGCCAGCGGATTCCGCGCGTCGAATGCATCGTCCCGGAAGAAGCCGTACGCGCGGCCGCGCGGCTGGTTCGTCCCGGACTGCGTGACGACGTTGATCGTGCCGGCCGAAGCGCGCCCGAATTCGGCGACGCCGCCGGAGGTGATCACCTGGAACTCGCGGATCACCTCCTCGCCGTAGTACGCGCCTGCCAGATCCGCGGCATCGTCGTTGGCCGAGACACCGTCGACGAGAAACGTGTTGCCGAGATTGCGCTGCCCCGCCACCGAGATGCCGGTGCCGGGGACGGCGGACGTTTCCGCGAAGCGATCGTTGGTGCGCAGATTGGTGCGCGAGACGTTCGGCGCGAGGAGCGCGAGATCGAGGTAGTTCCGCCCGTTGAGCGGGAGCGTGTCCACCTCGTGGGGCGTGATGCGGTCCGCGACCTGGGTCCGCCCGGCTTCGACGACCGGTGCCGGCGCCGAGACGTCCACGGCTTCCGCGATCGGCGCGGGAGCGATCGTCAGCGGCACGTCGAGCGCCTGCCCGACGCTGAGCGTCAGGTTGACGCCGGTCGTCGAGAAGCCCTGCGCCTCCACCGATAGGTGATAGTCACCGACCGGGATGTAGACGAAACGGAAGCGGCCGGAACCGTCCGTTGTCGCGTCCCAGACCTGGTTGGTGTCGTGATTGTGCAGCCGCACGGCGGCGCCGGCGACGACCGCCTGGCTGCTGTCGCGGACGAGGCCGGTCACCGTCGCGGATGCGAGCGCCTGGCCCGCGTCAGCGGGCGACGAGCATATGAATATCGCGAATGTCAGCGCGCAGGCTGACGCGATGGATCTCAAGACAAACACCTCTTCTGTAAAGCAAACACGTAGTGGCCGAGCTTCCTCGGCCCGAGGCGTAGTGGCCGAGCTTGCTCGGCCATGGGCGGAGCAAGGCCCCTACACAATGAACGTGAACGGATTTACGCGCGGGGAGGAGGCGGGTCGGGCAGGTCGGCGCGGACGATTCGCGCGGGGACGAACGATGACACCCAATCGCTTGCGGCGGTGAGATGAAGCGCGTGCGCGGACGGAACCGGCGCACCGAGCGCGGACGACAGCGACAGCAGCGTGATGTCGCCGGCGCCACACGCGCTCGACATCGTGCACGTGCGTCCGCCTTCACGCGTGTGGTGCATCGGGCACACCTGCCCCGGCGCGATGCCCGGGCAGCAATTCGCATCGTGATGCGCGGCCGGCTCCGCGGGCGGATGCGAGCAGAGCGACAAGGGCGCGGCGGCGAGCGCCGCCAGCTGCAGCACGAGCCACACCCCGGCGACGAGACGCCCGCGGCTACCGCGCTTCAATCGTCACCTTCCCGCCGAACAACGTGTTGCCTTC
>Ga0193726_1003009_pt1 | contig 10977 bp, 6 predicted proteins | sample H2c1metaG_FD_144928 | JGI IMG/M metagenome (GOLD analysis project Ga0193726, IMG submission 144928) | Soil microbial communities from a riparian zone of the East river system, Colorado, United States - H2c1 | ecosystem: Environmental > Terrestrial > Soil > Riparian zone | place: USA: East River... | reverse complement strand
CGTAATTGTTTTCGGATTGATCCTTCTTCGCAGCTTGTTGCGTTTGGGCGCGCAACAACCCGGCGCACGTTTCAGAACCAAGATGGTCGTGGGCGCGATGGCAATTTCGTTGCTGCCCGTCGTCTTCATGTTTTTCATTAGCTACGGATTGGTGAATCGAACACTCAGCAGATGGTTTCCGCAACCGTTGGAACTTGCCGCGCAGGAAAGTCAGAAACTTATTAATGACCTGGGCAAGCGCGAGCACGAACGCTTGAACGAATATGCGCAGTCGGCCGCGAATCAGCTGGGACCGAATCCAACTTCCGACGATGTAAAAGACTTGTTTGCTCGACTGCAACCCGGAATCGATGGACTGATCGTCCTCGATGGTTCCGGCCGCACTGTGGCCCTCGCGACAGATTTTCCAATGTCTGCGAACGACCCCGTGGTAGTTGATCGAAAAATGCCGAGCGGCGCGGAAATCTGGAAGGCAGGCCCGGTTTACGCGAACTTGGGGCGCGTCGCATTGGGCGATGGATCGGTGTTGGTGCTGCGTCGCACAACTTCAGATGCCATCGAACGGCCCGCGCGAATTCAAGCGCAGCTTGATGACTACGAGCAGCGAACCCGTTCGTACCGTGCTTACAAAAATCTTGTGCTGCTGACGCTGAGTTTTTTTACCCTGGCGCTTCTCGTTTCGCTCACCTGGGTTGCGCTGTTTCTTTCCAAACAGGTTACCGTTCCCATTCAAGCGCTTGCTGAAGGCACGCGTGAAATCTCGCGCGGCAATTTTGCATATCGCGTGGACGTGGAAACGAAGGACGAACTCGGCATGCTGGTGCAGTCATTTAATGATATGACTTCGCAGCTCGCCGACAGCCGACATCAAATTGATGACTTCACGCGCAATTTGCAGGTGGCTCTGCAAGAAATTGAACGTCGCCGCAAATTGCTGGAGACAGTTCTCGAAAGTATTCCCACCGGCGTGATTTCTCTGGATTCGGAAGGCCGCGTGATTACATTAAATACCGCGGCCTACAGAATCTTCGGCGATTCTGCGCGAGACGCACACACTTTAGATGATCTGGTGGGCGAAGAAGCCAGCGAAGAATTCAGGACGCTTCTGCGGCGGGCGCTGCGAATCGGCACAATTTCAAAAGCAATTGAGCTGCGCCCCAAAGGCCGCGTGACGCACACCGCAGTTACTGTGAGCGCGCTCGGCGCGAGCAGCGCAAATACTGGATACGTGGTGGTCGTGGACGACCTGACGGATTTGTTGCGCGCGCAAAAACTTGCCGCGTGGCAGGAAGTGGCGCAACGAATTGCGCACGAAATAAAAAATCCGCTCACTCCGATTCAAATTTCTGCCGAGAGGCTGGGGCGATTTCTGGTACGCAATCGCGCTGACTCTCCCGCCGCCATTCGCGATTTGGAATTGGAAAAAGTTGTGAGCGAATGCGCAACGTCCATCGGTCGCGAAGTGGAAACGCTGAAATCTCTGGTGAACGAATTCGCGCGCTTCGTGCGCTTCCCTCACGCCCGCCTTGCTCTTGCCGACGCCAACATTATCGCGGGAGATGCGCTGGAAGTTTTTCGCGGACGCTTGGACGGAATAAAAATTCGCACGGATTTTGCGGTTGATCTTCCGCCTTTGCGCGCCGATAGTGAATTACTGCGCAGCGTTCTCGTGAATTTAATTGATAACGCGGCGGAGGCGCTGGAAGGTTCGCCCGCGAAGGAATTGCTCGTCGCTACGCGGGCGGCGGCACACGGGGACGCTCTGGAAATAATCGTAGCCGACACGGGCCGCGGCATTTCGCCGGACGACAAAGACAAACTTTTCCTGCCGCATTTTTCCACGAAAGATCGCGGCACGGGATTGGGACTTGCCATTGCGGCGCGCGTTGCCGCCGAGCATCACGGAAGTATCCGCGTGGAAGATAATTCTCCAGTCGGCTCGCGATTCATTTTGCGTTTGCCCGCGGCAGAGGCTACGCCGGCGCCAGTCGCATCTGCGACCTAAAAGTTATAATCTGCTAGCAGCAACATGCCACCAACAATCCTTATCGTTGACGATGAAGCCGGAATTCGCGAGTCGCTGACTTCCGTGCTCCGGGAAGACGGTTATCGCGTGGAGGCAGTGGCGTCAGGCGAAGAGTGTCTTGTCTTCGTTCAGAATAAATCCGTCGACCTGATTCTTTTGGACGTTTGGCTTCCGGGAATTGACGGTATGGAAACGCTGAAGCGTTTGCGCGAATCGGACGTCTGTCCGATGGTGGTGATGATTTCCGGTCACGCGAATATTGAAGCGGCCGTCCGCTCCACAAAATTGGGCGCGTTCGATTTCGTTGAAAAACCGCTGTCTCTTGAAAAACTTGGGTTGGTCATCAAGAACGCGTTGGAGCAAGTGCGCCTTGAGGAAGAAAATCGCCGACTACGCGCGGAACTTGCCCAGCACTTCGAGCTGATTGGCGAAAGCATGCCGGTGAAGGCATTGCGACAACAAGTGACATTGACCGCACCGACGAATGGCCGTGTGCTGATTTATGGCGAAAGCGGAGTTGGCAAAGAAGTTGTGGCGCGCGCGCTTCACGAAGCAAGTTTGCGTAAGGCGCGTCCGTTTGTGGAAGTGAACTGCGCTGCGATTCCGGATGAGCTAATCGAGTCGGAGCTTTTCGGTCATGTAAAAGGCAGTTTCACCGGCGCCCACGAAGACAAGATTGGAAAATTTCAGAAGGCGGACGGCGGAACATTATTTCTAGATGAAGTCGGCGACATGAGTGTGAAAACGCAGGCGAAAGTGCTGCGCGTTTTAGAAGAGCAGAGATTCGAGCCGGTGGGATCCAACACGGCGGTGACAGTTGACGTCCGTGTGATCGCCGCCACAAATAAAAAGCTGGACGAAGAAATTGCGCGTGGGGCTTTTCGCGAAGATTTGTTTTACCGGCTGAACGTAATTCCCTTTTACATGCCGGCATTGCGCGAACGCGCCGAGGATATTCCACTTTTCGCGCGACATTTTCTCGCTGAATTTAGCGCGGAATATGGAAAGCGTCCGCGTGAGATGAGCGAGGCGGCGTTTGAGATTCTGATGCGCTATTCCTGGCCGGGAAATGTGCGCGAACTTCGTAATCTGATTGAGCGGCTGGTGATTATATGTCCGCAACAGCGCATCGAACCGCATCACCTTCCGCCGGAACTTTTCCGAGGAGCGAAGACCACTCAGAACCTTTACGCCTCGCTGCACGAAGCGCGGTCGGCATATGAGCGCGATTTTATTTTGCGCAAGTTGGAAGAACATCAGTGGAACATGACGCACACGGCTGAAGCGCTAGGACTTGAGCGCAGTCACCTGTACAGGAAAATGAAGACGCTTGGGATTTCTACCGCAGAATCCTAGCGAATCGCCCCAATCTTCCCGTATAATCCGCAAGAGCTTCCTTCCACAAATGATCGGCAAAGAAATTGCGCACTATCGAATTACTGCCCGCCTGGGCGATGGCGGCATGGGTGTCGTCTACAAGGCAGAAGATTCGCGCCTAGGCCGCAACGTTGCGCTGAAATTCCTTCCTGACGATCTTGCGCGCGATCCCAACGCGCTCGAACGCTTCACCCGTGAAGCGCGAGCTGCCTCAGCGCTGGACCATCCGAACATTTGCACGATTTATGAAATTGGCGAAGCAGATGGAATTACGTTTATCGCCATGCAGTATCTGGAAGGCGCGACGCTGAAGCAATTAATCGGAACGCAGCCGATGAGTCTCGATCAAGTGTTGGATATCGGCACGCAGATTGCCGACGCGCTGGACGCCGCGCACGCCAAAGGAATTATTCATCGCGACATAAAACCCGCGAACATTTTTGTGGATACGCGAAATCGCGTGAAGCTGCTCGATTTCGGTCTGGCAAAACAAGCGAATGCAGATCGCGTCGCGACGATAGTTTCCGACGCCACAATTGTTAACAACTCCGACGCGAATCTGACCAGCCCGGGCACTGCCGTTGGCACCGTCGCCTACATGTCCCCCGAGCAAGCGCTCGGTAAGCCACTCGATTTGCGCTCAGATCTTTTTTCATTCGGCGTGGTGCTTTATCAAATGGCAACCGGTGCGGCGCCATTTTCAGGAAATACCACCGCTGCAATTTTTGATTCGATTTTGCATCGCGCGCCGCCCGCACCTGTGCGATTGAATCCGGATTTGCCCGCCGAGCTCGAACGCATCATTAATAAACTGCTCGAAAAAGATCCGGAGATGCGTTACCAGAGCGCCGCGGACATTCGTAGCGACTTGAAGAGACTGCGCCGCGAAACCGATTCTTCGCGCGTGATCGTTGCCGCTTCGGATGATTTGAGCGGCCCGGCGTCGGGACGGTCGTCGATTTCAGGCGGCGCACAGTCGTTGTCACAAACGCGCGTGGCGAGCGCGACCGACAGCGGATCTATGCGTGCTGCGTCGGGTTCTGTTGCAACACCGCAAATGGAATCAAGCCACTCAGTCGCAACGGGATCGGGCGCAACAGGAGTTTCCCTTCCGGCAAGAATGGGTTGGAAACTTTGGGCGGTCGGCGGTGTGGTCGTCGTGCTTATCGGCGCAGGAATTGTTGGCTATCTGGACGCGCACAAAGCGCCGATGCTCGCGGAAAAAGATTCGGTGATCATCGCGGATTTCGCTAACACCACCGGCGATCCTGTATTCGACGGTACGCTCCGCCAAGGCCTTTCAGTCCAGCTTGAACAATCTCCCTACTTAAATATTCTTTCCGACGCGCAAATCGCCAAAACCATGAGTTTGATGGGCCATCCGCCGATGGAAAAATTGACGGACGATATGGCGCGTCAGGTGTGCGTGCGATCGAACAGCCACGCCACGATTGAAGGTTCGATCAGCCAAATCGGTTCTCAGTTCAGTCTGATTTTGAAAGCAGTGAATTGCGCCGATGGGGCGACGCTCACGAGCGTGGAGGCTACCGCGCCCGACAAAGACCATGTTCTGAAAGCGCTGAATGATTTAGCGTCGGGCATTCGAGGCAAGCTCGGCGAATCTTTGCGTTCCGTAAAGAAATTTGACGCGCCACTGGAAGCAGCGACGACGACTTCGCTCGACGCTCTAAAATCATATTCAATGGGACGCGAAGCACTGGTTAAGAAGGGCGATAACGCCGCCGCAATTACATTCTTCGAGCGCGCTGTCAGTCTTGATCCGAATTTCGCGATGGCGCACGCAAGCCTCGGAACTGTTTACAGCAACAGCGGCGCAATCACTAAGTCCCATGAGAGCATTAAGAAGGCCTACGAACTTCGCGACCGCGTCAGTGACCGGGAAAAGTTCTACATCACGTCGCACTACGAAGAGTTCTATACGGGAAATCTTGAGAAGGCGATCTCTATTTACGATCTATGGCGCCAGACATATCCCGCGGATTCCGCGGCGATCCTTCTAAATTCAGGCGTGATTTACCAACAGCTAGGGCAAAAGGACAAAGCTCTCGAATCCTATCAGGAAGCAATAAAAGTTCAGCCGGACAGCCAATTGGTCTTGGGGCAGCTACTTGGCCTTTATCTGACCACGATGAAGTTGGACGAAGCGCAAACCATTCTCGACAAAATGTTTGCGCAGAACAAAGACAATCCTCAGTATCACGGCATTCTTTCTCAAATTGCTTTCTTGCGTGACGATTCTGCCGGACTGAAACGTGAATTTGACTGGCTGGCCAGCAAGCCCGATTTCCAAGCCAATTTATTCCAAGGCGAAGCGAATATCGCGGCGTATCACGGACAGTTCGCCAAGGCGCAGGAACTTCTTCAGCGAACTTTCGCGGCTGCCGGCGGCGCCTCGGCGAATAAGGGTCAACTTGCACAGGGACAAGCAAGCGTCGCTGTAAGAGAAGTCATCATTGGTCAAACTGATTCGGCCAAGAAGTTGGCGCAAACCGCGCTGGCAACGCCGGAAATTCCCAAGTCCTCTCAGGTGACCGCGGCGATGACGATTGCCATGGCCGGCGACAGTGCTCGCGCACAATCTGTGCACGACGACATTTCAAAACAATTTCCTGAAGATAGTATTTTCCAAAGCATTTTGCTGCCTTCGCTTCAGGCTACCGTCGAATATGGGCGCGGCGATTTCGCGAAGGCTGTCGATGCTCTTCAGCCGGTCACGCAATTTGAGTTGAGTTCGGCCGCAAATTTGGACCCAGCGTATCTTCGCGGCTTGGCTTATTTGAAATTGAACAAAGGCGCCGAGGCTGCCACGGAATTTCAGAAGTTGATTGATCATCGCGGCGTTGTGAGTACGTCAGTTACCGGGCCGCTCGCGCACCTTGGGCTGGCGCGCGCACGCGCCCTACAGAATGACACCGCCGGCGCGCGTACCGAATATCAAAATTTTCTGGCTATTTGGAAAGATGCCGATCCGGAGATTCCAATTTTCAAGCAGGCTCAAGCGGAATACGCAAAACTGAAGTAGCGTTTTCTGATTTAAGATTCGCCGCCAGGTTCGTCTTCCTCATCAAGTTCTAAATTCTCGGCAGCTAAATCGTCTTCAGCAAATTCGCCGGTATTCTTGTTCAATTCGTCAAGGTCCTCACTCATCTCGCTCAATTGCGAAAGCTGCGTGCGCCAGTCAATTTGGCGGACCATCGCCGGATTGTCGCGCCATCCGGGCTGCACGGTGACATGCAATTCCAAATACACTTTTGTGCCTAACAAGGTTTCGATTTCTGCGCGCGCGGCCATGCCGATTTTCTTCAGCATTTCGCCGCCCTTGCCAATCAGAATTCCTTTTTGTCCCTCTTGTTCAACGTAAAGTGTGACGCGGATGCGCGTGAGCTTCGGCGTTTCTTCAAATGTATCTACAATCGCGGCAATCGCGTGCGGCACTTCCTTGTGCGTAACGCCCATCGCTTTTTCGCGGACAATTTCGCCGGCAAGAAAACGCTCAGGCTGATCCGTCACTTGGTCCGTAGGAAATAGCGGCGGCCCTACGGGCAAATATTCAGCGAACTTCTTCAGCGCGAGTTCAACGCCGTCACCATCGCGCGCTGAAATGGGAATAATGTCTGTCCACTCACGAAGGTGAATGCAGGTATTAATCAACGGCAATAGCTTTTCTTTCGCGATGCGATCAATTTTATTTAGCAGAAGAATGGCGCGTCCCTTGAATTGATTCGCGCGCTGAAGAACTGCTTTGTCACCGGGACCAATCGGACCGCTGGCATCCAGCACCACCGCCAGCAAATCCACGCCTTCCATAGCCTGCGCGATTTCCTGCAACATGTGCCGGCGCAATGCCGTGCCGCCTTCGTTCAGGCCGGGCGTATCAATCAGAATCACCTGCGCTTCAGGGCGCGACACAATTCCCAAAATCCGGTTGCGCGTCGTCTGCGAAACCTGCGTCACGATCGAAACTTTTTGCCCCACCAGCCGATTCACCAGCGTGGACTTGCCCACATTGGGGCGCCCAACAATCGCCACGAATCCACACTTAAACTCTGCTGCTTTATTCTCTGCTGACATTTTCTCTGTGATTTCCCGTCTCGTATCGATTTCCGATTCTACTTCGCCCATGCAGCGGCCACATTTCGCCGCGCACGCAGCCTCAACACTTTACGCTGGTTGGCTTCCATTACTTCAAATCTCAAGCCGTCGTAATCGATGCGCTCGCCAGCGGCGGGCACGTGTCCCGCAAGGTGATTCAGCAGTCCCGCCACGGTCGTGAACGGCTCGCCCGGTTCCTGTTCCAGCTTCACATCAAATAGCTCACGCAATCTTTCCAGCGAAACGCTTCCGCGCACGATCATGCTTCCGTCCGAATCGCGCACCACGTCCGGGGCGGGACGCCTATCCGACTCCCCAAATTCGCCGACAATTTCTTCCACCAAATCTTCCGCCGTCACCAGCCCAGCAAAAAGTCCGTGCTCATCGAAAGCCAGCGCAATCTGCTGATTCTTTTTCTGCATTTCCTTCAATAACTCAGAACCGTACTTCGTTTCCGGCACAAGCAGCGCGGGCCTCACCAGCGTACGAACCTTCTGATGCCGCGCGTCTTCGTCAGACACTTCCAGCAAATCACGCGAGTACGCAACGCCCAGCAGATCGTCCAGCGATTCTCCGAATACCGGAATACGCGAGAATTTTTTATCCACCACAAGCTGGCGCAAATCCTCAAGCGACGCTTCCGCCGAAATCGCGATCACTTCCGGACGCGGAGTCATCACTTCGCTCAAACGCTTATCGCCAAACTCCATCACTTGCTCGATCAATTCGGCGTCATCGTGCTTCAGAATGCCTTCTTCTTGCGCGGCTTCGACGAGCGCTTCAATTCCCTCTTGCTCCGTGCGACGTTGAGGCTCTCCGCCCGCGCCGTCCTCATCCGAAATCCGCGCAAGCGACGCTGCCAATTCCACGGACGCGCGCAACGGCCACACCAACAACAAGAAAAATCGCACAGCAGGCATCAGCGGACGCAGCCACCGTCCGGTAGTTCTCGCCAATAAAACGTCCGGCAAGAAATGCATCGCCACAACAACTTCCGCCGGAACAAAAATCAGTAATTCGATAAACGCATTCCAACTTTCCGGAACAAATCGAATTACGCCGCGCGCCGTAAGAACCGCGACGGCCACCATCCACAGTCGCGCCAACAAACTAAACGCTAGCGCGGCAGAGCGACGCTTCAAGCCAATGCGTGGCTCGATCTCATTTTCAAAAACGTCCAAGTGGCCGAGAATGCGCTTCGTGGCAACGCGACCAAGCTCGCGGTAAATCCGGTCAAGATACGAGAAGACCGTAAGGCCCGCCAGCATCGCCACTACGCCAAGAATGTGAAGTGCAAGACTCATATTTATATTTTGCCGAACTGCCTCACGCCAATTTCAATTTCTTCCGCAAACGCATTTCAATTCGTTCCATTTCGCCGTCGTCAACTTCATGATCGTATCCCGCGAGATGTAAGACACCATGTAGTATTAAGATGCGAATCTCTTCATCAAGTGTTCGTCCAAACAGTTTCGCATTCCGGCGCGCCGCCTGCGGTGAAATTGCAATATCGCCAAGAAGTTTAGCGTCCTCGGCGCTCGGAAAATCCGAAGCGCCGTTTCCGTTCGCCGGAAATGAAAGCACGTCAGTCGGCTTCGGCTTCCCACGAAATTCCCGATTCAGCCGCGCGATTTCGCGATCGTCCACAAAGCAGACTGTCACTTCCCACCGGCTTAATTTCAATTCGCGCCGCACAGAAGTTAGAAATCGCGCAAGCACTGCGTCTTGTAATGGAATCCGGTTCTGGCGGTTCAGAATCATGGGATTGGCGCGTTGCTCCCGCGACTAGTGCGCTGAATCGGCCTTGGGCCTGAGCGGTAACTGCCGTGAAGCTGACATGTCGTGCTCTTCATAAGCACGAATAATCTGCTGCACAAGGTTGTGCCGCACCACATCTTTTTCAGAGAACGTCACCACGGCAATGTCCGTGATCTTGGCCACAATTTCCAATGCTTCCACCAGTCCACTCTTGCGGCCGGTTGGCAAGTCAATCTGAGTAATATCGCCGGTGATTACGGCCTTGGAGTTAAATCCCAGGCGCGTCAAAAACATTTTCATTTGCTCGGACGTGGTATTCTGCGCTTCGTCCAGAATCACAAACGAATCATTCAGCGTACGGCCGCGCATAAATGCCAGCGGGGCAACTTCAATGATTCCCTTCTCCAGAAAACGATCCAGCTTGTCGGGATCCAGCATGTCGTAAAGCGCGTCATACAGCGGACGCATATAAGGATCAATTTTTTCCTGCAACGTACCCGGCAGAAATCCCAGCCGCTCGCCTGCTTCCACCGCGGGACGCGCCAGAATTATTCTGTTCACGCGTTTATTCAGCAGCGCGGAAACTGCCATCGTTACCGCCAGATAAGTTTTCCCCGTGCCTCCCGGCCCAACACCGAAGGTCATGTCGTGCGATTCAATCTCATCCATGTAGCGCCGCTGATTGGCGCTCTTCGGCGTGATTGATTTCTTGCCCGATTGTTTGACCTTCGCGCGCCCCGCCGACTCCAGCAATTCTTTCAGGGGAACTCCGGGCTCTTCAACGGCCAGCTTCAGCAGCGAATGAACCTCGCCGTTCGCGAACGTTTTTCCTTCGCACACGAGCTGGTTGTAATCCTCTAAAATGTGCGCCGCGCGTTCGACGTGCTCCGCCTCACCTTCCAGGCGCAAGCTGTTCTCCTCGAGGTCCGCGGTAATATGCAGGGCTGATTCGAGATAGCGAAGGTTTTCGTCCAAGGTACCGAACAGCGTCCCCACGCTGCCGGCGATTTCTACAGTGCGTCGCATCTGGGGTGGGCGCGGCAACCGATTTCGGTGCCGAACCGTTGGCCTCATCCTCCGGCCGGAATGGGAAACTCGTCCATGAACAGGTTACCGCACGCGGCAAGAGGTGTAAAGTCTGCGGCGATGATGTATTCTGCTAGCGCGTTCCCCCGATATTGTTTCGCTTACAACGCAAGCGGACATCTGGGCATCGTATTTCCGCAATCCTAAAAAAGTTCTGGAGGGTGGTAGGAATGAGAATTCGGGCGGTTGCGGGTTGGGCCTTAGTTGCGATCTTTTCAATGGTCGCCGGCGGATGTGGCGGCGCCAAAATTGACCCGAATTTGCCCGCAATCACCACGCAGCCGGTGGACGCGACCGCTGCCGCCGGTTCCACCGCGACATTCACTGTAGTGGCCTCCGGACAAGCTCCCCTTTCCTATCAGTGGTTTGTTTTTGCGAAGGCAATTAAGGGCGCCACCTCCGCGTCCTACACCACCGCAGCTCTCGCCGCCTCCGATAACAATTCTTTTTATTACGTGCTCGTCACCAACTCGATCGGCAGCACTGAAAGCAATGAAGTCCTTCTGACGGTTACCACGTCTTCAACGCATACCGTCTCTGCCAACACGCTTGGCAATGCGAATCCTTCTGATGTGCTGACGCAGCACAATGACGCTGGCCGAACCGGTCAATACCTT
>Ga0193726_1003007_pt1 | contig 10987 bp, 6 predicted proteins | sample H2c1metaG_FD_144928 | JGI IMG/M metagenome (GOLD analysis project Ga0193726, IMG submission 144928) | Soil microbial communities from a riparian zone of the East river system, Colorado, United States - H2c1 | ecosystem: Environmental > Terrestrial > Soil > Riparian zone | place: USA: East River... | reverse complement strand
CCGTTGTCGCGCACCTGGATTTCGACGCGATCGCTCAGGTCGCGCGTGGTGACTGTCAGCATGGGGTTGAAGTCGGTTCCGGCGCCGTCGCGGGCACGCTTGTTGGCGGCGTAAAACCCGTTGCTGAACAGGTTCAGGAACACCCGCGTGATGTCCTGCGGGTTGACCTCGATCGGCGCGATGCCGTCGCTGAAGTTCCGTTGCAGAATAATATTGAAACTCTGATCCTGCGCGCGGGCGCCGTGATACGCGAGGTTCAGCGCCTCATCGATCAGCGCGTTCAGATCGACCAGCCGCCGCTCACCCGAGGCGCCGCGCGAATGTTCCAGCATCGCCTTGACGATGCCGTCCAGAGACGCCATCTTCTCCGCCTGCACCAAATTCGCCTGCGCGGTTTTCAGGTCGCGGAACGCGGCCTCGATCGTGCGGGTCGCTTCCTGGGCGGCGTCGCGAGCAGCGGCGATCTCGGCCTCGTTGCGTTTGCGTTCGGTGATGTCGGAGAACATCAGCACGAAACCGCCGCCCGCCACCGGGTTGTGACGGATTTCGATGACCCGCCCATCGGGCCGGACTCGCTCGTACGCGTGATATGCGCCGGCGGTTTCGGTGAACCGGTGGATCTGCTCCTCGACGTCCACGTCCGGTCCATAATCGCCGCGCGCGCCGAGGTAGCGGAGATAGTCCGCATAAGTCTTGTGTTGTGCCAGCATCGCATCCGGCACGTCGAAGATTTCCTGAAACTTGCCGTTCCACGCGACCAATCGCGGCGCCTGGTCGAACATCGCCACGCCGTCTCCCATGTTCTCGAACGTGACGCGCAACTCCGCCTGACGTTGCGCGAGTTCATCGGTGCGTGCGCGTAATTCGTTCAACAGCCGGGCGTTCTCCATGGCGATCACCGCCTGGGCCGCGAAGGCTTGCAACAGCGCGATTTGTTTGTCGGAAAACGGCCGAACTTCCTGCCGGTAGACAAACAGAATCCCGAGTAAAACGGCGTCTTTCCGTAGCGCGACGCCAAGTACGGAACGCGCTCTGCCCAGTTCGACCCAGGCACGCCGATTGGGGACGCCAGCGCGGTAGGCTTCGGTGTCGATGACATCCACGATCTGGATAACGTTGGTGCCATCCAGCATTTGTCGCGTAGGTGTACCCGAGGCCGAAGTCATTGGGTTTCGCAGCCGAAATTCCGTCAGCGCGATCGGTACGCCCCGCGCGGCCGCAAGTTCGAAGCGTTCTCCATCGCATGTGAAGAGTTCTCCGAATGCCGCCTCGCACAACCGCATCGCCTTTTCCAGCATCGCGTCGAACACCGGTGTCAGATTGCCAGCCGATGCGTTGATCACCTGCAATACCTCGGCCGTCGCGGTCTGCTGTTCCAGCGCCTCGCGCTGTTCCTCGATCAACCGGGCGTTCTCCACCGCGACCGCCGCCTGGGCCGCGAAGTTTTCCAGTAAGGCAATTTCCTTGTCGGAGAACAGCCGTACCTCGCGCCGCGCCGACGCGATCATTCCCAGCAACGTGGCGTCCCGGCGCAACGGCACGAACAGCACCGTGCCGATATGTTCCTGGACCGCCGCGGCGCGGAACGCGGGAAAATCGATTTCAGCCGCGTTGGCGATGTGAGTGAACCGCTCACCGGCGAGCAACGGCCGCGTCGCCGGCGAGTCGGCGGCCAGATACCCGCGCCGCAGTTGGGCGCCAAATGCATCCGACATTCCGCGCGCCGCGACAGCGTGAATGTGCGTGCCGTCATACATCTCGAGGCTGCCGGATGCGATACCGCACAGGTGGTGCGCCTTCTCCAGGATCGCTTCGAACACCGGTTGGAGATTGCCGGGCGAGGCATTGATCACCTGCAACACCTCGGCGGTCGCGGTCTGCTGTTCCAACGCCTCGCGCTGCTCCGTCATCAATCGGGCATTCTCGATCGCGATCACAGCCTGCGCGGCGAAGCCTTCCACCAGGGCGACCTGCTTGTCGGAAAATGGGCGGACCTCTCTGCGGTAGATCGTGAAGATACCGAGCAGCCTGTCCTCCTTGCGGATCGCGACGATCAGGCTGGTTCGAGCTCCGCCAAGATCGACCAGCGCTCGCCGTAGCGGACTGCTTTGATACACTTCCCCTTCCATTAAATCCGCGACGTGCACGAGCGGTGCGCCACCCAGTATGTGAGCGTAGGCCCCGGTCGGCCCCGGTTGATCCATGCGAGGCAGATATTCCGCGAAGGGCGGCGGCAAACCGTGGTGCGCCACCGTCTGAAATCGCTCGCCGTCATAGGACAGCAGGTAGCCAAACGCGGCCTCGCACAACCGTATCGCCTTTTCCAGCATCGCGTCGAACACCGGCTGGAGATTGCCGGGCGACTCGTTGATAACCTGCAACACTTCGGCGGTCGCGGTCTGCTGTTCCAACGCCTCGCGCTGTTCACCGATCAACCGTGCGTTTTCCATAGCGATCACCGCCTGGGCGGCGAAGTTCTCCAGCAGCGCGATTTGTCGGGGGCTGAATGGCCTGACTTCCTGGCGATAGATCGCCAGCGCACCGAGCAACCTGTCGTCCTTACGGAGAGCCGCGAAGAGCGCGGTGCGCGCTCCCCCGAGATCGACCTGCGCACGGCGATGCGCGTCGCCGTCCCGATCCAGATCCTCTGCCTTCAGGTCGACGATATGCAGGATATTCGCTCCGGCGCGCAGACGAGACGCCGGCGAGTCCGACGGAGGGATCCCCTGGCGGAATGCGGCATAGGCAGCGGGAACCCCGACAAACGCCCCGGAATAGAACGGCTCCTGATCAAACGCATGCAGCTCGCCAAACTCGGCTTCGCAAAGTTTGATCGCCTTATCGAGCATGGCATCGAACACCGGTCCTAAGTTACCGGGCGAGGCGTTGATCACCTGCAACACCTCAGCCGTCGCGGTTTGGTGTTCCAACGCTTCCTGTTGTTCGGTCAGAAGTCGCGTGTTCTCAATGGCGATGACGGCCTGGTCGGCGAAGGTGCTGACAAGATCGATCTGCTGTTGCGTGAAAGGCTCAACCCTCTGGCGTGCGAGAACGATGACCCCGATCGTTTCGCCTTCTCGCAGGAGTGGCACGGCAAGCGACGTCCGCTGCTTGCCCAGGGTGATCGACGCCTCTGGGTAATTCGGTACGGAGGCGATGTCGTGGATGTGAATTGGGCGGCCTTCCAGCATCGCCCGTCCGCCACTGGTGATCCTGGCTGTTGGGCTGCTTATCGGGAACAGCCCACGGCTCCGTTGGTACGCTTCGTATTCCGGCGGAAAGCCGAAGTTGGTTCCAAGGACGACGAACTCTCCCTCGCGGCGCATGATCACGGCCTGTTCGGCATCGCACAACCGTGCCGCGGTCTCGGCCACCGTGTCGAGCACCGGCTGCAAATCGAAGGTCGAGCTGCTGATGACCTTCAGGACTTCGCCGGTCGCGGTCTGGTATTCCAACGACTCCTGGAGGTCCGCGGTGCGGGCCCGCAACGCGCGATAGGTTTCGGCGCTGCCGATCGCGATCACCGCCTGCTCGGCGAATGTCTTCAGCAGCTCGATCTGGGCGTCGGAGAAGCCACCCTTTTCGCGGCTGCCAATGCCGACCACACCGATCGCTTCGTCGCCGCGAAGCAAAGGAACCATGACGGAAGACTTCGCGGTAAGGCCATGCAGAGCCGGGTTCGGATCGGCCTCGTAATCGTCGACACGAGTAAGACGCTTATCCAGAATCGCACGGCCGACATGCCATTCGCGGGACGGCACCATGGGGTACATCGCTTCCATGGCGCGCTTGACCTCGGGATCATCGCTGGTGCCGGTACCGGCGCGAAAATGGATCAACGTGCCATCGAATTCCCAGACACCCGAACCATAGGCGTCGCAAATGTCGCGCGCCCGATGTACGATCAGATCGAACACCGGCTGAGGATCGCCGGGCGACGCCGACATCGCCTTAAGCACGTCGATGGTCGCGGATTGATGTTCGATACGCTCGGCGAACGCGGTGTTGCGCCCAGCCAGTTCGTTGGTGCGGTCCCGCAGCTCGCCCAACAGCCGTGCGTTCTCGATCGCGATCACCGCCTGCCCGGCGAAACTCTCCAGTAACGCGATTTCGTTGTCCGAAAAGGGCCGCACCTCCGGCCTGAACGCCGTGATAAAACCGAGTACCAGGTCGTCCTTCCGCAGCGGGATCATCAGACATGTACGAAGGTTCGTCCGCTGCACCACACTGCGCGAAATCTCGTGATCGCGCAGCTCCTCGGTAAGGTGAAGGTCCGGGATATGGGTGAAACGTTTACCGTTGATGTATTCGTTGTGGTGAATGTTCAGAGCGTACGGCTGGCGCAACAGAGCCGCATGTTCCTCCGGATATCCATGCAGGGCGGCGGCTTGCAAATATTGACCGTTGTACAGGGAAAGGCTGCCGGTGGGGGCGCCGCACAGGGCATGCGCCTTGTCCAGGATCGCCTCGAAAACCGGGGTGAGATCGCCGGGGGAGCGATTGATGACGTCGAGCACCTCGGCCACCGCGGACTCGCGCGCCACCGCCGCGTCGCGTTGCTGTCGCAAGTCTGCATTGGCGCGTTGAAGTTCGGCGACCATTGCGTCGTGCGTCGCGGTCATTGGTGGCATCCGCGCGGCCGCTCGACCCGCGCGAACGGGTTCGGCCTGGGCCCGGTCGGGGTCGTTGCGATCGTGGCCATATTACCCCCCGGCTGGCCGAGGCCATCGCGCGTCAGTTGCCAGCGAGGCCGAACCGTAGTCCGCGTTCGCCGCTTCGCCAACTTTTGCCCCGGGCGAGGGATCAGGCGGTGCGCGTTGAGTGCCGGCAACTCACGGTCGGGGGGCGGGCGACAGACGCCTCACCCGCCGCCGTTGATCGTCAGCACCGTGCCGGTGGTGTAGCCCGACACCGGGCTGGCCAGGAACGCCACGGCGTTGCCGATCTCGGACGGCAGTGCGGCGCGGCCGAACGGCATCCCCGCCGACAGTTCGCGCCAACGCTCCGGATCGCCAAACTTCTGCTGCGCTTCGGCGCGGCGCAGCATCACCAGCCGGTCGGTCTCCACCGGGCCGGGATTGATCGCCACCACGCGCAACCCATCCGCCGGCGCGCCTTTGCCCAACGCGCGGGTGAACGCCATCAGAGAGGCGTTGCCGGCCGCTCCGGCGATGTAGTTGGTCGGAAAGCTCTCGCCCGCCGCGCCGATCACGTTGATGATCACGCCGGCTTTGCACGCCTTCATCTGGCCGTAGATCACCCGGCAAAACGAGATGTAGCCGAACACTTTCAGGTCCCACGCCTGGCGCCAGCGGGCATCGTCGATCGACAACACGTCGCCCGGCGGGATCGCGCCGGCGTTGTTCACCAGGATGTCGAGTTCGCCCGCCTCGGCGGCCACTTTGCGCACGGCGGCGTCGCTCGACAGGTCGGCGGCGATGGTGCGGACGTTGACCTGGCGCTTGGCGCGGATGCCGGCGGCGGCCTCATCGAGCGTCGCCTGTTCGCGCGCCACGAGGATGACGTTGCAGCCCTCGCCCGCCAGCACCTCGGCGGTGGCGCGGCCGATGCCTTTCGAGCCGCCGGTGATCAGCGCCGTCTTACCCGCGAGTTGCAAATCCATCGCTATGCCGCCTTTCTGAGACCTTGTTGAAACCTGCGGCAGGCTTCGGCGAACGCGTGGAAGATCCCCACGCTGGCCGGATTTTCCGCCCAGTGCCACTCGGGGTGCCACTGCACACCCAGAACGAAGCCGGGCGCGTTGGGGGCGGAGACTGCCTCGACCGTGCCGTCTTCGGCCACCGCATCGATCACCAGCCCCTCGCCAGGCCGGTCGACGGCCTGGGTGTGCAAAGAATTCACCACGATGGTGGCCGCGCCGGTGATCCGGGCCAACAAACCGGTTACGTGGACCAGATGCTTCGGGCCATAGGCTTTTTCGATCGACCCCTCGCCTTTGGCACGATGGTCGCTGCGCCCTTCGATGTCGTGGACGTTTTGCAGCAGAGTGCCGCCGAGTGCCACGTTCAGTTCCTGGATGCCGCGGCAGATGGCCAGGACCGGCATCCCGCGCGCCACCGCCGCCCGGATCAGCGGCAGGGTCGTCGAGTCCCGCGCCGGGTCATGCCGGTCCGGTGTCAGGCTTTCGCCGCAGCCGTAATGCGAGGGGTGCACGTTGCTCGGGCTGCCGGGGATCAGCAATCCATCGATGCGGTCGAGCACTCCGACCTGCATTTCGCCAACCGGCTGGATCGCGATCGGCAGAGCGCCCACCGCATTGAGCAGGACATCGGACGCACGCGGATTGGTGGAGTAGACCAGTCGTTCATCGAAGGTCTTGGCGCAGGCTGGAATGCCGACAACGAGAGGCATGAGGTCTTCTGGGTTTGGGTGCGATTTGAACAACGTATTCGTTGGCCGGGGGTCACGCAAGATCAATCGCTTACCCGAGCGTCGCCGGGCTATGTTCATGACCGGCAGCGGCCGGTACCTGACGACGAATGGCTGTGCCACGCGATCGAAGTCACTATTTTGTCGGCCACGGGGCCAGGCCCGGACAGCGCGGCGCGCGCGCAACCGGCTGTCCCGGGTCGCGTTATGTCGATCGATATCACAACGACGCCGGTGCGCTGGAGCAATGCCCATGGGTTCGATCGTGCCGTTTTTGTGCGTCCTCGGCATCCTCCTCGCGGGCTGCGCGAGCGAACGGCAGGTCGATCTGGGCACCGGATCCGCCCCGGCTGACGACCTCCAGGTGCAACGCGCGGTTCAGCAAGCGATCGACCGCACGCCGCCGTTCGACGGCAATCGGGTGGATCTGCTGCGCGACGGAGCGCAGGCCTTCCCGGCCATGTTCGCGGCGATGCGCCAGGCCAAGGATAGTATCAATCTGGAATATTACACATTCGACGATGTCCGGAGCGGCGGCCTGACCTTGGGCGATGTGCTGATCGACCGTCTCCGGCACGGTGTGGCGGTTTCGGTTATTTATGACGCGTACGGTTCAAACGCGACCCCGAGGGCCTTCATCGAACGTCTGGCTCGGGCCGGTGCCGTCATGGTCGCCTTCAATCCCAATCCACTGGCTCGCGGCAAGCTCGACAGTCCAAACAATCGCGATCATCGCAAGATCATGGTGATCGACGGACGGATCGCGTTCACCGGCGGCATCAATCTCGACCATGTCTACGAAAATCCCGCACCCTCCGGCGCGGCCTCCGGCGATACCGATCACGCCTATTGGCGGGACACCGCGGTTCGGATCACCGGCCCGGCGGTCGCCGGACTGCAGCGCGCGTTCTTCGATACCTGGTCAAAACAGAATGGCCCGCCCTTGCGCCCGCGTAATTGGTTTCCCGCGCTGGTTCCGACCGATGATGAAACCGTGCGGATCCTCGCGAGCGAGCCCGGGGATGACCAACCACTATACTACGTTTGGCAGCTCCATGCCCTGCACGCCGCGCGCCGGAGCATCAGCCTCAGCACCGGCTATTTCGTTCCGACCCATCAGGAGCGTGAGGAGTTGGCGAAAGCCGCGCGGCGCGGCGTGCGGGTTCGCCTGGTGCTTCCGGGCCGCGGCGACTCGGAGGATTCGATCGCCTCCGGGCGTGCCGCGTATGGCGACCTTTTGGAAGCGGGGGTGAAAATCTACGAAGTCCAGCATGCGGTGCTACACTCGAAGTTCGTCATTATCGACGGCGTCTGGATGGCGATCGGCTCGTCCAACTTCGATCGCCGGAGCGCGATCTTCAACAATGAGATCGATGCGATCGTGCTCGGAACGCGAGTCGCCGACGGCGAGGCACTGCTGAACCAGGACATGGAACTGTCCAGGGAAATCGATTTGCCGAGCTGGCGGGCGCGGCCGGTTGGCGAACGATTGCGCGAGTGGCGCGCGCGATTGTGGGAATTTCTGCTGTAGCGTGTTCCCGACTGCGCGCGGCGGCGACGCCGGGTGCCGGTCACAGGGCCTCCAGCAACTCCACGATCCGCTTCTCGATCACGATGCCTTCGACCCGCCGCCGTGCCCGTTCCTGGAACGCGCGCTCCGACGGAATGCGGATTTCATCGACGCCGTCTTGCTTCGGCAGCGCCTTGATCGTCTCGACCAACTCGCTCATTTGCCGTTGAAACGCGTTGTCCGGTTGGGTAAGCCCGGGATCGATGGCGATGAACAGAAAGCCGTAGTCGTTGACGACGCCGCGGCCCAAGGCCGCTCCGGCGATCAAGCCGAGCGCCTGGATACAGAACGATAAGCCGTAGCCTTTATGTCCGCCCCACGGCGCGACGCCACCGCGCAGCGCTTCGGACGCATCGCGGGTTGGATTGCCGTTCTCGTCAAAACCCGTGCCTTCCGGTAAGTCGTGGCCCAGTCGAGCCATGAGTTGCACATCGCCCCACATCAGCGAGGCGGTGCCTATGTCCCATACCACCGGCCCGCGGGTTGACGGAAATCCGATCGAGATCGGGTTGGTGCCCAGCAGCGGCGCGCGGCTGCCAGGCGGCAGAACACGCGGGCTCGCACTGCAGGTATGGATCGCCACCAGATCGTGCCGCACGATGGTCTCGACGTACCACGCATTGCGTCCGCTGTAGAAACTGTTGAACACGCCGACGATGCTCAGTCCGGTTTCCTTGGCTTTGCGTGCCGCGATCTCCGCCCCGCGAAACGCCGCGATGTAACCGATCGTGTTGCCGCCATCGACGAGCGCCGAGGACGGTGTCTCCCGCACGATGAACGGTTCGGTTCGGGCCTGCCGGTTCCGCGCCTCCTCCGCGATCGTGAGGATGCGCGGCAGGCTGGCGAACCTGTAGCCGCACAGTGCATTATCCACCAACTGATCGGTGATGATCGTGGCGCCGGCGGCATCGTAGCCGCAGCGGTCCAGCGCCCGCATCGCCACCGCGCGGGCCTGCGTTTCGGTCAGCCGGATGGTGTCCGGCCGATCCTCATCGAGCAGATTGCGGAGCATCGATCAGCGTCCTTTGAACGGGCCGGCGGGCCGCTTTTCCACGAACGCACGCGCCGACTCGAGGAAATCCTCGGACAGATTCAATTTCGCCGCGCGCACGGTGCGTACTGCGTCCTGTTGCACTTTCTTGAGTTCCCAGCGCCGTAATTGCACCGTATGCCGCACCCCCAAAGGCGGGTTCCTCGCGATATCCCTCCCCAACTCCTGGGCTTGTGCCAAATACTCGCCTTTCGGCGCGACCTGATCGATGATGTTGACCCGTAACGCTTCCTCCGCCGTGAAGAAGCGGCCGGTCAGGCTGACCTGCACCGCCAGCGATCCGCCGCCGCGGAAATTCAGCAACGCCCAGTACTTGGCACCCGACAATCCGCGCGGTGCCTCGGTGACCTGGAATTTCGTTCCCTCTTCGGCGACGATCAAATCGGATTCCAGCGCGATGCCCAAAGCGAGACCAAGGACGTAGCCGTGCGCCGCGCAGATGACCGGCTTCCAGTTCACGCAATCGGTCAACAGATTTTCCGAGTTCGCATCGCGTGCCTGCGGCCCACCATGTTTCTCCATCTCTTCCCTGGGCCGCAGTTGGCGCTGCTGTACGTCGGCGCCGGAGGAAAACGCGCGTCCGGCGCCGGTCAGTACCGCTACGTCCGCCTCGGGGTCGAGATCGAACCGATGCATCGCCGCCAGCGCTTCGCGAGTCATGTCGTCGTTGAAAGCGTTCAGGCGCGACGGCCGATTGAAAGTGATCGTCGCCACGCGGTCGCGGCATTCGTACAGCACCAGCGGTTCGGTCGGGTCTGCCATGGGTGGTCTCCTGTTCCGGGCCTCATCGTGTCCGGATCAGGCCTGGCGGGCAACCACGACCAGCCCGCTGCTCCAGGCGAGGCTGACGAGGCGGAATCCCGGCCGGGCGGCGAGGGCCGCTATCAGCCGCGGCACTTTTGGCGCGTGACTTTCCGGCCAGTTCGCTTGCGGCAGCATGTCGTCGATCACATAGAGCCCACCGGGCGGCAATAACGACAGTGCCTCGTCGAGCAGTTCGAACTTGCCCGGCATGGCATCGGCGAAGATCAGATCAAATGTCGCGGCGGCTTGCTGGCGGAGAAACACCGCGGCGTCCGCCGTAACGATCCGCACCCGTGAATCGCCACCCAGAATCTCGCGTGCCACCGCCTGCGGTCCGGCATCCACGTCAACGGTGATCAGCGTCGCGTCGCGGTTCATTCCGTCGAGCAGCCACGCGGTGCACAGACCCGTTCCGGTGCCAAGCTCCAGCAACCGGCCGCCCGGTTTCGATGCCGCGAGCACGCGCAACATCGCGCCGGTGCGCGGTTCCGATGGCATGGGGAACGCGAGCGCTTCGGTGCGTTCGAGAATAGCGGAAAGCGCGGCCGGCGGGTTCAGGTGGGCGAGGTCGTCCATGGCATGAGTGTAGTGCTCAACCGCGGCCAGACCAATGCCGGGGACTGCCGGCGCGTCCCCATGGCTCAAGGCTCGGCCCGCGATCTCATTCCGTGCGACAGCCGCCGCTCACCGGTTCGTTGCGGCCGTCCTGCAATTCGCTTGCTCGCCGCGGCGCGCGGGTGCGATGCTGGCATTGTTCCGGTTGGCGCGCCCCGCATGAGCGAGACATTCGACCACGACTACTTCGTCAGCCGCCGCGGCTCCGTCGCCGAGACGGCACAGGAGGTTTCCGACGTTCTGACGGGCGAAGGCTTTCGCGTGACCGTTCAGGACTACGACTTCGCCGCCGGCGGTCAGTTCGTGGCGAACATCGATGACGCGCTGATGCGGTCGCGGAATTTATTGATTCTCTACAGTCATGACTACCATTCCGGCTTCTGGACGCGGCAAGAATTTCACAATTTCCTCGCCGCTGTCGCCGTCAGCGGAGGTGACCGGCGTATCGGTGTGCTCCGGTGTGACGGCGCCGTGCCGAAAGGCTTGCTGCACAGTGCAACGTTCGGTGACCTCGTCGGCGTCACCGACCCCGCCGAACGCAGCCGCATCATCCTCTC
>Ga0193726_1003005_pt1 | contig 10989 bp, 8 predicted proteins | sample H2c1metaG_FD_144928 | JGI IMG/M metagenome (GOLD analysis project Ga0193726, IMG submission 144928) | Soil microbial communities from a riparian zone of the East river system, Colorado, United States - H2c1 | ecosystem: Environmental > Terrestrial > Soil > Riparian zone | place: USA: East River... | reverse complement strand
CTTCCGATCTGTCGCCGGTACTGTCTACATTTTGGCGCTGATCGTTGTGCATACGCTTTCGCCGCGCTTGAAACCGGTTGCCGGTTAGTTCCCAGTGAATTTACTCAGACTGTCTTCTTACTGACCGCTCTGATAATGCCGAGGTCGAGGGTTGAGTCCCTCTCCCACCAACACAATCAATGAGTTACAGCTGCTGAACTGTGGCATTTTGCGGGATTTTGCCGGACCACGGGGAACAAATCCAAACGCGTTGTCTGGCGCGTCCGTCCCTCGATAACACCAATGGTATGATTTAGTCACACGAAATATATCCGCGATCTTATTCGGCGAGAGCAAGAGCGCGGCGGTTCGCGCGGCATTGATCGAGGGGGATAAAGAGCGGGAAGCCGAAGCTCGTCGACGCGAGCGCATTCAAGCGGGTACACCGATGACACGCCTCACTCGTGCGAACTTAACGCTTAATCCTTCGTGACGGAGATCGATCGTGTTGCGCCCGCACATACTCGCACCTACCGCAACATTGTCAGTGCTGTTGGCGTCCTTTGTGCTGACCGGATGCCACTCTTCATCAAAAAATTCAGCTCCGACCGTTGCTTTCAGCAAGGTTGCCGCCGCCTATCAGGAGAGTCCCTACAAGACAGACATATCCGAACGTGACTACAAGACAGATATGGTCGAAGGCCTTGCCACTGGGGCTCGACCCGGGCAGCGAATCGTGTTGTACGCAAACACAGATGGACGCTGGGGCCTCTGCCGGCAATCAGGTCAGGCGTTTGCGAATATCGAAACTGACGGCCGGTGGAAATCTTCAGTCCACTTAGGAATACAGTATGCCGCTCTGCTGGTTGATCCAACCTTTAATCCGCCAGAACAAACTGAATCGTTGCCGATCGTCGGCAACGGCGTGGTGGCGCTGACAGTTGTTGACGGGGAAGGCGCAGCGCCGGTACTCCCTCTACCTAAGATACTGAGCTTTAGCGGTTACGAGTGGAAGACGAGCACCGGGCCAATTTTTCACGCTGGGTCAAGAAACGCTTTCAATCCTGCGAACGTTTGGACGGACGAAAGAGGCGCATTGCATCTTCGCATTTCCGGAAGTCCGGGAAAGTGGAATACGGCGGAGGTGAAGCTCACGCGCAGCCTGGGGTACGGAACATACAGATTCCAGGTGCGTGATGTCTCTCTTCTCGAACCTTCCGCTCTTCTGACTCTAATCACCTGGGACGGCGTTGGTACAGAGAGCAACCGGCACGAGTTGGACGTTGAGCTTGGACGCTGGGGATACCTTGATAACACCAACGTTAAATATGTCGTTCAGCCTTACTACGTGCCGGCTGACTCTGTTGCCTTTCGGGTGCCGCCTGGTCTCCACACACATTCGTTTCGGTGGGAACCGGGAAAAGTAACGTTTTCGACGGTAGCAGGATCAAGCAATACCACCGGCGGTCGCGTCATTAACCAGCACGTGTTTACCACCGGTGTGCCTTCCCCGGAGGGAGAATCGGTGCGCATCGCCTTGTATGTATTTCATCAAGGCCACATCCCCTTAGAGAACGAGAATGAGGTCGTAATCGAGAAATTCGAGTACCTCCCGTGATCTGTCGGTTGAGGCAAATTCGATCGACTCTTATTGGAATCGTGCTGGCGGGGCTTGTCACCGATGCACGTGCACTCGATCCCAATCGTCTGCCTTCGCAATACGTCCGGGAGCAATGGACCACCGAACCCAGATTCCCCGGCGGCGTTGTCAACGGCATCGCGCAAACCACAGATGGATACCTCTGGATTGGAACCGACAGAGGCCTGATACGTTTCGACGGCTTTAATTTCAGGCCTGTCTCTCTTACTTCCATCGCTTCCAACGTTTCGATACTACAACTGCTGACGGATGCCGGCGGAAAACTGTGGATCCGTCCACAGGGCGCCGATCTCGTGAGCCAGAAAGAGGGCAAGTTTGAGAGCGTCAGATACGGTCACGGTGCAATCACCGCCCTGTCAAAAGACAAGCACGGCGGAGTACTCGTATCCGACATCGAGCAGGGCACTTTCCGTTTCACGGCAGACGAAGTTCAGAAATTGGGACCCTCTTCACCCCCGGTAATCTCCATGACCGAAACAGCCGATGGCAAGGTTTGGCTGGGGACGCTCGGCGATGGCCTCTTTTTTCTTACAGGCGGGCGAGCCACCAACGTCAACGCAGGATTACCCGACCGCAAAATCAATTCTCTGCTGCCGATCGATGACGAATTGTGGGTCGGCACCGACACGGGCTTGTATCACGGGAACGGCAACGGCTTTCGTCGGCTCGAATTGCCCTCGTTCCTCGGTAATGTCCAGGTTTTGAGCATCCTACGCGATCATGACTCGAACATGTGGGTGGCTACGACGCGCGGGCTACTGCGCATCAACGGGAAAGGCATTTCGTTTTCCGAAGAAGACGAGCTTCGCGGAGACGGCGGAATTAACGCTCTGTTCGAGGACCGGGAAGGAAATCTCTGGATCGGAGGTACGCGAGGGCTGGGCCGCGTTCGGGACAGTGCGTTCGTAACCTATTCATCGGTTAGTGATCGTCGTTTCGAACGCAATGGCCCTGTATATGTGGACCCGGAGGGCCGCACTTGGTTCGCTCCCGCTCAAGGTGGGCTTTATATTCTCCAGAATGGACGCGTTCAACCCGTTACATCGATACCAGCCAATGAGGTCGTCTATTCCATCAACGGATCGGCAGATGTGGTGTGGGCCGGACGTCAACGCGGGGGACTGACCCGTCTGCAATTTCGCAACGGTGCGATAGCGAGCCAAAGTTATACAGAGGCAAACGGACTTGCCCAAAACAGTGCCTATGCCGTTTATGAGAGCCGCGATGGCTCTGCGTGGGCCGGCACGCTGAACGGCGGCGTCAGCAGATTCAAAGATGGGCACTTCACGAATTACACAACGACCAACGGCCTCGCTTCGAATACCGTCTCATCAATCCTGGAAACGCACGATGGTGCAATGTGGTTTGCCACGCCTGGCGGCTTGAGTTCTTTTTCAAGCGGCCAATGGAGAACCTATACAACGACAGAGGGTTTGCCTTCGCAGGAGGTAAACTGCCTTTTCGAGGATTCATCCGGAACTCTCTGGAGTGGAACGTCTGCTGGTCTTGCCTTTCTTTCCTCCGGGCGCTTTCAAATTCTTCATGAGTCACCCGACGTTTTGCGCGAACCAGCGGTGGGAATGGCGGAGGACAAGAGCGGAAGGTTTTGGATTGCGACGTCAAACCATGTTTTGCGCGTCCCGCGCGACAAACTGTTAAGCGGTGCTGTGAAAACAATCGATGTCCGCGAATATGGCGAGGCCGACGGTCTTAAAAGCACTGAAGGAGTGAAGCGAAGCCGGTCAGTCGTCTCGGACTCGGCGGGTAGGATCTGGTTTTCACTCGCCGGCGGCTTGTCGGTGGTTGATCCATCCCAGATCGATGACAAATCGGTTCCCGCGCTGCCTCACATCGAGGCGATCACCGCCGACAACAACACCGCAAACCTTGCCGCCTCCGTTCGAATTCCTCCATCTCCCAGGCGAATCACGTTTGAGTACACGGGCTTAAGCCTCGCGATGCCCGCCCGGGTTCGCTTTCGATATCTTCTCGAAGGTTTCGACCGTAGCTGGAGCCAACCGGTTGCCGCGCGAGAAGCCGTTTACACGAACCTTGGGGCCGGCTCCTATCGATTCCGGCTAGCCGCCAGCAACAGCGAGGGGCTGTGGAACGGGCCAGAGGCTGCAATCGGATTTGAAGTTGAGCCGACGCTCTCCCAAACCTGGTGGTTTCGATCGGTACTGGCGCTATGCGTTGGGCTTGTGGCCCTGGCGGTATATCTCCTACGAATGCGCCAATTGACGCGGTTGCTGAATGCCCGCTTTGAGGAACGGCTTGCCGAACGCGTGCGGCTGGCCCGGGAGTTGCACGACACGCTGCTGCAAAGCTTTCAAGGTCTACTGCTGCGCTTCCAGACGGCTTACGCGCTATTCGATACGCGTCCGACCGACGCCAAGGATGTCCTTGGGAACTCGATTGATCAGACGGCGCAGGCCATCACCGAGGGACGGGAGGCCGTGCAGGGGTTGCGGGCCTCGACGGTCGAGAGCAATGACCTGGCCCAGGCCATCACGGCTCTGGGAGAACAGCTCGCGGCCGGGGCAAGCAGTGCCACTTCGGCCGGAATGTATGTGGAGGTGGAGGGCGCGCCGTGGAACCTGCACCCGATCGTGCGTGACGAGATCTACCGGGTCGCAAGCGAGGCCCTGCGCAATGCATTCAGACATGCCCAAGCGAAACAGATCGAAGTGGAATTCCGCTACGATGAGCGAGAGCTTCGATTGCGGGTCCGAGACGATGGCAAGGGCATCGATGCGACGTTCCTCAAGGTTGAGGGGCGTGCGGGGCACTTCGGCCTCCATGGCATGCGCGAGCGCGCCAAGCTCATGGGCGGCAAGTTGACCGTCTGGACTGCGGCGGAATCCGGTACGGAGATCGAGCTCGTCATTCCGGCGGCCCACGCTTACGCTGCATCTCCACGCCGTTCGTGGTTTGCTGAGAAGTTTTCCTGGAAAAGCGTGCGGAGCAAGTCGTGAGCAGCGATCCCGGGACCGGCTACCGATTCATCGCTTTTCCGGATGCGGCGCGCCCATGATCTTGCGCGACTGTGGCTCGGGCTAGCTTCTCGATCAAATAGTCGCGGAGGACCTCGACACGTTTTGGCAACGGCCCCTCGGGTGGCGTCACCCAATAGACAGCGCCGAGTGGAATAGACCAATCAGGCAATAATCGCTCGAGCTGCTTAGTCTCGAGTGCCTCGCGTAGAAAAAATTCCGGCAATATACCGAGGCCCGGCGATCGTTCCTCAGACTCTAGCTTGCGCGAATTGACCAGCCAAGCCCCGGGAAGCGCAAGAGCGGTACAAATTCCGCAAGCGCGGGAAAGACACAGCCACCTGCCAATGCTTACGTTTCATAGACGCTGATTTGGGATCACATCGCAATGAGGACGCCGATGATTGAACGCAGGCCCTTCCACGAGCTTCCGAGCGAGGACCTCGGCTGGCTCAAAGCCCGGCGTCATTTTTCCTCCGCAGCGAAAGATGATCCTTCGCGAAGCGGCTGGGGGTCAGCACGAATTTTCCAGATGTGGGTTACGCCTGCTTCGCCTGGCGGCTCGCCCGCCTGGGGAGTTCAACCGTGTCCCAAGCCTGAGCGCTCTGGATGTTTCGTGGCGATCGCGAGTGGCTTTGACAGCGACCGCGACGCACTACCCATTCGCGCCCGCGCCCGCGTGCTGAACGCCAAGTTAAAGGTTCTCGAGTCTATTGAATATGTGCTTCGCGAACCGCGGCTTGCTTACCTGGTGCCTTCGACAGGAACTGTCGATGTCAACGGCGTAAGAATTCACGCCCGAGATGGCGCCGCGATCAAAGACGTCGACATGGTCACAATCACGGCAATCGAAGATGCAGACGTGCTGATGGTCGATGTGCTTTGAGACATGGACGGCGGCAACAAAATTTATGAGAGGAGAAAATCATGTCGAAGGTTCTAGTGCTCTACTATTCGTCATACGGTCATATCGAAGCCATGGCGGCGGCCGTCGCCGAGGGGGCCCGGGAGGCGGGCGCGCAGGTCGACATCAAGCGCGTTCCCGAGCTCGTATCCGACAAGGTCGCGCGCGATTCGCACTACAAGGTCGATCAGGCCGCGCCGGTCGCGAAGATCGACGACCTTGCCGCTTACGACGCCATCATCATTGGCACTGGCACCCGGTTCGGACGGCTGTCGTCGCAAATGGCCAATTTCCTGGACCAGGCCGGCGGTCTTTGGATGCGCGGGGCGTTGCACGGAAAGGTCGGCGGGGCTTTCACCTCAACCGCCACGCAACATGGTGGGCAGGAAACGACGCTGTTCTCGATCATCACCAATCTCTTGCACTTCGGCATGGTGGTCGTCGGGCTCGACTACGGCCACGCTGGTCAGATGACCCTTGAGGAGATTACCGGTGGGTCTCCGTACGGTGCCACAACGATTACCGGCGGCGATGGCTCGCGTATGCCTAGCGCGAACGAGCTGGTCGGAGCGCGCTACCAGGGCCGCAAGATTGCGGAGACCGCCAACAAGCTGCACGGCTGATGCCGTGCGAACCACTGGCTATGCAAGCATCGACCACAGACCGTACATCGACGGGTGATGGTCAAGCCCAAGGTCGCCGGAATCTCAAAACTCATTGCTAGGTGTCGCTTGCCCGCAAGCGCGGTCAAAACAATCGCAAGTGTGGGTAAGACGCAGGGTTGCGCTGATTCAGGGTGAACGTCGAGCATGATCTATCTCCGCTGGAGATGGATAGCATCGAATAATATAGTCTTCAAAGATGTATCGCGGGAGCGTACCGTAATCTGCACGGAGAAACTACTCATTGGGAGAACTGCCATGTCAAACACCAAAAAGCTCATCGCCGTCGTCGGCGCAACCGGTCATCAGGGCGGCGCCGTGGTGCGCGCGCTGCAGGCGAGCGGTCAATTCAAGGTACGCGCGTTGACGCGCAATCCGGCCAAGCATCCGCAGTTGGCTGACGAAGTCGTGCTGGCGGATCTGGATCGTCCGGAAACACTGAAAACCGCGTTTGCCGGAGCACACGGGGTTTTTCTGGTAACCAATGTCTGGGAACCGGGCACGGACGAGCGCAAGCAGGTACTCGCGGCCGTTCACGCGGCGAAAGATGCCGGCGTTCAGCACTTCATCTGGTCGACGCTGCCGAACGTGGAGACGATCAGCCGCGGCAAGCTCGATGTCCCGCATTTCACGGACAAAGCAAAGAGCGACCGCATCGTGAGGGAGGCTGGATTCGCGCACCACACATTCGTGATCGCGCCGTTCTTCTATCAAAATCTGCTCGGCGTGATGGCTCCGCAGAAACAAGCGGATGGTGCCGCGGGTTGGGCGCTGCCGCTCGATCCGGAGAAGCGCGTCATTCACATGGGCGACATCACCGAACTCGGCCACATCGTGGCCGGTGCATTCGCGCAGCCGCAACTCGCGGGGCACGGCGAACATTTGCCGCTGGTCGGCGACTTCCTGAGCTTCAACGAGATCATCGCCACGCTGAATCAACAGGGACACAAGTTCTCGTTCAAGCAAGTTCCTAAAGAACTTTTTGCCGGCTGGTTCCCAGGCGCCAAGGAAGTCGCGGAGATGCTCGCCTACTTCGAGGCCCACACCTACCTCGGTGCGGACTCGCGCGACGCCATTGCGCTGGCCAACAGAGTTGCCGGCCGAGAGCCGACGAAGTTTGCCGCGTGGGCTCGGGCGAAGTTCGCGATCCCGGCAGCAGCCTGAAAACACATCGCACGCGCGCTCCTCGAGAGACTAGAGAATCCGTCCGTGGGCAAGGGTGCAGCTGCCCCCCTTGCCCACGGCTCGGGATGAAGAGGCTAGGCCGCCTTCTCGGCGGAGCCGGTTCTCGCGCCCAAGAACTTCAACAATTCTGCGTTGACTTCTTGTGCATGGGTCCACGGGATGCAGTGCGGACCTCCCTGGATGACCACGAGGCGCGCGCCTGAGATGAGTTTCGCTGTACGTGGCCCGCTCGTTGAAATCGGCAGAATGCGATCGGCGTCGCCGTGCATGACGAGCGTCGGCACATCGATTTTGGCAATGTCTGCGCGAAAGTCCTCATGCCAGGCCGAAACACACTCCAGGCTCGCCGTCGCGGAGCTGCCGGCGGCAATATTCCAGCTCGCCTGAACGGCTTGTTCGCTGATGCGCTTTCCGAGCAACACGTCGGTGTTGTAGAAATTCTGGAAAAATCCCGTGAAGAAGGCATAGCGGTCGGCCATCACTGCCTGCTGGATCCCGTCGAACACACTGGCATCCACGCCCTCCGGATTATCGGACGTCTTCAGCAGATACGGCGTCACGCCTGAAATGATCACGGCCTTGCTAACGCTCTTGGAACCGTATTTTCCCAAGTAACGCGCCACCTCGCCTCCGCCCATGGAAAAGCCAACCAAGGTGGCATCACGCAGCTTAAGCTGCGTGATCAACTTGTGCAGATCATCCGCAAACGTGTCGTAATCATAGCCGACGGTGGGCTGACTCGACTTGCCGAAACCCCTGCGGTCATAGGTGATGACTCGAAATCCCGCCTTCAAAAGCGCGGGTACCTGTCTTTCCCATGACGCGCCGCTCAACGGGTAGCCGTGGATCAGGACCACCGGATTGCCCGAGCCGTGATCCTCGTAGTGAAGATTGACGTCGCTTGAATTTTCCTTGCCCACCGACACGTATGACATTTCTGAACTCCTCAAATGTTTACCATGATGAATTTGTGATCGATCGTCCTTACAGACCATCGATCCACTTGCGCGTTCCATTCATTGAACGTTGCGCCGCGGCATGAGAAATCGTCTGTTGCACTTGGTTACATAAAGACGATATTTTAAACCGGCATGCTGGTGGTTGGTCCCAGTTCGCCGAGGACCGTGGGTATCAATTCCGAGACGGTGGGATGGATATGTACGGTGTTTTGTAGAGTGGTATACGGCACTCTCGCGGCCATGACGTCGATGATCGAGTGAATTGCCTCATCAGCGCCGACACCTAAAATCGAGGCACCCAGAATCAGGTTGGATCGCGCATCGACCACAACTTTCATGAGACCTCGGGTTTCGCCTTTTTCTGCGGCCCTCGCGACCTTTGTCATCGGTCGACTGCCGATACGAATCGCGTGGCCTTGGGTAAGGGCGTCGCCTTCGGTTAGTCCGACCCGGCCCAGCGGCGGATCCACAAACAGGGCATAGCAGGGGATTCGATCACTCAAGCGCCGCCTTGGGTTCCCTTCGAATAGGTTGGCGGCCACAATTTCATAGTCGTTATAGGCGGTATGCGTGAACGCGCCCTTGCCGTTGCAGTCGCCCAAAGCCCAGATACCGGAGACATTGGTGCGTAGCTCATCATCGACCTTGATGAACCCGGCCTGATCTGTCTCCACGCCGGCCTTTTCAAGGCCCAAGTCGTCGGTGTTGGGCGTTCGTCCCACCGCAATGAGTACATGAGAGCCTGTGATTTGCGGAGAACCTGTTGAACAATGCACGTTTGCGGTCACCGATTCGGCATTGTGAGCAAGTTCAATGCATTCGGCCTCAAGTCGTATCTGAATATCCTCTGCTTCGAGAGCGGCTTGGATTTCAGCGGTCACTTCCGGATCCTCGTGGGACAAAAGCCGCGGCGCTTTCTCTATCACCGTGACATCGCTGCCAAATCGTCGATACATTTGCGCGAATTCAAGGCCGACGTAACTTCCGCCGACGATAACCAGATGCGCCGGCAGCTCTTCGAGTTCGAGAAGCGATGTGCTGGTCAAGAACGCGACACTGTCAATGCCGGGAAAGGCGGGAATTCGCGGTCGACCACCTACGTTGATAAAGATCTGTTCAGACGTGAGTACCTGCCCGTCGACACTCACCGATCGCGCCGATTCGAATCTTGCGTGACCTTTGTAGACCGTGCAGTTCTGCATGCCGCGAATCCAATTCTCCAAGCGGTTCTTGGACGCATCTACTATTCGCTTCTTTCGAGCCTGAACCGCTCGCATGTTGACTGCGACGCTCGCCGCAGGGAGCTCAATTCCATAGCCGTGCGCGCGGCGTGCATCGTAGGCAATGCGCGCGCTCGCGATGAGTGTTTTGGTCGGAGTGCAGCCGGTGTTAACGCATGTGCCACCAAAGAGATGTCGTTCAATGATCGCGACTGACTTGCCGGCGCCGGCAAAGCGCGCCGCCAAGGAAGGTCCGGCCTGGCCAGCACCGATGACAATGGCATCGTAATTGCGGTTCATCAGAGAGATGATGCCAGGATGAAGGGTTGGCCGCCATTTCCGGCACGACCGCCTCTGCCGCAACTCAACCAGGTCGATGGCAGCTGACTGACAGCACGCTAATTCCATTATCCGCATTGTCATTCAAGCCAATCGGATTTTGGACAATTACACTCCTACCTCCTCGTGGTAGCAGGTGAAAACCGTGTCCAACGATTCTGAGGCGTCGAAAACACACTGGTGCATTGTTGTAGCGGATGATCACGGACCCGGCTGGCCGATGGGATCGGATATGGATCGATCGCCGGTGCAATACTGCCGTCTTGGCGAGGAGGCGACGCCGTTTCAGCGCGCGCTGCACCGCGCCGCGTCAATTGCACCAGCTTCACAAATCATTTTGACTGCGCTCGAAGAACATCGGGAATGCTGGGAGCCGGTGGCCTGGTTCGTTCGTCCTGATAGACGTTTTATTGGCGACAATCGCTGGGCATCTCAACTATCGTCGGCCGCGGCCATTCTTTCAGTCGCCGCGCGTTCGCCGTCGAGCGTCGTCACGATCATGCCGGCAAGGAGCTACGTGGCGGACGAATGGATCCTGAGTCGCGCATTGAGGCACGCCTTGGCGGAGTTACCGGCCATCCCGGAGGGCGTTGTCACGCTCGGGATGCTGGATATTGACGATGGTGTCGATGAGAACTACCTGATCGTGAGCGCCCCTCGATTTGGTAGCGGTCTTAACATAGACGGATTTGCTCGCCGCCCGGTCGCGTGGGTTGCACGACATCTGAAATCTCACGGCGCCTTGGTAGCCACCGGCATCATGATCGGCTATGCAGGAGTATTCGCCGCGCACATCTCCAAGAACTGGCCGGGCATTTCGAACAAGCTGGCGAAGTTATCCCAGGCCGCGGAGATTGCCGGCGAGGAGTGCGATGTACCGTCTTCGCTGAACCGCCAGGTCCCGAAATCCGTATTGAGAGCGTTACGCTGGCACCCACCCGCGTTTAGGCAACGCGTATTTAGCGTGTGTCGTAGCGGCTGGAGCGGGCTGAACTCCCCGCAATCCGTGGCTCGAGTCCTCGACTTTTTATCCAATGAAGCGCGGGCGCAAAGGAGTACGGCGATTCGGCTCTCGATGCCGGTGTTGG
>Ga0193726_1003004_pt1 | contig 10999 bp, 12 predicted proteins | sample H2c1metaG_FD_144928 | JGI IMG/M metagenome (GOLD analysis project Ga0193726, IMG submission 144928) | Soil microbial communities from a riparian zone of the East river system, Colorado, United States - H2c1 | ecosystem: Environmental > Terrestrial > Soil > Riparian zone | place: USA: East River... | reverse complement strand
CTGCAAAAACGTTTCCCGCGTTTACACTTTTTTGAACCTTTTTCTGAGGTTATCTCTGAAACGGAAATAATATTCCTTATTGAATAACTGCGAGTCCCTTAAAGCTTTGTAGGTAAGAAAAATTCCGATGGGCACCAGTATAAAAGTGGAGATCCACATACCGGCAAAAGGACTCATGGTGCCTTCTTTTGCAAATTTTTGACCGGTGTTCGTTAAAAAATAAAACACCATGAAAAATATAATGGCAAAAATTAATGGAGATCCCATCCCACCTTTCCGTATAATGGATCCAAGAGGAGCGCCTATTAAAAACAAAACGAGACAAGCAAGTGAAAGGGCGATCTTCCGGTGCCATTCAATCTGGTGCAGCCTCAGGTCCTTTTTCTTGCCCTCATATTCTGCTACCAGGATATCATTGACTGATTTTGAGGATGTAGCCTGGTTGTATGCTTTTTCATGGATAAACCCTCTTAAAGAATCGGGTAATAGTTGATCAAAATTTTTTACCGGCTTGCCCGTAATCGAATCATTCTTTTTCCAGCTGCTATCCAGGTATGCTGGAAATTGAAAATAAACGAGGGCTTCCTTTTTAACCCTTGAAGCTAATTTGACTATCTCTTTTTTTATGGAGTCAATGGCATAATCCAATTGCTCCATATTTCTCATTTGCTGATTACTTTTATAAATAGTATCAGATGTCCTGCTGAATTGAAGGGAACTCAGGTCAAATTGTTTTGTGTATTCTTTAAAACCGAGGCGGATAAAATCGGAGTTTGCATATTTATCCCCTTTTTCCTGGTAGCGCCAACCGTCTTTTAATGTCATTTCCAGGTAACGGCTATCATCAGTTACCCTCATCACCCCGCTTTTTGCTACAATAAAATTATCCTGCAAAACCTCTCCCTTTTCATAAATGATCACGTCGTGAATAATGCTGTCACTTTCTTTGCTTCCCACTTTTATAGCAAAGCCAGGGATCTTATTATAAAAAACTCCTTCTTTGAGTTCAAATGCGGGTTGTTTCTTGTAAATGTCTCCTAACAATGTTTTTGACTTTAATACGGCAACAGGCATTACATAGTTGGCAAATAAGAAAGCGAGCACGCACAACAGGATGGAAATAATAAATAATGGTCGCATGAAACGCAATAGAGAAATGCCTGCTGATTTGATAGCAACCAGTTCAAAACTTTCTCCCAGGTTACCAAATGTCATTAAGGAGGATATAAGAACTGCAAGCGGCAGGGCGAGGGGAACCAACGCTGCTGTCTGGTACCAGGTGAATTCAAGAATAATTTTCGTACTCAGACCTTTTCCTACAAAATCGTCTATCCACAACCAGAAAAATTGCATGATCAGCACCAGGAGCGTAATAAAAAAGGTAGCAACGAAGGGCCCCACGAAAGCTTTTACAATGAGTATGTCAAGTTTCTTAATCATGGATCCATATGGCAAAGAATGATAGTTTGCTATTTTTGATGATGGACAATGAAACAAAAATACAGCTTTCGCCCTTTGAGATGGATTTGTTGAATAACTCCGAATGGATTTTAACAAAGAACGTCATTATAAAAAAAGCACAGCAACTTCTGGAAAAGGTGCAACAAAACATCATTGATTACTCCAGGCAATACCCCGTCATTTTTGCCCCACCCGTTGTCACCGTCTCTCCGAAAATATCAAAAGGAGAAAATTACCAGGGGCTTCCCTGGCTGATTCTTGATTATCCCAGGTATTTTGATAAAGAAAATATTTTTGCGATCCGCACCATGTTCTGGTGGGGAAACTTTTTCAGCAGCACACTTCATCTATCCGGTGCATTCAAGCAAAAACATACCAACGCCATCATCAATTCCTATGAACAATTTTTGAAAAATGAATTCTATACCTGCATCCATCCGGAACAATGGCACCATCATTTTGAAACCGATAATTATGAACCTGTGAAAAGTTTGACTCCTTCAGAATTTTCGATCCACATCCGGGAAAAATCATTTATAAAATTAGCGGCAAAAGTTCCATTTCTCGAATGGGATCATGCAGTAAAATTGTTGTCGGAAAATTTTGCCAGGATCGTTCAGTGTATTCTTTAATTGCTGCCAATGCGATGGAAGAGGTCCTTCACCTGGTAATCCCATAACATACTTTGATCTTTCAATTCTTTCTTTTCAGCAAAGTCCTTCACCACCAGAATTGTTTGGTTGGTGATTTCAGATTTCTCAATGCTGAATTCAAAATATTCTTCTTTGGGAGCATCCATCCACCGAAAACGGATAAATTTTTCTTCCTGGCTTTCGAGTACTTCAGCCTTTTGTGAAGAGCCATTCCAGGAAAAGAAAAATACATTATCCCGTTCATCAACTTTATCAGCGAACCATTCTTGCAATCCTGCGGGCGTGGAAAGGAATTCATAAAGAATCCCTGGAGAACATCTCACCGGGTACTCAAGCGTATACATTTGTTTGCTCATCTTCTTCATTTAAAAATCGTCAATCAGTGCAATTATAAATAAATAATCCAAGCGTCAAAGTTTTTTTCCGTTTATTTTTTCACCTTTTAAGGTTTTATATACTAAAAGGCCTTCCATATCGTTCTAATGAGGCTGGAAATAATTTTGGAGCGTATCGCTAATTACTCTAATTTGCTTTGACGCTCAGCATTTTCTGGCGGACGACGGACATTGTGATGGGAATTTTTTTTGGGAAACTAACCAAGCTAACATAATTCAATAACCCTAAAAATAACCCATTTTTAAAACCAACCTATGAGTATGCGACAATTGAAGATCACGAAGTCGATTACGAATCGTGAATCTCAAAGTCTTGAAAAGTACCTTCAGGAAATCGGCAAGGTCGATCTTATTACTCCCGAAGAAGAAGTAAAATTAGCCCGTTTAATTAAGCAAGGAGATCAGAAGGCATTGGATCGTTTGACCAAGGCGAATCTTCGTTTTGTTGTTTCGGTAGCGAAACAGTACCAAAACCAGGGTTTATCCTTACCCGATCTTATCAATGAAGGGAACCTGGGCCTGATTAAAGCTGCTCAACGTTTTGATGAAACCCGTGGTTTCAAATTTATCTCCTACGCGGTGTGGTGGATCCGGCAGAGTATTTTACAGGCATTGGCAGAGCAATCCCGTATTGTTCGCCTTCCTTTGAATAAAGTTGGCCTAACCAACCGGATTCAAAAGGCCTACTCGCAACTTGAACAAGAGTACGAAAGAGAGCCTTCTGCAGAAGAACTGGCAGCAGTGCTTGAAATGGATATTGAAGAAGTGTCCGCAACGCTGGGGATCTCGGCCCGACATGTAAGTGTTGATACTCCCCTGTCTGAAGGTGAAGACAATACCCTTCTTGATGTTTTGGAAAATCCCAATGCAGTAAAAACGGATAATGAGCTTGATCACACGGAATCTTTAAAAGTTGAAATTGAAAGATCCCTGAAAACGCTCACGGAAAGGCAAAAAGAAGTGATCTGCTATTTCTTCGGAATTGGAGTTGATCATCCTATGAGCCTGGAAGATATCGGCGAGAAGTTCAGCCTGACACGTGAAAGGGTCCGCCAGATTAAGGACAAAGCCATTACCAAATTAAGAACCGTAAACAGGTGCAAACTTTTAAGAGTTTACCTCGGATAATGAAATAAACTTTACACTTCTACTTATCTTTGCTATCTTATTTTTAAAGTGAACATTCATAATGTTCACTTTTTATTTATTTGTAACTGAAATGTAACGTGAATTATGTTTGAAAGCCTCTCAGACAAACTGGAATCGGCCTTTAAGAATTTAAAAGGCCAGGGAAGAATTACCGATCTCAACATTGCTGCTACGGTAAAAGAAATTCGCCGTGCATTGGTTGATGCAGATGTCAATTACAAGATCGCCAAAGAATTTACAGACCGGGTAAAAGATAAAGCCGTTGGTGAAAAAGTCATGAATGCCATTAGCCCCGGGCAATTGATGACCAAGATCGTTAAAGATGAACTCGCCGATTTGATGGGTGGACAGGAAAGTGTTTTCAATTCCAAAGGAAATCCCGCTGTGATATTGATCGCCGGACTACAGGGAAGTGGTAAAACAACTTTTAGCGGCAAACTGGCAAATTACCTGAAAAGCAAAAAAGGTCTCTCCCCTATGCTTGTAGCTGCAGATATTTACCGGCCCGCCGCTATGGAACAATTGAAGATACTGGGAGAGCAGATCGGCGTGGATGTACATATAGAACTCGAGAATAAAGATGCGGTTGATATTGTTAAGAACGCAATAAAAGAAGCCAGGAGCAATAATAAGAATGTTGTGATCATCGATACGGCGGGACGACTTGCGATTGATGAAGTGATGATGACCGAGGTGGCCAACATCAAAAATGCAGTTCATCCAAATGAGATCCTGTTTGTAGTGGATAGCATGACGGGACAGGATGCCGTAAATACAGCAAAAGCATTTAATGACCGACTTGATTTTTCCGGGGTAGTTCTTACGAAGTTAGATGGCGATACCCGTGGTGGAGCGGCACTTTCAATAAAATATACCGTAAATAAACCGATCAAATTCACCAGCAGTGGTGAAAAGATGGATACGCTTGATGTTTTTTACCCGGAGCGTATGGCCCAGCGTATCCTCGGAATGGGTGACATTACTTCGCTTGTAGAAAAAGCACAGGAACAATTTGATGAAGTAGAGGCAAAAAAGTTAGAGAGCAAGATCAGGAAAAACAAATTCGATTTTGCAGATTTTAAACAACAACTGGATCAGATCAAAAAAATGGGAAACCTGAAGGACCTGATGGGCATGATACCCGGAGTTGGAAAGCAGATGAAAGACGTGGATATCAGCGATGATTCGTTTAAAGGAATAGAAGCGATGATCAATTCCATGACGCCGAAGGAAAGAGCCAACCCGGATCTTATTGATGGGAGTCGTAAAAAAAGAATTGCCGGTGGAAGTGGAAAAGATATCAGCGAGGTGAATGCATTTATGAAACAGTTTGAACAAATGCGCGATATGATGAAGAACATGAATAAAATGAATATGTTCGGAAAAATGATGGGGATGAAAAAGTAGATGATAGTTAATCAGATGATAGATGAATTAGCTATCAGTTATCAACTACCATCTAAATAGGATGAAAGTTTTGCAGATGATAGATGATAATTTTATGAACTAAACTATCAGTTATCAACTTTCAACTATCATCTCTCAATTCCCAACTATCATCTAAATAATATGATCGCTTCTCTCGATAATTATCAAAATATTTTTTTTATTGGTATCTCCGGGGCGGGGATGAGTGCATTGGCCCAATTCCTTGCAGGAAGTGGAAAAAACATAAGTGGTTCTGATCGATTTTTTGTTCCGGGCCAATACAATGAAACAAAAGAAAAACTGGAAGCGGAAGGAATAAAATGTTTTTTGCAGGATGGAAGCGGAATCAATGATGCAACTGATCTGGTTGTTGCTTCTACAGCAGTGGAAGAGACCAATGTTGAAATTCAAAAAGCAAAAAACCTGGCGATCCCGGTTATCCTTCGTTCGGAATTACTCACTCTTATCAGCAACACAAAAAGAACCATTGCTGTTGGGGGTACATCAGGCAAATCAACCACCACGGCAATACTTTTCGATATTCTCGATCATGCAGGATACGGACCCGGTATTATAAGCGGCGCAGGGTTGATACGTCTTCAAAAGCAAGGAAAGATTGGAAACGCAAGTGTGGGCAATGGCGATTGGTTGGTCATAGAAGCTGATGAGTCGGATGGTTCGATCGTAAATTATTATCCTGAAGTGGGCTTATTATTAAACATTGATAAGGACCACAAAGAAATTGACGAGTTAATAAATATTTTTCAATCATTTAAAGAACACACAAAAAGTTTGTTTGTGGTAAATGCATCCAATCCGCTGACGGCGCCCTTCTCACAAAATAAAAAGCAGGATTTTTCTTCTGCAGGCGAGGAAGCCGGGTATAAAGAATCGGCATTTAATCAAAAAGATTTTCAAATCAACTTCATCATAAACGGTGTCGAATTCTCGATGAATGCAATGGGCCGGCATAACATGGAAAACGCCCTGGCTGCAACCGCAGTCGCCAACCAGTTGGGTGTTGATCTGAAAATTTGTGCCGAAGCGATAAAAAAATATGAAGGGATCTACCGGCGCAACCAGGTGTTGGGACAAAAAAATGGAACCTGGGTGATTGATGATTATGCGCACAATCCTGCGAAAGTGGCTGCCGCCATCCGTTCTGTACAACCCCTGGCAAAAAAAATAATTGCGTGGTTTCAGCCACATGGATACGGCCCCACCCGGTTTTTGCGGCAAGACTTTGTAAAAGAAATTTCACAAGCACTCCGGCCGCAGGATGAAATATGGATGAGTGAAATTTTTTATGCCGGTGGCACCACGGAAAAAAATATCAGCGCTGCTGATCTTATCAATGACTTAAAAACTCTTGGGAGTAATGCATTTTTTATTGAAAATAGAAATGACCTTGTACCATCAATATTGTCCCATCGTACGGATAGCACTGCGGTCCTGCTAATGGGTGCCAGGGATCCCAGCCTGGATGAATTTGCAAGAAAGTTTTTTGAGAACTTATAATTTATGAACAATCCTTTTATTATAATATCTGAAGTGATCAAAAGCAGGAGAAGCATTAAACCTGCTAAGATGAATGGAAAGAAAATTTTTGACGACGATGTAAAAGGACTGCTGGAGTTAGCAAATTGGGCGCCAACCCACGGCCGCACAGAGCCCTGGAGGTTCATTGTTTATTCAGGGGATGCGGTAAAAGAATTTTGTTATCAGCATGCAGAGTTGTACCGGTCCCATACGCCTGTTGAAAAATTTGAACAGGCTAATTATGATAAACAATTACACAATGGGGATCTTGCATCACACCTCATCATCGCTATTATGAAACGTGGTGATAATCCAAAAATTCCTGTTTTGGAGGAGATCGCGGCCACGGCAGTATCTATTCAGAATATTTTGCTTGGTGCAACAGCTTCAGGTATCGCCAGTTTTTGGAGCACGGGAGGACTGGTACATCATAAACTGATGAAAGAGTTTCTGAACCTTGATGAACACGATATCATCATGGGTATTTTATATCTTGGATATTCGGAAGAAAAAACAGGGGGAAAACGTCAAACCGGAATGGATGAAAAGGTTACGTGGAAAAAGGGTGAATGAATTTTGCTAAATAGTACCCGGGACCCTGAATGGAGCGTCGCAACGGAAGTTTAATCAAGGTTTTACCGTTGATACCAAAACAATATGCGTTGTGATAAAAAATATGTTTGTATTTTAAGGATCAGACCTTATTTTTGCCATCCGAATTATCTATTATTTAACCGCATTTAAATTTCTATTTAAGATGCCTGTAAAGATCAGACTTCAACGACACGGGTCGAAGAAAAGGCCATTTTACTTTATCGTAGTGGCCGATGCCCGTAGCCACCGCGATGGCAAATTCATTCAAAAATTAGGTACGTACAATCCGCTGACCATTCCTGCAACCATACAGGTTGATCGGCAAAAAGCCCTTGAGTGGCTGCACAAAGGTGCTCAGCCAACAGACACAGTGCGTCGCATTTTGTCTTTCAAAGGTGTGCTGTATCTGAAACATTTGCTGCGTGGTGTAGATCTGGGACTTTTTGACCAAGCAACTGCCATGGAAAAGTTTACCAAATGGAGCACCGAACATGATGCTCAAATCAGGAAACGCCAGGATGATGCTCAGCGAAACAGACGTTCCCGCAGACCTATGCCAGGTCGCAGACCAGAAAGAAGGACCGAAGGCGGCGGCGAAGGCTAAACCTGCCAAATGGCAGAAAGACCCCTTATCCAAAAGGTATTAAGGTGATGTTTTTTAACGTCACCTTTTTTTATGCTTATAATTCTCAACCCAGAAGGAAAAGGAATATTACTTTTAAAAAGTAAAGTCTTTAATGCAGTTTTGTAAAAATTTTTATCGGAAGGGCACAGATAATTTCTGCATTTGGGAGGAATATTATGATTGAGTATTTTAAAATAGGAAAATTTGTTGCTGCACATGGTGTAAGCGGGGAGCTGCTTTTAAAACATGAATTGAGAAAAAAAACTTCGCTAAAAGGATTGGAGACCATTTTTATTGAAGAGAAAAAAAACTCTTTTCTTCCGTGGTTCCTTGAAAAAACCAAAATTAAAAATGAAGAGGAAGTCTATATAAAACTGGATGGAGTAAATACCAGGGAGGCCGCTATCAAACTCGCGCAAAAAGAAGTATGGTTAACAGGATCCGATCTGAAAAAATTCTCTGCAAAATCATCGCCGGTCAATTTATTGGGTTACTCGGTCATTAATGAGCAAACGGCATTGGGGCAAATTTTAGAAGTGATCGAACAGGCACACCAAATGCTCTGCAGAATTGAAGTTGATACCAAAGAAGTATTGATCCCCCTGAATGAGGACACGCTTAAAAAAATTGATCACAGGAAAAAAGAAATACATGTAAAATTGCCTGAAGGGTTACTGGAAATTTACCTGGGATGAAAAATTAAAAATGGGAATGCAAATGAGCAAGAATAATTTGAAAATTTGAAAATGAAAAAATACAAAGGAAGAGAATAATGATAATTTCTGATTTCTCACAGCTCGTAGCTCAAAGCTCAGTACTCCAACTCAGAACTAAAACATTTCACGCAAAGAAACATAAGGTGCAAAGGCGCAAAGGGAAAATGAAAAATGAAAATGAACAAAGAATAATTTCTGATTTTCTGATTTCTTAACCCTGCCCCTGCACTTGTATTAACTCGAAACCCGAAACTTGTATTGACTCTGAACTCCCGACTCTGATCTTGTATTGACCTCGCGGCTCATCGCTCACAGCTCGTAGCTCAAAGCTCATTAAAACAGTACTAACAGTAACCGTGGGTTCATATTTTTCATTTTACTTTTTCCCCTCATGGCTCTTTCGTATAAAGTCTGCTAGCAATTTCATCCTGTAATAGAGGTTACTTAACATCAGGGAGATATTATTTTTCACTTTCTCGACACTGTTTCCATTCATTTTCTTTATGAGTTTCAGCTCTTCGATCTTCTCATCAATTTTATCAACCAGTTTCTCGGCATCCCATCCAATATATTTTTTATTGCGCTCATCAACCACAAGATTTGGTGCTATAGTGCCGGCCTTTAATTTTTTAAACCTGAAATTATTTTTGATGGCCTCTTTGATCGCTTCATTACTTAAAAGGTCGATCATAACGCCGGAAGAAACGTTATTGACGTATGCATTATGAAAAATATTCAGGTTATCACGCAATTCACGGATAAGCTGTTTTTTCAAAACATCGTTTGTTTTACTTTCCTTATTTAGAAAACTGATCAGGTCCTTTAATGGGCCGATGCCGGTTTTGAGCCATTCCAATTGCATGATCAAATATAAGTTTCAGTCCGCAAGTTGGAAAGTAAGAGTAGCTAAAGAGTTTATTGGTTTATCAGCAAATTCTTTTTACCCGGCAGCGCCCGACTTTGCAACTTCGCTACCTTTGAAAAAATGTCAGAACAGCTCCGCTATATTGCCCATTTTGACCTCGATTCTTTCTTTGTTTCTGTCGAGATTTTGAATGATCCTTCCCTGAGAGGAAAACCCGTTTTGGTGGGGGGCAGTGAAAGAGGCGTGGTAGCAGCATGCAGCTATGAGGCCAGGAAATTCGGTATTCATTCTGCCATGCCCATGAAGCAGGCAAAAAAGCTTTGTCCCCAGGCCATCGTGGTAAGTGGCATGCGGGGGGAATACAGCCGTTATTCCAGATGGGTCACGGATATTATTTCTTCTAAAGTGCCTTTGTTTGAAAAAGCTTCCATCGATGAATTTTACATAGACCTCACGGGCATGGATAAATTTTTCGGAGTAAGCAATTACACAAAGGAATTGCGGTTGCAGATCATGAGCGACACGGGTCTTCCCATTTCCTGTGGTTTATCATCCGGCAAAATGATCAGTAAGATCGCTACCAATGAAGCCAAGCCCAATGGTTTTTTGGAAATCCCACATGGAAAAGAAACGGATTTTTTATGGCCGCTTGCCATTGAAAAAATTCCAGGTGTTGGAAAGAATACGGAACAGCAATTGAAAAATTTTGGTATTTATAAAATTGAAGACATCGCTAAAACACCGGTGGATGTTATGGAGAAATTTTTTGGCAAATGGGGAGAATCATTGTGGCGAAAATCAAATGGAATGGATGCAGCTGAAATAGAAACGGGTTGGGAACAGAAAAGCATGAGTCATGAAAACACTTTTGAAGAAGATAAAACCGACCTTAATTTTCTATACAGTGAATTAGTGAGGCTTACAGAGAAAACAGCCTATTCTCTAAGAGATGACGACATGCTGACTGGCTGTGTAACGGTAAAGATCCGGTACTCGAATTTTGAAACGACCTCCCGGCAGGAAACGGTAGATTATACTTCCCTCGATGATAAATTAATGGCCAAAGTAAAGGACCTGTTCAATAAATCCTGGCAGAAGGGAAGGCCGGTACGTTTGCTGGGGGTGCGTTTCAGCCAGCTGATCCCCTTCACCATGCAAATGAGTTTGTTTGAAAATAATGCCGAAAAACTCAATCTATATAAAGCCGTTGATGATATTAAGGACAGGTTTGGAAGTAAAGTGGTTATGAAAGCGGCTACATCCCATCTTCACGAAAGCACCAACCGCAATACAACGAGGCATAATAAGAAAAAACTCTGATGCGTAAAAAACTGTTATTAGCTGGTAGTGGGTCAGTTTGAAAACTGGTTTCACGCAAAGCGGCAAAGATTAGCAAAGGCGCAAAGGAGTCTGGCTATGGCTTTGCGACTTGTGTTTAAGCTTAGCGCCTACTATAGAACTTACCCCACTGCCTTGAGTTTCAAGAGTTGTTTTTCAAGGTAGGCGATCTTGGCTGTTTTGTATTTTTCCCTGTATTCCTCTGTATTCAATGGTTCAAAGTCTTTTTTAAAACG